>Ga0182024_10002058_pt1 | contig 50580 bp, 46 predicted proteins | sample P32metaG_FD_120480 | JGI IMG/M metagenome (GOLD analysis project Ga0182024, IMG submission 120480) | Permafrost microbial communities from Stordalen Mire, Sweden - P3-2 metaG (Illumina Assembly) | ecosystem: Environmental > Terrestrial > Soil > Wetlands > Permafrost | place: Sweden: Stordalen...
CGAGCCTCTCGACTTAACTCCACTCCGGTCCGAGCCAGGCGCCCAGACCCAGGTGGTTTCCCTCCGCGTATTTGCATTCCGACACTCTATTCGAATGTCACTAATCATTCTGAACGAGAACAAACTGGATGGGCTCGAGGCCTAACGCGCACGACAGCTGATCCTCGCGGCGCATTCACATCTTTTAAACACATGCGGTTTAGAATGTATTCATGGCTGATTCGCTCTATTTGAGCCTGTGGTTTCCTAGCTTCGATGAGGCTGAGATTCTGCCTCGTACCGTCAGCGTGCTGCGGCAGATTCCTTTTTCTGCGGCGCGCAGCGGAGTCACTTACTCGGCCATCCAGCCGGTGTCGTGGAGTGAGCCGACCATTCTCGAGCGGCGCTATCGCCCGGGAGTTGCTCCGGAGGAGGCGGTGACGGAGGTGGCGGACTTTTTGCATGACGACTACGCTTATGTTTTCGAGGCTTATTGGGATTTGTGGACGCCTCCGGAGGGCGCGGAGAAGTGGGTGTCGGAGTCGGCGCTAATTCGGCTCACCGCGCACGGGTTGGAATTTGAAGAGCGCGCGGCGGAAGAGACGGGGCACATTCAGATTGACTTCGGTTTAGATACGTCTTTTTTGCACGAGGAAGTGGAGTTTACGACTGAGGCGGAGCGCAACGTTCGCAGCAACGTGCAGAAACTGGTGGAGTTTACTGCTCAAGTGGAAAAGAATGCCGGGGCGACCGGGCGGTTGCTCTGGTCGGAGTCGGAAGAAAATCTGGCGCAGAAGCTGATCAACCGGCTGCAAAAAGTGCAGTAAAACCGGAAGGTGTCGGCAAAAGCTTGGGCGGCGAGAACGCTATCCCGCAGATTGCAATATTGGAAAGGCCGAGAACGAGCCCTGCTATCGCGAGCCCGCGACGGGAGTCCCAAATAATCCCGGGGATCGCGACAAAACCGAATATATATATGTCAACCAAATGGGGTGCGGCCCACCTCCAATCGTATTGGGCGGTTTGCTCTGCTATTAAGGTCACTCCCCAGATCACAACGAGTTCGATCATGGAGATCGCGACGGCTACAGACCCCAAGGGTCGCCCTTTCGCCAGTGTCATACAGCCCCCGTCTAAGGGATCACCTTCGACCTCGCCAAGACGTCACTTGGTCCGTCCACCGTCGATGTTCAGTTTTTCACTGGCCGCTGCTTGGGCTGCGGCTAGCCGCGCCGTCAGTACGCGGAACGGCGAGCAAGAAACATAGTCCATTCCTACGCGATGACAGAATTCAACCGAGGATGGCTCGCCGCCATGCTCGCCGCAGATACCTACCTCCAGCTTCGGACGCGTCTTGCGTCCGCGTTCGATTCCGATCTTCACCAGTTCGCCTACACCTTCCTGATCGATGGCGGCGAATGGATCCCGCTTCAGAATTCCTTCCGCGAGATAGGTCGGCAACACCTTGTTAATGTCGTCGCGGGAAAAGCCGAAGGTGGTCTGGGTGAGGTCGTTGGTGCCGAAGGAGAAGAACTCGGCGTCCTTGGCAATCTGGTCTGCAACCAGGCAGGCGCGAGGCAACTCGATCATTGTGCCCACCAGGTAATGAACGTGCTTTCCTTTTTCTTTGAATACTTCTTCAGCCACGCGCCGGACTATGGCGCCCTGGTTCTCCATTTCTTTGACGGTCGCGATTAGCGGGATCATGACTTCGGCGTGCGTCTTGATGCCTTTTTTCTCCACCTCGACGGCGGCTTCGAAAATGGCGCGCGCCTGCATCTCGGTGATTTCGGGATAGGTGATTCCGAGGCGGCACCCGCGATGCCCGAGCATGGGATTGAATTCGTGTAACTCTTCCACCCGCGCCAGGAGAGCGGACAGAACTTTCTTCAGATCGTCGGCGGCCTTCGCTCCATATTCCTTGTATTCCTCAACCATGATTTTCTTTTGCTTGGGGCTCGCGCTTGGCAGGCTGGCAATGTCGACCATGAGTTGCTCGCGCTTGGGAAGGAATTCATGGAGCGGCGGATCGAGCAGGCGGATGGTAACGGGCAGGCCCTCCATGGCTTTAAATAGGCCGACGAAATCCCTACGCTGGAAGGGCAGCAACTTGTTCAGCGCTTTGCGGCGATCTTTTTCGTTGTCGGAAAGAATCATGGCGCGCATGTGGGGGATGCGATCGTGAGCGAAGAACATGTGCTCGGTGCGGCAAAGGCCGATGCCTTCGGCGCCGAAGGCCTTTGCCTGAATCGCATCGCGCGGAATGTCTGCGTTGGCGCGGACGCCAATTTTGCGGAAGGGCTCGGCCCAACTCATTAGTTTTTGCAGGTCGGCGTCGTCGACTGAGGGCTCGAGCGTATTCAGTTTGCCTTTGATCACGCGGCCGCTGGTGCCATCGAGCGAGATCCAGTCTCCTTCTTTGAAGACTTGTCCCTTGACGCGCATCTCTCCGGCTCGCTCGTCGACTTGAATGTCGCCGGCGCCGGCCACGCAACATTTCCCCATGCCACGCGTGACGACGGCGGCGTGGCTCGTCATACCGCCGCGCGAAGTTAGAATGCCGGCGGCGACTTCCATTCCTTGAATATCTTCGGGAGTCGTTTCGGCGCGCACCAGAATCACGGGATTTTTCTTGGCGCCATGTCCAGCTTTTTTCACGGCTTCTTCGGCGGTAAAAACAATCTGGCCTACCGCGGCTCCGGGTGACGCCGGTAATCCCGTAGCGAGCACTTCAATTTTTGTGCTCTTCTCGTCGAGACGCGGAACGAGAAAGTCATAGAGTTGGTTTGGTTCGACGCGGAAGATAGCTTCTTCCTTCGTAATCAGACCTTCATCTACCATCTGCAAAGCGACGCGAACGGCGGCGAGTCCGGTGCGCTTGCCGTTGCGGGTTTGCAGCATGTAGAGCTTGCCGTCTTGAATGGTGAACTCGAAATCCTGCATGTCTTTGTAGTGCTTCTCCAGCCGCGTCGTGATTTCGCGAAGTTGGTTGTAGACATTGGGCATGACCTTTTCGAGTTCAAGGATGGGAACCGGAGTGCGCACGCCTGAAACGACGTCTTCACCTTGCGCGTTGAGCAGGAATTCTCCGTAGAATTCTTTCGCGCCATTGGCTGGGTTGCGCGTGAATCCTACACCTGTGCCGCTCGTGTCGCCGAGGTTGCCGAAGACCATGGCTTGTACGTTGACGGCGGTGCCGAGCATGTCATCGATGTTGTTGATGCGGCGGTAATGCTTGGCGCGATCGTTTTGCCACGAGCGGAATACGGCATCGCGTGCCATGACCAGCTGTTCATGTGCGTCTTGCGGAAAATCACGCTTGGCGTGCTTTTTGACGGCTTTCTTATATTCGACGATAACTTCCTGCAGAGCTTTCGCGTCGCGATCGGTGTCGAGTTTGGCTTTCTTCTGCTTTTTCTTGGCATCGAAAATTTCGTCGAATACCGATTTCTCGATGTCGAGGACAACGTTTCCGAACATTTGAATCAGGCGGCGATAGGAGTCATAAGCGAAACGCGGATTGCTTGTGCGCTTGGCGAGCGACTCGACGCTCTGATCGTTGAGGCCGAGGTTGAGGATGGTGTCCATCATGCCGGGCATGGAAAACTTCGCGCCAGATCGGACACTGACGAGCAGCGGATTGTCGCCCTTGCCAAGCTTCTGGCCCTGAAGATTTTCGAGCGCGGCCAGCGCTTCCTGCATCTGGCGGTCGAGATCTTTCGAGACGGCGCTGCTGCGCATGTATTCGCGGCAGCCTTCGGTCTGGATGGTGAAGCCGGGAGGCACGGGTAGGCCGGCATTGGTCATCTCGGCGAGGCCAGCGCCTTTGCCGCCGAGAACGTCTTTCATCTTGCCGTTGCCATCGGCCTTGCCGCCGCCGAAGGAGTAGACATACTTTGTGGCCGCGGATTTCTTTACTGCGGATTTCGATTCGGTTTTTGCTTCGTTTTTTGTTTCAGCGATTTCGGCGTCGGGGAGAGTCGTTGTTGCCATGTGCAGATCCTCTTTTTCTATTCGTATTCTATTATTTCGTAGATTCCTTGCCTTCGGTCACGATCTCGGAGAAATCGGCGATCGTGGAGAATTCTTTAACCAGCAGTTGCAAGAGGGCGAGGCGATTGGCGCGCAAATTGTCATCGTCGACCATGACCATGACTTTATCGAAGAATCTGTCGATCGGCGGGCGCAGCTTTGCGATCTCGAGCAACGCTCCTTCGTAATCGTGCGCTGCGCCCAGCTTCTCGACCGCCAATACGGTCGGCGGAATCAGAGCAGTTAATTCCTTTTCCGATTCTTCCTGCAGGCCGGCTACATCAACACGCATAGCAATCAGTTTAGTTTTTTCGCTGGCCTGGCGCAGAATATTCTTCATGCGCTTGAGAGCGATCGAGATCGATTCGAAGTCGACGGAACCGCGAACTTTGCTGACAGCTTCAGCGCGGGCGGCCGCATCTACTACATCGTCGGCGTCAACCGCGAGTACGGCACTCACCACGTCGTAGGCGTAGCCGCGGGCGTCTTTCAAATAAAATTCGAGGCGCTCGCGGAAGAAAGCGCGCACGGATTGAGCGTAGACTACATTCGAAAACTTCTTCTCTGCTTCCGATCGATTGTAGCGAATGCGCGCGTCAGCCATGATCTCGGAGAGACGGAGCTGCAGTTTGTGCTCAGCGATCGTTTTCACGATGCCGTTGGCCTGCCGACGCAGCGCGAAGGGGTCTTTCGATCCGCTGGGGATGAGGCCGAGCGCGAACATTCCGGCGATTGAATCGGCCTTGTCGGCGATCGAAAGCACAGCGCCTTCAACCGTGGCGGGCGCGGCGTCCTCCATTGACTCGGGCTTATAGTGATCGTAGATGGCATGCGAGATGGCTAGTTGCACATCCGGTCTCAAATCGTCATCTAGTTGCTGCACGCGCGCATAGAGGCCGCCGACGATTCCTTGCAACTCGGTGAATTCTTTTACCAGTTCTGTGGTGAGGTCGGCCTTGGCCAGCAGCGCGGCTTTGTGGACCACGCCCGGACGGATTGCGATGCCGTTCTGCTTGACGGTTTCTGAAAGCGAACTGGCGAGGTGTTGCACGCGGAGAGTTTTGTCGTAATAACTGCCAAGATCTTTCTGGAAGGTTACGTTGCGCAGGAGGTCGACACGCTGGCGCAGGGTCTGCTTCTGATCGGTCTTCCAGAAAAAGCGGGCGTCATTGAAGCGGGCGCGCAGAACACGCTCGTTGCCGTGACGGATCAGGCCATCGGAGTCGCCGACTGTGTTGAGCACCGCGAGGAAGTGGGGCAGCAATTTTCCGTCCGCGTCTTCGATGGCGAAATATTTCTGGTGGTCGCGCATGACCGTGACCAAGACCTCTTCGGGCAGATCGAGAAACTCGGGATCGAAACTGCCAAGAATAACGGAAGGAAATTCGGTGAGATTGACGACGGTCGAGACCAGCGGTTTGTCTTCACGCCAGCGCGCTCCGGGAATGGTGCGCGTTGCGGCGTCGAGCGCTTTGCGAATTACGTGCTCGCGCTCGGGAGCGGCGAGAACCTTTGCTCCGCGCAGTGTCTCGACGTAGGCGCTGGGCTTGGAGATGGTGACGGCTTCCCTGCTGATGATGCGATGTCCGCGCGTCGTCTTGCCGGCGGCGATGCCGAATAATGCCAGCGGGACGACTTCTTCATCGAGCATTGCTACCAGCCAGCGCACCGGACGAACGAATAATTCTCCACGCTTGCGCCAGTACATATTTTTGGGCCAGTAGAGGGTGGAGATTTCCTTGGGAAGCGTCTCGGCCAGGATCTCGGAGGCGCTGCGGCCTTTGCGGGTGATGGTGGCTGCCAGGTATTCGCCTTTGGGAGTGCTGACTTTTTCTAGCCTGCCTACATCGACCCCGACTTTCTTCGCAAACGCGTGCGCGGCCGGGGTGGGCTGGCCATCTTTATAGGCAATCTGCGCGGAGGGGCCGTTCACCTGTTCGGTGATGTCGGGCTGCGAGATGGGAAGGCCGGAAGCGAGAACGGCCAGCCGGCGCGGGGTGTCGAGATGTGAAATCTCGCCCGTAGGTGCGAGGCGCTCGCGTTGCAGTAGCGCTTGCAGGCGTTCGTGCAGTTCTTGCGCGGCGGCGTCAATCATGCGCGCCGGGATTTCTTCGCATCCGATTTCGAGTAGAAAGTCAGGCATACCTAGGTAACGACCGGCTCCAACTTATTCCTCTTTTCGTTAGCCGCCGCCTTGGGAGCGTCGGTGCTCTTAGTTGTTTTTTCACTTGCGTAATGCTGATCCATCCACGCCTTGGCGATGCCCACGGCGAGGGCTCGTACGCGGGCGATTACGCCTACGCGTTCGGTCACAGAGATCGCTCCGCGGGCATCGAGAATGTTGAAGTAAAGCGAGCATTTCAGGCACTGGTCGTAGGCGCCGAGTAAAGGAAAACGTGATTTCTCGCGCGCGATTCCATCGCCTTCAGTCTTATCTTTGGCCAAAACAGAGTAGCGGTCGAGCAGAGCTTTGCACTCCGCTTCGCACAACTCGAAATGCTTCCAGGTCTTCTGAACGTCCGCCATTTCGAAGTTGTAGACGGAAAACTGCTGCTCATCGGCCAGACGCACTTCGCCATACTTCACTTCCCTGCCCGTTTTCGGATCGCGCGCCCACACGATGTCGTAGATGGAATCGACGTCTTGGAGGAAGGCGCAGAGGCGCTCCAGTCCGTAGGTGAGTTCGGCGGAGATGGGATCGAGGTCGACGCCTCCGCATTGTTGGAAGTAGGTGAACTGGGTGACCTCCAGGCCATCGAGCATTACCTGCCATCCGATGCCCCATGCGCCTAGGGTGGGCGACTCCCAGTTATCTTCTTCGAATTTTATGTCGTGCTGACGAAGATCGATGCCGATCGTGGCTAACGATTCCAAGTAGAGTTCCTGGACATTTTCTGGCGGCGGCTTCAGGATCACCTGCAACTGGAGGTGCTTGAAGAGGCGATTGGGATTTTCTCCGTAGCGGCCATCGGCGGGGCGGCGCGACGGTTGCACGTATGCGACTTTGTAGGGATTCGGACCGAGCACGCGCAGGAACGTTTCTGGAGCCATGGTTCCGGCACCTACTTCGACGTCGTAGGACGGCTGGATGACGGCTCCGCGCTCCGCATAGAACGCTTGGAGCTTGAGAATCAGTTCCTGGAACGTCAGCGAATTGGAATTGGACGAGGTCATAAGGCCAGATTGTCATCCTAGGCGAAGCGAAGGACCTGTGCATTCTTGTTAGCACTCGCGAAATTCATAGGTCCTTCGCTTCGCTCAGGATGACAACCCATATTTGAAATGCGATCTACGAAGCACGACATCAGCTGCGAACACCGAGATAACAGCCCGCAGTTACATCTTTTCCAGCATTCTTGCCGTTACCAGTTTCTTCTCCAAGTGGCGCTCCAGAACCTGGAGGAGAAACTTTCGCAGGTCCTTGCCTACTGCTTTTGGCCAATCGATCTCGGCGAACTCGGAGACGCGCGAGCGCAGCATCTGGGCTGCAATCTTCCTCGACTCCGGCGACAGCTCGGACGACGCTATGCGCTTGTCGTCTGCGCAGACTAAGCCATCCGCTAGCGCGTGATAAAACGCCCGGCTGCCATCAAGCGCGCGTCCGCAAATCACGCACTCCGAGAACTCCGGCAGAAAGCCCATCAACCGTGTCATCCACAATTCAAAGTAGGTGAGCGGCATCCACACTGCTTGACCGCGTAATTCCTGCAAAACGGCCAGACTCAAGCGAAACACAGCGTCGCTCGCCTCGCGGTCAGGCATCAACTCATCTAACAACTCGGCGATATGCGCCAGCGCCGTTGCGCGCGCATAACTGACCTCGGTCGCCATCGGCGACTCGATGACTTCGCAGGAATCGAGTCTCGCCAACTCTTGCCGCTCGCGGTCATCGTAAAACGCCCTTACATAGGTGAGCGGCTCGAGCGCGCCCCCGAAGCGGCGTCTCGATTTCATGGCGGCGCGCGCCACGCCTTTCACTTTGCCTTCCAGGCGGGTAAAGAGCGTGACCAGCAGGTCGGACTCACGCAGTGGATAGGTGCGCAGAACGATGGCTTCCGACTCCTTCAGCGCCATGGAAGGTCTACAGGTTAATTAGTGATTGTAATGGAGAACGCGGGCCTTTGGCTCTTAGCTTTTGGCTTTTCGCTCAAATCTCGCAACAGGCTGGTTAAGAGCTAACGGCTAAGAGCTAATTGCTAAAAGCTAATTGCTAAAAGCTGCTCTACCGCCCGAAATATTTCGCGTTCCGCTCGGTGTATTCTTTCCATTTTTCGGGTAGATCGTCGAGGGCAAAGATGGCCGAGACCGGACATACTGGGACACAGGCACCGCAGTCGATGCACTCCACTGGATCGATATAAAGCATTTCTTCCGTTGAAAACTTTTCCGAGTCCTTCTTAGGATGAATGCAGTCGACGGGGCAGGAATCGACACAAGCGGTGTCTTTGGTTCCAATGCAGGGCTCGGCAATTACATAGGCCATAAAATCTCATGCTCCTCAGCGCAGGGAGAGTGTGTGAATTCATATTCTAACAAGAACGCCGCTATCGGTACAGGCAGTGGGCAGTAACGGGTGACAGGTCACAGCTCCCATGAAAAACTGGCGGGAGCGCCTGTCGTGAGACCAGCGACGCGAGGGGTGATTCGCAACTTCAGCGGGCCAGGAACTTCCATGCCACGACTGCGATGAAGACGACGAGGCCGACGGCATAGCCGATCATTCTTCCCTTTTGAACCTTTTCTTGCTCGTACATAGAACCCCCATCAATCTTAATCATGCCACATTCAGGGGCGGGAAACGCACATTTTTCAATCGGCGGGAAAAGCGGCTGCCGATTGTGGGGCTGCTTCTGACGGCGGCACGCCACTAGCTGGGATTCTTGCGGGCGCTCCGCGCCACGCATTGCGTTTGAAGCCTTCCCTTACCAGTTTGAAAATCGTTCGCCGATTTTGTGAAATCACCTTCAGCCAGGCCATCTTGCCCATCATTGGAAAGTAAATGCCGCGGAAGCAGAGTCGGGCCAGAAAAATATTGACGCGGTAGCCCAAGGGCTGATCATTAAGCGAATTGACCGCAGCGGCCAGGGCCTCCGGACTATAGGCCTCAGCCCAACCTTTATTCACTTCCGCGTGCGCCTCGTCGATGGTCATTTTCAAAGGCGTGTGCGCCATGGCGAACGGAATGAACTCCTGCCAGTGCTTGGGGCGAGTCAGACGCCCGGCTTTTTCCAGCCGCTTGTAGAGGGGCGTCGCAGGCAACGGCGTGAGGAGGCCGAAGATCGGCAGGCCGGGAGGCCACGTCCTAACCTGCTCCATCGTTCGCTCGGCCACTCCAACCGTGTCGTTGTCCATACCGAAAATAAAGGACGTGATGGCGTAGACGTTGCGTTGCGCCAAGCGCTCGAGCACGGCCGTATATTCGCCTGGCTTGTTGAATCCTTTATTTACGTCTTTTAGATTAGCCGGGTCGATCGACTCCATGCCGATAAAGATCCACTTGCCTCCGGAGGCTGCGATCAAGTCGACCAGTTCTTCGTCGCGCAATAAATTGGCGCTGATCTGCGCGACCCAATGCACCTGCGCTTTGGCGGCGATGATGTCGCGCAGCAGCGATTTTGTGCGCTTGATGTTGATGGCAAAATTATCATCGATAAAGAACACCGCCATCTGGCCTTTTTCGGTGCGGGCGCGAGCCTTCAACAAAAGCAGTTCGTTGACTACGCTTTCATTGGTGCGGAAGCGAATCGAGTCGCCGAAGAAGCCGGTCACGGTGCAGAACTCGCAGCCGTAGGGACAGCCGCGTCCGGATTCGACGGGAATGATGCGAAACGATCCCCAGCCTTCGCCGATTTTCTGAAGCAGGGCGGTTGCGGCCTTGGGCACGAGATTGAACTGCTTGAGATCGATCGACTGCCACGGAATTACAGGGTATTCCTTTAGCGACGGCTTGCTCTCCTGGCCGAAGGCATCGACCGGTTCGTAAACATCTTTGAGGTGTCCGCGCGCAGCGTCTTCGACGATGCGCGGCCAGGTGGCATCGGCTTCACCGAGAGCGACCGCGTCGGCGTGGCGCGCGCCACCGTCGCGGCCGAGCGCTTCGTCGGCCATCTCTGTCACATGCGGCCCGCCCATCACCACGGGAACTCCGGTGGCGCGCACGGCATCGGCCATGCGATAGGCCTTGGCGATCATTCGGGTCATGGCGCCGATGCCGACTAGCCCAATATTGTTGTCGCGCACATACTGCGCGATCCCCGCTTCATCCATGGGATTTGCATTGCCATCGACCAGCAGCACCTCGTGGCCCGGCGGCGTGAGCGCCTGCAGCAGGAACATCCAGAGATGAGGCATGAAGTTGCGCGTGACGCCATTGTCGGGGTTGTACAGCAAAATTTTCATGGGGGATCAGCGATTCTGCAAAGCGCGGCTTTGCGGGAGGGGCAGCTGTTGAACGAACTGGTTGGCGTCAGGACGGCAGGGTCTCCTGACGCTACTGCTTCGGGAGGATTTCGTTTGAATGTACCCTAGCGTACAGTATACCGTTCACGGGCAAACATCAGTCGACTATTTGGGAGGGAGCCCTCCCGGATTGGGAAGGGCAGATAACTTCGGCTTGCGAAGATTGGCATCCGAGGAGTGTATCCCACAATCGCGTTTTATTGCCGGAAGATCCAAGTTTCGGCAGTGGCCGCGTCATTATTTGGATAACCACCCGCTAGGAGCACACTGCCATCGGAAGGCCCTTTTGGTTAGCGCGGCCTGCGTGCTGTTCAGACAGTCGTGAGTTCGCGCTGCTGACTCGGCTCATACTCGACAATGTATCCAGCGACGGCACTCGCGGCTACCGTTAGCGGGGATGCCAGATACATCTGACCGGGACCGCTGCGTCCCGGAAAGTTTCGGTTCTGCGCGCTGATGACGACTTGATCTGAGCGGGTCGATACGCCCGGACCCGCATTGATACACGCTCCGCAGCTAGGCTCGATCACGCGGGCGCCCGCCTTCTCGAAAATGTCGATGTAGCCTCGGCGCTTCGAGTATTCGCGCGTTTCCTGAGAGCCGAATTGGATCCAGAACTCGACATTCTTAGAGACCCGCCGGCCATGCTTCAGAGCGTCGTCGAGAACGGACGCATACATGTCCATATCTTCGTTCTTTCCGGCGGTGCAGGTTCCGCCGTAGGCAATTTCGATGGGAACGCGAGAGCTGAGCTCGCGGATGTATTTGCCGTTGCCGGGATCGCCGGGAGTGGCGACCATGGGTGTGATCTCATTCGCGTCGAGTTCGATCACCTCGGCATACTCGGCGTTCGGATCGCTCTGCAAGCCTTCGATCATCTTCTCAACGTCGGCGCGCTTCATGCCGCGGCGCTCCATGAGAAACTCAATCACTTTTTCGTCGGGAGCGACGATGCCGGTAAAGCCGCCGATCTCAGCCGCCATGTTGGTCATGGTGGCGCGTTCGTCGACAGACAGAGCTTCGACTGCTTCGCCTGCATACTCCATTACTTTGGCGAGCGCTTTACCACTGCGCACGTAATCGAGCGAGAGAATCTTCAGAATGAAATCTTTCGCGGTGACGTTAGGATGGCGCTCGCCGCAAATGACGATCTTCACCGACTCGGGCACTTTGACGCGCACGTCTTTGGTGATCCAGGAGTTGAATACATCGGTGGTGCCGATGCCGAAGGCGATGCAGCCGATTGCGCCTACGTGGGGCGTGTGTGAATCGGAACCGACGTTGACTTGGCCAGGCAGCGCGTAGGTTTCCAGCATGACCGAGTGGCAAATCCCTTCCGAGCCTTTTCGGTCGGCGAGCTCGCCATGCAACTTGATTCCCTGCTGTTTAGCGAAATCTTCCTGCTTTAACTTAAGTTGCGTGGCCAGGTCGAGCAGGCCCATCTTTTTCTTTTCTTCGGAGATCACCTCGTCGAGAAAGGTAAGATGGTCGCGAAAGAAGCGGATGCTCGACGCGTCGTTCACCGGAACATCTTTGCCAACGTACTGCTCATAAAAAATCGACGCCATCGGGGTCACGTATTCGTGACTGAAGCGCAGATCGACGCGAGTAAAACCGGTGTCGCCGGGCTTGACCGCGGCTACGCCAACCGTACCGTCGGGATTGACCATGTGGCGTGCGAAGATTTTTTCGGCGACGGTCATTGATCGTATGGCGCGGGCGCCTTCGCCCGCGATTGGCGGCAGAAAAACTTTGCCCTGCAAGCGCGCAACATTGAAGGCAAACAGTCCTCCATATTCGATCACCTGCTTAGTGATCTCGTCTTCTCCGACGGTAAATTCGCTGAGGGCGATTTCTTCGCCGGCGCGAATTCGGTCGATCAAAGAAAAGTTGGTCGCAGTCAGCAAGCCGAGATTCTGGCAATTCTGTTTGTAGATGCGCTCGATGTTCTCGGCAATCGCAACTTGAATTCCTGCGCACATTTCGGCATAGGGTGACTGCTCGCGGCTGGAACCTTTGCCGCGCCGCCTGCCGCTCACCGAGCAGACAAAGCCGCCGTTCTTTACATCGCTTCGGCCAATCGGAAGAGTGTCTCCACAGCGCAGGCCGACGTATGGAATTTCGCCGAGCGTGCGATCGAAATAAAAGCAGTAGTGCGCGGGAGTGATTTCGTCGGTGGAAATATCATCGCGAAGTTTGGGATTGTTGGCGGGATTCTTCGTATCCCAGGGCAGATCCCAACCGGACAGTTGTTTCTTGATCAGCTCGGGATCTTCGGTGAGAAAGAGAATGCGGCCTTGTAAGCGCACATGGTCGGAGCGCTTTTCGATCTTGCGTTCAAGGAGAGACGAGCCCACACAAATAATTGTACCGCTTGAACTGGGTGAGTGGAACGGTACGCTTAGCTAGAGTTTACGATCTTTCGCGTAGCCGACGGGGCTCGGCAACTCTTCTACGCCGTGGCCGGCAAAGATCTCCTGAAATTCATGGAGAAGAGCGGCGTGCACCAGGCCATTCGAGGCAAGAGTCTCGCGGCTGGCGATTTGAAATTCGCCGCCGTAAAAGTCGGTTACCTTTCCTCCCGCCTCTTCGACAATCAGCACACCTGCCGCGGTGTCCCACGGATTGAGATTGAATTCCCAGAAGCCCTCATAGCGGCCTGAGGCGACATTGCAGAGGTCGAGCGCGGCCGAACCAGCCCGCCGCACGCCGTGCGTGCGCAAAGTGAGCTGATGATAAAAATAAATATTCGGATTCTTATGGCGCTTCTGGCTAGGGAAACCAGTGCCGATCAAGCACTCTCCGAGGTTCGCTATGGCGGAGACGTGAATCGCTTGGCCGTTGAGGTGCGCGCCGCTGCCCAGTTCGGCGACGAACATCTCGTCGCGTGTGGGATCGTAGATTACTCCGGCAACTCGCTGACCCCGGCGTTCGACCGCCAGCGAAACACAAAACACCGGATAGCCGTGCGCAAAATTCGTTGTTCCGTCGAGCGGGTCGACATACCACTTGTACTCGCTGCCGGTTTCGATGCGCGTTCCCTCTTCACCCATTACGTCGTGCTTTGGAAAATGGCCGCGAATCTTTTCCAGAATCAGCGCCTCTGACTTTCGATCGGCCACGGTGACCAGATCGACGTCGCCCTTGTATTCAATTTTAACGTGCTGGTGAAAGTACTCCATCAGCAGACTGCCCGCTTCGCGCGCCATCACCTGCATCGGAGAAATCAGATCGAGAGATTTGTGGGATGTCATGAGCTTCCAGGCTTCGTTTGCAGGATTGTTCGCTGAGTGCTAAATGCTGAGTGCTGAAAGCTTGGCTACTTTTTCTTGCTGTCTTCCGCGATGTAGACGATCTCGTGCTTGAAGATGAAGAGATTCGGGCCATCTTCGCGGGTGACGCGCACCATATTTTTGTCGTAGTACTCGATCCAGCCGCGAACAACTTCGCCGTCGGCGAGTTTCAGGCTGACGACTTTTTGCTTCTCGCCCAGCGCCTTGAGATAAGCGGCCTCTTCAAAGGTTTCGTCCGGAGGAGGAGTGCGCTTCTTGCCAAAGTTTGGATTTCCTGTCTGTAGCGGCATTCCGTCATTTTACAACGTTGCGGAGTCTCATGTTTTTTTCGCGGACATGTAAAACGCGGCTTCCTCGGGACGATGCACTCGCGGGATCCACAGAGGGCGGCGGAGTCCGCCGGGGCCGGGCGCGGGACGCGTGAGAGCTTTCCAGCGCTGATAGACGGCGAAGGAAAGATTGGTGTCGACGAAGATGTCGCCGTAACGGTCGTCGGCGGAAGCGCGCTCAACGCGCACCATCTGATGCCAGCAATGCATGCCGGTGATGGGGTCAGGATGAACGGGGAAGGTCAGGTTCTGGTGGACGCCGGCATCGCTCCACCAGACGCGCTTGGTGTCGGGGTCGGAGGTTTCATAGGGCTCGACGCCCGATGTCTGACGCATCTTCCATTGGCCTTTGCCGACCTCTTTCAGGTCGACCCAGGCGCTCGACATGCGTTCGATTTGATCTTCCTTACTAGTACGCCAGCGGCCCATGTGATGAGAACAGGCTACGACGCCGGGAGCGAGACCCTCGGTGACCCAGGCGTGGAGCACGAAGAAGCCGATTTCGGTGTGCACCTTGAGCAAGTCGCCCGTGTGTATATCGCCGAGTTTCTTGGCGTCGGTTGGATTCAGCCAGAGCGGATTCTTGTGCGCGATCTCGTAGAGAAATTTCGAGTTGCCCGATCGCGTGTGGATGAGATGAGGCAAACGAAAAATGGGCAACAGCGTATAAATCTCGCCCTTCGCATCTTTCGGCCATTCTACGAGTGGCATGTACTGCGGATCGAAATCGGCTCCGGACGTGTCTGCGAGATTTCCTACCGATGCGGCTTGGGCTGAGCGATGAATGTGGCTGCGATAATATTCAGGAAGGACGAATTCAGGCCACTTCCAGTCCGCCATTGTCTTTGAGAATAATTCCAACTTTCGCGACGGCGTGTTGTATCCGACTACCGCTTTGCTCTCAACCATCACGCCCACCGCTTTGCCTTGCTTGGTGACGACGCCATTCGCTTCGACCCGCGAACCGGCTAGATCGGCGGGAGCAACCGGCTTCTCGTTCTGCTTGTAGACGTCGGTGGTCACTTCGTAGGCGCCATACTTGCGCATATATTCGAGCGGCTTCAGGCCTTCTTTGGCGGCGACTTCGGGCAATCCGGGAACTGAGTTTTCAAAAATCCATCCGTAGTATTCGTCGACCGTCAATTTTTGTCCGGGGCGGTACGGCGATTCGAACCACTGGCGAATTCCCATCGAGCCGTCCGGATCGATTGCCCAAGATAGGTTGATCCAGAATTCATCTTCTTCCCATACTTCACCGGGATTCGCCTGATAGGTGTAATCGAATTTCTTGCCTTCTTTTTCCTGAAGAACGCGCAGCACGGGCTGGCGAAATCCGATCCATTTCCCTGCGTAAGACTCCTGACTCATGAGATCGTGACGTTCGGAACTGAAGCCCATCGGCAAGACGTAATCGGCGAACCAGGCGGTCTCGCTCCATGTTGGAGTGAGCGCGGCGTGCAAGCCGACTTTGTCTTCGTCGCGGAGCATTTCAATCCATGAGAATCCGTCGGGATAAGTCCAGACGGGATTGAAGACGCGCGTGAAATAGGCTTCGATGCGGCCGCGACCTTCTTTAAGGAAGTGCGGGAGGAGCGGCGACATTTCATGCGTGCACAGCGGCCACTCGGGCGGATAGAGAAGTTCGTTCCAGCGTTTTTGCGGCGGAGGATTTTTATACGGCCGTGGCACGAATTTATTCCACGCATTCAGATTGTGTCCGCCGGGAGTTCCGACGGAACCGGTGAGCACGTGCAGCAGCATCAAGGCGCGTGCGGATTGCCATCCGCCGAGATTGCCGGAGGAGCTGCCCCGCCAGAGATGGGAGGCAAATCGGCTGCCGGCAGTCGCGATCTCGCGCGCCGTTTTGACGATGATTTCGGCTTTTACTCCACTTTCTTTCTCCGCAAATTCGGGAGTGAACTTCGCGTAGTGGCGCTTGAGTACTTCGATCAGCGCTTCAAAACTTTGGCCTTTCGCCGAAAATCCATCGACTTCGAGTTCTTCCCAGTTGGTCCAATTCTTTACGAATGCCGCGTCGAAACGATTTTCGCCGAGGATGACCATCGCCATCGCCAGCAACACCGCGGCTTCGGTGCCGGGATAGCTGGGCATCCAGTAATCGGCCATGCTCGCGGTGTTTGAGAGGCGCGGATCCATGACGGCGAGTTTCGCTCCGGCCATTTTTCCTTCGATGATGCGTTGGGCGTGGGGATTGAAATAGTGGCCAGATTCTAGATGCGCCGAGAGTAGAAGGATAAAACGCGCGTTGGCGTGGTCGGGAGAAGGACGGTCGGCGTAATGCCAGAGCAGATAACCCAGGCGCGCCGAGGATGAGCAGACATTGGTGTGCGAGTTGTGGCCGTCGATGCCCCAGGCTTGGAGAGTGCGCTCCATGATGAAATCGTGGCCGGGGCGGCCAACGTGATACATGACTTCTTCGCCGCGATTTTCCTGAAACGCTTTGCGGATGCGAGTGCCGAAAGTTTCCAGCACTTCGTCCCACGAGGTACGCGTCCACTTTCCTCCGCCGCGCGGGCCGGAGCGTTTCATCGGATAAAGGATGCGGTCGGGATCGTGAATCTGCGTGATGGTAGCCGGGCCCTTGGCGCACAGGCGTCCGCGGCTGGCAGGATGTTTGGGATTGCCTTCGAACTTTGTGATTTGCCCGGTTTCTTTGTCGACGTAGGCGAGAAGGCCGCATGCCGATTCGCAGTTGAAGCAGATGGTTGGAATGAGTTGATAATGTTTCTCGACGCGGCGCGGCCAGGCTGATGGATCAAATTCAACCCAATCGTCCCACTTTTCGACCGGCGGACACGTGGAAAGATGGCTGCCGTCGCGCTTGAAATCGGTCATTGCGGAATCTCCATAAAGCTCGTTCGCCGCGCGGCAATCTGCCTCAGCGGCTAAAGCCGACATCAAAAATAGGTCCTATATCGCAGCGGTGAACCGCTGCGCCACCCAAAAACAGAAAGGCATGATGCGCGATTTGTCTAACTGTTGGGTACACTTTGCCCTGCCATCACGAAGCACCATTCAAAAATTAAAAGTCCAACCAAAGCAAGCACGCTGGCGAATCCAGCCGCGATGGGGTTCGGCGCCGCGGAAAACAGTCGGGTGCACAACAAAAGCAGCAGCGGAATTATTCCGCCCGCCACCACGCCACCACCCCAGAAAGCGCGGGCGAAAGGGCCGTGAGTCATGAGGCGCGCGCCGTAGCGGGCGTTGTCGGTGGTGTGCGGCATGGCCACCTCGCCGAGCACCATGAGCAGATGCAATCCCAAACTGACTGCCAACGCGGGGATGGCAATGGACAGAGTCTTCGATGATCCCCCGAGCGCTTCCGGAAGCAGCACCAGCGTGGCCGAACCGCAGAGCAAGGCTTGAATAATCAAATGCGCCGGCAGGAGCGGCGTTTGCCAGAGGTCGCGGCCTTCGCATTGTCCAAAGAGAAAGGCGGTGTAAGCGGCGGCGCAAAATCCTACGAGCACCGTTGGCCACAATAAGATCGATGTGGCAACCGAGAATCCCATAACTGCGGCCAGCCAGAACACGCCGCACAGCCCGCTGTAGGCGATCAAAATGAACGCACCGCGAGCTAGCCACGATTTACTTTGCGGCATGAAGACTACACGGAGGAACCGTTCCTTGTGGTCGAGATCCCAAACCAGGAGCACCGTGGTAAGAGCGGTGAAGAGAAGCGCAACCGTGGCGAGCGTGATATCGCGAACGCGATCTCCGGATAATTTTCCGAACGCCATTGCGATTGCAGGTATGGCAAGCGCGCCTGAGCCGATGGACTTCGTCCAACAGTAGGCCGGAACCTGCCATCCCCAGGGACGCGCATGGGAAACGTCGTAGGCGGCCAGCGCGTCTTTTTGAAGCAAGGGACTATCGAGCGGATAAACTGCGCCTCCGCCAAGCACAGCTGCGTTGCGTTGCGACCACATATAAATTGATTCGTGCCGCGCCGCGGTTGGGACGATTGCGCTCTCGTCGGCGTCGATGTAATAAAGCTTGGGCTGAGTTCCCTGCTCCGGCTTGCGCACGCGCACCGGCTCGCGCGCGATGAGTTGCGCCACTTCGCTGGCGGGATCACTCAGATCTCCGGCGATGATGGCGTGCTCAGGGCAGACGATTACGCATGCGGGCTCAAGGCCGACTTCGGTCCGATGCGCGCAGAAATGACATTTCGCGGCGGTGCCATCGTCTGGATCCATGTAGATCGAATCGTACGGACAAGCCTGCATACAGGCCTTGCAGCCGATGCAGCGGTCGGAGTTGAAATCGACGATGCCGTCTTTGCGCTGATACATCGCGGTCACGGGGCAGATCGTGACGCATGGCGGTTTCTCACAATGGTTACAGCGCGTGACTTGAAAAACGCGGCGCGTATTGGGAAAGAGGCCCTTCTCGACGTACTTCACCCAGGTGCGATTCACGCCTATGGGGACGTGGTTCTCGGTTTTGCACGCCACGGTGCAGGCGTGGCAGCCGATGCATTTGCGGTTATCGATTACGAAGCCGTATTTCATTCCTGGAACATCTCGACCCAAAAGAATTAATCATACTTGGGTCGGAGCGAAATAGGAGTTACATTGCTGAGGCTAGCAGGAGGAAAGCCGGACGTCGCCGCCCGGCCCCATTCTCCACTACGGAGTCGTTAGTCGTGGGCCTGCGCGATCAGGTGTTCGACGATGCGGTGCGCTTCGTCGATGTGTTCGAGCGCGCGATGACGCAATCCATGGGCATAGCCGTCATCTTCTTTTTCTTTGATATCGTGACGCGCCGAGTCGAGGAGCTCGAGGGCTCGATGATAGCGGCCTCTGCTGGGCAGGTGGCTGTCGACCTGAGGATGATCGTTCAAGTTTTTGCCGTCATCAATCGCAGCCTGCTTGATCTCTCCGATAGCCCTATCGATCTCTGCGATGGCGTGATCTTCCTCTCGATCCATGCGGCCGGACCACCTCCCACGCTCCAGATGAGCGCGCGCGTGGCGGAGGTCGGTGAGCGCGTGCAGGTAGGCCGGATGCCTTCCTGGTTCGTCGGCAAAAGCTAGCGAAGCGCAGATAGCAAAAATAAACGCCACTACCGCACAGTGTCGAACAATCTTCATAGTCTCCTCGAATAAGCCTTTCGGCAGAATGGAACTCGTTTGTAGTAAACCCGGAGTTGCGGTTTTAGACTCGCCGAATTTTAGACTTCGGCGCCAGTCGGCGCGAAATTACTTAAGTGCATCATTATGTTGAGTACGGCTTTTTGAAGTAGGCTGCTGGCGAGAACCGCGGGACCACATTAAATCTGATAATCGATGTCTTCCATGATGCGCTGCATGGATTCAGAGAAGGGCTCGCTGCCTTCCGTGCCTTCAAGTTGATGGACGCGTTCCGCTAAACGCTTCACTTCGGACGCGACTGCGGCCAAGGCTTCGGAGAGCGGGTCGTTAATGTGCTTGGGGTCGGTAATCACGACGCGCTTCCCTTCCCGAAAAATAATATGTCCCGGCACACCGACGACTGTGGAATCGTCGGGGACGTTGCGGAGCACGACCGAACCGGCGCCGATGCGGCAATTGTGGCCCACGGTGATGTTGCCGAGAATCTTGGCGCCTCCGCCGACGACCACGTTGTCGAGAAGAGTGGGATGGCGCTTGCCACGGTCATTGCTCGTTCCGCCGAGGGTCACACCCTGGTAAATCGTGACGTCTTCGCCGACAATGGCCGTCTCGCCGATTACTACACCCATGCCATGATCGATGAAGAAACGGCGGCCGATTTGGGCTCCGGGATGGATCTCAATGCCGGTGAGCCAACGAGCTACTTGCGACAGCCAGCGCGCCTGCAGGAGGAAGTTGTGATTCCACAGCCAGTGGTTCATGCGATAGAACCACACCGCGTGCAGGCCGGCGTAGCAGAGATACACTTCGAGGCGTGATCTGGCCGCGGGATCGCGCTCGAGTACAGTGGCAACGTCTTCGCGGATTAGCGACAGCAGATGCGGCATCGATCGTTGTTCCGCCAACCTTGATAAGCCAAGGATCAGGCCGGAACTTCTGACGTGGGAATCTGCAACGCCTGGTTCCGGAGTCCTTCGAAGAGAATACTACTGAGGTAGCGTTCGCCGAACGACGGCAGAACCACGACAATCAATTTGCCGGCGTTTTCCGGACGCTTCGCGACCTGCAAAGCGGCAACCACGGCCGCTCCTGAGGAAATGCCGACGAGCAAGCCTTCTTCGAGCGGAAGGCGCCGCGCCATGTTGATGGAATCTTCGTTGCTGACGGTAATCACTTCGTCGACCAGATCGCGGCGCAGAATGCTGGGAACAAAACCGGCGCCGATTCCCTGAATCTTGTGTGGGGCGGGCTTGCCGCCGGAGAGAACTGGGCTGTCAGTCGGTTCGACGGCTATGGCCTTGAATGAGGGCTTCTTCGGCTTGATGTATTCGGCGACGCCGGTGATGGTTCCTCCGGTGCCAACACCGGAGACTAGAAAATCGACGCGGCCATCGGTGTCTTGCCAAATCTCAGGGCCGGTGGTTTCGAAGTGAATCTTTGGATTTGCCGGGTTGTCGAACTGCTGGAGCATGTATGAGTTTGGAGTCGAGGCAAGCAATTCCTCGGCTTTCAGAATTGCACCTTTCATGCCGCGCGGGCCGGGAGTAAGAACGATTTCCGCGCCGAGCGCGAGCAGGAGCACGCGCCGCTCGAGGCTCATGGTTTCGGGCATGGTAAGAATGAGTTTGTAGCCTTTCACGGCGGCTACGAAGGCGAGAGCGATTCCGGTATTGCCGCTCGTGGGTTCGATCAGAACGGTTTTGCCGGGCTGGATGCGGCCGGCCTGCTCGGCATCCGAGATCATGCTCACGCCGATGCGATCTTTTACGCTGGCCAGCGGATTCTGGCTTTCAAGTTTTGCGACGACGTCGGCGACTGCGCCCTGGGTAACGCGATTCAGGCGGACGAGCGGTGTGTGGCCGATGAGTTCGGTTACATCCTTTGCGATTTTCATAGACTTTCGATTCGCGCAATTTGCTGATGGATTCAGAGTATCAGTTCAGCGCCGCGGTTTTCGCCGTCCGATTCGTGCGAGAATACGCCGCACTTTTTTCGGTGAAATCGAGAGGCGGGCCGCGACGCGCGATACTTTGCGGCCTTCGCGTTCCCAGACGCGGGCGATTACTATTTCTGCAAATTCATCGCTGATTTGGCGGAAGGTCTTATCGCCGACTGCGCCTTGCGACCATGCCTTCAGCGCCGGGTGCACGCTCCCTTTGCGAAGAATTTTCGCGCCCAGAGTCTGCATATCCTGCCACATGTTGTTGTCGGGCTGATTCGCGCCGCACGACGACCGCGCCAGATCGTACGATGCGCGCGCCGCCTCCGGATTATCGAAAAATGAATTGCACTGCGTCAATCCCTGCCACAGGTGGGCATTCGCCAGCAGTAGATGATGCTGGGTATGTTTCGCCAGATCGATTGCCTCCTGGCTGAACTCGAAGGCGCGGCGGGCATGGCTGCCGGGATCGGCGCCTCCGCCAATCTCCTCTTCTACCTTCGCGTTTTCGATCATGCACTGGAGGATGCGCGCGCGGCCCATCAGGATGTAGTCCTGCTTCTCATCGGCTACGTCGTGGGCGGAACTCGCGTCGTCTTCCGCGCGCTGAAAGTCGCCGCTATCGAGGTGGAGGTAGGCGGCATTGAGGTAGACGGTGCCGACTCCGTGATGATTGGGACGCTGCTGGTAGATGGCGCGCGCCGCATCAAGGTGTTCGAGGGCTTCGCGCCGAAGTTGCGTTAAGCGGCTACGATAGTCTTTTTTGCGCGAATCAGTTGCGAAACTTTCGGGATTGCGGGAGTCGGATTTTCGAAATCCGTGTTCTCGAAGTTCGTGCGCTACGCCAGACTTTGCATGGGTTGTCGACGTTTTCCGCCGCAACTGGGCGTCGCGATCGATTCTTTTCTGCAACTGAAGAGCGATGCCGCGCTTGGCGAGCGCCATGTTGGCCAACGATCGCGCGAGATTCGGATGCTTGGGATCGCGCTTACCATAATGACAAATAGCGCTCTCGAAAAATTCAATAGCTTTATCGAAGCGGCCTTCGCGGCGCGCCATGCGTCCGTAGAAAGATTGAATGTTACCGAGCGTCACGTAATCATCGGTCTCGCCGAGAACGCTTTCGGCCGCCTGCGAGATTCGGACAGCCTCTTTCCATTTGCCCTGTTGAAATAACAGCCAGCTCTCGAGCACTTGCATCACGGCCGCCATGCGCGGATAGCCCAACCCCAGCGCCAGGTCTTTTCCCTTGCCGGTGTAGATGAGGGCTTCGTCGTACTCACCCCTTCGCCGCAGGCAGCGGCCCTTCCAGAAGTAAACGATGGCCAGCAAAAAGCGGTCATCGAGTTCGTCGCCCAGGCTCAGGACGAAATCAAAATGCGCGATCGCCGGTTCCATCGTCTCTTCCGCCATGGCAGCCATGCCCTCGGCCGAACGCAGGCATATGTAATCGGCGATGGAGAGATCGGAGCGGGATTCTGGTTTAAAGCGATTGAGAATTTCGCGCAGCGGCGGCCCGGCGAAGCCGATGTCCGTCCAGATGGCAAGCTGCGCCGCGAGACGAGCTGCATTTTGCTGGGACGGATCGAGCCGGGAGATCAGATCGTGGTGTGCTCGCAGACTTGTAATCCCGCGCTCGATCTCGCGAGCGGCCACGTGTTCGCGCAACTCCGAGAGAAAGGCAGGGCCAACCGCAGCAGCGCCAGCTGGCAGGTTCGCGGGAATACCTCTGCGTGCCCCCTTTACCATTCATTGACGTTCTAGTCCAATAAATCGTAACTGGCAAGCGTTAGAAACTCGGCGAAGTGCGGGCTCGTCGTCAAGTCTTCGAGGAGTTTGGCAGCCTGGCGCAGCTTTTCGTCGTTCTTGCTGCCCAGTTCTGCGGCGCGATGATGGATGATCTCTTTCACCATGGCGGCCGTCACCGGCTTGCCGTCACTCAGCTGTGCTTTGTACTTCACCCACTGCCATACCTGGGCGCGAGAAATTTCCGCGGTCGCCGCGTCTTCCATCAGGTTGTAAATCGGAACGCAACCTAGTCCTCCGAGCCACGAATGCAGATACTGCATGCCCACATCGATATTCCAGCGCAAACCTTTTTCGGTGATCTCGCCTTTGGGGACGGCGAGCAGATCTTGTGCCGTGACCGCTCGCGTCGACTTCTTGTGCGAAGAAATCTGATTTGGCTCAGGCATGTATTTATCGAAAATTTCTTTGGCCACGGGGACGAGCCCAGGATGCGCGACCCACGTGCCATCATGGCCGGCGTGCACTTCGCGAAGTTTGTCGCGCCTAACTTTGTCGAGCGCCTGTTCGTTGGCCGCTGCGTCATTGCGAATGGGAATCTGCGCCGCCATTCCGCCCATGGCGTGGATGCCGCGCCGGTGGCAGATTTGAATCAGCAATTCCACGTAGGAGCTGAGGAAATGCGTCTCCATAGTGACCTCGGAGCGGTCAGGCAGAACGAACTGAGGATGCGCTTGAAATTTCTTGATGTAGCTGAAAATGTAATCCCAGCGGCCGCAATTCAAGCCGGCGGAATGGTCGCGCAGTTCGTAGAGGATCTCATCCATTTCGAAGGCGGCGAGAATGGTCTCGATCAGCACGGTGACGCGAATCGATCCGCGTGGAATTTTCAGTTCGTCCTGGGCGAAATTGAAAACATCATTCCAGAGGCGTGCTTCCAGGTGATTCTCCAGCTTCGGCAAATAAAAATATGGGCCGGTGCCCTTGCTCAGTAACGTCGCGACATTGTGAAAGAAGAACAAGCCAAAATCGAAGAGCGCGCCTGATATCGGCTTCCCTTCCACTAAGAAATGTTTTTCGTCGAGATGCCATCCGCGCGGGCGCACCATGAGCGTCGCAAGCTTAGAGCCAAGCTGATATTTTTTCCCCTCAGGACTTTCGTAGCGGATCGTTCCCTGAATGGCGTCTCGCAGATTGTGCTGGCCTTCGATGTTGTTGCTCCAGGTCGGCGTGTTCGAGTCTTCGAAGTCGGCCATGTAAACGCTGGCGCCCGAATTCAGCGCGTTGATGATCATCTTGCGATCGACGGGGCCGGTGATCTCTACGCGGCGGTCTAGCAGGTCTTTGGGTATGGGCGCGACCTTCCACTCTTTCTCGCGAATGCCGGCTGTTTCTTGCAGGAAATCTGGGAACTTGCCCTTGTCGATTTCCTGCTGCACGGCGTGGCGGCGCGCCAGCAACTCCTGACGGCGCGGTTCAAAGCGGGACGCCAGTTTTAGCAAGAAGGCGCGGGCATCGGGAGTGAGAATGCCGGATTCGATCTCCGACAGGACCTTGCTTTCGGTGGGGTGATTCGCAACAGACGTCGGGTTCATGAGGAATATCATAGTCCGTTCGGCGGCGTGTTTCGAGACGCAATATCTCGCACTGGGTCATTTTGACCTAGTGGGTCGGGGCGGACAGCGGGGTTTGTCAGCAAGGAGCAACACGGGGTCTACTTCCTCTGGACGCAATACTTTTTGGAGCGTGGCAAATATGACGAAGTCGAATGGCAACGGCAACGGCAACGACTGGAAAACTAACCCTCGGTGGCGCGGCATCACGCGTCCATACACGCAGCAGGATGTCAACCGCCTTCGGGGCTCGTTCCAGATCGAGCACAGTCTGGCGCGCCATGGCGCGGAGCGTCTCTGGAGTCTGCTGCATGATCAAGCCGAGCCGTTCACGGCGGCGCTCGGAGCGGCGACTGGCAACCAGGCAGTTCAGCAGGTGAAGGCTGGATTGAAAGCAATTTATATCAGCGGCTGGCAAGTCGCGGCTGATGCCAACAATGCCGGGCAGATGTATCCCGACCAGAGCTTATATCCTGCGGACAGCGTGCCCAACCTGGTGCGCCGTGTCAATCAGGCGCTGATGCGGGCTGACCAGATTCATCACGCTGAAGGGAAAAATGGAATCACGTGGTTTGCGCCTCTGGTCGCCGATGCCGAAGCCGGATTTGGCGGGAACCTTAATGCTTTCGAACTGATGAAGGCGATGATTGAGGCGGGCGCGGCTTGCGTTCATTTTGAAGACCAGCTCTCCTCCGCCAAAAAGTGCGGCCACCTCGGCGGCAAAGTGCTGGTGCCGACGACCGAAGCGATCCAGAAGTTGGTGGCGGCGCGGCTCGCGGCCGATGTGATGGGTGTTCCGACGCTGATCATGGCGCGCACGGATGCCGACAGCGCCACGTTGTTGACCAGTGATATTGATCCGCGCGACCGCGAGTTCGTCACCAAGCAGCGTACGGTTGAAGGCTTCTACCACATCAGGAGCGGTCTGAAATCTGCGATTGCTCGCGGGCTGGCTTATGCGCCCTACGCGGATATTCTGTGGTGCGAAACTTCGAAGCCCGATCTCGAGGAGGCGCGGCAATTCGCCGAAGCGATCCACAAAGAATTCCCCGGCAAGCTCCTGGCCTATAACTGCTCGCCTTCTTTCAACTGGAAGAAGAATCTGGATGACGCAACCATCGCCAGTTTTCAACATGAGCTGGGCAGGATGGGATACAAGTTCCAGTTCATCACGCTGGCGGGGTTCCACGCGATCAACCTGGCGATGTTCGAACTTGCGCGCGGCTACAAGCAGTCAGGGATGACCGCTTATTCGCGACTGCAGGAGAAAGAATTTCTCCGCGAACAGCAAGTCGGTTATGAAGCGGCAAAGCACCAGCGTTTCGTCGGCACCGGATATTTCGACTCCGTGCAGCAGGTCATCACCAGCGGCAGCACATCGACGGCGGCACTTCATGGTTCGACCGAAGAGGCGCAGTTTACCGATGTGGTCGATGCGCTCAGCATGGCATCGGGCATGGCGAGCCCTGAGAATATTAGCAACGCAGGTCTGCCGGATGCGTCGATGATGGCGAATAGCTGGGAAGAGTCTGACGAGTTGATGCCATCGGGAGACTAAAAGGCAGGAAAAACAAAAGGCAGGAAAAACAGGAAAGGCGTTAGGGCGGGACGCCCTGCCCCGCTAGACCCTTTGGGTCACTAGGCAGCATCTAGGCTTGTTGCGCTTTTGACCGTTCGCGCTTGCCTTCTCGCAATTGCGCGGCGGTAAACGCGGAGCCGCAGGTACCGCACCTCCAGCTTGTCGATGCTGTGGTCATAAAGCTTGGCCCATCGCTTTTCGCCGGTGGCTGATTTCCCCGCATTGCCAGAACCAACTCACCGCCGCATGCCGAACATTCGCGTTTTTGCATAACTCCCGTTTAAGACTCGTTCGAAGGATAGGCCGCCCGGCACTGCTGCGTCCCAATCTGATCCACTCTCTTTATGGTGCATCTCTACTATGTCACAGATATCGGGAAACAAACGATCAATATTGACCGGTGGTAATGCCTGCTGGAAGCGGCAAGCAGCGATTTTTAAATGCGCATGTGAGCTATCTTGCTCAGACGCGAGAGATCGCAATGCCTCATTGTTAGTTCTGCGGCGAACCCGAATCAACCCTGAAATTCTCACCGTTAGCGCACGATCTCAGCGCGAATAAAGGGGATTAGTCCGCTCAACTTAGTCCGCTCAACAAGGAAGGTCAAGATTATGCCTTTAATTCAACTTCTCGAAGTTCTGATCGTGGTGGGTGTTCTTCTGTGGCTGGTGAATCGCTTCATTCCCATGCAAGGAACCATCAAGTCGATCTTCAATGGCATCGTGGTCATTGCCGTGGTTCTGTGGATTCTGAATGTCACGGGACTGTTCCATTCTCTTCCCAATATCCGCCTTGGGAAGGGATGACGACGTGGCAGGAGATCATTCAAGGAACACCAAGCCACCACATGCAAGAAATAACGTAACCCGGCAGAACGCCCGCCGAAGGAGCCCACTTTGAATAAATTCTGGTTAGCCCTCCCCATCACTCTTAGCCTGAGCGCGTTTGCGCAAAGTAATGCTCACACCAATCTGGTTGTGGAAACCACGGCTGCAGGAATTGGCGCTTCTACGCCGACGTTCCGGGTCACGGTTGTCAGCCGCAGCGTGCAAGCGGTCAACTACGAGCACCGCAGCGGAGCTTCCCGAGTGGACTTTTCGGGCACAGACTTGATGCCCTCGGCGAACGGTGAGGCTAAGGTAGCCAGCAAGCGCGGATCGATTGAGGTCGACGCGGAGTTCGGAAGCCTGCAGGCGCCGACGGTTTTCGGTAATGAATATCTCACTTACGTTTTATGGGCGATTTCTCCTGAAGGCCGGGCAGTTAACCTGGGCGAAGTGTTAGTCGGCGACAACCATCGCAGTAAACTTCGCGTCACCACCGACCTTCAGGCTTTCGCTTTGATTGTCACCGCCGAACCTTATTATGCCGTGCGCCAGCCGAGCAACGTAGTTGTGCTTGAGAACGTGGTGCGCGACACCACCAAGGGGACCACCGAAGCGGTCAATGCCAAGTACGAACTGATGGAGCGCGGTGGCTACATTCCCACCGGCTACAAATTTGATCCCGTCGTACTGAATGCCAGATTGCCACTGGAATTCTTCGAGGCGCGGAATGCCTTGCGCATCGCGCAATCCGAGGGAGCCGAGCAATATGCCAGCGACAGCTATCAACATGCTGTCCAGTTAATGAATAATGCGGATGAATACGCAGTCAGCAAACACATCGACGTTAAACCTTTGGTCGCAGTCTCACGCGAGGCAGTGCAGACCTCCGAAGATGCCCGAGAAATCGCAGTCAAGAAGCTGGATGAAATAAGACTGGCAAACGAACGCCAGAATTCTGCTGATTCGCTGGCCCTATCGCAGGGGCAGGCGAACAGCGCTATGCGCCAAAAGGAGCAGGCGGAGTCGGACGCGGCGCGAGCCGTAGCCGCAAGAAATCAGGCCGAATCGGACGCGAACAACGCGCAATCCGCAAAGGCTCAGGCGGAGTGGGATGCAGCCAAAGCACGCGGCGAGGCTTCCGATGCGCAAAATGCGACCGCGCAGGCGAAAGCCGATATGGCAGCCAACGCGGCTTCGTCAGCGGATGCAGTCTCGGCGGCCCGAGCGGATGCTGATCAGTCTCGTTTAGCGGCGCAACAGGCGGAGACCGACAAAGCAGCTATGCGCACAAAGTTGTCGGAGCAGTTAAATTCCATCCTTCAGACTCGCGATAGTGCACGCGGACTGATCGTCAGCATGTCCGATGTTTTATTTGACACCGGGAAATACTCGTTGAAACCGGGCGCACGCGAAAAACTGGCCAAGGTGGCTGGGATTCTGCTCGCCTACCCCGGGCTCGATATTGCAGTCGGCGGCTACACGGATAATGTCGGCGGCGACGATATGAACCAGAAATTGTCGGAAAACCGAGCCGGTTCGGTGCGCGATTACCTGGTGCAAGAAGGGGTCGCGACCAATTCAGTTTCGTCGCAAGGCTTCGGCAACACTTTGCCGGTTGCCACCAACGATAACGCTTCCGGACGCCAGCAGAACCGGCGCGTGGAACTACTCGTGTCCGGCGAAGCCATTGGCAGCCCGGCGAACGCGACTACAGGAAGCTTGCAGTAAGCAGGCGTACGCAACGATCGGTAACACGATACAGAAACGGAGATACCACCCATGAATCTAGTAGGAATGATCAGCACAGCAGTTCTGTCTTTGACCCTCGTAGCCGCGGCTCCGGTGTTCGCACAGGAGCAGCACGATCAACAGGAAGAACAGAAAGCCAAACCGGAAGAGAAGGCACAACCTGAGAAGTCCGCAAAGCCGGCGGAAAAACCTGCGGCGCAGGACGAGAAGGGCGCTAAGCCGGAAGAAAAAAACGCCGAGCAACAGGAGACGACCAAACCGGCAGAGAAGAACGCGCAACAGGAGCGACAACCCGCCGGCAACAACGGCGGTGGCCGCATTCCGGCCGCAAAGTACCAGGCTAATTTTGGGCGCGAACATACCTTCCACGTCAGCCAAGGCGACTACAGCAATCGCCGATTCCAATACGGCGGCTATACGTTTGGATTCGCTGGCGCATGGCCCAGCAACTGGCTATACACGCAAGATGTTTATGTCATCGAAATCAACGGCGTGTACTACCTGTGCAATCCGTCGTATCCCGGCGTCAATATCGCGCTGAGTTTCACACTGTAGCCGCCCTTCCCCAAGTGCAGCATCGAGAGAGGCTGCACTTTTCATCTTTTCCTTACTAGGAGCAACACATGCTTGGAACTATATTGATCGTGATTTTGGTTTTAGCTCTCTTTGGTGCGCTGCCGCGATGGTCGCACAGCCGGCAATGGGGCTATGCCCCGATGGGCGGCCTTGGGCTGATCCTTTGCATCGTTGTCATTCTGGTGGTTCTCGGACAGATCTGATCGCAAAGAGGGGCGGCAGCGGGCTGAGAGTCGGTGTACACGCTGAGAGTCGGTGTACACTTTGATTAGATCGCAAGGCGATCGATCCAGACTGGCCGCTGGAAATTGTCTGCAATTGCCTCTTGCAAGGTTCGCATAGCTCGATGCTAAGCATTCGTTGGACTAACCCCAGGAACACATCGCCAGAGTTCGGCAGCGGCATGGGCTGGCGCGCTCTCTCCACGCGCGTTGTTGCCCTTTTGTTGGTCGTCATTTTGTGCCACGGACCTTCATTCGCCTATTCTGTTTTAACTCATGAAGAGATCATCGATCTGCTTTGGGCGGACGAAATCCGCCCGCTACTGCTCAAGAAGTACCCGGGGTTGACTGACGATCAAATCAAGCAGGCGCATGCCTATGCTTACGGGGGCGCCGTCATCCAAGACCTGGGCTATTACCCCTTCGGCAGCAAAGAGTTTAGCAACCTCGCTCACTATGTGCGCACTGGAGACTTCGTTCGCGAGCTTTTGCTGGAAGCGCAGGACGTGAACGAATACGCATTCGCCCTGGGCGCGCTGGCCCACTATTCGTCGGATATCACAGGCCACCCGACCGTGAACGCTTCGGTTGCCATTGAGTATCCGAAGCTGCGCGAAAAATATGGAAAGTCAGTGACCTACGCCGAGAACCATACCGCGCACATCAAAATCGAGTTTGGTTTCGACATGGTGCAGGTAGCGAAGAACCGCTATGCATCGCAGCAGTATCACGATTTCATCGGATTTCAGGTATCCAAGCCGCTACTGGAGCGAGTTTTCCCCGTCGTATACGGAGTGCAATTAAAGGACGTTATTCCGCATGAGGACCTGGCGATCGGGTCTTATCGGTTCGCGGTCAGCAGGCTGATTCCGGAGATGACCCAGGTGGCGCTCAAGAGCCGGAAAACGGAAATAATGAAGGAGCAGCCCGACTTCGCGAAGAAGAAATTCCTGTATCGCCTGTCGCGCACCGCTTATGAAAAGGAATGGGGAAAAGACTACACGAAGCCCGGTTTTGGCGCGCGCATCCTCGCGCTACTTTTCCGCTTCATGCCGAAGATCGGACCATTCAAGGGGCTGGGCTTTAAGAATCCGACTCCGCACACGGAAGATCTGTATTTCAAGAGCGTCAATGCCACGGTCGATCAGTATCGAACTTTCCTGCACGAGGTTGGCGCGGATTCTCTGCGGCTCACGAATTGCGATCTTGACGACGGAAAAGTCACAGTGCCCGGCGAATACTCTCTCGCCGACGATACTTACGCGAAATTGCTCGAGCGGTTAACCGACCAGAAGTTTGAAGGCATAACGCCGCAGCTGCGGGCAAATATCGTCTCGTTCTATTCCGAACCCTCTACTGGAATCGACACGAAAAAGAGCGAGGCTGAGCGGAAAAAATTGGAAGCGGATGTGGATCAGCTGAAGTCGCTGTCTTTGACGCCAGCAGCGGGGGCCAGCCAGCAAGGTGATCCAAACCCGCCCGCGAATGGCCCAGCTCTGTGCAGCGTCGGCCAATAGGAATCGGCCGCGAAGCCGCGCTATCTTGGGCGACACGAGCGCTCAAATCCGCAGAAATGGCCCAGATCGACGGTACCAGAGCGTCCTGCGGCAGCTGTGGTGCGAACCCGCCACAGCATTAAAGAATAGGGTTTAGAAAATGTCAGGCACTGACGCGTACGGACACAAGTTCCGGATTGCAGTGTGAGTTTTGCATAGATTTGACCGCGTCTTCCGCGGTAAATCTTCCCATCACGAGGGCGAGCTTACGGTCGGTTGTGGTCTGAATGGGGAGTCGATCAACGCGCAGCACATACTGCGGGGCGTGGGCGCCGCCGCGGTTGACCTTCACGACAAACTTGATGTTTTTCATGATTCCTTTCAGGTTCTTCGATCTGTCTTATCGTATTAACGATCACTGACCAGCTTGGCTTGACATCGAAAAGATTCCCAGCCATTCAGCAGCGCTGTGATCCACCCCTCCTAGAGCTCGAAGAGGAGACACTTTTTCAAATATGTAAGTTAGAGGACCTGAAAGAGTAAGTAACTAACTACTCAACACCGATGGTAAGCCTATATATCGAGGATGTCAAGTTTTTACGCGCCGAAGGCGCTCAATGGGAGCCGCATTCAGCACAATTTGTGCTGAAGTCTGCGCCGATCAATGGCGCAGCATCGTCCGCGCTCACAATCGATTTAGAAGCAAAGCAGCATTGACATACAGGTCAGCATCCAAAGGACTGCACGGGTAAACCGCATGGCCAAAAGGATCTCCATATTCGATGAGCAATACAGAGTGGTTGCCGTCGAGGGTGACCGCTTGCTGATTAAGGGAGTAGTCAGTGGGACTGTGCTCGTGATCGTCAACCCGCAGCCGGACAATCCCCTTTCAGCGGATGATTATCCACTGGGAAAACTGATTGCGCTAAGCGATCCGTCCGCGGCACCTTTGAATTAAGCAGGAAAATCGGGAAAGGCAGGAAATAGGAAAAACAGAGGCGGGAAAGAATGAAAACTAAGGAGGAAGATCAAGATTTTCCTGCCGTTCTGCTTTTCCTGACGTCGCCGCTTTTCCCGGATCCTGCTTTGTGGCAGCCCGGCAGGGATTCGAACCCCGATACGCAGCTCCAGAGGCTGCAGTCCTACCGTTGAACGACCGGGCTGTGCCAGAATTCTAAATCATTTTGCGGGGACTGCAAAACCGCACATCCTCACTGCCCGGGAGAGAAACCGATCGAAAGCAATAACCATCACGCCAGACGGAGTTAGAATCTTTGGCAGAGGATCAAGTCTTCCAGAACGACAAGGAGTCGCCATGCCTACTGCCGAAGTATTCCCTGCCGGTGTCATTCCCTCCGAGAGCGATTACGCCGAGATGGCGCGCCGTCCGATCGAGGCTGAGCAATGCGCTCTGATTGTCGTGGATATGCAGGAGAAGTTGCTGCCGCCGATTTGGGAAAAAGAGCGGCTGGTGCGCAATGTGCAGCTACTGATTCGGTTGGCTGGAATTCTCAAGATTCCGGCGATGGTGACGACGCAATACGCAAAGGGATTGGGCAGCACGGTGCCCGACATCGCGAGCCTGTTGCCGGATACGCCTTCGATCGACAAGCTGATGTTCTCCTGCTTTGGTAGCGACGTGTTTTGCTCATTGCTGAAGCGGTTGCAGGGCCAGCGGACGACCGTTTTGCTGTGCGGGATGGAGACTCATATCTGCGTGATGCAGACGGCGCTGGGGGCGTTGCGCGATGGCTACCTCGTGCACGTGGCGTCTGATGCCGTCAGTTCGCGCACCGAATTGAATTGGCGCATCGGCCTCGATCGCATGCGCGCTGCGGGCGCGATTCTGTCGTCGGCTGAGATGATGATCTACGAATTGCTGCGCTCGTCGGGCGCGCCTGCGTTTCGAGAGCTGCTGCCGTATTTGAAGGGATAAAGGTCGGCGGTCGTTCGTCGCTAGTCGTTCGCGGGTTTTCCAACCACTAATCTATTCCGCCGCTGCTTCCTTCTGTTTAACTCGCACGACCGTAATTTTTGAAAACCCTTCGTCAAAGGTTGGCGGCTTCAACTTCCCTGCCATCTTGCGCATCACGTCTTCGGGCACGACGCGGCCTCGGCGCTGGTGGCGCTCCAGGCACACTTCCAGCGGGACATCGAAGAACACGCCCTGCACATCGTAGCCGTAATCCTTGGCCAGTTTGATCCAGCTATGGCGGTCGTGCGGAGTGAGGTTGGTCGCGTCTACATAATTCATCGGACGCCGCGCAATGAGCCTCGCCTTGAGCATCGAGCGCAGATTGGAAAAGACGAGGTCCTGAAAGCGCTGTTCCTGCGCGTCATCGAAGAGAAGTTCGCGCAGCAAGTCGCTCGAAAGCGGATGAATGTTGTGGCGTTTGAACCATGAACTCTTGCCCGATCCGGGCAGGCCAATCGCGAGCACGACTGTTCCCTTGCTGGGGCGGGCAGGAGGCGCCGCCAACTGAGCAGGCGTCGTTTGAGTCGGCGAAGTTTGCGCCGCCGAATCATCGGTCGGCATCGTCGCGACCGCAGGTTCCTCGGCGGATGGTTCCGTGGCGGACGGTTCGGTTGCAGATAGCTTTGCGGCGACCGCTGGAGCGGGCGGCGAACCTGCTGTTCGCGCGCGAGATCGACCGCGACCTCCACGGCTGCGGCGGCGGCGAGAGACTCGCGCAGTTGAAGCCGGTTCTACTGCGGCGGATTTTTCAGCAACAGTCGAAACGGGCTGAGGCTCAGGCGGCGCGGGCTCAGGCGCGGCTTTCGCGCGGCGCGATTCGGCTATGGGAGCCTCGATCGCCTCATGCTGCGGCGCGGCCGGCTCATCGTCATAAAATCTGGGCTGCAACGGCTCGGGAGCCTTGGCCGCTTCCTTGGCATCTGCCGGCTTCTTGCGGCGCTTTAAGCGCTCGCTCATCCATTTACGCATATAGCTTGCTTGTAGCACACCGGCGCACAACGGAGCAATCTGCGCCCCGTATCGGGAGGGATACCTGTAGGACATGCATCGGGTGATCGGGTCATCGGCTCATCGGGCGATCGAACGATCTTCCATCAACTGCTCATACCCTGGCTTTGACTTTCGATGGCCCGATCACCCGATCACCCAATCACCCGATACAATAGCCCCATGAATCCGACGCATCCTGCAACCGTGCCGATTGCCGCTGAACAACTCCCGGCTGTGCCGCTTACGCTCGAAGGCTATGCCACGCTTCACCAGATGATGCGTTTTCGCTGGACCGCTTGGCGCGCGCTGGCCGAGGATGTACGCCGCGAGATTGCCGACGAAGCCGCCGCGCTGCTAGCCGAGATGGAGGCAACCGCTAACGGCCAGTCCGCGCTCTTTTCATTGCTGGGGCATAAAGGCGATCTGATGCTGGTGCATTTTCGCGAAAGCTTCGATCAGCTTAATCAGGTCGAGCTAAAACTGGCGCGGCTGCGGTTGCAGGATTTTCTCGAACCGACTACGTCGTATTTGTCGGTAATTGAGCTGGGGCTGTATGAATCGTCGATGAAGACTTATAAGGCGCTTGCCGAGCGCGGCGTGGAACCGCATTCCGAGGAATGGAAAAAAGCGATTGCAGAAACGATCGCCCGCCAGAAAGAGGCGATGAAGCCGCGGCTGTTTCCGCCGATGCCGCCGAATCGATACATTTGTTTTTATCCTATGGATCGCCGGCGTGGCGAGGACAAAAACTGGTATACCCTGCCGATGGAAGAGCGCCAGCGGCAGATGAATGAACACGGCCTCGTCGGGCGGCGCTATGCGGGAGAAGTGAAGCAGATCATCACCGGCTCGATTGGATTTGACGACTGGGAGTGGGGCGTCGATCTCTTTGCTGACGATCCGCTGGTTTTCAAGAAGCTGATTTACGAAATGCGCTTCGACCACGTCAGCGCCGTTTATGCGCTGTTTGGAAGTTTTTATATTGGGCTGCGCTGCCCGGCGAACCGGCTGCACGAGTTGTTGGAAGGAAATTTGCCGCAGTATAGCAGTACCCAGTAACCAGTACTCAGTACCCAGTTGCAATCGTTCCGCACTCAGGGCCTGGCTTTGCGTTTACTGGATACTGGGTACCGAGTACTGGGTACTTTTTTCGTGAATTGAAACTCGTGCTGCTTCATATCCACGCGGGCGCCGCGAAAGGTCACTCCTTCCATGCGCAGGCGGAATCTTTGCTCAGCGGCGTGCTCGCCGCTTAACTTGATGGCTCCGCCGGAGCCAAGGACGCGGTGCCAGGGCAATCCCGGAACCTGCTGCAGGATGCGCACCACTTGCCTAGCAGCGCCGGGCCAGCCGGCGGCGCGTGCGATCGCTCCGTAGCTCGAGACTTTGCCCGGCGGCAAGTCGCGAATGCAGCGCACGACGCGGGCGCGTTTTTGCTCGACGGTGACAGTGCGTTTCATAGATTGAAGGCCGAATTGAAGTCCGGATTGACGACCGGCAAATGGCTGTCGCTCTGACGCCGTTTTCCGCCAGTCATGCTAGATTAGACTCACCGAAAAAGAAATTTTACACATGCCAATCAAACCCGGCCTTACCATGTTTTTGTCCGCCGTCAAAACCGCCTTTGTGGAGAACGCCATGTTCCGCTTATTAAAACCCCTGCCGCTCACCCTGGCGATTGCCGCCCTCAGCATAATTACCACCGGCTGTGCCACCAATTCGGCGAAGGGTCGTTTCCTCAACGCGCTTCAGAACACCAACGCCTACGGGAATGATCCGATCGATGTCTACATCAATAAAACCAAGATATTCAGCAGCCTTGGATTCGCGACTCCTTCGTCCACCTACACGAACATCGCCACGGGTAATGACACCTTCGAAGGATTTGAGAGCCCGGCGGACACAAGTCTGGTGTTCAACAACCTTACCGCCAACTTGACGGGTGGAGATCAATACACGCTCATTGTGGCTGGACTCGCCGGAGGAAGCGGCACCCTGGCTCCGACGCTCATCTATCAACATGACGAGAACGTGGTGCCACCGGCGAACAAGTTGGAATTTCGTGTGATCAATGCGTCGCCTGACTCGCCGACCAGTGTGGATGTTTGGATCATTCCGGAACCCACCACTGGCCCCGAGGGCACCTGTGCATCGCACGCGCAAGACAACTGTCCTATTTCTGGGCTTACGTACACAAGCCCCACAAATATCAGTCAGTACTTAACGTTCACCGCTGTTCAAGGTGGCAATTTTGGGCTGTTCGTAACTTTTCATAACAGCACGAGCCTCATCGCCGAAACTACGCTCCCAGGATCAGCCGGATCGATCACGACAATCGTGCTTGTGGATAAAGCGAACGGCAGTTTCATGAGCCCGACGCCGGTGATCTTAGAAGACCTGCAGTAATTGCAAGCGAATGCAGTTTGAGAAGAGAGCCGGGTCTCAACCCCGGGCTCTGGCCTTCACTAACAAGCTGCTAAAATTCTTGCTTGCTCAGCGCTCAATGGCCGTTTGGAGAATTAAGGATGCCTCGCTGGTTGCAGGCCCTGTCCCTCGGCTTGGCCCTCGCGGCCTTAAGCCTGCTGATGGCCTGTTCCTCTAGTGGACAGGCGAAGGTGCGTTTTATACACGGCATCCAGGACGCGGGCGCTCTGGACATCGACGTCTATGGCACCAACGATTCCGCTGGCACGGTGGAATTTAGCGACATATCTTTTCTCGGCGTTCAGCCGACGCAGCCCGGCTATATCACGCTGGATTCAGGCAGTGATGCGATCGAAGGTTTTTTGACGGGCACGACTACCGTCGGCTTTATCAGGACCAACGTCAACTGGAGCGGCGGAATCGAATACACCGCCGTGGCCACGGGATTTTCGAAAACCGGCACACCTCTAGGCAGCAACGTTCTCATCGTATCTGTTCCTGACAACAACACGCCGCCAGCTTCGGGCGATGTCGAATTCCGCATCATCCACGCATCGCCCAGCGAACCGAGCGGGGTGAACGTGTATATCGAATCGAATCCGTCGACTGGCCCTACGGGGACTCCTGCTATCTCTAACCTGATTTATACGCAGGCGAGTGCCTATATATCGGTCGCCTACAATCCGAATAATGTGACGCCGGCACCGGGATTTACTTTGTACGTCACGACGACGGCGGGCGCGGTCATTTTTAGCGAGACGATCAATCCTGCGGAGGGGGCGATTCGCACGCTGTTGCTTACCGACATTCAGAATACGAAGCTTCAGGGAGTGAGCGCGATGCAGCCGTCATTTTTGGTAGTGGACGATCTCAATTGATTGCGGCTACGCGGCATCTCTCTTGAAAGAGCGCGCGGCCGATTCCGCATCGTTGAATACTTCGAAAATTGTAAGCAGTTTGGTGATCTGGAGCAGGTCGCCGACACGCTGGCTCAGACTGGCGAGTTTCACCGAGCCTCCGGCGTTGCGGGCAGTGGTGTAGAGCGAGACTAGGGTCCCGAGGCCGCCGCTATCGATATGGGTCACTTCCCGGAGATTCAAAACGACCTTGGGACTTTCGGCCAGCATTTTCTTGACTGAGTCGCGCAGGCTGGCCGACTCTTCGCCGAAGACGAGCCTTCCGCTGCAATCGACCACCATTACCCCTTCCAAGGCTCGCGTGCTCATGCTCAGTTGCATAGACGGCATCTCCAATTCGTACGTTAATCGCAATTCAAGAGCCTACCCCCGCAGACTCGGCCGCGCAAGCGGAAGGCCGGCAAGCAACTCGACTCTCGCGAGATTGTGTAAGCGAGATTGTATAATCGGGATTCCGATGAGCTATCAGGTCCTGGCCCGTAAATATCGTCCCCAAAAATTCTCCGAAGTCATCGGCCAGGAGCATGTCACCCGCACGCTGCAGAATGCGATTGCGCAGGAGCGCATCGCCCACGGCTACATTTTCAGCGGCCATCGCGGCATCGGCAAGACGACCGTCGCCCGCATCCTCGCGATGGCGCTGAACTGCCGGTCGACCAATGAAACGACGGGAAAGCCGCCGATCGAACCTTGCGGCGTTTGCGATTCCTGCACAGAGATTCGCGCCGGCAATTCGGTCGACGTAATCGAAATCGACGCGGCCACCAATCGCGGCATCGACGAGATACGCGAATTGCGCGAGGCAGCTCGCTATCGTCCGGCTCGCGATCGCTTCAAAATTTATATTCTCGACGAAGCTCATCAGATCACCGACGCCGCTTTTAATGCGCTGCTTAAAACGCTGGAGGAGCCGCCCAGCCATGTCATCTTCATGATGGCGACGACGCAGCCCGAAGATATTCCGCAGACCATTCGCTCGCGCTGCCAGCACTTCAGTTATCGCGCGATGAAGTTCGACGATATTGTCGGCCAGCTACGCGACATTGTCACAAAAGAGAATATTCCCGCGGATGAGAATGCCCTAGCGCTGCTGGCCGAGGCGGGCGACGGATCGATGCGCGATGCGCTGTCGATTCTCGACCAGGCGATCGCTTCTACCTCCGAGCATCTGACCGCTGATTCGGTGCGAAGCCTGATCGGGTCGGCTCCGGCGGCGGCGCTCGAAACGGTGATGCAGGCCGTTGCGGAAAGCTCAAGCGAGAAGATTCTCGTGCTGGTCGACGAACTGATCGGCGAAGGCCACAGCCCGACGCATTTCGCGCGCCAGTTGGTGCGCTTCCTGCGAAACGTGACGGTTGCGAAGATCGCCGGGAAAGATTCGGCGCTGCTGCAGATCTCTTCCGACGAGCGCGCTCGCGTGGCGCGCATTGCCGATCTTTTCAGCGAAGAAGATTTGACGCGTCATTTGCAGATTATGCTGCGCACCCACGGCGAACTCGGCTATCGCCACGAGCAGCGCTTTCATCTCGAGTTGGGACTGCTGAAAATGGCGCACGCGCAGCGGCTGTTGCCGATCGAGCAGTTGCTTAGCGATGCGGCAGCGGTTATGCCCGCTCCTCGGCCCGGGATCGTCAAAAATATTTCGGCACAGGCGGATATTCGTCGGCCTGACGCTTCAGTGTCGGCACGATCAAACTCAGTGTCGCCGTTCGCGGCTGACTCGGCGCGTAAGGGAAACCCTAAGGCAGAGGCGTCCGGTGATCTCGCGGGGTTCGCGGACAGGAGTGTCCGCGCCACACAACCAAACACCAATGTCGTCATTATGGGATCGACTGCGCCGGCAGTTGTAGAGTTATCGCCGGAACCAGAGACGCAGTCAGCCGCGTCTATCGACGCGCCTATCGAAACCAAGGCTGAGGTGAATGCCGAAGCGCTGCGCGACGCGGTTCTCGGCGCGCTGGCCAATCAGCAAATGCTGGTTTCGATTTTAGGGAGCGCGGAATGGACGCTGAACGGAAGTTCTCTGACTGCGAAAGTAGCGGCTTCAGGAACGATGATCGAGATGTCGTATACGGCTGATGCCCGACGGCGGGCGGGCTCGGCCGCCAGTGCTCGTGCAGGACGATCGGTCAGGGTGCTAGTGGAGCATGGCGGCACACAGCAGCAAGTGTCCGCGCCACGTCGCGCCGCCAATGGAAGCGCGCGCAGCCGCGCCGAGCAGGATCCCATCGTGCAAAGAATGCAGGAAAAATTCGGAGCGGAAATCCGCACGGTGATCGACTATCGAGAGAAAGGGTGAGGCATCGGGTGATCGGGTCATCGGATGATCGAACTTCGAAGGCACATGCATTTGCCTTTCAGATCGCTCGATGACCCGATCATCCGATGACCCGATTGGTTCTCTTATGTCTGGATTTAATTTGCAGGAACTGATGGCGCAAGCCAAGCAGCAGTACGAGACGCTGCAGAAGAAGATGGAGCAGACGGTGGTTGAGGCTTCGTCGGGCGGCGGTTCGGTCACTGTGAAAATGGATGGGCGCAAGCAGGTGCTGGCTATCAAGATCGATCCCGAGGCAGTGAAGGCGGACGATGTAGAAATGCTTCAGGATCTGGTAATGGCCGCGCTGAATGAAGCCAGCCGCAAGGTCGATCAGGCGATGCAATCCAGCGTAGGCGGAATGCTCGGCGGACTGGGAGGGATGCTCGGGTGATCGAAAGGCAGATACATGCGTCCCTCAGACCATCCGATGGTCCGATGACCCGATTGGTTCCCCATGTCTAAATTTGCCGAGCCGATGACCCGACTGATCGACGAACTCAAGAAACTGCCGGGAATCGGCAACAAGAGCGCCCAGCGTCTCGCCTTTCATATTCTGCGCTCCAGTGCCGACGATGCCGACGCGCTCGCCTCGGCTGTCCGCGACGTTAAAGCCAACCTTCATCTGTGCTCGATCTGCAACAACATCACAGACGTCGATCCCTGCGTCTACTGCAGCAGCCCTACCCGCAATCAAAAGATTGTTTGCGTAGTCGAGGAACCGACGAACATCGCCGCAGTCGAGAAGACGCGCCACTTCAATGGCGTTTATCACGTTCTCCACGGCTCGCTTTCGCCATTGCACGGTGTGGGGCCGGAGCAGTTGCGCATCGAAAATCTAATCACCCGCGTGGGCGGCGGCGAAATCGAGGAAGTGATTCTCGCCACTAATCCCACGGTCGAGGGTGAAGCGACCGCCACCTACCTGGCCCAACAACTCAAGCGGCAGGGAGTGATGGTGACCCGCATCGCCATGGGAATTCCGGTGGGCAGCGACATCGAGTACACCGACGAAGTTACCATGCTGAAGGCCATGGAAGGGCGCCGCGAGATGTAGCGCTTGCCAGCGCGCTCCGGTCAAGACGCTTACTCCACAGTTCAACGGCCACCGGTACTGGAACGACACTGGTTCGCGGCAAACTTTCGCGAGTATAATAAGCGTACATTTTCTCCGGGAGATTGAGCAATGCGCTGTGCCTTACGCTTCCTGCAAACAGTTGGTGTCTGCGCCGCTGCCCTGTTGATGATGGCGGCCCTATGTGTGCGTAACCTGCACGCGCAAGATGCGCGTCCCATTCCCGCGCCATCCATGGCCCATCGCGGCATTCCCGAAGACTGGAGCAATCGGCACGTCGTCTACACTCGCAACGGCTCGTTTGAAGATATGGTCAAGGTGCGCGATGATCCGCGCTTTATCCATAGCGTTCGCCTGCAGAAGATGCAGGAGGGGCTTCGCCAAGCCAAACCGGCGAATAGCGTGAGCCTGAGCAAAGGCAAAAGTTCGAAGGTTGACTGGGCCTATTCTCTTGGCCACCACGCTGGCATGGCGATTGGTGAGAGTCCGGCGAAATACACTTATGACACAGGAACGGCACCACCAAGCTGCAACGACTTCGCCGTGTATACGATTGACACCACTCGCGTAGCCGCCGGGGTCCAAGGTAATCTGGTTGGGTTGACGAATCTCTACACGGGCACTACTCCGCCCGGAACCTGCGTCGGTAGCGGCCCTACAACTTTATTTTCCTATGCAATAGGAACCGGCCCTTCGCCGCTGTCGCCTGTTATCTCGCTCGATGGGACTAAGGTTGCCTGGATCGAAAACGCGACAACAAATCATGCCATGCTCCACGTGACGACGTACGTTGCAGGAGAAGGAACGAATGCAACGGTAACATCGGCCCCGATTGATAACGAGATCACCAATGGGCTCTGTGCTCCGCTTGCCGGCACATCGTGCGACGACGAAATCGACTATACCTCTCTGCTATTGCCGGGATGCGACAAGACTCCATATACGAACAACTATTCCGATCTGTACGTTGACTATCCGAGCGACACTGGCCTCATTGGCGCAGACAACGGGAATCTTTACCACATCAGCGGAATTTTCCTGGGCACGCCGACCTTCGACTTCTGCATCGGGGTAAACACAGTCCATCCCCCTGTCCCCATGAGTGGCACAGTCTATGATTCCGGAACCCAGACGGTTTTTATCTCTGACCCTCTGACGCTCTATTCGTATTCCGTGGGATCAGCGAGCGTAGGTTATACGCTCACGGCGTCATATTTGTATGGTAACGGCTTACTCACCTCGGGGCCGCTGTTGGACGCTTTCAACGGCTATGTCTACATGTTCACTGGCGACGACGTAAACAGCGATACTTCGATGACGCAGTTAAACGTCGACTTGGCTGCTGATTCCGCTGCCGTCGTTCCTCTCGGTCCAGCTACTGGCTTCTCGGACTATCCAATCCTGTTCCTTGGGACTTTCGATAACAATTACCTTACCAACGGGCCGGCCAGCGCTTCGTCCACGATCTACAGTTGCGGAACCGACCCAACAACTAACACGTGGCAGGATCTCTATGCGATAAGCTTCAACCCGAGCACCGGAGCGGCCAACCCCAGGCCCGCCATGTCGGCCAATACAAACGTGAACCCGAGCGGCGGCCAACAGGGACTGTGTTCGCCGATTGAAGAGTTCTTTGATGGAACGACGGACCGCATCTTTGTGGGCATGGGCGACCCTAACTACGCTAACGATGGGCTCGGATCCAACGTGGTCACGATGTGGGACGCTACTACGCAACTCACGAATCCCACCACGCCGGCCACGCTTACCGGCACTGGTTATCTTGGGGGTACGACTGACTTTGCCGTCGACGGCGCGAGTTCCGCGGCTCAGGCGCAGAGCATATACTTTGGAACGCTTAGCCCTGATCCCGCCACGGGCACGACCCTCTGCGGCAACAACCACTATTGCGCGGTGAAGCTGACGCAGAGCACGCTGCAATAGAAAAATTACGCCTAGGGCCGTCGCGGGCGATATTAAGGTTTGCTTGAGACGGTCGGCGCTTGATCGATCGAGAGCGACTAGGATCAATGATCGATTGCGACGAAGCTAGCTTAGGACGCCTTCTTGTTGCGATGGCACTGCGATTCACCGCCGATTTTTCCGCAACTCAGCGCCTGCGTTTCAAAAACACGCTCGTAGCGGAACGCAGGTTTCACATAGGGCTTGCGGGCTTGCGCAGGCTCAGACCGCCGTTTTTTTTCTTCAGCTCCCAGTGGATTCTTATTCGGCATTTTTAACCTTCACCTCGAAACCAAACTCTTCACCGTAGACGCAACACGCGCAACCGGATCCTGCAGAGCCAGAATTATATCTTAAGTGTGGCGTTCGCCGGAAGGCCGCGCGCTTTCGGGTGGTGGGCTGATTTCAAAGTAGCCCGCTCCCCGCTTTCGCAACCGGCTGCGGCTTTTAGGATGCCTCCGGCGAGACCTTGAACCACGAAGGGCACAAAGTATCACGAAGGCTCTTAGTCTTATGTATTTTTTTGTGTATGCTCGCGACGGTTGCGGTTAACGATTTCGCTAGATTAGGCTGGCCATTGCGAAACTGCGCGACTTTCAGTCGCCGGCGGTTCCGAGCAGAAATCCGTTGGCTTCTTCTTCCTCCGCCACCAAGCCTTCGGGCAGCGTGCCCCGGTTGTACTCCGCCATCCGGTTTTTCCATTTGAGAAAGTCGGTGATGCTCTCCGGCTCGATGCGAATTTCCACGCGCCGCAAACTCGCGAGCAGGAGATTCATCTCGTTCTGGAAACCGGCCGCGGAACGCAGGTTTTTAGCTGAGGTTTTGAGCCGCTCAATGTCGCGTCCGCTCATTTCCAGCAGACCCCAGCCCGCGGGCAGTTCCTCGATGCATATCAGGCCGCGCGGCGCCAGGTAATAGCGCTCGCAGCCGACTCCAGTCTCCGGGCTTTGCCGAAAGGGTTTGGCGCGATCGGCCAGGAAATCCGCGCGCGACACTTTGCTCTCGACCAGCACGGAGTGGCACTGGCGCTTCCACCCGATGGCATCGGGCATCTCGCCGCTGACGCAAGCCTGTTCGCTGAGCACGACGCCACAGCGATAGCGCCGCAGCCACGCAACCGCCATCGCAACCAATTTCGCGTGAGTCATGGATGCAGGATTCTTTAAGAGTTTGCAGGCCGAACATTGTTCTGAGAAGTATCAGAGAAGTTTCGCGGCAGGAAAGGCAGGGGCAACGAAGACACGTGTGACAGGTGACGGGTGGCAGGAAAAGCAAAAGCAGGTCTTGCCTTGACTTTGCCATTTTGACTTTGCTTCCCTGATTTTGCCTCTCCTTCTTTTGTTTTTCCTGTCACCTGTCACCTTTGCCTTTCCTGTCACCCTCACCGTGACTCTGAGTCTAATCACTTCCCGGCGTTACGCTCGTAACCCCTTTATCCATCGCTAATTACAGAAGTATTACAAAGAAGTTCGTGCGTTCTTGGTATCTTCCTAGTCGAACCCCAGTCAAATAGGTGTAGGGAGAAAACGAGGTTAGAAAAAGAACTATGAGCGAGACCATGCGCGAGACAATTAACGAAGTGACCAGCCAGGAAATGCGAGAAACCGGAGAAGGGACCAATCGTCGCGAGCGCGCCAATCGCGATGGTTTCAACTGGGGTACGGCAATCGCCATGGGCCTGTTTCACGTGGGCGCAGTCGCGGCATTATTTTTCTTTACCTGGCCGGCATTTTTCGTCGCTATTTTCTTATGGTGGGTCTCGGGCAGCCTCGGCATCGGCATGAGTTATCACCGTCTTCTGACGCATCGCGGATACAAGACGCCGAAGTGGGTGGAATATTTTCTGACCTGGTGCGCGACGCTGGCGCTCGAAGGCGGACCGATTTTCTGGGTGGCGACGCACCGCATTCATCATCAGTTCTCGGACGACGAAGGTGATCCGCATTCGCCGATCGACGGCAAATGGTGGTCGCACATGGGATGGATCCTGATGGGCAAGTCGATGCATCACGACACCACGACCCTCGCCCGCTATGTCCCCGATCTAACCAAAGATAAAGTACATGTCTGGCTGACCAAGTATCACTGGACGTCAAACGTTATTCTGGGTGTCATTCTTTATGCCATCGGCGGATTGCCTTGGCTGCTCTGGGGGGTATTCATGCGCACTGTGGTCGGGCTGCATTCCACCTGGATGGTGAACTCGGTCACCCACATGTGGGGTACGCGGCGCTTCGTGACCAAAGACCTTTCGACGAACAACTTTCTGATTGCGCTGCTGACCTTTGGCGAAGGCTGGCACAACAATCATCATGCCCATCCGGTATCGGCCCGCCATGGATTGAAGTGGTATGAAATCGACATGAACTGGTACGGCATCTGGGGGCTGAAGAAACTTGGACTGGCGCGGCACGTATACAAAGTCGACCTTGAAAAGCTACCACCGAAGCCGGCTCTGGTTCGCGACGTGAAGGCCGCTGCGGTGATGGCGGCAGCAGCGGGGAATGACTAGGGCAGGTTTTCAGGTATTAGGTGTCAGGAAAGGCTCTCGATTCGGCCACAGTGGTCGGTGTCGGGAGCCTTCTTGGGGTAATCGACGATTTTCAACGATCGTCCAGAGCATTGTCCTCGTCGTCCCATTGATAACCGCACGACTTGCATTCGCATACTGTCTGATGAACAGGCAAAGGTACACTGAGCCACGAGCCGGCAGACATAGGTTTGTCGATTTCGCGGGATGTGAGATCCGCAGAGTAGCACTTCGGGCAGCGAGGTGGCTGATCATTTCCGTCATCTGCAAAGTCAGCCCCCCGAGTTGGTTGTTCTAGGAGTGCCCTGGCAGCTTCGGCGTCAATCCTATTCACCTTCATTCTGAAACCGCCAATCACGCCTGAAATAAACCCAAGCATACGGCCTGCATTGTCGTCTACTAAGAAGCATTCGATCCCGGCCGAATTAAGCATACCTTTGGCTAGCGCGGCTTCGGAAAGGTCGCGGAAACTCTGGACCGTGACGAGTTCTCGTTCAGAATCTGTGTCGGCCACGACAAGGAATCATACCGTAGGGTGTCGCAACTGGAAAGCGTAGCCGCATGCGCCAAACCTTACCGAAGATGCCTTGGCCTTTTATCAAATACAAAACCCATTTAGCTAACAACTGAAGAGTCTCCTTCCGGCGGGCAACTGAAAACCTGACACCTCTTCCCCCACCCCGCTACAATCTCCCTGTGCGCATCATCAGCCGCCAGAAGGCGATCTATACTTTCCTGTCGCTCGGGGTTTGCCTGGCGGGGTTGGCGGCTGCGGTTGGTAGTGGCTGGACGATTCTCAACTGGCGCGAGGGTGTCAAAGTTTTTCTCGGCATCATTTTTTTTGGTGTGATTGCCGCCGGTCTCGTCGTGTACACGATTTTTCTGGTCCGCGAAATTCGGCGCAACGAGCAGCATGACAGCTTCATCAATGCGGTCACCCATGAATTGAAGACGCCCATCGCTTCGATACGCCTCTACCTGCAAACTTTGCAGAGACTCGATGTGGCGGAGGCGCAGCGGCGGCAGTTCTACGAGTTGATGCTCGTCGACACCGAGCGCTTGCTGCATACCGTGGAACAAGTTTTAAAAGCGGGAGAGGCGGCCCAGAAGAAGAGTCCGGCGCAGCGCTCGCCGGTGGAGTTCGGTGCGCTGGTGCGCGAGTGCATGGAACTGGCGCGAACTCGGCATCATCTGCAAGCGGGCGACTTGGAGTACCGGCCATCTTTATCTTTGCAAAATAGCGACGGGGCGCGCGTGGTCGGCGATCCGGAGGAATTGCGCACCGCGGTTTCGAATCTGTTAGATAATGCGGTGAAGTATTCGCCCGATGGTGTGCACATTTCCGTCGAACTCGATGCGCCCGACGAGAAGCGATTGGTGTTGCGGGTGCGTGATCGCGGGGTAGGCATTCCGGAACACGAATTGAAACGCATCTTCAAACGGTTTTATCGGGTAACGCAGCGCTCGCTCTCGCAGGTAAAAGGGACGGGCCTCGGATTATTCATCGTGCGCTCGATCGCACGCAAACACGGGGGCCGCGTATTCGCCGAGAGCGAAGGCGCTGGCAAAGGCACGACTGTGACTCTGGAATTGCCTAGGAAAGAATTGCCTCGGAAAGAGACGGTAGCATGAGCCGCGTCCTGGTCGTCGAGGACGAGGCGCATCTGGCCGACGGCCTGCGCTTTAACCTGCAGGCCGAAGGGCACGCCGTCGAGGTCGCCGCCGACGGTGAGACGGCTCTGGAGCGGCTCGTCGACAAAAGGGAACGCTTCGACGCTGTGGTTCTGGACGTGATGCTGCCCGGCAAGAGCGGCTTCGATGTTGCGTCCTTGTTGCGGGAGAAAAAGAATTACGTGCCCATTCTGATGCTGACCGCGCGCGGGCGCCCGGAAGATGTGTTGCAGGGGTTCGCGGCCGGGGCGGACGATTATTTGCCGAAACCGTTTGAGTTGGCGATTCTGATCGCGCGGCTAGAGAGCTTGCTGCGGCGCAGCGTCTGGATGAAAGGGCCAGAACAGCCAGCTGAGGATCCCGGGACTCCAAAACTGCGAGACGCAGGGCCAACGCCAGAGGTAGGAGCTGGCGATAGCTTCAACTTTGCTGGGAAGTCCATCGATTTCGCGGAACTCGAATTGCGCTCGTTGGGAAACACGATTCACTTGACGGTGATGGAGGCGGAGTTTCTCCGCTACCTGGTGCGGAGCGAAGGGCGGGTGGTTTCGCGCAAGGCGATTCTCGAAGAAGTGTGGGGATTGCACGAAGACACGGACACGCGCGCGATCGATAATTTTGTGGTGCGGTTGCGACGGTACATCGAAGACGATCCGGCGCGTCCCAAGCATTTGCAAACGGTGCGCGGAGTGGGATATAGGTTTGTAGCCGAGCCGGAGGAGTAACCGAAAGAGGCGGATGATGAGTGATGCGTTCGAGCGAGCTTCAGAACACAAATAATCAGCCAGACTGGAAGACCAACGGGTTGCGCATTATTCGCAGCGGTGAACTTGACAGCAACACGCCGCAGACTCCGGGCATGACACGCGCGGAAGCCATCTCGCACGCGAGCGCGGGCGCGAAAAAACTTTGGGCGGGAACCGTGGTGGTGCACCCCAATGCCAAGACCGGCCCTCATCATCATGGAGAGCTCGAAACCGTCATCTATGTCGTGCGCGGCCGCGCGCGCTTTCGCTGGGGAAATCATTTGGAGTTCGTTGACGAAGCCGGCCCAGGAGACTTCGTTTACGTTCCTCCTTACGTGCCTCATCAAGAGCTGAATGCTCGCAAAGATCAGCCGGTCGAGGCGGTGATTGTGCGTAGCGGGCAGGAGCCGATCGTCGTCAATCTGGATATTCCGAGCCCGGAGGACGCGACGGAAAACCCGCAAGACGATCCGTTTCACTCTGCGCCGAAGCACTGAATTTCTCACCAGTGGAGCGGGATAGCAAAATATCGCGGCTGTTAGTGCTGCTTGGCGGAGGAACTGGCTGCCAATTCGCGGAAGAGGCCCAAGAGAGAGGCTGCGGCCTGCTGATCGGACAGATTTTCTAGCGCAACCGTAGCCGTGAAGTGCGGCGCGGTAGAGTTGAAGCGGACTCCGACAAAATCTTTATCGCGCCAGGATGCGAGCGCATTGACCACCGGGCTCAGTTCGACGGGCCAGTCTTCCTTGGTCGTAAGAATGACAGGGCCAGGGCGGCCGATGGTCCAGGCGCGACTATCGGTCAAAACGTCCCTTGTCTTTTTCTTACCAAGCTTCTTCGGATCAGGCTTCTTCGGACCCGAGTAGCCTGACCAGCGATGGCGGATCACGTCGAGGTGGAAACCCGGCGGAAATCCCATGTTGGCCTCGAAGGTGAGCGTCTCCTGTTGCTGGCGCCAGCGGCTTAGAGCCCACTGCATCGGAAGCGGACGCGGCAAGAGACGAATGGTAAGGTGGGCGTCATCGAACCAGCGCGAGGAAAGATGGAGTGTTGCCTTCAGACGCGAACTGCTGGCCTGCCAGCGCAGATCGGCGACTCGGCCTTTTCCCAGGCATGCTGCCTGTACCCATTGCAGCACGGTCCCTGCTCGGCGCCGGTTGTAACCCACAAACCAGGCGTACCAGAGAAAACAAACGGCAAGCGCTACGCCAACGTCGATGAGAAGGAAACGAACCATGAACCGGGCTGCCTGCCGTGAAATCGTACTGCTTATAGATGCAAATGCGCAAGGGGAGGAAACGGAAAAAAGGCTGTGGAATACCTAGAACTTTCCGGCTAAGGAATCCGGTACCGCTTTGCCTTTACACTCCCGCTACAATGGCGGCGTGCGCTTTCGAATCCGACCATTCAAGAAAGCCGATTTTCGCACGCTGTGGCGGATTGACCAGGCGTGCTTTGAGCCGCAACTCGCTTACTCGCAGGCGGAGTTGGATTTTTATATGCGGCGGCCAGGATCGTTCACGCTGGTGGCCCAAGATGGCGCCGCCGACGATGGCACCGAAAGCGAGCGCGATAAGAACAAGGACGATTCGGCTCAGGGCAAACGCGGCTCTACGGATGAAATTGCTGATTCCGGGATTCTCGGTTTCATCGTGGCCGAGAGCCGTCGCCGTACTGGGCACATCATTACCATCGACGTGGTGGAGAAGGCACGGCGCAGTGGCGTTGGGTCCGCCTTGATGCAGGCTGCGGAAGAGAAACTGTTGCGGGCGGGCGCAACTTCGGTCGCCCTCGAAACTCCGGTCAATAACGCCGCGGCGATTCGCTTCTACAAGAGCGAGGGATATTTCGCGGAAAAAACGGTCGCCGGTTACTATTCAAACCAGATGGACGCGCTGGTAATGACGAAAGCGCTGGCTAGCACGTCGTAGTAGGACTTCCGAGTCTGAGACGTATCGACAATGAACGGGGTAGCACGGCATGAAGATTGCGATTCAGGGAGAACTCGGTTCTTTCAGTCATGAAGCGGCGGAAGCGATTTTGCCGCGAGCGGTGGTGGTTCCATGTGCGCGTTCGCTCGAGGTCTTCGATCGCGTGCAGCGCAAATCGGTTGACGGTGCGGTGATCCCGATTGAGAATTCGCTGGCCGGTTCCGTCGCCGAACATTTCGATCTTCTGCTCAGCCGCGACGTGCACATCGTCCGCGAGTTTCGCCTGCGCATCGTGCACAACCTGATCGCTCTGCCTGGCACGAAGATTGGAGACATTCGACGAGTGTTCTCGCATCCGGTAGCGCTCGATCAATGCCGCGACCTGTTTGCCCGGAATTCGAAGCTGGAGCCAGTTCCCTTCTACGATACGGCTGGCAGCGTGAAGCATATTGTCGCGGAAGGCTTGCGCGACGCAGCCGGAATTGCCAGCCGGCGAGCCGCCGAGGTTTATAGAGGAAAGATTCTGAAGGCGGGCGTTGAAGATGACAAGAAAAACTTTACACGCTTCTTTCTGATTAAGCGCGGAAAGCCGCAGGGTGCGCGCAATGCGAATAAAACTTCGCTGGCTTTTAGTACCAAGAACATACCCGGCAGCCTGTTCAAGGCGCTCAGTGTGTTCGCGCTGCGTGATATCAGCCTGAGCAAGATTGAGTCGCGTCCGCTGCGCGGGCGTCCCTGGGAGTACGCATTTTTTGTCGATCTGCTGCGCGGCGACGACGAGGACACGCGGAATGCGATGCGGCATTTGGGCGAGATCTCAGACCTCGTGAAGGTGCTGGGATTTTATCCAGAGGCGTGACAGATTTGGCTCGAAGATTTTACTCGAAAATAAATTTCCCTTGCCCGGTCAAGAACACTCCGGAAATGCCTCGATGTTTACTGGTTAGTACCGATACCCCCCTCCCGGTAATTATCCCGCCACAACAAGGTATACTATCCGGGCCGTGACAGGGTAGGATGCTAAACTCTACAGAGCCATGACCATCGAAACGAAAACGTCAATCGAACTGAAGGATATTCAGGCGGTC
>Ga0182024_10002059_pt1 | contig 50580 bp, 46 predicted proteins | sample P32metaG_FD_120480 | JGI IMG/M metagenome (GOLD analysis project Ga0182024, IMG submission 120480) | Permafrost microbial communities from Stordalen Mire, Sweden - P3-2 metaG (Illumina Assembly) | ecosystem: Environmental > Terrestrial > Soil > Wetlands > Permafrost | place: Sweden: Stordalen...
CCCCCAACGACGGCACAAAGCGACGAGGCCGCCCAAGTTTCCCTGGTCGGCCTCGGTCAGCACGAGAATCGATCTGCGCGCGTCCTCGCTGACTTGCATCAGCCATTACGGCGTCGAACTTCGTCCGGTTGTTTCGCCCCGGTTTCCGGCTTGCACCGTTTCCGTTGGCTCATCACCTGCGAGCTTCTCGCCGCTCGCCCGTCGCCGTTGCCGTCGACGTGCATGTATCGTAGCCGGTGGCTGGACAAAGGCGCAAGAGGTTTGCGGGGCGCTTGGTCCCTTGTCCACAAGAAACTTCAGTTATCCACGGCAATTCGCCGCGTTCCACCGATTCCACCGCGTCGCTAACCGCCGAGATAGGCGGCGACGACGTCCCGGTGGGTCGACAATTCGGCGCCGCTTCCCTCGAGTACGACCCGGCCGCGGTCCATAACGTACGCATGGTCGGCGATCGCCAGCGCCCGGCGCGCGTTCTGCTCGACCAGCAGGATGGTGGTGCCGCGCGCGTGTTCGTCGGCGATGATCGCGAAGATCGCGTCGACGAGCTTGGGCGCCAGTCCCATCGACGGCTCGTCGAGCAGCAGCGCGCGCGGTGCGATGGCGAGCGCGCGCGCGATCGCGAGCATCTGCTGTTCGCCGCCCGAGAGCGAACCTGCGGGAAGGTTGCGCCGCGTGCGCAAGATCGGAAACCGGTCGAAGAGACCGGCGATGCGGTCGGGGCCGGCCGGCGCCGCGGCCGCGGCGACGAGCAGATTTTCCTCAACCGTCATCCCCGCCAGCATGCGGCGGCCTTCCGGCACCAGCACCAGACCGCGCCGAACGCGATCGTGCGGACCCAAGCGGCTCACGTCGGCGCCGCCGAACCACACCTGGCCCGAGCGCACGGCGAGCCCACCGGCGAGCGTCATCAGCAGGGTCGTCTTTCCGGCCCCGTTTGCTCCGACGACCGCGCACAGCGAACCCGCGCGCAATTCGAGCGACAGTTCGTGCAGCACTTCGACGCTGCCGTAGCCGGCGCGCAGCCGGTCCGCGCGCAGCAGGGCGGGGGCCGCCGAGTCGTTCACGCCAACGCCTCCGCGCCGCTGCCGAGGTAGGCCTCGACGACGACGGGATCGCGCGCGACCGCGGCCGGTGTACCGCGGGCGATGACGACGCCGAAGTTCAGCACGACGACGCTGTCGCAGGCGGCGCGCACCAGCGACATGTCGTGCTCGATCAGCAGCACGCCGATCCCGCCGGCGGTGATCGCACGGATCGTGTCGACCAGGTGCACGGTCTCGGAAGGATTCATCCCGGCCGCCGGCTCGTCGAGCATGACGATCGCCGGCGCAGCGGCGAGCGCGCGGGCGATTTCGAGCCGTCGTTGATCGCCGTACGGCAGCGTGCTGGCGCGCGCGTCGAGATCGACCTCGCCGATCCCCGCGCGGTCGAGCAGCGCGCGGACTTCCGCGGCGTCCGGCCTGCCGGGCCGGGCGTACCATCCAGCGGCGAGGTTTCCGCGCACGTCCAGCGCCCCGAAGAGCCGGATGTTCTGATAGGTGCGGGCGATGCCCGCGCGCGCGATGCGGTGCGGCGGCTGCCCGTCGATGCGCGTTCCGTTCAGGTCGATCGTCCCGGCGGCAAGCGGAGCCAGTCCGGTGGTCGCGTTGACCAGCGTCGTCTTGCCCGCGCCGTTGGGGCCGATCAGGCCGAGCACGCGGCCCGGTTCGACTTCGAGCGATACACCCTGCAGCGCGTCGACGCCGCCGTAGCGGACGCCGACGTCGTGGAGCGCCAGCATCAGCTGCGCACGCGCACGGCTCCGCGCCGCCACAGCGAAGCGATGCCGCCGGGAAAGAAGAGGATCACCGCCAGCAGGATGATACCGTCGGTGATCTCGCGGTAGTCGGCCAGGAAGCGGATCAGTTCGGGCAGGACCGAGAGCAACGCCGCGCCGAGCACTGCGCCGAGCGGGCTGGTGACGCCGCCGATCACGCACCACACCAGAATCTCTTCCATGCGGCCGAAGCCGAAGTCGGTCGGAGCGATGAAGAACGCGGCGTGCGCGTACAGCGCGCCCCCCAGGCCCGCGATGGCGCCGCCCAGCGCCAGCGAGCGCGTGCGAACGGCTCCGACGTCGACGCCGACCCCGCGCGCGGCGTACTCGTCTTCGCGCACCAGCGTCACCGCCAGCGCGAACTTCGTGCGGGCCAGCAGCACGAGCACCAGCGCGACCAGCGCCAGGGAAACGTAGATGACCGGCGTCGTCGCATCGTTCGGGATCCCGCTGATCCCTTCGGCGCCGCCGGTGATCGACAAGTTGTTCGCGAACACGCGCACGATCTCGCCGAAGCCGACCGTCGCGATGGCGAGGAAGATGCCGCGCAGGCGCCGGATCGGATAGGCAAGCAGTACCGCGACGATCGTCGCGGCGGCGACGCCGGCAGCGATCGTGGCCAGCAGCGGCCAATGCGCGTTCATCGCCAGAATCGCGGAAACGTACGCGGCGATGCCCATGAACGCCGCCTGCGCGAGCGCCAGCTGTCCGGCTTGGAGCGACACCGAGAGCGAGAGCGCCAAGATCGCGTTGATGCCGATCTGATCGATCAGGCGCGAATGCTTGGCGTAGAAGTCGACCAGCACGCTCACGCGGATTCACCCTCCTGCGGAGGCCGAATCCACCTCGGCTTCGCCTCGTCAATCCGGATGGGAGTTGACAGTGGCCGTTTCACGCCTGACGCAGCGCGCGCTTTCCGAACAATCCGGTCGGCCGCGCGACCAAGAGCGCGAACATCACGCCGAACACGATCGCGTCGCGCCATGGCGAGAGCCCGTAGGCGATCGCGAACGTCTCGACGGCCCCGAGGATGAAGCCGCCGACGACCGCGCCGGTCACGCTGCCCATGCCGCCAAGGATGATCACCGCGAGCCCTTTGAGTTCGATCGGCGCGCCCATGTCGAGCGTGACGCTATTGTATTCGAGCCCGGTCAGAATGCCGGCCGCGCCGCCCAACGAGGAGGCGATGAAGAAGGTCGCGGCGATCGTGCGCTCCAGGTTGACCCCGAGCAGCGAGGCGGCGACGCGATCCTCAGCGACCGCGCGGATGCGCCGCCCCAGCGTGGTGGAACGCAGCACCCAGCTCAGGACGATCATCAGCCCGATCGCGGACAGAAAGATCGTCAGTTCCACCGTCGTGAAGGTGACCGGACCGAAATGGATCGCCGGCGCCTCCTCGAGGCCGCCGGTGGTGAAATGGCGCTCGTCGACGCCGTAGATCGCGCGCAGGACGGCGCCGATGATGATCGCGACGCCGATCGAGGAGATCAACGGCACCAGCGTGCCGGCGTTGCGCCGGCGCAGCGGCGCGAACGCGACGCGGTCGAGCAGGATGCCGATGATACCCGCCATCACCGCCGCCAGCACGAACGCCCCCGGAAGCGGCATGCCGCTGCCCGCCAGCGAGAACGCTGCGAACGCCGCCGCGGTGAAGATCGCCGCATGCGCCAGATTCAAGATGTCGAGCACGCCGAACACCAGCGTGTAACCCACCGCAAAGAGCGCGTACACCGCGCCCAAGAACAACCCGTTAAGAGCCTGCTGCGCCAGCAAGGATTACGTCGCGCCCAGTATTGTCAGAAGTCAAATCTCCCGGTCATGAACCGAGCGCAGCAGCATCCTCCGCTCCGCATTTTTGTTGCGGCGAGGTCGGACCCGGGGGCGCGCAGCCTAGGGCGGAGCGCCCTCTCAGTGAAAATACGTGAAGCCGCCATTTGTTATCTGCAGAATCACCGGTGAGCTTTTCACGTCGCGGTTGACGTCGAAGCCGATCGGGCCGAGGACGGTCTGGATGACGCGCACGTTGCGCAGGCCGGCCAGCAGTTCGTCTTTGGTCGTGGCGCCGTGCGCGACCAGATAGGCAACCACTTCGGCGGCGGCGTACGATTGAGCCGCGAACTGATCGGGCGCCTTGCCGTACTTGGCCGTGTACGCTTTCACGAAGCGGAGGTTCTCGGGGTACTTCGCCCCGACGTACCAAGCCGCGCCGACGACGGTTCCCTGCGCGGCCGGGCCGGCCACCGCGTACATGTCGGGCGAGTTGAGACCGTTGCCGCCGAACAGGTGCGCGTGCATGCCGAGCTTGCCGGCCTGCTGGATGATCTTGGTCGCTTCGGGAAAGAGGCCGCCGATCGCGATGACGTCGGGTTTCTTCGAGTCGATGCGGGTGAGCGCGGGCTGGAAATCGGTGTCCTTGATGTGGAAGGTCTCGACGTCGACGACCTGCACGCCGATCTTTTCGAGTTCGCGCCGGAACAGGTCGCCGTCGGTCTTGGTGAAGGCATTGTCATCGCCGTAGATGATCGCGGCGGTCTTGTACTTCCACTTGGCGTGAGTCCGCGCGACGGTGGTCGGGATCACCTGCGACTCGGCTAGCGAATCGCGGAAGATGGTCGGGCCGATCGCGGTGACGCCCTCGGCGGTCGTGGACGTTCCCATGGCGGGGAATCCGGCGCGCACCGCCAGCGGAAACGCCTTGAACGCTTCGCCCGAAAGGGTCGGCCCGAGCACCATCGAGGTTTGAGGGTCGGTGGTGAACTTCTGCATCAGGTTGACGACTTGCGCGGGATCGGTCGCGGCGTCCGCGACGTCGAAGCTGAGGTTCGCGCCGCCGGCGTCGAGCGCGCCCGATTTGATGTCGTCGTTGGCGAGATCGTAGGCGTTCTTTTGCGGCGTCCCGTACACGCCGGCGGCCCCGGTGACGTCGGCGATGACGCCGACGTGGACCGTTTTCCCGGCTGCCGGGCCTTTCGACGCCGCGCCTGCGGGCGCGACCAGCGCGCCGATCGCGATAAGCGCGATCGTCATCGCCGTGAATCGACTCATTGCGTCACTCCATCTTAAGCGAGGTTTACGGCGCGGTTCGCAAGTGCGCGGAGCGCTCCTTCGGAGGCGAGCGAACCCCCGCCGCGTCTCGCAGCGGCGCTATCGCGCGCTGCTTGCTGCAGCGACGAGGTGCGGTCGCAGCGCCTGCATGAATGCGCCGAAGCAGCGATCGAGCTCATCGCTGCTCGGAAGATCGGTGTAGACCGCGATCGCCCACATGCCGCCGCCGGCGAGCCGCAAGATCCCGGCGTCGTGCGAGACCGCGTCCGTATCGCCGGTCTTGTGCGCGAAGGCGTCGCCGGTCGCGAGACCACGGCTCAGCTTGACGTCCCAGTACGAGGTGGCAAGGATGGCCCGCAGCCGTGACGCCTGCGGCACCCGGCCGCGAGCCAGGCGTTCGAGCAGCGCGACCGCCTCGCGCGCCGGAAAGCTGTTCCGGCCGGTGGCCTGCGGGTCATCGATCAGCGGCTCCGCGCCCGAAAGCTTGCGGCGAAAGAACGTGCGGCGGAAGCCGAGCGCGTGGACGCCGGCCGTCGCGCGCTCCCGCCCGAGCACGTCGTAGAGAACGTTGGTGGCCACGTTGTCGGACCGCTGGAGCATCAGGCTCACCAGCTCGTCGACCCGGCTCCGGTAGCCGGGTTCGAGCGGAGAGGCCGCGTCGTTGGCGGTCAAATTGGCCGCCGCCACCGGGACCGGCGTCGACCAGCGCAGCCGCCGCGCGACGATGGCCTGCGCGGCGGCGACCGCCAACGGCAGTTTGATCAGCGAGGCGGGAGAGATCCAGCGGCCGTCGTCACTGGCCCAGGCCGGGCCTCCGCCGACCCGGCGGACGTGCACCTGGGCCGTTCCGAGCCCGGCCGCCGCCGCCAGCGTGGCGACCGAAAAATCGTCCATCAGGAGGTGCGTGTGGGCACTTGCATGAATCCTCCCGACGGCGTATGTTGTTCATGCAAGTGGTCACACGCAGGAACACGATGGAACACGTACGCTTTCACGCTCAGATCTTTTTGCACGCCGACGACCCGGACGCCCGTCCGAAGGTCGAAGCGGCGGTTGCGGCCCTCTTAGAAGAAGACGCCGAGCGTCCGGCGCTGCGCGTCATCCTCGACGGTGCCTCGATGCCGTCCGAGACGATCGCGGGCCTGGTCGCCGGTCTGCGCCGGCTCCGCGACCGCGGCGGCGCCTTGGCCGTCGCGCCGGCGAGCTCTGCCGTCGGCGACGTGCTGGCGCTGACCGGCCTGGACCGGGTCTTCGCCCTGCCGCTGGTCCCCGACCGCGACGAGCCGCCGGCCCGACGCCCCGGCGGCGGCGGCGGGATCGTTCGGCGCCTGGGGGCCGCCGCGGGCGCGCTGATGCTGGCCTCGCTCGGCGTCGGCGCACAGGCGGCACCCGATCGTCCGACCGATCCGGCCGTCATCCTCGAACGCGTGATCGCGCGCAATCCGAGCCTGGGCTCGTACGAGGGCCGCCTTCGCGTCGACCTGCGGATGACGTCGTTCCCGTTTTACCGGACGCAACTCGACGGTACGACGTACTACAAGCGGCCGGCGAACTACGAGATCGTCTTCGACCACGTGCCGCGGCTGGCGCGCGGTTTCGAGAAACTCTTCGCCGACGTCGGCGACCCCTCGGGCTGGGAGAAACGGTTCGCTATCACGTATGCCGGTGAGGCGCCCTTTCGCTCGCGCAGCGATATCGTGCTGCACCTCGTCCAGCGCGTTCGCGGCATGATCGACCACGAGACGGTGCTCGTCGATCCGGATTCGTGGACCATCGACTCGATTCGCTACGACTACTATAACGGCGGACACATCACGATGACACAGTCCTTCGCCGACGTCGGCGGCTACGTGATGATCGTCGAACAGACGGCCGAAATCGCGATCCCCTATGCTTCTGCCGTGGCGCACGGCACCTACTCCGACTACAAGACGAACGTCGCGCTCGACGACGCGCTCTTCCGAAAGAAATGATGCTCACCGCTCAACGTCCTCACGCGGGTGTCGAAGATACCCGCGCTCGCATTCTCGGCGCAGCCCGCGTCCTGTTCGAAAGTAATGGAACGCGCGGTACGACGACGCGCGAGGTCGCTGAACTCGCCGGCGTCAACGAAGCGACGCTGTTCCGCCACTTCGGATCGAAACGTGCCCTGCTCGATGCTATGCGCGAAGCCGCCTGCGGCGGCGAAGGCTTCCGGTCGTTCCTAGCGGCTCTGCCGGACGGTGATGTGGCCGCCGACCTGCGGACGATCGCGCGTTACGAGGTCGATCAGATGACTGCGCGCCGGGCGATGATGTGCATCTCGCTGGCCGAAGACGCAACCGCGACCGACGACGCTCCGGAGTGGCGTGGGCCGACCGGGGTGCTCAACGAACTGGCCGACTTCCTGGCCGTCAAGGTCGCCGACGGCGTCCTGAGCGGGGACCCGATGCTGATGGCCCGCTGTTTCTTGGGGACGCTGTTCTCATACGTCGTGGGAAAGAAGCTTTGGGCGGGTGCCGCCCAAGATGATTCTACTTTGGACCGCGTCGTCGACGTCTTTCTGAACGGAGTAGCAGCCTAGGTGGAAGCCCGATCCGAGACCCTCCCGGCGGAACGCGTAACGCCCGGCGACGGGCGTTCGGCCGCTCCGCCGGCCGACGACCAGGTAAAAGCGACCCGGCGTCTGCCGCCGGCCTGGGTCTTGGTCGTCGGTGCCATCGTTCTGATCGCCGCCCTGATCTGGGGCATCCGCTTTCTGGCCTATTCGATGAGCCACGAAACGACCGACGACGCGCGCGTCGACGCCGACACGGTCACGATCACCAGCAAGATCGGCGAACGGGTCGACGCCATTCTCGTCGACACGAACCAGCCGGTCCGCAAGGGCCAAGTGATCGTGCGGCTCGACAGTACGGACGAGCGCAGCGGGGTCGCGCAGGCGCAAGCCGCCGTCGATGCCCAGCTGGCGCAGGCGCGCGCGGCGCAGGAAAACGTCGACCTCACCCGCACTCAGGTTGCGGCGCAGACCACCCAAGGTACCGGCGGTGTCAGCGCCGCGCAGAGCGGCGTCGTCAACGCGCAGGCGCAGACGCAATCGGCGCAGGAGCAGGCGCAGGCCGCGCGCTCCGCGATCGGCCAGGCCAGCGCGCAGCTCCGGGTTGCGGAATCGGAAGTTCCGGCGCAGCGCGCGGCGCTCGACCGGGCGAACGCGGACCTGGGCCGCTACGCGTCGCTGGTCCGCACCGGCGATATCGCCAGTCAGCAGCTCGACGCGCAGCGCGCGATTCAGGCCCAGGCCGAGTCACAATATCAGTCCGCGCTCGACAACGTGACCGCCGCACAGACCGGCGTGGCGCAGGCCGAGGCGCGGTACACGGCCGCGGTCGCTGCGACGACTGCCGCCGCGGCGGGAATCGGCGCGCAGGAGGGGCAGCTGGTCAGCGCCCAGGGCAAACTGGCCGAGGCGGATACACCGTTCCGGGTTTCCACGACGCAGGCGCAAGCCGATGCGGCGCGGGCCCAGGCGGCTTCGCTGCGCGCGCAGCTCAAGATCGCGCAGGACAAGCTCGGCTATACCGAAGTGCGTTCGCCGATCGACGCGATCGTCGGCGAGAAAGACGTCGAGATCGGGACCTCGGTCCAGGCCGGCCAAGCGCTGATGTCCCTGGTCCCCACGAGCGGGACGTACATCACCGCGAATTACAAGGAGACGCAGCTCGGAGCGGTGCGCGTCGGTCAACCGGTTGACATCAGCGTCGACGCGTACAAAGGCGTCACGTTCCACGGCCGTGTGTCGGCGATCGCGCCGGCGTCGCAGAATACGTTCAGCCTGGTACCGGCGTCGAACGCGACCGGCAACTTCGTCAAGGTCACGCAGCGCATCCCGGTTCGCATCATCGTCGAGAATCCACCGAGCGACAAGCCGCTGCGGGTCGGGATGTCGGTCGAGACGTCGATCAAGGTGAAGTAGGCGTCATGCTTCGGTCCGCTCGATTTCCGGCGTCACCGCTGATCGCCGGCGTACTGGCCTTCGTCCTCCTACCGTTCGGGCCGGCGTTCGCACAAGCGCCCGCCTCGCCGGTGCCGCAGTCGACGGCAATGCCGGTCGCGACGTCGATGCCGATGGCGACCGCGATGCCGCAGCCGGCCGGCATTTCGCCGCCGCCCGCGGCCGGCGGCGCGCAGCCGCAATCCTCGATGCCCTCCGCCGGCGGCGGCGCGCAGCCGCAATCGTCGGGCGCGCCGTCGAGCGCCGGCCCGGCCGGGCTTCCGCCCCCGCCGGTGCCGCCCGTTCTCCCGGCCGTCCCGTCGTTTCCCGCCTTCAGCGCGCCGCTGACCGCCGTCCCCAACGGCGATCTGGTCGGCGTCGTTCAGCAGCCGTTCGTCGGTTTGACGCTGCAGACGGCGGTCGCGATGAGCTTGCAGCGCAACACCGATCTGGCGATCTCGCAATCGAACCGCCGGATCGCGAACTACCAGATCGTGGCGGCGAAGGGCGCCTTCGACGTCAACTTCCAACTGATTCCGTCGTATTCGCGCACCGTCGAGCCGGTGATCAGCCCCTTCGCGACCAACGCGGCCGGCGGCCCGGTCACGACCGATACGGCCGGAGCGACCGCCCAGCTTCGCGGTTTGACGTCCGACGGCGGTCAATATGCGGTCGGCGTTCGCGGCCAACGCATCGATTCGGACAGCGTCTACAACAGCTACAATCCCTACTATCAGACCGCGCTGCAATTCTCGTTCACCCAGCCGCTCGCGCGCGGGTTCGCGGTCGATCAGCCGCGGCTGCAGCTGCAGTTGGCCAACGTCAACGCGGCACTGAGCAGCAGCAACACCCTGCTGCAGGCCTCCAACACGGTCGTGCTGGTCGAGGACGCCTACTACGACCTCGCCTCGGCGTGGCAGAACGTCGCTATTCAAGAAGAAGGACTGCGCAACGCCACCGCGCAGGCCGCGTCGAATTCGCGCTTGGCGGCGCGCGGCGTAACCGCGCCGACCGACATCATCGAAGCGAATACCCAAGTCAACGTGTTCCAGGACAACGTCTTCGCCGCGATTCAGAACGTGCAGCGCCAGCAGACGCTGCTCAAGTCGTTGATCCTCGCCAATCCCTCCGACCCGGTCTGGTTCGCGAATCTCGTTCCGACCACGCCGGTGGCACAGGTTCCGACCGAGCCGGGACTCGATGTGCTGATCGCTTCGGCGATCAACAATCGGCCCGAGATCACGCAAGTGCGTGCGTCGCGCCGGCGTTCCGACTTGCAGCTGGGATACGCGCGCGACCAGCTCAAGCCGCAGTTGGACCTCGGCCTCGGCTATACCACCAACGGGTTCGCGGGCGATCCGCTCAATCCGTCAGCGAACCCGCTCTTCGCGCTGCTGGGCAAACTGATCGGTCCCGGCGGTCTGACCGCGTTCCCGACCCCGCCGGCGTATCAGACGGGGAAGCTCGGGCAAGCCTGGCAGAACGCGTTCGAGAATCGCTTCCCGGAATATTCCGCCCAGCTCACGTTCTCGTTTCCGCTCGGCAACCGCACCGCGCGGGCGAACTACTCGATCGCACAGGAATACCAGCGCCAAGTGCAGCTCGATGAAACCGCGGTCGTGCAGCGCATCCGCAGCGAAGCCGTCAACGCGATCCAGGGCCTGCGCGAGGCGCAGTACCGCGTGATCGCCGCTCGCGCCGCGCGGGTTGCCGCCCAGCGCGTCCTGCTCGGCGAGCAGCGGCGGTTCGCCGCCGGAACTTCGACCACGTTCCTCGTGCTGCAGCGCCAGCTCGACGTGGCCAATGAAGAAGGCCGCGAGCTAACGGCGCAGACCGACCTCGACAAAGCGATCGTGGAGTTGAACCGCGTCAGCGGCGGGATCTTCGCGCAGAACGGGATCGACGTGACCGCGGTCGGCGCGACCTCGCTCAACGCCGCCGGGCCGAACTCGATCCTGCCGTCGCCGGCGCCCATACCCGCACCGCGCTAGAGGATTCGACTTCGTCGAATCCTCTAGGCAGAACCCGCGAGCTGTGCGGCGGCGGCGGCATCGACGAACCAGTGCAGCTCGCCGTCGCCCGGTGCGATCAGCTGTGAGGGATAGGCGTCGTCGTCGCGCGGTCCCTCGAGGACGGCCGCCAGCGCGTCCGCTTTCTCGTGGCCGCCGGCGGTGATTGCGACGTGCCGCGCGGCATTGATCGTCGTCGGGGTCAGGGTCATGCGCCAGCGGTCCAGCTGCGGGACGTAGTGCGCGATGCACAGCGCGGAGCGCTCGATCCCCTTCACCGTCCCGGGAAACAAGGAGGCGGTGTGGCCGTCCGGGCCCATGCCGAGCAAGATCAGATCGAGCCGCGGCTGCGGGCCCAGATCGCGTGTGAGCAGCGCGGTGTAGTCGGCGGCGGCCGCGCCGGGATCGTCCTCACCGCGCATGCGATGGACGCGGTTCTCGGCGATGCCGAGCGGCTTCAGCAGCGTCTCGCGATTCATGCGATAGTTCGACTCGGGGTCATCCGGGCCGACGCACCGCTCGTCGCCGAACCAGAACACGATGCGCTCCCAGTCGACGGCGGCGCGCAGCGGTGGCGCGCATAACAGCGCGTTCATCGCGCGCGGCGTCGAGCCGCCCGCGAGCGCGACGTGTGCGAAGTCGCGGCCGGCGAGCGTCGCGCGCAGCACCGCAACGGTATGATCCGCGGCGGCAGCGGCGAGGGCCGCGGCGTCAGGGAGAACGGTGACGATACGCGGCGCGCTCATCGGAACACCTTGCGCGGCGTCATTGCCGTCGCCTTCGTGCCGGCGGCTACTCGAGCAGCGTCTCGAGCGTGCGCAGGGTTTGCTCGAAGAGTTCGTCCGTGCCCGACTCGAGGATCGCTCGCTCGAGCAGCGACGTGTTGTCGATCGCGCGCAGCGGAAAGAGCCGCGGTTCGCGCGCCTTCTCACCCTCGCTCCACACCTTCACCACGTGGGCGTTGGCGGTGACTTCACCGTGATACCACGACGTCTCGCTGTCGAGACAGATGCGCTGAATTCGCCGAATCTCGCCTTCCCGTTCGCGCACCAGCGCGACGGGCTTTCCGCTGCGGTCGATCAGATGCTCGTGGGCGGTCGCCGTCCAACCCAGGCGCGTCGCCAGCCAGCCGCCCAAATAGAGCGCCTCCGACGCCGAGCCGCTCGCGACGTACAGGCGGCGAATCGAAAAGAGTTCTTGCCGTAAGGCAGGGTCGTCGAAAAATCCGGCGATCATGTCCTGCCACGGACCGATGCGCAGCCAGGCCAGATCGCGCAGGACGACGTCGGCGTGCGTGCGATGAAAGGCGACCAGCCGGGCGATCCCGCTCTCGTCGCGCAGCGCGCCCGACGAATCGACCAGCAGCATCCCGGCGTGCGGCAGCAGCACCTCGAAGATCGGCCGGCTCTCGACCCGTGCGCCGCTCCACCACAGCACGGTCGGCACGCCGGCCGCACACAGCGCGTTGACGTAGCTTTCGATCGCCGCCGTATCGAGGCCGGCGACGTCGATATCGACCCGTTCGCCCTGCGCCGACGTCTGCGCGTCGTCGCCGCGGCCTTGGGCCGACACGGTCGCGTCGCCCTTGCGTTTGCCGGTATGGTCGAGAATCAGCGTGAACGAGGGATGTTTGCTTGCCAAGCGTCCGGCCCGTTCGACGATCCAGTCACGGCGGTCGGGATCGTCGATCCAGACGACCAGGTTCAGGGTCGAGGTCGATTTGCCGGTGTGCGATAGCTCGCTGGTGATCGCGTCGAGCGATGCGCCGACGGTCGCTTCCCGGTTCACAGTTTCCGCCACTCGTTCCCCGCCATCTCGATCATGCGGTCGGCCCCAGCCGGTCCCTGCGAGCCCGCCGCGTAGTTCGGAAAATCGCCGTCCGGGTTGCCCTGCCAGAAGTCCAGGATCGGCATCACGATCTGCCACGCCGTTTCGACGGCGTCCCAGCGCGTGAACAGGGTCGCGTCGCCGCGCATCGCGTCGCCGATCAGCCGTTCGTATGCCGGTGCCGAGACGACGCCGAAGCCGCTGCCGTAGTTGAAATCCATCGACACCGAGCGGATGTGCATCTTCGGTCCCGGCACCTTCGCGTTGAAACCGAGCGAGATGCCCTCCTCGGGCTGGATCTTCATGATCAGCACGTTGTTGTCGAGCGCGTCGCCGACTTCGCCGAACAGGCGGTGGGGCAGCGAGCGGAAGCGGATCGCGACCTCCGAGTTCTTCCGTGCCAGCCGTTTTCCCGACCGCAGGAAGAACGGCACGTCGGCCCAGCGCCAGTTGTCGATCCAGAGTTGGACCGCGGCGTAGGTTTCGGTGTTCGAATCCGGCCGGACGTCGGGCTCTTCGCGGTAGGCCACGACCGGAACGCCGTTGATCGTGCCCCGGCCGTACTGGCCGCGCGCGGCATCTAGGCTGATGCGGTCCGATTCGATCGGCCGCACGGCGCGCAGCAGTTTGTACTTCTCGTCCCGGATCGCATCGGCGTCGGCGGCGACCGGCGGCTCCATCGCGACCAGCGCCAGCAGGTTCATCACGTGGTTCTGGATCATGTCGCGTAGCGCGCCGGCATTGTCGTAGTAGCCGCCGCGCAGCTCGACCCCAACGGTTTCCGCCGCCGTGATCTGCACCGAGTCGACGTAACGGCGGTTCCAGATCGGCTCGAAGATGATGTTGGCGAACCGCAGCGCCATGATGTCCTGGACCGGCTCTTTGCCCAAGTAGTGGTCGATGCGGTAAATCTGCTTTTCCGGGAAGACCTTCTGGACTTCGGCTTGCAGCGCGCGCGCCGACTCCAGATCGGTGCCGAACGGTTTCTCGATGATGATGCGCGTCCAGCCTTGCGGATTGTCGGCCGGACCCAGCCCGCCTTTCTCGAGCTGGTCGACGATCTTGGCGAAGATCGACGGCGGCGTGCTCAGATAGAACAGCCGGTTGCCCGCAGTCCCGAGCTCCTTGTCGTTGCGCTCGAGCGCTTCGCGGAGCTTGTGAAAGCAGGCCGTATCGTCGAAGTCACCCGAGACGTAACTCAGACGTTTGGCGAAATCGCTCCACAGCGGTTCGGTGGCCTTTCCGGTACGGGAGAACTGGTCGATGCTGTCCCGCATGTCGGCGCGAAACTCGTCGTCGGTCATCTCGGTTCGCGAAAAGCCGACGATCGCGAAGTTCGACGGCAGCAGATCTTCGAGCCGCAGATTCCACATTGCGGGCATCAGCATGCGCTTCATCAAGTCGCCGGTGGCGCCGAAAAAGGTAATGCTGCACGGATCGGCGATGCGGCTGCTGCTCAGACCCTCGCGCAGCGGGTTGGCGGCGACGCCATCACCGGACGACTGAGCTGCCGTTGCGGTCACGGCGCCTTGCCGGCGGCCGGAACGGCTTTGCCGTCAACCTCGGTTTTGATCGCGTGACCGCCGAACTCGTTGCGCAGCGCAGCGATGACCTTCGCGCTGAACGACTCGTCCTGACGTGACACGAAGCGCGACAGGAGTGAGAGCGTGATGACCGGCGCCGGAACGTCCTCGGCGATCGCCGCTTCGACGGTCCAGCGACCCTCGCCGGAGTCGGCCACCCAGCCGCGCACCTTGGCGAGATCGGGATCGGCCTTCAGCGCGAGTTCGAGCAGTTCCAAGAGCCACGAACGCACGACCGAGCCGTAGCGCCAGATCGACGCCAGCTGATGAAGGTCGTAGCTGTACTCGGATTTTTCGAGGATCTCGAACCCTTCGCCGTACGCCGCCAGCATGCCGTATTCGATCCCGTTGTGCACCATCTTCGAGAAGTGGCCGGCGCCGCTCGGTCCGACGTGCGCGTAGCCGCCTTCCGGCGCGAGGGTGAGAAAGATCGGCTCGACGCGCGCGACCGCGTCGTCGTCGCCGCCGATCATCAAGCAGTACCCGTTCGCCAGACCCCACACGCCGCCCGACGTTCCGGCGTCGACGAAGGCGACGTTCTTGGCCTTGCAGCGCGCGTAGCGATCCTTGGAGTCAGTCCACTTCGAATTCCCGCCGTCGATGATCGTGTCGCCGGGCTGCAGCAGGGTCAGCAGTTCGGTGATCGTCGAGTCGGTCGGCGCTCCGGAAGGCACCATGATCCAGACCGCGCGCGGCGGCTGGAGTTTCGTCACCAGCTCTTGCAGCGACGACGCGCCGGTTGCGCCGTCGGCTGCCGTGCGCTGGACTGCCGCCGGGTCGCGGTCGTAGGCCACCACCTGATGGCCGCCGCGCTCCAAGCGGGTCGTCATGTTTGCGCCCATCCGCCCCAGGCCGACCATTCCGAGTTGCACGAGTACTCCTTACGCTTTCGCGCTGACGGCCGAATCGAGTGCGTCGGCGAAGGCGTGCAGCCCCGCCCGCACGTCGCCGGTGAAATGAATGCGCATGCCGCGCCGTGTGCGCTGATCGAGCGATTCGAAATCACCCAAGGCCTGGGCGCGCTGCAGCGTGCGGAAGCCGCCCATCCCGGGGATCTGCAGATCGAACGGCGCTTCGTAGGTGATCTGGAAGAACACCCCTTCGTTCGGACCGCCTTTGTGCAGCTGACCGGTCGAATGGAGGAAGCGCGGTCCGAACCCGACCGTGGTGGCGACCCTCAGCGCGTCGCGAACCGTCGTGCGCATGCTGCGCAGGTTGTCTTCGTCCTGGGCGTTCATCGGGATGTAGGCATTGAAGGCGACGTAGTCTCCCGGACCGATCTGCGCGCTGACGGCGGCCACCGCGCTGCGCAGATCGCTGCCCAGTTCGACTCCCGCCGAACCCGCCAGCGGGAAGACGCTCGCGTCGGCGCCGCGCAGTCGCGGTTGCGGCTCGGCGAAGCTGCCGTTCTTGGCATACTCCGCCAGCAGCCGCTTCGTGTTGTCTTTCGACTCTTGCACGTTGGGCTGATCGAACGCGTCGATGCCCAGGATTACGCCGGCCGCTGCGGTCGCGATCTCCCAAATGTAGAACTGCTCGCCGATGTCGAGCCGGTCGCTCATGACCAGTCGAATGACCGGATTCCCGGCCGCTTCGAGTTCGCTCAAGCGCGCTACGGCGGCATCGTCGCCGTCGAGACCGGCGCCGACGTACGCAAAGACGCGATCCGCGCCGTAGGCGTGCACCTCGCCGAGCGGCTCGCCCTCGATGGGGACGATGCCGGTGCCCGACTTGCCGGTCGATTCGGCGATCAGCTGCTCCGCCCACGCCCCGAAGGCTCGTACCGCCGGGTGCGTGACGATGGTCAGTTTGTCCCGTCCTCGCTTCGCGAGCGCTCCCAGCGCGGCGCCGAAGCGGGCTCCGGGTGAATCCCCGGCCGCCACCGTGGCCGCGTTGGCGTGCATCGCATTGACCGCGCGGTCGAGAATCGCCGTCACGTCGTAACCGGCCAGCGCCGCTGGGACCATGCCGAAGTACGACAGCGCCGAGTAACGGCCGCCGATGTTCGGATCGTTGACGAAAACGCGCAGGAAACCGGTCTCGCGCGCCTCCGCTTCGAGTTTCGTGCCCGGGTCGGTGATGGCGACGAAGTGCGCCGGCGCGTTCGCACCGCCGACCGTCTGTTGGACGCGCTGATAGAAGTAGCGGAAGAACGCGTCGGGCTCGGTGGTGGTGCCGGATTTCGAGGCGACGATGAACAGCGAGCGCGCGATGTCGAGCTGAGCGTCCAGGGCCGCGATCTGCTGCGTGTCGGTCGAGTCGAGCACATGTAACGCCGGATAGCCCGGGGTCCGGCCGAAGGTTTCGCGCAAGGTGTCGGGCGCCAGCGAACTGCCGCCCATCCCGAGCACGACGACGTGATCGAAACGCTTGGCGCAGGCCTGCGCGAACTCGCGCAGGTCGCCGCTCTGGGCATGCGTTTGCTGCGGAATTTCGACCCACCCGAGGGCGTGCGTGATGATCGCGACGTGCTCGGGCTGGTCCGACCACGGCGAGGGATCGCCGCGCCAGAGCTTGGCGAGAAAATCGATCGACGCCAGCCGCCCCAGCGCCGCATCGGCATCGGCCTGCGCATCGCCCAGTGTGAGCGAGACGCGCGCCGGCGCGTCGCTGCGCAGCTTCTCGAGTTTGCTCTGGATCGCGGCCAGCATTGCGTTGAACGAGTCGGCGAACGACCTCACGCCCTCCGCGACCAGTTCTTCGGTGACGTCGTAGAGCGACACGCGCTCCCGCGCCAGCTCCTCGACGACCTTACGCGCATCGTCGACACCTTCGAGAATCGTGTCGGAACGGACGTTGCCGTGGTCGAGCAGCGCATCGAGGGTGTTGGGCGGAACGGTGTTCACGGTGTCGCGGGCGACCAGCTGCTCGACGTACATCAGCTCGGGGTAGGCCGGGTTCTTGGTCGAGGTCGACGCCCACAGCGGGCGCTGAACGTGGGCGCCCTTGGCGCGCAGTGCCGCGAACCGGCCGGCTCCGAAGAGCTTGAGGAAGCGCCCATAGGTCAGCTTGGTGCTGGCGATGGCGGCTTTGCCGAACAGGTCCGCAACCGGTTCGCCGCGGTCGAGCAAGGCTTGGAGTTTCTTGTCGACGGCCGTGTCGATGCGCGACACGAACACGGACGCGACCGAAGCGATGCGGTCGATCGGCTCGCCGCGCGCCGCCCGTTCCTCGAGCCCTTCGATGTAGGCGTTGGCGGCCGCATCGTAGCGGTCGACCGAGAACAGCAGGGTGACGTTGACGTTGACGCCGGCGGCGATCGTCGCCTTGATCGCCGGGACGCCTTCGGCGGTGCCCGGGATCTTGATCATCACGTTGGGCCGATCGACCGCCTTCCACAGGCGCTGCGCCGCGGCGATCGTTCCGGCCGTGTCGTGCGCCAGCGTCGGCGAAACTTCGAGCGAGACGTAGCCGTCGAGGCCCTGCGAAGAGTCGTAGACGCCGCGGAACAAGTCGCAGGCACTGCGAATGTCGCGGATCGCCAGCGCTTCGAAGACGGCGACCGGGTCCTTTTCGTCGAGCAGCGTGCGCAGCTGCTCGTCGTAATCGGAGCCCGAACCGATCGCCTTTTCGAAGATGGTCGGATTCGACGTCATCCCGCGCAAGCCGTGCTCGATGAGACGCTGCAGTTCGCCGCTCGCGAACATGCTGCGCCGAATGTTGTCGAGCCAGATGCTCTGACCGTACTCCAGCAGCAACTGCAGCTGGTTGGGCGTCGAAGCCATGGATGTTCTCTCTTCTGTCAGGTTGCGGGAGAAGGATGCCGCGGTCAGACGTTCGCGAGCAGGCCGGCGGCGACGTCGGCGATGTGCTCGGGGGTAAAGCCGTACTCTTGTGCGATCGCCGCGGCGGGCGCCGAGGTTCCGAAATGGTCCAATCCGTATGCGATACCGCGATCGCCGACGTACTTCGACCAGCCGATGGTGGCACCGGCCTCGATCGACATCCGCGCTTTGATCTCGGGCGGGATCACCGCGTCGCGATAGGCGGCCTCCTGTGCGTCGAAGAGCTTCCAGGATGGCATCGAGACGACGCGCGCGCGCGTTCCGCGCTCGGCGAGCAGCTTTGCGGCATCGACCGCCAGCGAGACTTCGGAGCCGCTCGCGATCAGCACCAGGTCGGGACCGCCCTCGGGCTCGCGCAGCACGTAAGCGCCGCGCGCCACGTCCGCCTTGCGTTCGCCGAGGAAGGGCAGCTTCTGGCGGCTCAAGACGAGGACCGTCGGTCCGGTCTGGGGCTGGATCGCGAACTTCCACGCTTCGAGGGTTTCGAGCGCGTCCGCGGGCCGCAGGTCGATCACGTTGGGGGTCGCGCGCAGCATCGCGAGCTGCTCGATCGGCTGATGCGTCGGACCGTCTTCACCCAAGAACACGGAATCGTGCGTGAAGACGAAGATCTCGCGAATCTTGCTGATCGCGGCCAGGCGGACTGCCGGCTTGCAATAGTCGAGAAAGTTGAAGAAGGTCGCGCCGAACGGGAGCAGCCCGCCGTGCAGCGCGATGCCGTTCATCGATGCCGCCATCGCGTGCTCGCGCACGCCGAAGTGCACGTTGCGACCCGCGTACGAACCGGGTTCGAACTCGCCTTGGCCTTTCAAGTAGGTCTTGGTCGACGGATCGAGATCCGCCGAGCCGCCGAAAAGCTCCGGCAGGGCATCCGCGAGCGCGTTCATGACGACGCCGCCGGCGTCGCGGGTCGCGACGCTGCCGTTTTCGGCGTTGAACGACGGCCACGGCAAGTCGGCGGGGAGTTTTCCGTCGCGCGCGCGTTCGAACTGGGCCGCCAGGCCGGCATTCGCGGCTTTCCAGCGCCCGTAGCGGGCCTCCCATTCCGTCTCCAGACCGGCACCTTTGGCGCCGGTCGCGCGGAAGAACGCGGCCGGTTCATCGGGCACGGTGAAGGGCGGATAGTCCCAGTGCAGCGCGGCTCGGGTCGCGGCCATGTTTTTGCCCAGCGGCTCGCCGTGGGTCTTGAACGTCCCGGCTTCGGGCGAACCGTACCCGATCGTGGTGCGGATCGCGATCAGCGACGGCATCCGGGTCTCGGATTTGGCCAGCGCGATCGCCCGGTCGATCGTCTCGACGTCGTTCGATTCCTCGGGCCCGACCTCGATCGTCTGCCAGCCGTAGGCTTCGAAGCGCTCGCGCACGTCCTCGGTGAAGGTGACCGACGTGGCGCCCGCCAGGCTGACTTTGTTGTCGTCGTAGAGCGCGATCAGCTTACCGAGCGCCAGGTGTCCCGCCAGCGAGGCGGCCTCGGCGCTGACGCCTTCCATCAGATCGCCGTCGCCGGCCAGGACGTAGGTGTGGTGATCGACGATCGTCTCGTCCCGGTTGTAGACCGCGGCCAGGTGCGCTTCCGCCATCGCCAGGCCGACCGCGTTGGCGAAGCCCTGTCCGAGGGGCCCGGTCGTGACCTCGACGCCCGGGGTGTGATGGTACTCCGGATGCCCGGGGGTGCGGCTGCCGAGCTGACGGAACGCGCGCAGGTCGTCGAGCGTCAGGTCGTAGCCGGTCAAGTGAAGCAGCGCGTAGAGCAGCGCCGAGCCGTGCCCGGCGCTGAGCACGAAACGATCGCGGTCGAACCACGCCGGGTCACGCGGATTGAAACGCAAGTGACGCGTCCACAGCGTGTAGGCTGCCGCCGCCGCCCCCAGCGGCAAGCCGGGGTGGCCGGAATTTGCCTGCTGTACCGCATCGACCGCGAGAAAGCGGATTGCATTGATGCGAAGATCGTCCGCTGCGCTGTTCACGTTCTCTCCTCGAAGGGGCGGGCCATGCGCGTTAGCCGTTGAGCGTGCCGCCCCCCGCCAACATACCCATTGACGGAAGGCCGGTTTGCGGTGCGGAAAGCCTGTCTTAAATGGATGGTATCTACGAAGCGCTCGAACGCCGCGTGGTCGAGCTCGAGGAACGCCTGGCGGCCGAGCCCGGAGCGGTGCGCAAGAAGGCCGGACGCGTGATCGACGAGGTGCTCGACGGGCTCGATACCGGAGCGCTCCGGGTCTGTGAACCCACCGCGGACGGTTGGGTCGTCCATGCCTGGGTCAAGCGGGCGATCCTGCTCTCCTTCGCCCGCTTCGACAACGTCGCCATCCACGAACGGATGGCGCCGCCGCTGGCCCTGAAAAACGCGCGTGCCGGCCGCGACGTGCTGCCGTCCTACTACGACAAGTTGCCGACCAAGCGCAATTGGAAGAAGCTCGGCGCCCGCTGCGTGCCGCCGGGGGTGGCCCGCTACGGATCCTACCTGGGACGGAATTCGATCCTGATGCCGGGATTCGTCAACATCGGCGCCTACGTCGACGACGGCACGATGGTCGACACCTGGGCCACGGTCGGCTCGTGCGCGCAGATCGGCAAAGGCGTGCACCTCAGCGGCGGCGTCGGAATCGGCGGCGTGCTCGAGCCGCCGCAAGCGATGCCGGTGATCGTCGAGGATGGAGCCTTCGTCGGCTCGCGCTGCATCATCGTCGAGGGCGTGTGGGTCGGCGCCGACGCCGTCCTGGGCGCCGGCGTGGTGCTGACCGCTTCGACGCCGATCGTCGACGTGCGCGGCAGGGAGCCGGTCGTCACCAAGGGCGTGATCCCGCCGCGCGCGGTCGTCATTCCCGGCAGCTTCCCCAAACGGTTCGCGGCCGGCGAATTCGGGACGCCGTGCGCACTGATCATCGGCGAGCGCAGCGCCGAGACCGACCGCAAGACCTCATTGAATGCCGCGCTGCGCGACTTCGAAGTCGCCGTCTGAGTGGATTTGAGCTACAACCCCCGGGTCGGTGCTATCGAGGCGTCGCTGATTCGAGCGATCGCGGCCAAGAAAACACCGGATTCGATCGACTTGGGTTTGGGTGAGCCGACGCTGCTTCCGCAGCAGCGCTTCATCGATGCCGCGGCGAGCTGGGCCGCCGTCAACGGGCTGCGCTACACGGTCAACGCCGGCGACCCTGCGCTGCGCGAACGGATCGCCGCGCACTACGCGTACCCCGGGATGGAGTCGGCGCGCAACGTCTGCATCACGATCGGCTCGCAAGAGGCGGTCTACGTCGCCATCAAGACGCTGCTCGATCCCGCGACCGATGAGCTGCTGATCGTCACACCTTCCTTTCCCGCCTATGCGAAGATCGCGCAGCTCGAGGGCGTCGCCCATCGTCACGTCGATCTCGCCGCGGACGACGGCTTCGGCTACGACGTCGACCGCATCCTCGACGCGCTGGGTCCGTCGACGCGGATGCTCGTGATCGGGTCGCCTTCGAATCCGACCGGCCGGATCTTGCGCGACGCGCAAGCGCGCCGGCTCGCGGCCGGACTGCTCGATCGCACCGGGCCGCCGGTGTGGGTGCTGCAGGACGAGATTTACCGCGAACTCACCTATATCGACGACGCGGGTTATCTGGCGAACTATTATCCGAACACCATCGTCGCCAACTCACTTTCGAAATCGAACGCGTTGACCGGCATGCGGTTGGGCTGGCTGATCGCGCCCGACGAGCCGATCGGCCAGTTGGTGAAGACCCACAGCTGGGTGACGGCGACGGCGAACACGTTCGCGCAGCGGGTGGCCTTCGAAATTTTCGGCGAACCGGGCGCGCTGCAGGAGCAGAGCCGCTGGTACCGGGAGCGCCATGTGCTCGTCGAGCGCGCACTCGGGGCGAGCGGGTTGCGGTACGTGCCCATCGATGGCGCATTCTATGCCTGCGTGCGCCTGCCCGACGGCGGCGATTCGCTCGCGGCAGCGCTCGAATTGGTCGAACGGCGCGGCGTCGTCGCGATTCCCGGCAGCATCTTCGGCGACACGCTCGAAGGATGGCTGCGGCTGACGTGGGTCGCCCCGCTCGAGCAATTCACGGAGGGCTTGAGCCGGATCGCGGCGCTATGAAGGATTCGACTGCGGTGAATCCTTAGCGTTTGGGCTTCGGCCCAAGCCGCCACCGTGTGCGAGGGTCTAGCGTGAGGTGTCGGGCTGGGGTCCGCGCAGCCGCTCGACGTGGTTCGCGAAGGCCGTGAACCAAAGGTCGAGGAGCTGCTGGTCGTGCACGGAGGTCAAACCGTTGGCGTCCGCGTGCGGACGCAGCAGCGTGATGATCCGTCGGTCGCTCAACCGGCCGAACTTGTGACGTCGCACGACCCGTTGAGCTACCCTGCCCGCATCCTCGTCGAGGATACGCCGTAACTCTTCCATTACCGGGAACTTCGCGACCCCGCGCTCACCCTCCCGTGCAGCGGGCGTCGAGCCGCGCGGGAGAGGTTCGGTTTCGGTTAAGGCTGCGGCGCGGTGCCGGCCGCAGCATAGGCGCGTGCGGTGCGTACGACCGCACGCGCAGGCGCCAGGCCGATCAGTTCGCTCCGCGCCACCGCGACGCCGGCGCGCGCCGCAGCCCGTCGAACCAGTTCCGTGACGCGGTACAGCGGCACGGCGTCGACGTCGGTCAGGTTGCACGAGACGTGCACACGATCGGCGCTCAAACGCAAGCCCAGGCACTTCAGCGTGCGCAGGCCGCCCGACGACCCGCGCAGCAGGCGCGCGATCCGTCGCGCGACGTCGACGTCGCCGCTTGCCAGTTCGACGTTGAAGGCGATGAGGAACGGCCGCGCACCGATTGCGATCGCGCCCGCCGAGGCGTGCGCCGCGTCGCCGAAGTCGAACTGCCACGCCGAGTCGGCGAGCCGCGCCGCGAGCCCTTCGAACTCACCGCGCCGGATGTCGGCGAGCTCCCGACGCTGCGCCGCGCGGGCGGCAGCACCGTAGAGGTAGGACGGCATGCCGAGTTCGTGCCAAATGCGGGCAGCGGCAGAACGGGCGAGTGCGGCGGCTTCGTCGAGCGTCGCATCGCCGAGCGGAACGAAGGGCAGCACGTCGAGCGCGCCGATGCGCGGATGCGCACCGCGGTGCGCGCGCAGGTCGATGCGGTCGCGCACGACGCCCGCCAGCGCGACCGACGCGTCAAGGACTTGGGCCGGCCCGCCGGCTGCCGTGATGACGCTGCGATGGTGCGCGGCATCGCTGGTGCGGTGCAGAACGCGGGCCCCGGCACCAGCGATCGCAGCAACGCACGCATCGATGATCTCGGGGCGGCGCCCCTCGCTGATATTGGGGACGATCTCGAACCAGGAGGCGGGGTTCACGTCTGCGGGCCGATCCACACCTCGATCAGGTTGTCCGGGTGGAAGTAGTTCTGGGCCGCGCGACGCACGTCTTGCGGGGTCGTCGCCGCGTAGCGATCGGCCAACGTTGCGTAGTACGACGTGGGAAGATTGTCGAGCGCCATACGCATCAGGTCGGCGGCAATCGCCGACGTGGCCTGTTCGGCGTTGAGTTGCTGCGCGACGATGCGCGTCTTCGCGCGCGCCAGCTCGTCGGGACTGACCTCTTCGTCCTGCATACGGCGCAGCTCGCTGCGTACCAGCGCCTCGGCGGCGACGACCTTCGAGGGCACCGCGGAGAACGAGATGGTGAAGGTGCCGCGGTCGCGGTCGGCTTCGAGCGAGCTCGACGCGCCGTAGACCAGGCCGCGTTTTTCGCGCACCTCGCGGAAGAGCCGCGACTCAAACGAGCCGCTGCCGCCGTAGATCGCGTTGGCGAGCACCAGCGGGTCGAAGTCGGGTGACGTGCGCGCCAAAGCCGGCGCACCGAGTTCGACGCTCACGCTCTGGGTATCGGTGATGACCGTGCGACGCTGCGCGCGCGGCAGCGGAATCGGCGGAAGGTGCGGATCGGGTCGCGGTCCCACCGCAGCCCAGTCGCCGAACCGTGCCGTCACCGCGGCCTGGACAGCGGCCGGGTCGACGTCGCCGACGACGACCAGCGTCGTCAGATCGGGCCGCAAATACTGCGCCTGATACGACTTGACATCGTCGAGCGTGATCCCGGCCAGCGAGTTCGGCGTCGGGACGCGCAGCGCCGGATCGCCGGCCGGATAGAGCGCTTCGTCGAAGAGTATTTCGGCCTGATAGCCGGCCTGCAGCGCGCGCCGGCCCGCAAACGCGCTCAGCTGCGAGCGCACCAGCGCGAACTTGTCGGCCGGAAACAGCGGGTGGCGCACGTCGTCGGCGAGCACGTCGAGCAGCGCGCCGAAATCGTTCGCCCGCCCGTGCGCGGCGAAACTCGTCCCGAACGAAAGCTGCGCGGCGCGATCGTCGGCGACTTTGCGCTGGGCGGCGTAATCGTACTTCGCGCCGCCCCAATCCATCAGCGACGCGGTGACCTCGCCCAGACCTTCCTTGCCCGGAGGATCGAAGGCCGGCGAACGCTGGATGACGCCGTCGATGAAAACGGTCGGATTGGTCGCCACGCGCTGGACGTACAGGCGAAGCCCGTTGGGCAGCGTCATCGTCACCGGTGCGACGGTGCTGTGCAGGGCCAGCGGCTTCGCCAGCGCGGCGCGCATCCAGGCCGGCTGAACGAGCGGGCCGTTGGAAACGCGCGCGCCGAAGTCATCGCTGACCGACGACGTTTCGCCGCCGGGCGGTTTGAACTTCGCCGGATCGGCGGTCGTCGGCTGCAGCACCGCTACGACGCTCGCTTTGGCATACACGCGGCGCGCGACCGCGGTCGCCTCGTCACGCGTGATCGCGCCGTAGAGCGCGTAGAACTCGGAGGGCGGCGTGTCGCCGGGGAAGACCATGTTGGCGCCGATCGCGGTGCCGATGCCGACGATCGAGTCGCGCGCGTAGGTCATCGAGGCGAGTTCTGAGCGTTTGGAGGCTTCGAAGAGATCGGGCTCCAGGCCGCGTCGCAGCGCCTCCGCCATCGTTTGCTCGTAGACGCGGCGCACTTCTTCGGGGCTGTGGCCGGGCGCGACCAGCAGCAGGATGTGCACGACCGATGCGCGCCGGTCTTCGAGCGGCTCGGGCTCGACTCCCAACGTCAGGCCGCTATCGACCAGCGCGCTGCGGAACGGTCCACGGTCGTCGAACAGCGCCCCGAGCGCGACATCGTTGCGGACCTGGTCGTGTTCGTAGGGCTTGGCATCGCCGGGCGCGGCGTACGCCTCGTCGACGATCGTATACGGATACTGCGCGCGGTCGGTCCAGGTCGCCCCCGACGCCGGCGCCAGCGCGTACTGCCGGCGCGGCGGCAGTTTGTGCGCCGGGATCGGGCCGAACCAGCGCTCCACATCGGCGAAGACGTCGGCAGCACGCACGTCGCCCGCGATGACGATCGTCGCATTGTTGGGATGATACCAGGCGTCGTAGTAGCGGCGCAGGTCGGCGACGGTCGCGCGCTCGATATCGGCCTTCGCTCCCAGCGATGTCCCGCCCAGACGCGAGCCCGGAAACACGCGTTGATTGACTTCGTAGATGAAGGACGACACCGGATTGCTGTGCTTTTCGGCGTACTCTTCGAGCACCGCGCCGCGTTCGAGATTCCAGGCGGCGGGATCGAGGCTCAAGCCGCGCATCCGGTCGGCTTCGAAATGGACGATCGTGTCGACCCGGTCGGCCGGGATGACGAAATAGAAGTGCGTCATCTCGTTCTCGGTCTCGGCGTTGACGTCGGCGCCGAGCCGGGATGCCATATCGTCGATGCCCGCGCTCGAGACGTCGTGCGTCCCGCGAAACATCATGTGCTCGAGGGCGTGCGCGAGCCCGGTCTTGCCCGGCGTTTCGTCGAGCGCGCCGAAGCGATACCAAATATGGACCTGCGCGACCGGTGCTGCGTGGTCTTCGATCACGACGACCCGCAAGCCGTTGGCGAGCGTCCGCTCTTGCCCGCTGGGCATCGCGTTCTGCTGAGCAACCGCACCAAGCGGCCGCAAGGGCGAGCTCAGCAGGGCGACGACCGCGAGCAGGGTGACGAAACGACGCATCACGCGTTCTTCGCCATCGTGCGAGGTCGGTCTTACGCGCCGAGCGTTGCCGCGGGTCCGATCAGCGCAGGTACGGCTCGATCGCCTCGTCGGGTCCGGCCGGCTGGGCACGGCCGCCCAGGTGATCGGCCAAGAACTTCTCGACCGCGGCGTTGAAGCGCTTCGCATTCTCGGGCCGCGCGAAACCATGTCCTTCGTCGTCGAACACGACGTACTCGACCTCGAGCTTGCGTTCGCGCATCGCGTGCACGATCTGGTCGGATTCGCCGATCTTCACCCGCGGATCGTTCGCGCCTTGACCGATCAGCAGCGGTGCGCGAATCTCGCTCGCGCGATGAAGCGGCGACTGGGCAGCCAGCAATTCCTCGGTGTCGCCCATGCGCCGCGTGAACGTCGCGCGCAGGGTGGCCCAGTACGGCGGAATCGACGCCAGCAGCGTGCTGAGATTCGAGGGGCCGACGATATCGATGCCGCAGGCGAACGCCAGCGGTTCGTACGCCAGCGCGGTCAGCGTTGCGTATCCGCCGTACGAGCCGCCCATGATCGCGACGCGCAGCGGATCGGCGATCCCCTGGGCGACCAGGAACGCTTTTGCGTCGAGCAGGTCGGTGCGCATCGTGGTCGCCCAGGCGCGGTCGCCGGCGTTGAGAAACGCCTTGCCGTAGCCGGTCGAGCCGCGGAAGTTCGGCTGCAGCACGGCGTAGCCGCGATTCGCGAGCCATTGCACGGTGCTATTGAAGCCCCAGGTGTCGCGCGCCCACGGTCCTCCGTGTACCAGCATGATCGCCGGCAGCCGCTGCGGCGGAACCCCGGCCGGCAGGGTCAGGTAACCGCGGATCGTCAAGCCGTCGCGCGCGGTGTATTCGATCGGCGTCATCTCGGCCAGCGTGTAAGCGTCGATCGACGGCCGCGTCGCGAACAGCTTGACCGCGCGGCGCGTCGAGCGATCGTAGGACCAGAACGACGGCGATCCGGCGTCGAGCTGCGAGGACACGAGCCACACGCGGTCGTCGCGATCGATCGAAACGACGCCGATATCGCCCGGCACCGACGCCGCGAGGGCGGCGAAGTCGTCCGCATAGTCGGGATCGAGCACGATCCACTCGGTCCGGTCGCGCACGATCGAAGCCGCGATCGGCGTTTTCGTACGCGGCGAAAACTGAACGTCGCTGACGTCGTATTCGGAATCGCCGGCGAGCTCTTCGAGCGTGCCGGTCGCAACGTCGAACGACACCAGGCGGGCGGCGTTCGCGCCGGCGCTCGTAACCGCGAGCAGGCCGCCTCCGTCGAGCGTGAACCCGGCGACCATCGGCGTGCCGTCGTCCGGATCGAAACGTGCCATCGTTCGCCACGGCGAGCCCGCGTCGTCGCGCACGATGATCTCGGTGCTCGCGTCTTCATGCTGGATCACCCCGGCCCGCACCGTCATCGTCACGTCGTCGGCGAACGACGAGACCGTACCCGGATTCTCGGTATCGAGCGTCGCACTTCCGGTGACCGGGTCGAGGCGATAGATATCGAACAGCTGCGGGTCGCGGCGGTTCATCGCGATCAGCATCACGTCCGGACGACAGTAATCGATCGACTGCACGGCGACGCGCGCGCCCTCGTACGGGGTCAGGTCGACGGCCGGCTCGATTCCGGCCGGATCGGCCGCGAAGAGGTGAAAGTTCTCATCGCCGCCGGAGTCCTGTAAGTACATGACGCGATCGCCCCCCGGCGACCAGAAGGCGTTGCGAATGGGGCGCGCGGCGTCGCTGGCGACGACGTGATCGTCGTCCCGGCCAAGCGTGCGCACCCAGACGGAAAGCACGTCATCGTGCGGAGCGAGATAGGCGATCTGCGTCCCGTCAGGCGAGAGCGCCGGTAACGTCTTCTCGGGATTTCCGAACAGCACGCTGCGCGGGATCAACTCCGTCATCGGCCGTGGCATTTGGCGCAGGCACCGCGTTCGGCCTTCGCGTTGGGGCAAGGCCTAGTCGAAGGCGAGTTGTATCGCGGCGGCGACGTCGGCGGCGCCGGGCGGCGCGATCGTGCGGGTGAAACCAAGCTTGGTCGCTTCGGCCGCGCGGCGCCCCGGCTGCGCGGGCGCGCGCACTTCGCCCGAGAGGCCGAGTTCACCGAAAGCGACCGTCCCCGCGCGCAGCGGACGATCGCGAAACGCCGACGCGATGGCGAGCGCGATGCCGAGATCGGCGCCGGTTTCGGTGACGCGCAAGCCGCCGGCGACCGAACAGTAGACGTCGTGACCGCTCAGCTGGAGGTCGGCTCGCCGCTCGAGAACGGCGATGATCATCGCCATTCGGGCAGCGTCGACGTTGGCCGCGAGCCGGCGCGCCGTGCCATAGGCGGCTTCACCGACGAGGGCCTGAATTTCGACTAAGACCGGACGCTGGCCGACCAGCGTCGGCACGACGCACGAGCCGCTGGGGCGCGCGCCGCGGCCGGCCAGAAAGAGCGCCGACGGATCGGCGATCTCGTGCAGTCCGCGATCGTCCATCGCGAACACGCAGATTTCGTCGATCCCGCCGAAACGGTTCTTGCACGCGCGCACGATGCGGTACTCACCCGACGGATCGCCTTCGAAGTAGAGCACGGTGTCGACCAGGTGCTCGAGCAGCCGCGGCCCCGCGATCGCCCCGTCCTTGGTGACGTGACCGACCACGAAGGTCGCGCAGCCGGTCCGTTTGGCGAAATCCATCAGGACCTGCGTGCAGTCGCGCACCTGCGACACGCTGCCCGCGAAGGAGTCGACTTCCGGCAGCCACATCGTCTGAATCGAATCGATCACGAGAATCTGCGGTGGCTCGCGTTCGAGCGCGTCAAGCACCGCGCGCAGGTTCGTTTCCGCAAAAACCAGCAGGTCCGGTTCGGCGCCGATGCGCTGGGCGCGCAGCTTCGTCTGCGCTGCCGACTCCTCGCCGCAGACGTACACCGTGCGCGCGCCGTCGCGCGACAGCGCGCCGGCCAGCTGCAGCAGCAAGGTCGATTTCCCGGCTCCCGGCGGTCCGCCCAGCAGCACCACGCTGCCGGACACGATCCCGCCGCCGAGCAGCGCGTCGAACTCGCGCATCCCGGTTCGCCGGCGCGCCACCTGCGCGTCGTCGATCGAGCCGAGTGCCACCGGACCGGCCGACCGCAGCGGCTGAGCCCCGGCGCGGCCCGCGCTGCTCTTGACCGGTTTGAGCACGGGCGCATCGTCGAAGGTGTTCCAGGCCTCGCACGACGGGCAGCGGCCGAGCCAACGGGCGGATTCGAAACCGCACGCCGTGCAGAAATAGGCTGACTTCGCCTTGGCCATGCTCCGATGTTCGCACGTTGCTGTGCCAGGTGCCTGGCCGCGACGGAGCCTTCGCGTACCGCGGAGAACGTGCCGGTCCGGCATGGCGAACGACCACGTCGCGATCGACGGACCCGTGGCGAGCGGCAAGACGACCATCTCGCAGCTGCTGGCGGCTCGGACGGGACGACTGTATCTCGACACCGGTGCGATGTATCGTTCGGTGGCGCTGCTGGCGCTCAAGAACGGCGTCGACCTCGATAACGAAGCGTCGCTGGTCGCGATGCTGGCGCAGCACACGATCGCGATCATCATCGATCCCGCGCTCGCTGCGGGCTACCGGGTACTGATCGACGCCCGCGACGTCGGCGACCGCCTCTTCGATCCGGACATCGCGGCCGCGGTGTCGACGGTGGCGGCGTTTCCGGCCGTGCGTTCTGAACTGGTCGAGCGGCAGCGCGCGATCGCCGCCGAAGGTCGCGTCGTGATGGCGGGGCGCGATATCGGCACGGTCGTGCTCCCCGACGCGCGCTACAAATTCTTTCTGACCGCGTCGGTCGACGAACGCGCGCGGCGCCGGCAGGCCGAGTTCCGCGAGCGCGGCCTCGAGGTCGGGTTCGCCGACGTGCGGGCGCAAATCGCGGAGCGCGACCGGCTCGATTCGACCCGGGCGGCATCGCCCTTGATCGCGGCCTCTGATGCGCGGGTCATTGATTCGACCGAGCTGCAGCCGGACGACGTCGTGGCCCGCATGCGCGCGGTGATGGACGGCGCGCCGACGTGACCTTCTACGCACTTGCGCGCGCGCTCATCGCCGTACTGGTGCGGGCGATCTTCGGCCTGCGAATCGTCGGCCTCGAGAACGTCCCGGCGAGCGGTGGCCTCGTCGTCGCCGCCAATCACATCTCGAATCTCGATCCGCCGATTCTCGGCGCCGCGCTGCCGCGACCGGTTTTCTACATGGCGAAGAAGGAGCTGTTTGCGATCCCGGTGCTCGGCCCGCTGATCCGCCGCCTCAACGCCTTTCCGGTCGACCGGGCCGCCGGGGGTACGGCCGCCCTGCGGGCGAGCCTGCGCCTGCTCAAGAACGGCCGCTGCGTGGTGGTCTTTCCGGAGGGCGGCCGCAACGTCAGCGGCACGAACGAGGAGAAGGGGGGCGCCGCCTTCCTGGCGGCCGCCGCCGGCGTCCCGGTCCTGCCGGCCGCAATCGTGGGGACGCGCCGGCTGCGGCCCCGCCATCGAATCACGGTGGTTTTCGGCGCTCCCTTGCACCTGACGCGTAACCGGAAGTCGGATGGAGACGATTTGGCGAAAGGGACAGCGGAGATCATGCAACGGATTCGCGCGCTCGAGGAGAGCACCACGTGATCATCAAGCGAGCCAAGACCCAAGGCTTCTGCTTTGGCGTGGCCATTACGGTCAAAAAGGCTGAGGAAGCGATCGAGCGCGAGGGGGCCGAGGTAACCACGCTCGGGCACGTCGTGCACAACCCGCAGATGGTCGCCCAGCTCGAGGCCAAAGGTCTTCGTAACGCCCAGTCCGTCGACGAGATCGAGCGCGGAACGATGTTCGTGCGCGCCCACGGCCTGCCGGTCGAGACCTTCGAAAAGGCGCGCGCCAAAGGGCTGACGGTCCTCGACGCGACCTGCCCGATGGTCACGAAGATCCACGTCCAGGCCGAGAAGCTCCGCGACGAGGGCTACAAGATCGTCGTCGTCGGCGACCCGCATCACCCGGAGGTCAAGGGCACGCTCTCGCACGTCCCGGGGGCGTGGTGCATCTCCAGCGCCGACGAGATCGATGCGCTGCCCCGCGCCAGCCGGGTCGGCGTGGTCGTGCAGTCGACCTGGAACGGCAAAGGCTTCGCCGAGATCGTCCGCCGGCTGACCGAGAAATACTACGAAGTGCGCGCGGTCAACACGATCTGCACCGACACGAAGAATCGCCAAAGTGAAGTCGACGGTCTTTCGCGTGAGGTCGACGTGATGGTCGTGGTCGGCGGCAAGACCTCGGCGAACACCCGCCATCTGGCCGAACTCGCCGCGATGAACGGCGCCCGCGCATACCACATCGAGGGGCCCGCCGAACTGGAGGCCGCGTGGTTCGCCGGCGTCGAGGTTGCGGGGCTGATGTCCGGCGCGTCCACGCCGGGCTGGCTGGTCGATCAGGTCGCGGACCGCATGGATGTTCTCGCCAGCGACGGTCGATAGTCTCGAGGCTGCACTCGAACGCGCCGTCTCACGTTTCGATGACGGCTCGGCCACGAGCGCGCAGATGCGCTACCATCTCGGTTTTAGTGCCGGCGGACGGCGCGGCGAGCGGCTGCGCGCGCGCTTGGTCCTCGCGGTCGCGGAAGAAGAAGGCGGCCGGGTCGAGGATGCGCTCGATGCCGCCTGTGCCGTCGAGATCGTGCACGAACTCTCGCTGGTTCACGACGACATCGAGGTCGGCGACGTGCGGCGTTACGAGCGCGACAGCGTGTGGTCGCGCTTCGGCCTCGCGCACGGCATCAACGCCGGCGATGCGTTGTGCGCGGTCGCGTACCTCGCACTGCTCGACGGGACGTCGACGCGTCCGCCGGAGGTGACCGTGGCGATGACGCGCACGCTGCACGAAGCGCATCTCGCCCTTTGCGGCGGACACGCGCGCGACATCGCCTTTCAAAACCGCCCGCGGATCTCGCCGGCCGACTATCGTGCGATGATCGAAGGCAAGACGGGCGCACTCTTCGGCGCGGCCTGCGAACTTGGGGCCTGGTCGGCCGGCGCCGACGTCGAACGCGCCGGCGCCTACGCGCGCCTCGGCCGTGCCTACGGCTGCGCCATCCATCTCGAAGACGACGTGCTCGTCACCTGGGGTGAGGGCGGCGCGCCGTGCAGTGCGCGCGCGGGCCGGCAGCGCTGGAGCTTTCCGCTCGTGTGGGCCGCGGCGGGGCCGCCGTCGCCGGCGCGCGACACGATTATCGCGGCGTACGCCGAGGCGCCGGCGGGCGAGGCGCCGGCTGGGGCGCTGGTCGCCGCGCTCGACGCGCTCGGTGCGCGGGATGCGTCGCTGCGCGAGCTGGGGGCCGAACTCGAGCACGCCGACGACGTCGCGCGCGCGTTCGCGATCGATCGCAGCGAGCGGGTACGCTCGCTCTTCGCGCAGGCACTCCGGCGCGTCGCGTAACGCGCGCTTAGGCGGACGTATGTCAGGTCATTCGAAATGGCACAATATCAAGCTGCGCAAAGGCAAGGTCGACGCGCAGCGGGGCGCGCTCTTCACCAAACTCAGCAAAGAGATCATCCTGGCGGCCAAGAACGGCTCGACCGACCCGGATGCGAACTACCGGCTCAAGATGGCCGTCGACAAAGCGCGCGCCGGCAATATGCCGGTCGACAATATCAAGCGCGCGATCGCGCGCGCGGCGGGCGCGGGCGGCGAGCGCGAGATCGAAGAGATCCGCTACGAAGGCTACGGTCCGGCCGGCGTCGCGGTGATCGTCGACGCGGCGACCGACAACCGCAACCGGACCGCTTCGGAACTGCGCTTCCTTTTTAGTCGCGGCGACGGCACGCTGGGCGAAACCGGGAGCGTGGGCTGGATGTTCGTGTCGCGCGGGATCGTCGAAGTCGAACCGGGCCGGCTCTCGGAGGACGAGCTGACCGAGAAGGCACTCGTCGACGGGGTGATCGACGTCCGTTTCGGCGATCCGGCCGAGATCGTCACCGAACCGCAGGCACTGATGTCGGTCAAAGACGCGCTCGAACGCGACGGCCTGCTCGTGCGTTCGGCGCAGCTGGGGATGGAAGCGACGCAGTTGACGCGACCCCGCGCGGCCGACGTGCAGCGTGTACTCGCATTTCTCGACGCGCTCGAAGAGCACGAAGACGTTCAGCGCGTGTACAGCAACGCCGAGTTCGACGAAGCAGAGCTCGAGGCGTTCGTTTGATGCAGCTCGATGCCGGCGCGGGCGGGCCGGTGCGGCGCAGCCTGGTCGCGCGGATCGCGGACCAGGACTGGCTCTTCGCGGTCGCGCTCGCACTCGCGGTCGGCGTGCTGGTCTGGTTCGGTCGCTCGATCAAAGATTTTTTCGCCCCGAGCGCCGCCAGCGTGCTGGTGCCGGCGTTTCCGGGTCAGACGCAGGCCGATGCGCTGATCGAGTGCGGCCGCCTGCGCCTGCGCTGTGTCGTGGTCGCGAGCCAGTCCAGCGATCGATATCCCAAGGATGTGGTGATGAGTCAGGCGCCGGAGGGCGGGTCGCGGGCCCGCGAGGGGCGACAGATCTCGCTGGTCGTCAGCACCGGCGTGGTGATCTTCCCGATGCCCGACCTGCGCTTCGAATCGGCGCGCAACGCCGCGCTCGACCTCAACCGTTTGAGGCTGCAGCTCGAGCCGACGACGGTGGTGGCGAACGACGACATCCCGGCCAACCACGTCGTCGCGCAGCAGCCGCCGCCGCTGACCAGCGTGCGGCAGGGAACGAAGGTCACGCTGTCCTTGAGCAAAGGGCCGCCCGGCGGCGTGAAGGTGCCGGATTTCGCGGGACTCTCGATCGACGACGCGCGCGAGGCGGCCCAGCGGGCGCGGATCAGCCTAGGACAAATCGTGTGGACGCCGTTCGGCGCGTCCGGACCGGCGCGCGGACAGGTCGTGCGGCAGAATCCCGCGGCCGGCACCGAGATCGATCCGTTCGCGCAGGTCTCGCTTCAGGTGAGCGCCGGCCCGACCGAGTACGGGTATCTGGTCCGCCAGGTGCACGTCAGCGCGACGGTCCCAACCCGTGACGACGCCGCCAACGTGCGGCTGCAGGTCCGCGATCAAACCGGCACCTGGAACGTCTACGACGGCTTCGCGCAGGGCGGAGCGAAGTTCGACTTCAACCTGACCGTCGTCGGTTCGGCGGAACTGGAGACCTACATCAACAACGAACTGCTCAACCAGACGGCGCTCGGCGCCGAACCGCATAGCGGCGGATCTCCGGCCCCCGAAGGGCGCTGACGATGCCGTCCGCGCGCCGTCCCAAGATCGTGCCGTCGCTGCTGTCGGCCGACTTCGCCGCGATCGCCTCGCAGATCGCGATGGTCGAAGGTGCAGGCGCCGACGAACTGCATCTCGATTCGATGGACGGACGCTTCGTCCCGAACCTGACCTGGGGCATGAAGATCGTCAAGGATTTGCGGCGGCTCACGACGCTGCCGTTCGACTGCCACTTGATGATCGTCGAACCGGAACGCTACGTCGACGCGTTCCGCGACGCGGGCGCCGACATCATCACCTTCCACTACGAAGCGACACCGCACCAGGACCGCCTGCTGGCGCATCTGCGCAGCATCGGAGCGCGGGCCGGAATCGCGATCAATCCGGGCACGCCGGTCTCGATGCTGGTCGACCTGGTCGAAGGCGTTGACCGGGTTCTGGTGATGAGCGTCAACCCCGGGTTCGGCGGCCAGTCGTTCATCGAACGCGCGCTGGTCAAAGTCGCGGAAGTGCGCGAACTGCTCGACGCGCGCAATCCGGACTGCGAGATCGAGATCGACGGCGGCGTCGAGCCTGGCAACATCGAGCGGGCGGTGCAGGCCGGCGCGGACGTGCTGGTCGCCGGCAACGCGCTCTTCGCCGCCGTTGATCCTCCGGCGATGCTGCGCGCGCTGCGGGCTCGGGCCGATGCCGCGTCGGCCGCGGCGCGTTGACCGAAGATGGGCTGATCGCGCAGCTGCGAGAGAGGCTCGCGGGCGTTTCCGACGCGCGCCTCATGCTCGGGATCGGCGACGACGCTGCCGCTTGGCAGCCTTCGCGAAGCAGTCGCAGCGTGATCACGACCGACGCGCTGGTCGAGGGCGTCCACTTTCGCCGCGCGGCGATGCCGGCGGCGGCGATCGGACACCGCGCCTTGGCAGCGAACCTTTCCGACCTCGCCGCGATGGGTGCGCGCCCGGTCCTGGCGACGATCGCGGCCGGCCTGCCACCCGATCTGGAGGCCGGATGGCTGCCGGCCGCTTACGACGGGATCGCCGCGCTCGCGACGCGGACGCACTGCGCGATCGCGGGCGGTGACATCACCCGCGCGCCGGTTGCGTTCCTGGCGATTACCGCCGTCGGCGAAGTCCGGGCGAGCAATCTGAAGACGCGCGCCGGCGCGCGTCCCGGGGACGTCCTGGCCGTAACCGGTCCGCTCGGCGGCAGCCGCGCGGGACTCTGCCTCGCGCTCGAACGCCCGGAATTGCGCGGCGCGGATCCGCTCTTCGAGGCGGCGTTGCGCACGTTTCTGACCCCCGAGCCCCGCCTGCGTGAGGGCCGGTGGCTAAGCGCTTCGCGGCACGTGAACGCCATGATCGACAGCTCGGACGGTCTTTCGACCGACCTGGCGCGCCTGTGCGCAGCCTCGGGCGTGGGCGCGCAACTCGAAACGATCCCGGTGCATCCGTCGGCGGCGGCGGTCGCCGCGCGCGCAGGCGCGGACGCCGAAGTGTGGGCGCGCGACGGCGGCGAGGACTTCGAGCTGCTCGCGGCGATCGACCGGCGCGCGTTCGAGCACCTGGCGAACCGCTTCCTGGCCCACACCGGCCGGCCGCTGCTGCGGGTCGGGACGGTCGTCGCCGGGAGCGGGGTGCGCGACCGGAACGGATCGACGGTCATGCCCGCCGGCTGGGACCACCTGAGTGGATTCGCCTAGCGGCGAATCCTTCGCGGTCCTCGCGCCTCGCGGCGCTCTGGTCCGCCGCCCTCGCGCTTAAATCGCGCCGACTCGCTTGACCCGCTTGCTGCGCAAGCAGTTGGTGCAGACGCGGGCGGTCCGGTGGGTTCCGCGCTCGTCGATGCGGACGGCCTGGAGGTTGGGCAGCCACCGGCGCTTGGTCTTATTCATCGCGTGGCTGACGTTGTTGCCCGCCATTGGTCCCTTGCCGCACACGTCACATCGCTTGGCCATAACAGAGCGAGTGTATCAAAACGGCCGCAGCCCGACAAGGGCGCCTCCGCAGGGCGGCCGCCTCCGGTGCCGGAACGCGAGTGGCGCTTCATGGCAGTCACCCACCTCGACGGCCGCGGTTTTCACCGATTCCTCGCCGCCGGGACTTCCTTCTTACGGACCTATCGCGGCGTTCTCAACGACCTCAACGTTTTTCCGGTCCCGGACGGCGACACGGGGTCGAACATGTTCCTGACCGCCAAGGCAGCCTTGCGCGAGGCGCGCACGGCGCGGGCGGAGCCGCTCGCGGCGGTGGCGGCGGCCGCGGCCAAAGGTTCGCTGCTGGGAGCGCGCGGGAACAGCGGCGTCATCCTCTCCCAGATGCTGCGCGGCTTTGCCCACAGCGTGCGGCACCGCGACCAGATCGATACCTTTCAGCTCGCGCTGGCGCTGCGCGAAGCGGTGGCCGCCGCGCGCGCCGCATTGACCAAGCCGGTCGAGGGGACGATTATTTCGGTTGCCGGCGCCGCCGCCGAGGAAGCCTACCGTCTCGCGGTGCGGGAGCCGGACTTCTACCGGCTCCTGGGAGCCGTGGTCCGGACTGCCAACGCGGCCCTCGAGCGGACCCCCGATCAACTGCCGGCGCTCAAAGAGGCCGGCGTCGTCGATGCGGGGGGCGCGGGGTTCTGCTATTTCCTCGAGGGGGCACTGCGTTTTCTTCCCGAGCAGACTGCCCGGGTCACGGCGTTTCCGCGCCGCCCGGTCCGGTCGGCGGTCTTCACCCGTCGCCAAGCCGTCGGCGAATACCGTTTCTGCACCGAGTTCGTGCTCGAAGCCGCGACGCTCGAGACGCATCCGCTGCGCGAACTGCTCGAGAAGCAGGGCGACTCGCTGCTGGTGATCGGCGGGCTGCCGACGATCAAGGTGCACCTGCACACCGCCGAACCCGAGGCGGTCAAAGCGGTCGCCGCGAGCCACGGTACCGTAACGCGCTGGAAAGTCGAGGACATGGCGCAGCAGCATCACCTGCTGGTGGTCGATGACGCCGCGCCGCCGTTCGGCATCGCGAGCGTCGTCGCGGGGGCGGGGTTCGAGCGCATCGTTCGCAAGCTCGGCGCCGAGGTCGCGATCCGGGCGCGTGCGGCTGCGAATCCGTCCGTCGAAGAGCTGCTGATCGGGGTCAACGCCTCGCTGGCCGCGACCGTCTACCTGCTCCCCAACGACCCCAACGTCGCGCTCGCCGCGCGCGAGCTGAGCGCGCTGAGCGAGAAGCAACTGATCGTCGTGCCCACGCGCGATCCCGTCGCCGGCCTCGCGATGCTGCTCCGGTTGGCCGGAAATGCGACCCCGCCGCCGCTCGACGAACTGACCGCGGCGCTCGACGAGGTGCGCAGCGCGTCGGTGTTCTTCGCGGGCAAGGACTCGCGCGTCGGCGGAGTGGCCGTCGAGCGGAACGCGCCGGCCGCATCGGCCGGCGGACGCCTGCTCACCGGCGTGTCGCTGAGCGACGTGATCCTCGCCGCGGCGGGGGAGCTGGGCGCCGCCGAGGGCGGCCTCGTCACGCTGTATTATGGAGGCGCGCAAAAAGAACGCGACGCGCAGAAGTACGCCGCGCTGCTCGGCGAACGGTTCGCCGGCGTGGAAGTGCAGTATTACTACGGCGGTCAGCCGGGCATCGAATGCTGGATCAGCCGTGAACGCTGAAGCGCGCCGTCCCGTCATCGCCGTCGACGCGATGGGCGGCGACGCGGCGCCGGCCGAGATCGTCGCCGGAGCGCTGTTGGCGCACCGCGACGGTTTGGGCACGATCGTCCTGGTCGGTGACCGCGCGCGCATCGAGCCGCTGCTGGCCGGCGAGCAAGGGGTCGAGATCGTGCACTCGGCCGGAGCGGTGCCGATGGACGCGCAGGCGTCGTCCGTCGTGCGCAAGGCGGCCGGGACGTCGCTCGGCGACGCGGTCGAACTCGTGCGCGAGGGGAAAGCCGACGCCGTCGTATCGGCCGGCAACAGCGCCGCGTTCCTGGCCGTCGCATTGATCCGGCTGCGTACGATCGAAGGAATCGCGCGGCCGGCGATCGGCGCCGTGTTGCCGGGCCGGTTCGGTCCGATCGTGCTGTGCGACGCCGGGGCGAACGTTGATTGCAAGCCGGAATGGATGGCCCAATTCGGCGTCATGGGCAGCGCCTACGCGCGCGCGGGCCTGGGCATCGCCGAACCGAAAGTCGGCATCATCTCGGTCGGTGAGGAGCGCACGAAGGGAAACGCGCAGACGATCGAAGCCGCGGCGCTGCTCGAACGTGCTCCGGTGCGGTTCGTCGGCAACATCGAGGGCAAGGACATTTTTTTGAATCACGCCGACGTCGTGGTCGCTGACGGTTTCGTCGGCAACGTGATCCTCAAGACCGCCGAGGGCAGCGGCACCTACCTGCGCGACGTCCTGCGCGAGTCGTTCGAGCGCGCCGGGCCGCTGGGAAAACTCGGCGGGTTGCTGAGCCGCGCGGTGTTCGACCAGATGCGCAAACGCATCGATTACGCGAGCTACGGCGGTGCGCCGCTGCTGGGCGTGCGCGGTAACTGTATCGTCGCGCATGGCCGTTCCGACCGCACCGCGATTCGCAATGCGATCCGCCAGGCCGCGGCGGTGTCCGGCGCCGACCTGGTCGGTTCGATCGGCGCGGCCTTGGCTGCATGAGAGGTCCTCTATCGAACATCACCCTGATTGACGAGGCGAAGCCGAGGTGGATTCAGTCTCCGCAGGAGGCTGAATCCGCATGAGACATCCTCTGTCGAACATCACCCCCATTGACGAGGCGAAGCCGTGAGCGCGTCCGCTGCCCCGGTCGCGATCGTCACCGACTCGACCGCCGACCTGCTGCCGGCCGATGCGATCGCGCGCGACATCACCGTCGTGCCGCTGTTCGTCAACTTTGGCGAGGCGCGGTTTCGCGACAACATCGATTTGAGCCGGGACGAATTCTATCGGAAACTGAGCAGCCTCGCCGTTCTCCCGACGACGTCCCAGCCGACTCCGGCAATGTTCGAGGATGCGTTTCGTCCGCACGTCGAAGCCGGCCGGCCGGTGGTCTGCCTGACCATCATGGGCAGCCTCTCGGGCACGATCAACGCGGCCGCGACGGCCGCGCGCTCGTTCCCCGATGCCGAGATCCACGTGGTCGATAGCGGGACCGTCGCCGGCGGCCTGGCGCTGGCAGCGCAGCACGCCGCCGATCTGGCGCAGGAGGGCGCCGGGACGGGTGCCATCCTCGCCGTGTTGGCGCGTGATGCCGAAGTCGGGCGCGGCTACGCGACCGTTCCGGACCTCTCGCACGCCGTGCGAACCGGACGTGTCTCGCGCGCCCAAGCGTTCATCGGTTCGCTGGTCAAAGTGCTGCCGGTGCTGCGCATCGACTCCGGCAAGGTGCAGGAATACGCACGCGTACGAACCTTCGCTCGCGCGCTCGAGACGATGATCGAAGCCGGCGCGGCCGAAGCGAATCGTGCCGACGGCGCGCGGGTGTGCGTCATGCACTCGCACGTCGAGGAAGAGGCGCAGCGGGTCGCCAGGGCCTTGCGCGAACGCATCGTGACGGCGCCCGCGCTGTTCGAAACGCTCGAAGCCGGGCCGGTGCTGGGAACGCACGCCGGCGCTGGGGCGATCGCCATCTTCGTGATCCCGGGGCCATGACGACGGCGACGGCCGGCGTGTACGTGCACTTGCCGTTCTGTCCCTACATCTGTCCGTACTGCGATTTCGCGAAGTGGGCCTGGGACGACGCGCGCGCGGCGCGCTATCTGGCGGCACTGCACGCCGAGATCGCACAGGCCGTGCCCGTCGAGGCCGCGACCCTGTTCTTCGGCGGCGGCACGCCGACGACGTACGATGCGGCAGCGATCGGCGCGCTGATCGCGGCAGTTCGCGCCCGCACGCAGCTGCCGGACGACGCGGAGATTACGGTCGAGGCCAATCCCGACCCGTCGCTTTGGGCGCGTCTGGGTGCGCTGCGCGCGGTGGGCGTCAATCGTCTTTCGATCGGCGTGCAGTCGTTCGAGGGGGCCGAGCTGCGGGTGCTGGGGCGGCGCCACGCGCCCGCCGACGTCACCCGCGCGGTCGCTGCGGCTCGCGGGGCCGGTTTCGAAAACGTGTCGCTCGATCTGATCTTCGGCGGCCCCGGTCAGACCGAAGCTGCCTGGGAGCGTTCGCTGGACCATGCGCTCGCGCTGAAACCCGAACACCTCTCCTGCTACGGCCTCACGATCGAAGCCGGTACGCCGTACGCGATCTGGTACGCGCGCGAGCCGGCCGCTTTCGCCGACGATACGCTCGAGGCGCGGCTCTACGCGATCGCGATCGCGCGGCTGGCCGCGGCCGGATTCGAGCAGTACGAAATCTCCAATTGGGCGCGGCCGGGTTTCCGCTGCCGCCACAATGCGGGCTATTGGAGAAACGATCCGTATCTGGGACTCGGGGTGGGTTCCGCGTCCTATCTCGGCGGCACGCGTTCGGTGCACACGCGCGAGCTCGACACCTATATCGATGCCGCGCTGGCGGGCGTGCCCATTCCGGGGGAGGCCGAACGGCTCGAGGGCGCGGCGCAGTCGGGCGAAGCGATCATGTTGGCTCTGCGGACCGCGGAAGGGGTCGATACCACCGCGTTCCGCGAACGGTACGGTATCGATGTGCTGGAGACGTACGGGTCGGTGGTCGACGAATTGGTGGCCGGCGGCATGCTCGTTGCGGGCAGCGATTCGCTGCGCCTCACCGAGCGCGGACGCTTCGTAGCGAACGATGTCTGTGGCGCGTTCCTCGCCGTCTGATCCCGGCCGCGGCGCGGCCGACCTGCTGCTGCGGCTCGTCTTCGCGGCGATCTTCGGTACGACTGGCTTCCTGCTCGGACGCGAACTCTACCTGAAGATTCTCTCGCAGCACGTCGCGACCGAATTCTGGCAGCTGGCATGTCTGGTTGCGGCGCCGGTCGTCGGCGCGGTCGTCGGCGTCGTGCTGGTACCGTCGGCGCACCGCATCTTCGAGACCGAACTCCATCACGTCGAGCGCGCGATCGACCGGCTCGCGCCCGGCGAACTGGTCGGCGGCGCCATCGGTCTGGTCACCGGTTTGGTCGTGGCCTTCCTGGTCAAGAGCGTGCTGTTCGAGTTCGTGGCGTTCGCCGGGCCGACCGGCGGCTACATCGCGATCGCGCTCTACCTGATCTTCAGCCTGTTCGCGGCATTTCTCGGCGCACGCGTGGGCGCGAAACAGCGCGTTTCGCTGGCGCGCGTCGCCGGCGGGAGCGCTACGGCGGCCGGCGGCGAGCCCAAGCTGCTCGATACCTCGGTCATCATCGACGGACGGGTGCTCGACATCGTGCGCAGCGGCTTCATCGAAGGTCCGTTGCTCCTGCCGCGTTTCGTGCTGCGCGAGCTGCAGCTCGTCGCCGACAGCGGCGACCCGCTCAAGCGCACGCGCGGACGCCGCGGCCTCGAACTGCTAGGCAAACTTCAAGAGCTCACCCCGATCGAGATCGTCGAGCGCGACCCTGAAGAAATTACCGAAGTCGACGCCAAGCTGGTCCGGCTGGCCCAGGAACGCGGAGCCAAACTGGTTACCAACGATTACAACCTCAATCGCGTTGCCCAAGTCGAAGGTGTCGCCGTGCTCAACATCAACGAGCTAGCCAACGCGGTGAAGCCGGTGCTGCACCCGGGCGACGAGCTGCGGGTCGCCGTGATTCGGGAAGGGCGTGAGATCCATCAAGGCGTCGGGTATCTGGACGACGGAACGATGATCGTGGTCGAGAACGGCCGCCGCTTGATCGGCGAAACGGTCGATGTCAACGTGACCAGCGCACTGCAGACCAATGCCGGGCGCATGATCTTCGCGCGCCCGCGCAGGGGCGAGCGCGCATGATCTGGGGAGCCGTCATCGTCGCCGCCGGACGCGGGACGCGGCTGGGCCGTCCGAAGCAGTTGATCGAACTGGCCGGCAAACCGATGCTCGCCTGGTCAATCGAAACGTTCGCCGCGATGCCGGAGATCAGCGAGATCGTCATCGTGACCGAGCCGGATTTCATCGCTCCGATCGAATCGCTCGCCGCGACGCGCGTGCACCACGCCACGGTCCGCGTGGTGGCCGGCGGCGACGACCGGCAGGCCAGCGTGCGGCACGGCCTGGAGGCGCTTTCCGATGCGGTCGCCGGAATTCTCGTCCATGACGGTGCGCGGCCGCTCGTGCGCGGCTCGGACGTCCGCGCGGGGATGCGGCCGGTGCGGCCGGGGACCGGGTCGCTGCTCGGCGCGCGGGTCGTCGACACGATCAAGGTCGCCGACGACGCGGGGAAGGTGACGCGCACGCTCGACCGCGCCGAGCTGTGGTCGGCGCAGACGCCGCAATTCGCGACCGCCCGCGACTTGCGCCGCGCGCACGCCGAAGCCCATCGCCACGGCACGGCGGCGACCGACGACGCCGCGCTGCTCGAACGGGCCGGCTTGGACGTGGTGATCGTCGAGAGCGATCCGGAGAACTTCAAGGTCACCTTGGCGAGCGATCTCGGACGCGCCGAGACGCTGCTGCTCGCGCGTGCGGGCCAGCTTGAGGGCGACGAAGAGATTCTCATCGTCGAATGCTACGTCGAGCCGCGCGCGGTCGATGCGGTGCTGGTCGAACTGGAAGCGCGCTCGGCGCGCATCGACGAGATCGATCGCGATCTGCCGGACGCGACCGTGATCCGGGCCTTTGCGCCGGGGACCCGGCTGCGCGGCTTCGGCACCCGGCTGCACGCGCTGGCCGGAGAAGAGGCGCTCTTCACCGCGCATCTCTCGCACCTGGCGCCGCGAACGACGGAGTCGTTCGACCGCGCGCACTGATGCCCGCGCCGCGCCTGCGCGTCGGTCACGGATTTGACGCCCACCGCCTGATCGAAGGCCGGCCGTTCGTGATCGGCGGCGTCCGGATTCCGCATCCGACCGGTCCGCTCGGGCACAGCGATGCCGATGCGCTCGCGCACGCGATCTCCGACGCGCTGCTGGGAGCGTGCGCGCTGGGCGATTTGGGTGCCCATTTTCCCGATACCGATCCGCAATGGAAAGACGCCGACTCGCTGCGTTTGCTGGCGGCGTGTCACGAGCTTGCCGTACGGCACGGCTGGACGATCGCCAATATCGACGCGACGGTGGTCGTGCAGGCGCCCAAACTCTCGCCCTACCTGAGCGCGATGCGCGATGCGCTCGCCGATACGCTCGGACTCGAAGTCGAGCGCATCAGCGTGAAAGCAAAGACTAGCGAAGGCCTCGGCTATACCGGCGACGGCAGCGGCATCGCCGCCTACGCGGTCGTGCTCGTCGAAGCCCTCGGGAACGCGGAAGGCTAACGGAGGCTGGCGCGCGCCGCCGCCGCACGATGGCGGCGCAGCGCCGGATGCAGGGCTTGACGCGACTTGCGCCAGGCCGTCAGTTCGTCATCGCGTTCGAGTCCCGCGCAGCATGCGGCGGCGACGCGTTCGAGTTCGGCGAGGAAACTGCGGGCGGCCTGGACGGTCTGCGGGACGGGTACGGGATCCATGGCGCCAAGCTACTAAAACCGCGACCGGCCGGCATCCGGGCCGGTACGTATCTTCCCGGACTACGGTACGGACTTCTGCGGGGCGGCCTCGCCGGCGACGAGGCACTCGGCCAGTTCGGAGCGATTGTCGACGCCGAGCTTGCGATAGATCGCGGCGACGTGGGTCTCGACCGTCCGCTCGGAGATGACGAGTTCGGTACCGATCGCGCGGGCGCTGCGACCCGATACGACCAGTGCCGCGACTTCGCGTTCACGCGGTGTCAGCGAGGCGTCGCCCCGCCGCCGCACGCCGCTCGCGTTTTCGGTCAGGCGCCGCACCTCAGCCGATGCTCCCGTGGCCCGAAAGATCGCCAATGCCTTGGGGAGATCGCCGGCAGCTTCCCATGCGTTCGCCTCATCGAGGCGCCACCCGACCGCGGCGAACTCGGCGGCGGCCGCGGCGGCTGCGCGCTGGGCGGCGATGCGATCGCGGCGCCGCACCGCGTCACGCGAATCCGCCAGCAGCAGCAATGCCCGCGCGGCATGCGAGCCTTCGATCGCAGATAGGGAGACCAGCCGGGTTCGCGCCCGTTCGCGATCTTCGGCATTCCCCCAGCGCAAGGCTGCGTCCAGAAGCCAGAAGGGTGCGTACACGATGGGAATTGCGGCCGAGCCGGCGGCGATCAGCCGCTGAGCGCCCCCCGAGTCCCCGTCCGCGCCGGCTGCCGCGGCAAGTGCGCCGGTCAGGATCGAGACGCCCGGGAGGTCGCCGTTGGCGAGGGCGGCGTCGAGCAGCCGCATCGCCTCGTCGTGCAGTTCCGAGCTCGTTCCATCGCGCAGATGATGCAGCCGAAACCTCGCTGCCGAACGCCAGGGAGGCAGCGAACGAATTCCGTGACTGACGGTATCGATGCGCGCGAGATCCTGGTCCGCGGCGCGAAGGTCTCCGGCCACGAGGTTGCACGTGAGCCGGTTGTGCAGCATCCATGCGACGTGACGCATGTGCTTCATCTCGGTCGCGACCGCCAGGCCGGCCGCGTGCAGTTCGCAGGCGCGTGACACCGGTCCGAAGCTGAATTCGAGCGTTCCCCAATTGTTATACGTCCGGGCTTCGAGCTCGAGCGCACCCGCCGCGTGCGCGGCCGCGATCGCGCCGGCGAAGCGCTCGCGCGCGGCTGCGGTCTCCCCGGCCAGTGAGAGCGCGTAGCCGTACGCGCCCAGGAAGGCCGGAATCGCGGCAGGTTCTGCTCCGCCTGCGAGCGGTTCGACGCTGCGCAGTCGTTCCAGCGCGTCGCGCGCGCGGCCGCGCCGGCACAGCTGGCCCGCGATGTGGGTTTCGATGCGAAAACGGTGCGCCGCTGCGTGCGGTGCTTCGGCGAGCTGCTCCGCTTCGCGCAGCGCTGTTTCCGTTTGACCGGCTTCGGTGAGGATCCGGCTGCGCAGCAATGCGACGCGCACGCTATCGTCCGGGCGATCGATCGCCAACAGTGCGCGGGCGGCCTCGCCGAACCAGTGCGCCGCCGCCTCGATGTCGCCGGTGTGATACGCGGCCTGCGCGGCGTGCTCCGCCACGCGCGCCCGCCGGCCCGCGTCCGAGGTCGACGCGGCAGCCCGCTCGTACGCGCGCGCCGCTTCCGCGAAGGCAAAGACCGCAGCGGCGTCGTCGCCGGCGCGTTCATTCCACACGGCGGCGTTCTCGCCGGCGCGAGCGCGCCAGGTGTGCTCCGCGATCGCCGCGGCGTCGGGCGTTGGTTCTTCGATCAATTGGGCGGCTACCCGCGCGTGGCGAGTGCGGGCTTCGGCGCGCAGCATCTCCGCGTAGACCGCCTCACGCGTGAGGGCGTGGCGAAATTCGAAGACGTCGCCGTCAGGATCGGCGGGATCCTCGACGACGAGTTGGAGATCGCGCGCCCGGCGAAGCGCGGCCAGCGCTGCCGGCTCGTCAGTGCCGGACAACCGTTGCACGCGACGGGCCGAGAAGCGGCGTCCAAAGAGCGAGGCGTCGAGCAACAGCTCGCGCTCCGGCTCAGCCAGCACCAGAAAGCGTTCGCGTACGGATGCGCGGACGCTCGGCGGTACCGAGGGCCGCGCGTGCTCGTTGCGGCCGAGCCGTTCGAGCACGCCGCGCAACAGTTCCTCGGCAAAGAGCGGCCGGCCCTCGGCGAGATCGCGCACCTCCGCCACGACGCCTTCCGGCAGGGTCGTACCGATGTCCGCCAGTGCGCTCCGGATGAGGTGCTCGGTTTGGCCCGGTGCCAATGGCATCAGGGTCAGCGTATCAACGTCACGCTCCAACGCAGCGAACGCGCGCTCGCGCGCACTGTCCCGCTCGACCTCGTCGCTGCGGTAGGTGGCGACGAAGACGATCGGCGCTTGCGCGAGTTTTGCAGCGCAGTAACGCAGCAGATCGAGCGTCGCCGCGTCGGCCCAGTGCAGGTCCTCGATGACGATGGTCGCGCCGGCTTTTCCGAGCGCCCCGCGCAGGATCGTCGCGACGCACTCGAACCAGGCCGTGCGGCCGTCGATGCCGGCGTCCTCGGGCACCTGAGGCGGCGCGGTCTGCAGCGTTTCGATCACGTCCAGGAATGCGGCGTACGGCCGGTTGGCGTACACCCGCGTCGAGCCCAGCACGACTTTCGTACCGCGCTCGGCGGCCGCGGCGGCAAATTCGTTGACGAGACGCGTCTTCCCCAGACCCGCTTCACCGCGCACCAGCACGCAGCCGCCGCGCCGCGTCGCGGGATCGGCGCGCTCCAGGAGAAACGCCAATTCCCGGCTGCGGCCGATGAACTGGCGGCTCAAGACCCCAGGGGAGATCATGCAGGCTCGTTCGCCGCCGGCGGCGGGTTCGCTAGGTTCTCACGCTGCCCGGTCGAAAGCGGAGCAAAATGGCGACGATAGCCGAGCGATTGGGGCCCGCGGTGGTTCGCGGGGAATGGAATCCGCCGGACCACCCCAGCGTGGAGCAAGACCCGAAAGACCCTCCGACCGAAGAGGTCGAGGAGGACGCGTAGCCGGCGCGATCTTTCCGGCGCATCGTCGTCCATCCGGTGACGGCATGCTGAGCGGCCTTCCGCGCACGGAAGCGCGCGCCGGTCTCGTCGCAGCGATGCAAGCCGCGGGCGTGCTCGCCGACCCGATTTCCACTGACGATGTTGCGGCGGTCGCACGCTGGGTCGATACGTTTCTCGACGCTTTCGGCGACCTGCCGACGATCGACGATGCCGTGGTCCAAGTGCGCGCGCTGCGCGCCGAAGCGGTCGTCATTCCGGCACTCGACCTCGAACGGCTGCGCAATCGCCAGGTGCTGTTCTTTCTCGACGCCGTCGGCCAGTACGTCGCCGACCAGCCGGAACTGCGAGGGCTTCAGCTCGAGCACGACCTGCCGGAGATCGCGAAGGAGTTTCGGCTCAGCGCCCCCGACGCGTTCGAAGCGGTGCGCGTTGCATTGACGGCGGCACACGAGGGACCGCCGCTCGAACTGCTGTTCCCGTTGCTCGGCCACGACCGCATCATGATGCGGATCGGAGCGGTCAACTCCCACCTGCTCCACGGCCGCGGCCTCGAGCCGCTCCGGCACGGGCCGGGCGGCGCCCCTTTTCGCACTCTCGGCCCGCGTGAGGAAGGTCCGGCAACCGAAACCGAGTCCGATGGTTCCTGAGCCCGTGCTTCCGACGATCGAGCGGGACGCCTGAGATGGCGCTCACGCTGTTCAACACGCGCACGCGCAGCGTCGAACCGTTTCGCACGCGCGAGCCCAACCACGCGCGGATCTACGTCTGCGGTCTGACGCCGTCGGCCGAAGGCCACATCGGTCACGCGCGATCGTTCCTGTTCTTCGACGTGCTGCGCCGCTATCTGGAACACCCCCGCAATGGGTACCGCGTCACCTACGTGCAGAACGTGACCGACATCGACGATCGTTCGATCGCGACGGCCGCGCGCGAAGGAACGACCTACGATCGTATCGTGGCGCGCTACTACAGCGCCTTCAAGGCGTCGATGCAGCGTCTGGACGTGCGCGAACCGGACGAGGAACCGTACGCGACGCATTACGTGCCGCAGATCGTGCAGATGATCGCGGAACTGATCGAACGCGGCTACGCCTACGCGAGCGAGGACGGCGTGTACTACCGCGTCGCGCGCTTTCCGCGCTACGGTGCGCTCAGCGGCAAGAACACCGACGAGCTGCTGATCGGGGCGCGGATCGCCGAGAACGAACACAAGGACGACCCGCTCGATTTTGCCCTGTGGAAGTTTGCCCGGCCCGACGAGCCGTCGTGGCCCTCACCGTGGGGCGCCGGACGCCCCGGCTGGCACATCGAGTGCAGCGCGATGTCGCGCGCGCTGCTCGGCGTTCCCTTCGATCTGCACGGCGGCGGCTACGATCTGATCTTCCCCCATCACGAGAACGAGATCGCGCAGAGCGAAGCGCTGATGGATGCGCCGCCGATGGCGGTCATGTGGGCGCACGGCGGCCTGCTCAATTTCGAGGGCCGCAAGATGTCGAAGTCGCTCGGCAACTTCGAACCGCTCGCGAACCTGCTCGAGCGCCACGACCCGCTCGCGATTCGCCTGCTGTTCTTGAGCACGGGCTATCGCAAGCCGATGAATTTTACCGAAGACGCGCTGGCCGGCGCTTCGACCGCGCTGGCGAAACTGCTGCGAGGCTACGAGGGACTGCGCGCTGGGGAGCCGGCGGCGCACGAGCCGGCGCCCGCAGCGAACCCGATCGACGGATATCGCGCCCGCTTCTTCGACGCGCTCGACAACGATATGAACACGGCCGGTGCGCTCGGCGTGCTGTTCGATGTGCTCGCGGAAACGGCGAAAGACGAGCGCGCTGCGGTGCGCCGCGATGCTGCCGCGCTGCTGTTCGAGGCGCTGGGTCTGCTCGGGCTGGGTGCGCTGTTCGAGCGGCCGGCTGCCGTGCACGAACAGGGTGGGCTCGATCCGGCGATCGTCGAGCGGTTGTCGGCGCGCCTGGGTGATGCGGTCCACCTCAACGGTGCCCGGCCCGAAGCGGCGATCGCGGCGATCATCGAAGCGCGCAACGCTGCGCGCCGCGCCAAGGATTTCGCGCTCGGCGACCGCCTGCGCGACGCGCTCGCGGCCGAAGGCGTCGTGCTGCGCGACGCCAAGGACGGAACGACGTGGACCCGCGCCGGCGCGTAGGCGCGAACCGGCCGCCGCAGCAGCGCCGCGCGCCGCGCATCGATCTCGACGACGTGATCTACGGCATCCACGCGGTCGACGAGATGCTCGTCGCGGGCGAACCGTTGCGCCACGTGCATGTCGGCGACGACCGCAAGCGCGATCCCGCACTGAAGAATCTGCTGGAGCGCGCGCGGGCCGCGAACGTTCCGGTTCGCTTCGAGAGCCGGGCGTATTTCGCGTCGTTTCCCTACAAGGCGCATCAGGGCGTGGTCGCGTTCGGCGAACCGTTCGCGTACGCGGGACTCGACGAAGTGATCGAGGCGGGGAAGCGCGCCCGGCCCGCGCTCTTCGTCGTGCTGGACCATGTGACCGATCCGCACAACGTCGGTGCGATCATCCGGTCGGCCGAGTGCGCCGGGGCGACCGCCGTCATCCTTCCGGAGCGCCGCAGCGCCGGCGTGAACCCGACCGTGCGCAAGTCATCGGCCGGCGCGACCGCTTTCCTGCCGGTCGCCCGGGTCGCCAACGTCGCCCTCGCCGTGCGGACCCTCAAGAAGGCGGGGGCCTGGGTCTACGGGGCCGCGATCGGTGAAGGTGCCAAGCCGTATGGCACCCTCGATTTCCGGGGTGACGTCGCGTTCGTGATCGGGGCCGAAGGGACGGGCCTGACGCCGCTGGTCCGCCGCGAGTGCGACGCACTGGTTGAGATTCCGCTGCGCGGCCGGGTGCAGTCGCTCAACGCCTCGGTGGCGGCCGGGATCCTGCTCTACGAAGCGGTCCGTCAGCGGGGCGCCCCGCCGCCGTAGCGGTTGGCTTACCCTGCGGAAAAAGCGGCTAACGCCTTAAGCTGTCCTTGACCCGCTAGCAGGACCCTCCTATACTTAGACGGTCATGCGCGGCTCGACGGGCTCCGGCCCCCGTTTTCGCGTCTGACAGTTCCCGGCAAGGTAGGTTCCATGGCGCTCACACAGCCCGCCGCCGAGGCCCTCGAGTATCACGAGCGGCCGGACGAGGACCTCGTCTCAGCGGCGAAGTCCGGCGATAATCTCGCTATGGAGTTCTTGCTCAACAAGTACAAGAACTTCGTCCGGATCAAGGCCAAGAGCTATTTTCTGATCGGGGCCGACCGTGAGGACATTATCCAAGAAGGGATGATCGGACTCTACAAGGCGGTCCGCGATTTCAAGGCCGATAAGCTTTCGAGCTTCCGCGCGTTTGCCGAGCTCTGCATCACCCGTCAGATCATCACCGCGATCAAGACGGCGACGCGGCAAAAGCACATCCCCCTCAACCAATACATCTCGCTCAACAAACCGATCTACGACGAAGACAGCGAACGGACGCTGCTCGACGTCATGCCCTCGCAGAAGACCTCCGATCCCGAAGAACTCGTGATCAACCAGGAAGTCTCCGAGGACATCAAGGCACGGATCCAAGAGAATTTGTCGGACCTCGAGTCGCAGGTGCTCCTGTCGTATCTCGAAGGGAAGTCGTACCAGGAAATGGCACGCGACCTCAACCGGCACGTCAAGTCGATCGATAACGCGCTGCAGCGCGTGAAACGCAAGATCGAGAAGAATCTCGCCGAGATCGAGCTGCCTTGAAAGGGCCTAGGGGCGCGTAGCTGATCCGTCAGCCGACGCCTTCGAGGAGCTCGACGGAAA
>Ga0182024_10002060_pt1 | contig 50557 bp, 45 predicted proteins | sample P32metaG_FD_120480 | JGI IMG/M metagenome (GOLD analysis project Ga0182024, IMG submission 120480) | Permafrost microbial communities from Stordalen Mire, Sweden - P3-2 metaG (Illumina Assembly) | ecosystem: Environmental > Terrestrial > Soil > Wetlands > Permafrost | place: Sweden: Stordalen...
CTGCAGCTCGCAAACTTCTGGCAAGACGTCGCGATCGATTTCGCCGAGGGCCGCATCTATTTTCCGCGCCGCGATCTCGAGCGCTTCGGCGTCGTGCCGCAAGATTTGCGCGACCGTCGCCTGACACCACAATTCGTCGCTCTGATGAAGCATGAAATTGCATTCGCGCGCGGTCTGCTGGTACGTGGCACCGAACTCAGCCGGCTCGTCGATCGGCGGCTGCGCCGCGACATCCTGATGTTTGCGGGTGGCGGCCTCGCTATCCTGCGCGCTATCGAAGAGCTCGGCTACGACGTTTTCAAGCAACGCCCGAAGCTCGGCAAGCTCGGCTACCTGGTACTCGGATGGGACGCAATTCGTGGGCGCATTTCGCACTGAAGAGCTAACGGCCCGGCCGGTCGAATCCGCCGCTGCGCTGGCGGAGGATTACGCGCGCTGCGCCGAAATCACGCGGCGATCCTCGTCGAATTTTTACTACGCCTTCATGCTCCTGCCGGTGGAACGTCGCCGCGCCCTATACTCAGTCTATGCGTTCTGCCGCTTCGTCGATGATATCGCCGACGACGATACGATCACGCAGCCCGCTGAAATGCTCGCGCGTTGGCGCGACGAACTGCATAATGTCTTCGCCGGGACACCCAGCCGGCCGGTCTCGCGCGCGCTCGCCGACAACGTCGTCCGCTTCAACATCCCGCGCCGCTACTTCGACGAAGTGATCGATGGCGTCGAAATGGACCTGACCCGGCGGCGCTACGAATCATTCGACGATCTGAGCCTCTACTGCCGCCGTGTGGCCTCGGCGGTCGGCCTTATTTGCATCGAGATCTTCGGCTACCGCAATCCCGCGTCTCGGGTCTACGCCGAGAAACTCGGGATTGCGTTTCAGCTCACAAATATCATCCGCGATGTCCGCGAAGACGCTGGACGCGGACGCATCTACCTGCCGCTCGAGGATTTGCGCCGCTTTGAGGTCACTGAGGAGGAACTGCTCGATGGCTCCTATAGCGAACGCTTCCGCGCCCTGATGGCGTTCGAGGCGCGGCGCGCGCGCGACTTCTATCGCGCGGCGGCTCAGGCGCTGGCTCAGGAAGATCGACCCTCGATGCTTTCGGCCGAAGCCATGCGCCTGATTTATAGTGCACTGCTCGAACGGATCGCGCGTTCCGATTACCGCGTCTTCGATCGCCGCCACCGGCTCTCGACACCCCGCAAGCTCTACTTGGTCGGACGCGCCTGGGCGGGCTCGCGGCTGGCGCGCGCAACGGGTTAACACCGATGGCGGTGGAAGCCCGGGACGTCGTCGTGATCGGTGGAGGCTTCGCCGGTCTGGCGGCGGGAGTCGCTCTGAGCGCGCGCGGCTTTCGTGTCGCCCTGCTCGAGGGCAAGCCCGCGCTCGGCGGCCGCGCCTATTCTTTTATCGATGCCGACACCGGCGATTTCGTCGACAACGGCCAGCATGTCCTGATGGGCTGCTACCGCGAGACCCTCGCTTTCCTCGATCAGATTGGCACGCGCGGTCAGCTCATTTTCCATCGCAATCTCGAAATCGAAATGCTCGACGGGCCCGGCCGCCATGCGCTCCTAAAGACCACGGCGCTGCCTGGGCCCTTCCACATGAGCACAGGGTTGCTCGGCTATCGTCATCTCACGTTGAGCGAACGGTTTCGTCTGATCGCCGGCGGCGCACGCCTGATGTACCTGCGTTCGCGCGACCGCGATCGGTTGCGGCGCATGAGTGTCGCCGAATTGATGGACGTGCTGGGGCAGGGCGATCGCGCGCGCCGATGCTTCTGGTATCCGCTCGCTATCGCAACGCTCAACGACGAGCCGGAACTTGCCTCCGCTGCGCTGCTGGCCGAGGTGCTCAAGCGGGCCTTCTTCTCGCGCCGGCGCGATTCTGCTTTGGTCTATTCGAAGGTCGGTCTGAGCGACCTCTATTGCACCGCGGCGCGCGATGCGATCGAGAACGCCGGCGGCGTGGTCGCGATGCGCGCGATTGTCGAGGGCTTCGACTTCGACGCCAACTCCGCCATCACTGGGGTACGTCTGCGCGACGGCAGCCGGCTCAGCGCCTCAAACTACATCGTCGCTGTGCCGCCGGAGAACTGTCTGAAGCTACTGCCCGAGGCCGCCATCGCCGATCCTTTCTTCTCGGGCATCCATGCCCTCAAGAGTTCTCCGATAATTTGCGTCCACGTATGGCTCGATCGGGAAGTAACTGATTCCGCTTTCATCGGTTTCATCGGTACGCAGACGCAATGGATGTTCAACAAGCGCCGCATCTTCGAGCAGCACGGCGAACGCCATCCCGGCTACTTGAGTTTCGTCATCAGTGGCGCGCGGAAGCTGGTCGACAGCTCCAACGATGAATTGCTCGACCTCGTCATCAACGATTTGCGCACGATGATTCCGGCTGCGCGCAATGCCAACGTGGTCAAGGCGCTGGTGCTCAAGGAAAAGCACGCGACTATGGCGCCCGATCCGCTCTCCGACCTGAGCCGGCCCGCGACCGTCACGCCTATAGCGAATCTCTTTCTCGCCGGCGACTGGATTCAGACGGGCCTGCCGGCCACCATCGAGAGTGCGGTGGTTTCCGGCCGCGCCGCCGCCAACGCGATTGCCGCGCGCGCGGGCGCCGCCTGAGGCGCTCGCATGCGCGCACAAACCGCGCTCGTCACCGGTGGCAACGGCTTCATCGGCGCCCACGTGGTGCGTGCGCTGATCGCACGCGGCACGCACGTGCGGGTTTTGATGCGGGATGGTGCCGATAGCCGCTCGCTCACCGGCGTCGATTGCGAATTCGTGACTGGCGATTTGCGCGATCCAGCGTCGGTCGAACGCGCCGTCCGCGGATGCGACGAGGTTTATCACGTGGCTGCCGACTACCGCCTGTGGGTGCTCGACGAGGCCCCGATGTACGCCGCCAATGTCGACGGCACGCGTAACCTGCTGGTCGCGGCGCGTCGTGCAAGCGTCGCGAAAATCGTTCACACCAGCACGGTCGGCGCGCTCGGTATCGGTGCGGACGGAATCGGCCGCGAGGATACGCCGGTCACCCTCGACGACATGATCGGTCCTTATAAGCGATCGAAGTTTCTCGCCGAGCAGGTTGCACTCGAGGCCGCTCGCGAGGGCCTGCCGGTCGTGATCGTGAATCCGTCCACACCGGTCGGCGCGCTCGATTACAAGCCGACGCCGACCGGCCGTATCATCGTCGATTTTCTCAACCGCCGGATGCCAGTCTATGTCGAGACCGGCCTTAATCTCGCCTGCGTCGAGGACGTTGCGAAGGGGCATCTGCAGGCGGCTGCGCGCGGGCGTATCGGCGAGAAATACATCCTCGGTGGCCAGAACCTCACGCTCGAAGCGATGCTCCAGCGGCTCTCGACACTTTCCGGATTGTCCGCCCCGCGCGTCAGGATTCCGTACGCTGTCGCCTTCGGATTCGCGCTCGGTGCCGAGGCGGTCGCCCGCACCATCACTCATCGCGCACCGCGTGCGAGCCTGACGGAAGTCCGCATGGCGCGCAAGAAAATGTTCTTCGACTCCGCCAAAGCAAGCGCCGAGCTTGGCTACGCACCGTGCCCGATCGACGACGGCCTCGCCCGCGCGATTGATTTCTTCCGCCGCACCGGCGCCGCGCGCGCTGCCGCCTGACGCTCCGATGCATCTGCTGATTGCCACCGTCGAGTTGCGCCCCTATGTCTTCATCTTCCTGGCGGCGTTCCTGTTCATCTCCATCGTTAACTTCGGAGTGCGCACGACCCTGCTCTTCACCGTGCTGACCTATGGCGTTTCGCTCGCCTGCGAATGGAGTTCCGTGCGTAACGGATTCCCGTTCGGCCTCTATCACTACATCGACACCACCCGCGGCCGTGAAATCTGGATCGCCGGCGTGCCTTTCATGGATTCGCTATCGTTCACCTTCCTCGGTTTTGCGAGCTACACGGTCGCGCTGCTGATTGCCTCGCCGCTCTATCGCCACGGTCTCGATTTGCGCTCACTCGACACCTGGAAGATTCGCCGTTCGCCGCGCGTATGGTTGATGGCGGCGCTGTTCATGGTGATGGTCGATATGGTGGTTGATCCGCTCAGTGTGCGCGGCGACCAATGGTTCCTCGGGAAAATATTCTGGTATGACCCGCCCGGGCCCCATTTCGGCGTGCCGATCAGCAACTACCTCGGATGGTTCTTTGTCGCCGTGATCACGGTCGCGCTGTTCCAGTTGCTCGACGGCTGGCTCAACCGCGGCGTCGATCGACCGATGGCGGCGATTCCCACGTTCCCATCGCGGGCGCTGCTGGGCCCGATGCTCTATGCGGGCATCGTCGGATTTGGCATCACGATGTTGTTTCTGATCGGCGCGCGCGAAATCGCGTGGGCGAGCGTCTTCATCTATCTGCCATTCCTGGTGCTGATCTTGCACATAGTCACACGCGCCGAAAGCTATGGTGATGCGGCCGCGGTCACGCGCCATCTCGCGGATTTCCCGTACGACGCGCCAGCATTCGCGCCAGGTCCGGCCAGCGATCGCACGCGCCATCCGAGCAGCCAGAGTTCTGTTGCCGAGAAACAGAATCGTCCGGGAAATGCCTAGCCCAATTGGCGCGTGACTGCTTCGATTGCGATCGCCATCGAATGAGTCGCCTGGCGCAGGTTGCGTACCAACCGGATCACGCCCGAGACCATCGCCGGATTGCGCGCGAGCGCCGCCGCCGCCTTGAGCGGTCGCACCTTGCCGTTCTCATCCGCGAGTACCGCACCCGCCACATCGTGATCGACCGTATCCATGATCGTTCTCATAGCGACGAACGGAATCCCGCGCGCGGCGGCCTCGAACGCGATTACCGCAGTTTCCATATCGACCGCGATCGCGCCGGTATGCTGACCAGCAAAGCGTTTTTCGGCGCCAGTCACCAACGGGAATTTTACCGTCAGCAGCGGGCCGCGCTTGTAGCGAATCCGGGCCGCATCCAACGCCGACGCGCATGTCTCGAAACGGCCACGCGGAACCTCGATCGTCCGCGCAGCTTGATCGTTATCGCCGTCGCGCGTCATCAGGAGGTCGGCCAGCACGAGGTCCCCGATTTCGAGATTGTCCGCGAGCGCACCCGCCACGCCCGTGAGGATTATCAGGTCAACGGCGCGCATGTGATCCAACACGCGGTGTGCATTCTCCTGTGCCCGGCGCATTCCGATGCCGCTCGCGGCGAGCGCGACTTTGGTCGTACCGAGGCGGCCGTAACAGCCCTTGATCCCCTTGATGTCGAGCGCTTTCTCGACCTGAACCCGTGCGCGGATGGGATCGAGTTCGCCGCCGAACGCGCAGAAAATCAATATCACTGGGAGGTTCCTTCGTCGTGAATCTTCAGTTGAAAAGCAACCGCCGCTTGAGCGTGTTGGCGGTTCCAAGCAGAATTGCCGCGATGCGCACGATCGGTCAAGCTCGCGTCCAAGCGCACCCGCAACACCTTCAGATTCAAACTCATGAACCTGCCTGATCGATGTGCCAGCGCCAGGGCGCGTAGCGCCGAGGGGTCATCATGATGACCTCTACGATGACCTCGCGGTCATCGCCTGGCGCTGCCGACGCGTCGGCGAGCGGGAGCATGGGACGGGCCGTCATCGTCACCGCCGACGACTTCGGCCTCTCCCGCGCGGTTAACGCGGGCATCGTTCGCGCGCATCGCGAGGGCATCCTTACTGCGACCAGTCTAATGGTCACGGCGGCCGCGCGCGATGAAGCAGTCGCGCTCGCGCATGAAAATCCCAAGCTCGACGTCGGTCTGCATCTGGTCGTCTGTCGCGGCCGTAGCGTGCTCGCGCCCGAGCGCCTCCACGGCATCGTTAACGCTGGTGGTGACTTCGCCGAAAGCCCGGTCGCCGCTGGCATGCGTTACTTCTTCAACCGCTCGATCCGCACACGCGTGCATGACGAAATCCGTGCGCAGATAGAATTGCACCTAAAGCTGGTAGGCCGCCTCGACCATATTGACGGGCATCTCAACTTCCACGTGCATCCCGTTATCGCCGATATGTTGATCGATCTGTGTACCGAGTACCACGTCCCATGCATGCGACTACCGCGCGAGCCGGTCTTCACTACGCTTGCGCTCGCGCGCGACCATACCGTCCGCAAGATCGTCGAGAGCGTGATCTTTCGGGCACTCTCGCGCCGCGTCCGCCGCAAGCTGAATGCGCGCGGCATCCGCTCGACCGCCGCGCTCTTCGGATTGCATCAGAGCGGTCACCTCACCGAGGAATACATCCTGGGCGTGATTGCGCGGCTGCCGCCGGGTTTGACTGAGTTATATTTCCATCCGGCGGCCGACCTTGGTGGCCCGCCAGCGCTCGAAGCTCAGTCCGAAGTTGCGATTTTGACCAGCCATCGCGTGCGTGCGGCCCTTGATGAGCAGGGTGTCCGACTCACCAGTTTCGCCGAAGTCTCACGTGCCATCGCCCGCGCGCCGACCGTCGTGCCCAAGGACTAATGGCCTCATCGAACTCGCCTCCGGCAACACGTTGCGCCTACAATGCTCCCTTTGGGAGAATATCCCAGTTAATATCGATCAACCCGATCCGGAGAAGATTATCCGATGTTCGACCAGGAGACGTCGATTAGCGCCGCCCAGGCTTTAGAGTACCGGCTTCCCGCCAACGTCACGCCCGACCGCTACGATATGGTGCTCACGCCCGACTTGAAGGCTTTCACCTTCGACGGCGTCGAGACCGTTGCGGTAACCGTCCACGAGGCGACCGCGGAGGTCGTGCTCAACGCGCTCGAACTCGAAATCGAGAGCGCGGTCGCGGAGCATGCGGGCAAATCGCTGACCGCGCGAATTGAGCTCGAACCAGCGCGCGAGCGTGCGCGCCTGCGTTTCGGCGAGGCGCTTGCACCGGGCGCGTGGACGTTGCGCATCAAGTTTCGTGGCATCCTCAACGACAAGCTGCACGGCTTCTATCGCAGCCAGTACACCGACGCCGCAGGCAAATCGCATACGGTGGCTACCACTCAGTTCGAGGCGACCGACGCGCGCCGTGCGATTCCGTGCTGGGACGAGCCCGCGCTCAAGGCGGTGTTCGGCGTCAGGCTGGTGATCGACGACGGTTTGACCGCACTCTCGAACGCCGGCATCAAGGCGGAGCGCAAGCTCGGCAACGGCAAAAAGGAAGTTGTCTTCAAGGACACCATCCGAATGTCCACCTACCTGCTTGCCTTTATCATCGGCGAGTTTGAGGCGACTGCGCCGGTCGATGCGGGAACGCCGTTACGCGTGGTCCACGTTCCCGGCAAACGCGCACTCACCGGATGGGCTGCGCAGATTGGTGCCTTCTCGCTCAAATTTTTCGCCGACTATTACGGGATCGCATATCCCGGCGACAAGCTCGACCTGATTGCGATTCCCGATTTCGCCGCCGGTGCGATGGAGAACCTCGGCGCGATTACTTTTCGCGAAACCGCCCTGCTCGCGGACGAACATACCGCGTCGCGCGGCGAGCTCGAACGCGTGGCCGACGTCGTCTCGCATGAGAACGCTCACATGTGGTTCGGCGATCTCGTCACGATGCGCTGGTGGAACGGCATCTGGCTCAACGAGGCCTTCGCTACCTTCATGGAGATGCTCGCGGTCGATGCCTGGAAGCCCAACTGGAAGCGCTGGGAAAGCTTCGGGGTGTCGCGCGGTGCTGCGATGGCGATCGACGCACTCAAGAGTACCCGCTCGATCGAATACACCGTGCTCAGTCCCGAAGACTGCCGTTCGATGTTCGACGTTCTGACCTACGAGAAGGGCGCGGCGGTACTGCGCATGCTCGAGCAGTTTCTCGGCGCCGAGATTTTTCGCAACGGCATCTCGGCTTACTTGAAGAAGCATCAGTACAACAATACCGAGACCGGAGATCTTTGGGATGCGCTAGAAGCGGCGAGTGGCCAACCGGTCCGCAGTATGATGGACACCTGGATCTTCCAGCAGGGCTTCCCGGTCGTCAGCGCGGAGCCCACGGCCGATGGTCGCGGGCTCAAGATAGCGCAGCGCCGATTTTTCTTCGCACCGCCGGAAAATCCCGAACCGCAGCTATGGCACGTCCCGGTGATGGTCCGCGCGCGCACTGACAAAGGCGTCGAGGTCCACAAGCTTCTGCTGACCGAGGCCGAGACCACACTTGCGCTGCCGGGCAAGCTCGAATGGGCGCTGCTCAACGAAGGTGGCCATGGTTTCTACCGCGTCCGCTATTCGCCCGATCTGCTCGCGGCGCTGACGCGGAACCTCGGCGCACTCCAGCCCATCGAGCGCTTCGGCCTGGTAAGCGACACCTGGGCAGCGACGGTCGCCGGCCTGACCCCGCTCGCCGAGTTTATCAAGATGGCGCGATTATTCCGTGAGGAAACAGATATCAACGTCTGGCGCGCACTCATCGGGGCCTTCAGCTACCTCGATATGATCGCGACCGAGGCACAGCGTCCTACTATCGCGGCAGCCCTGCGTAATGTGGTTGGCGCAGCGGCGGCTCACCTCGGATGGGCGCCAGTGGCGGGCGAGGAGGAACTCCAAGGCCAGTTGCGCGCGACGCTTCTCAATGCGCTCGGCACCATCGGCGAGGATTCCGCGGTGCAGGCACGTGCGCGCGACTTTTATGACGCATGGCAGCAGAATCCCGCCAACGCGGACCGCGATTTGCAACCGGCATTCGTCAACATTCTAGCGCATTCTGGCGATACCGCTCGCTACCAACAGTTCAAGCAACACTTTAAATCTGCGCGGACTCCGCAGGAGGAACAGCGTTACCTTTTCTCGCTCGCTAATTTCCGCGATACAACGCTCCTGCAACAGACCATGGAGATGACGCTCAACGGCGAGGTGCGTACGCAAAACGCGCCTTACTTGTTGCATTCGCTGCTCGCCAACAATGTCTCGCGCATCGAGGCCTGGGAATATATCCGGCGCAATTGGGAAATTATCGTCGGCAAGTTTCCCGACAGCGCGCTGCCGCGCATGTGTGAGGCGATCAACGGCCTGCTCGATCGGCAACGGGAAGTCGAAGAGTTCTTCCATCAGCACAAGGTGCGTCTTGGCGGTAAACTTATCGACCAGCACCTAGAGCGTCTCAGCGTTGCGGTCGCGTTCCGCCAGCGCGAGGGCGCTGGGCTCGCGGCGTCGTTGAAAAGCTAGCGGTCGCGTTTACTGGCAGGGGGGCGTGTCGAGCGATCACTCGCCGCGCCCCCCTGCATCTCGACTGATTTAATCTAACACTTTAATTTTAGGCCGACACCATGCGGCGCCCGCTGGGCTGCTCGTGGCCGACCACCTGATGCGCCTGATAGGGTTCTTCGATCGCCGCGATCTCCTCCGCATTGAGCTTGATCTCGACCGCCTCGATGAGTTCTTTCAGATGATGTGTCTTAGTCGCCCCGATGATCGGCGCGCTCACGCCCGGCGCCTGCACAATCCATGCGCATGCGATCTGCGTCGGTGACATACCTCGTTGCTTAGCCACCTTCGCCACCGCATCGGACACGGCGAAATCACTATCGTTCCGATAAAGGCGCTTGCCAAATTCGTCTGTCTCGGCACGCTTGGTTGAGCGCAATCCGTCGCCCGGTTTGGTGCTATTGGCAAAAAATCCGCGCGCTAGCGGACTCCACGGAATCAATCCAACGCCTTGGTCGATGCACAGCGGATTCATCTCGCGTTCCTCTTCGCGATAAACCAGGTTGTAATGATTTTGCATCGCGACGAACCGATGCCATCCATGCTCCTTGGCCGTATAGAGGGCCTTGGAAAACTGCCACGCCGCCATGCTGCTGGCGCCGAGATAACGCACCTTGCCCGATCGAACCAGTGTGTCGAGCGCGTCCAGGGTCTCTTCAATCGGCGTCGAAAAGTCCCAGCGATGGATCTGGTAGAGGTCGATGTAATCCATCTTGAGGCGGCGCAGCGAATTCTCGCAGGCCTCGATAATGTGCTTGCGGCTGAGGCCGCGCCGGTTAGGTCCCCGCTCCATCGCGCCATGGACCTTGGTCGCGACTACGATGTCGTCGCGCACCGCCATCTCGTTGAGCCAGCGCCCGGTGATCTCTTCGCTGCCACCGATCGAGTAAACGTCGGCCGTGTCGAAAAAGTTGATTCCCGATTCCAGCGCTAGCGCGAAATGTTCGCGCGCCGCCTCCGCGCTGAGCGCCCAGTCGCGCTGCATCGTCCACGCCGGCAGTTCGCCGCCGCCGTAAGTCATGCATCCCAGGCACAACCGCGAAACCGTCATTCCCGTATTCCCGAGCCTCGTGTATTGCATTGCCACTCCCATCCGGATCGCTCGCCGATCGGCGCCGCGTACTACGGGCGGTGCACCCGCAGGCTATGAAAAGTTGATGTGAAGCAGGTGGACTCGCGAGCGGTGCACACGAGTCCGCGATCTGCGTTAACTTTCGGATTGCTACGAAAATCCTGCTAACCTGCCCTTCGTGTCAAGTGCGCCTCGCGTCTTGTTCATCCGCGCTTCGCGCCTTATGCTCCCCGATGCGCCCCGTTCTTGGATGGCTGCTTGGCAATGGCTGACTGGGACCCAGAGCTTTACCATCGCTTTCGCGCTTACCGCGCCGAACCCGTCCAGATGATCCTCGCCTGGCTCTCGCTCGATCGGGCCGAGCATATCGTCGATCTCGGCTGTGGCACCGGTGAGCATACGGTGGAGCTGGCGCGACGCAGTCACGCTGGCACCGCGCTCGGCCTCGATTCCTCGGCTGCGATGATCGAACGCGCGACGACCTTGCGCGAGACTCTCACAACCGATCTCAAGGCCCGCGTCGCTTTCGCGCTCAGCGATTTCCGCGACTTCGCCGCCGATAACGAATACGACGTGGTCTTTTCCAATGCTGCCTTCCAATGGGCGCGCGACCACCACGACATCCTGGCGCGATGCTTCCGCGCGCTCCGTCCCGGGGCCAGTCTGGCCGTTCAGATGCCCGCGAATGATCGCGAGACCGCGCAGGTCACCATCCACGCGCTGGCAATCGAGCCTCCGTGGCAGGCGGCCCTCGGTGCTATCCGCACGCCGTCGGACTCGACGGTGCGCACGCCCACCGAGTACGAGGCGATGCTCGCCGAGATCGGATTCGTTGATATCGATTGCCATTACCAGATCTTTCATCATCCGATGGGCAGCCCGGCCGAGGTCGTCGAATGGTGCCGCGCGACTACCCTGCGCCCATATCTCGACGCGCTCCCGCCCGCCCGCCACGACGACTTCATCGCCGAACTCATACGCCGGCTCGAACATGGCTATGGCACCGGCGGTCCACTGGTCTTCGAGTTTCGCCGCCTCTTTCTGTGGGCGCGCCGCGCTGCGAACTAGCCCGGCCACTCCGGACACTCGACGATGCGTCGCGCTACCATCATGCCCACGCTCCTTGCCCACGGCGGCGCAGGCGGACGTCCACCGGCTTCCGATCGCAGCGCGCGCCGCCGGGGAATTCTCGCTGCGGTCCAACGCGGCGCCGAAATTCTGCGCGGCGGAGGCTCCGCCCTCGATGCGGTGGTTACTACCATCGTCGCCCTCGAAAACGATCCGCTGTTCAATGCCGGCTACGGTTCCGTGCTGACGATTGAGGGACGGGTCGAGATGGATGCCGCGGTTATGACTGCGACACGTCGGCGGCTTCATCAAGACCCGGACGAGCACGGCGATAACGCCGCTGGCGCACGTGCCGCAACCACTTCCACCGCGCGCCGCCACACCTCGGAGATTGAGATTCGTGCGGGCGGCGCGGTCCTGGTCGGCCGCGTGCGCAATCCGATCGAGCTGGCGCGCGCCGTCATGGAACGCACTCCGCATCTGTTGATGGGCGGCGCCGGGGCCGAACGCCTCGCGCGCCAGTCGGGTCTGCGTATGTGCCGGCCCGCCGATCTTATCAGCCAACGCGCCCGCGAGCGCTGGTTGGCCTCGCGCGGAGAACTGCCAGACCACCCACAGGCCGGCGATGGCGCGGCTCGCTCCCACGGTACGGTCGGCGCAGTCGCGCTCGATTCGCACGGCGAGATCGCCGCTGCGACTTCGACCGGTGGGGTCTCCGGCAAACTGCCCGGGCGCATCGGCGACTCCGCCATCATCGGCGCTGGATTGTTCGCCAACGCCAGCGGCGGCGCTTCGGCCACCGGTGAGGGCGAGGCTATCATGCGCCTCGCTCTATGCCGCGAAGCTGTTATGGCGCTCGCTCGCAGCCATGCTCAAACTGCCGCCGAACGCGCAATCGCGATCGTGACCTCCGCCACCACCGCACAGGCTGGCATAATCGTCGTTGATTCCGCCGGAGGCCTCGGCTACGCGCACAATGCCGAAGTCATGGAGATGGCGCTGTTCCATCCCATTGAGGGGTTTCGTCATCGCTTGCTAGAGCCGTTGGCCCGGCTCGCGGCGCCGGCGCGCAAACCCCGCAAATAGACCCTCCAGCCCAACGCCTATGTCTGCGTCCAATCCTGCGCCACTTTTTGCTGCCAACAATGAGCCTGGCGTCACCGCGCAGCGTCGCGCGCTCGGCAGATTCGTTTCGATCGCCGTCGCCTTCGCGATCGCGTTCGCGATTCTGAGCCTGGGCATCACGGCGCCTTTCGATCGGGATGCCGAACCGCAGTCGGCCCAATGGATCGTCGATATTGCGCATCACGGCAACTGGCTATTGCCGCTCGACTACTATGGTTTGGTCGAACGCAAGCCGCCGCTTTTCTATTGGCTCGGTGCGGTCGGTGTAAAACTCACTGGTGGCAAGGTCGATGAAGCGCGGGCGCGCATGCCCTCGCTATGCGCCGGCGCTGCCGTCTCCACCCTCGTGATGGACTGGGCTGCCGCCGATCTCGGCGCTGCCGCTGGATGGCTCGCCTTCTTCTTCCTGCTCGGGATGTACGGCTTCGCCGCGCGCGCGACCATCGCCCTGACCGACATGCTGATGACGTTTTTTCTGCTTGCCGAATGGCGCATGATCCGCGCGCAACTTGACGGTGCAGTTTCATGGCCGCGCACTGCCTGCGCCGGTGTGATTCTCGGCCTCGGCATCCTCGTCAAAGGCCCGGTGATCGCGGTGCTCGTCGTGCTCGCCACCATCTTCTATTTCGTAATGTGCCGTGACAATCCGCTGCGGCTCGTTACGCGCGCATGGCCGTGGGCTTGCCTCGCAATCGCGCTCGCCGTCGCCGTAATGTGGTACGTTCCGGCCCTTAACGCGGGGCGCTCTAATAATTGGGGCGGGGTCTTCGTCGATGAAAATTTCGGCCACTTTCTGCCCGCACGAATGGGCGGTACGGGTGAAGCCGCACGTCCGCTTTACTACATCGTGCTTCGCCTGCTCGGCGGCACAATGCCGCTCGACTTCCTGCTGCCGGCGCTCGTTCTGGCCTTCGCCCAATGTGCCTTTGCTCCGCCGATACGCCGCGCGATGCTCTACCAGCTAGCGCTGGTGCTCGCGGTCGTCGTGCTGTTCTCCGCCTCCAGCGCCAAGCGCGACGATTATATCCTGCCCGCGATTCCGCCCCTCGCGATCCTCTTCGCCGCACTTTTCTCCGATGCGATTGTTGCGCCGGATACATCCGTCAACGTGCCTGAGCGCGGCGCTCGCGCGCGATTCATTCCGCATGTTCCGATCGTGCGCGATCTCACCGCCGTCGCGATCGCGGTCGTGATGCTCCTCGCGATTGTCGCCACCATCTGCTTTGCCCGCACGGGCGGTAGCCTCGAGGCATTCGGCGCGCATCTGAATTCAAGCGACGCCTCCTTTGCGGCGATTTTTCTCCACGGGATGATTCACCTAAGGCCGCGCTTCGTCGCCTTCGCCACTGCTGTTGTCATCGGCGCTACTGTCGCCGTCTCCGGTTTTGGGCGCCGTACTCCGCTGCGCACCGGTGCTGGACTTGCGATCCTCTGTCTCGCCGGCAGCATGCTATGGACGGGCGTACTCAAACCGCAGGTCTTGCGCACCCGCAGCCTGCATCCGTTCGCCAATGCCGTGAAAGCGCGCGTCGGCGCCGCGCCGCTCTACCTCGGCTTCATCGATCCCGAGTTTGCATGGTACTACGGCGGCGGCGTCCCGCCTTTGCCACGCTCGATCGCGATATCAGGCCCGGAGCCGGACGCTGCGATCTATTTCGTTGCGCGTCCCAGCGAACTCGTCCGCCTCGCGCCGCCCATCCGCCAGGCCCTCATTTTGGTGCTGCCCTCAAGCGTGCTCGGTGGCAATCCGCCTTCCCTCTATCTGCTGGTCTCGCCTGAGAACCCGCCGCCGTCTGCGGCCCATCGACATTCGCATCTGCCGCATTCTGGCGGTCGTGCGCCTTCCTCGTCGCCGTCCCGTTGAACAGCGATGCCCCGCTGGTTAAATAGACTCATCACCGCGCGCGGGTGTTTCGATTTGATCGCCAACGTCCCGCCGGTTAATTATGTTCGTCGCCGACCACGCGTGATTCTCCCGAATTGATGTCACTGTTCCGTGATCGGCGCATGAGGTCCATGAAGATGGCCAACGAAGGATCCAGCCCGATTGAAAGAACGGTCAGCTTTGTCCTGCGGCTGGCAGTCTCCCTGCTGCTGCCCGGATGGGGGCTCGCGATGATCGTGCTGGGCTTCAGGTGGGGCATGTTCTGGTGGATCGCCACCGGTGTCGTGGTACTCGCGATCGGCGTGGTCTTGTTTGCCGGCAGTTCGCTCGTCACGCCATATCTCGGCGGCCGCCACCTCTCCTGACGAGTTAGTATAGCGAGTCTCGAGATCGTCAAATGAAGGTTCTCAGTCGTCGAGTGATCGAGCAACGCGAGCATAGATTCGTGACGAGGCTGTTGCAGGGCGTAACCCGCATCTTTGATAAATGGGAAGTCCAGTCCGAAAAGTCAGGTCAAGACTGTTGGGCCGCTTGAAACCTCCACGAGGTTTCGGTTTCCTGAAAATTGAAATTTCCGTGTTCCTCGGCCATCGTCCCCCATCCTTCCATCATCCCCTTAATTGCCGATCCTTCGCGCCTCGACTATTCTCAAATCAGTATGCCGATCTTCGAATACGAATGTGCCGCATGCGGCCGCGTCGGCTCGCATGTCATCCTTGGCAAGGAGCGTAAGGGCCGCCCTCCATGCCCACACTGCGGCTCATCGCGCACCAAACGCGTGATGTCCTCGTTCGCCGTGGTTGCAAGCGAGGCCTCGCGGCTGGCCAATTTCGATACTGGCAAAGGCCGCGACGACTCGTACTATCGCGATTCGCGCAACGTCGGGATGTGGGCGAAAAAGCGCGCGCAACAGATGGGCGTGGACCTTGGGCCGAAGTTCGACGAGACCGTCGAGAAGGCGCGCACGGGTAAGTTAATCAAAGACATGGAGTGACGCCGCAAACCGAGGCGGCTTGAAGTCTGGCGAGAGGAACCATGAGCAACGGCGAAAAAGACAAACTGGGCGAAAAACTCCATGACGTCGAGGCGGCGCGCGAAAATGAATGGGCGCGCCGGCGCGATCAGGAGTTGCTCGAGAAACTGCGCGAGGCGGCGCACGATAACGAAGCCGCTCGCCGGCGTGACCAGGCGTCGATCGAGAAGTTCCATAACCAACCCGCCTCCGTCGCGATCTGCCCGGAATGTAAACAGGAGCTGGTGCCCAATACTGACGAGCGCGTCGGCGGCATGATATGCCCACAACGGCACGGCGCCTGGTTCGGATGGGACACCGTAGCCAGAATCATGAACGACTTCGCGCACACCAAGAAATAGTCATCCCTTCGAGGAATCCCAAACGGTGCACACCCGATTCGCCCGCCCTTTGCAACACTTGACTGAGTGGAGCGCCGAGCGGCGTCCCGTCCTTCATTCGGCAACTGACGAACTGGCGCTAGCTCGATTTCATGGCACCGAAGGTACTCGACGAGGGGCTGCAAAGCATCGACGCCGCTTGCTCAAATCGCATCGGATGGTCTAGAGGTTGAAAATCAAACCCGATCGCATTCAAGACTCAGGAGGAACATACTCATGGCCGCTATCTACGATATCCCGGTCCGCCGCATCGATGGCAACTCGGCTTCGCTGGCCGATCACAAAGGCGCTGTGTTGCTTGTTGTGAACGTCGCGTCGCAATGCGGCTTGACTCCGCAATATGCCGAACTCGAAGAAATCTACGAAACCTACCGCGACCGCGGACTTGTGGTGTTGGGCTTTCCCGCGAATGAATTTGCCAAGCAGGAGCCGGGATCGAACACCGAGATACAGCAGTTTTGCGAGACCAAATTCGGCGTGAAGTTCCCGATGTTCGAAAAGATCGTGGTCAAGGGTGACGGACAACATCCGCTCTACCGCGAGTTGATCGCGGCGCGCCCAACCGCTCAGCAGAATCCCAGTGGCACCTTGCGCAAGACGCTCGAGAAGCACGGGCTCGCACCGGCTAACGACACCGATATCATGTGGAACTTCGAGAAGTTTCTAGTGAATCGCAAGGGTGAGGTGGTCGAACGATTCGCTCCGGATATCGCCCCTAAGGACTCGGCGATTACCAGCGCGATCGAGGAAGAATTGAGCAAGCCTGCTTAACGGACCCGTTCGGTCAGCATTATAGAGGCGGAGTTGAACAAGCCGGCTTGCTCCGCCGATCTCGTTTGAGGTCGCGAAGTCTCCAAGCCGCGAAGCACGCGTGTGCTTCGCGGCGGCAAGCGTGCAAAGTCTGGCTGACGTCCGTGCATGCGCGGCCGCGCCCCTTTAGACTTGATTAGTCGTTACAACCGACAGCCGCAGCACCCAACTCGGCCACCAATGCCGTCTCCAGCGTCGGCTGAGCATCGATAACTAGTGGCCGGTGCCGGCCGAGTCGTATTAAACCGGTCGACGGAGTATTGCGCCTGATAAGCTATCTGAACTGGCAGGCGAACAATGCACCGATACAGGCCACTAGGATATCAACCGCGTACGCGTGCGAGCGCGTTTCCAGAATTTCCCGAGGAGAAAAACCGATGGCTAAGAACATCGATCAAATTGTCGCCGAACTGGCCGACCGTGAGTCGATCCGCGATCTCCCGCAGCGCTATTGCGACTGCGTATGGCGCACCGACATCGAGGGTATAGCCGATCTCTTCACCGAAGACGGCTCGTTCTCGATCGCCGCGTCTAATTCCGAGACCACCACTACCGGCCGCGCGAACCTCCTCAAGATGTACAAAGAGGCGCTCGCTTCGGTCACGCCGCGCCCGTACATCCATAATCATGTGATCGAGCTCACGGGCGGTGGCCGCGCGACCGGCCGCTGCTATGTCGAGCTGCGCGACGCCAGCAACGACATGAACTGGATCGGCACCGGCTTTTATCACGACGACTACACCAAGGTTGGCGACCAATGGAAATTTCAGACGCGCCGCTTCAAGGCCATGCGCCTCGACCAGCGCGAGAAGAAGTAGGGAACGCGACGCGCCGATCTGCAAGAGCATCGACGCGCCAGTTCGCGAGACTATCGAAGAGCGGAGCCGCAAGATCATTGACGGGCATTCACGGACGGCTATCCGCTTGATCGAGTCGTCGCCGTGCCGTGCGCCAGAGGCTCCAGGGGAGCATTGCGTACCGGGCACCCAAAAGAAGAGCCGCATCTCGAGCGTGATAACGGCGCGGAGCGTCCCAGCGGACGGTCCACGCGTGCTGCCAGACCGGCGCGAGATGAGTGTGCTGGCGACGGAGCGTTGCAGATGTTCCAGCGGAGCGGGCGCGCGTGCTAACGGAACGTCATGAGACTGGCGTGCTCTATGTCGTCGCAACACCGATCGGCAATTTGGAAGACGTGAGCTCGCGCGCCCTGCGCGTGCTGCGTGAGGTCGCGGTCGTTGCGTGCGAAGATACCCGGCACAGCGCGCGGCTGCTCTCGGCGCATTCGATCCGCACGCCGACTCTGAGCTACTTCGAACATAATGAGGAGCGGCGCACGCCTGAGTTGATCGAGCGGCTCAGCCGCGGCGAGAGCGTCGCGATCATCACGGACGCGGGCACCCCGGCAATCTCGGACCCGGGCTATCGGCTGATCCGCGCCGCGCTGGCAGCCGGGATCCGGGTCGCCGCCGTACCTGGCCCGTCGGCGGTGGTCGCTGCGGTCTCGATCTCAGGACTGCCCACTGACCGCTTCACTTTCGAGGGCTTTCTGCCGCAACGGGCGAGCGCACGGCGCCGCGTGATCGCGGCGCTCGAGCGCGAGCCGCGCACGATGGTTTTCTTCGAAGCCGCGCGCCGCCTGGCCGCGACGCTCGTTGAGATGGAAGCGGTGTTCGGCGCCGACCGTGAAGCCGCGGTGGTGCGCGAGATTACGAAAATCTTCGAGGAGAGCGTGCGCGATACGCTCGCCGGGCTGCGGGCGCGCTTCACCGCGAACGAGGCGCGCGGCGAGATCGTGGTGGTGGTCGCCGGCGCGCCGGCTTCCGCCGTAAAGGCAGCGCGCGCTGATGCGGCAGGCGGCGCAGCCGATATAGCGGGCGGCGTACCCGATGCGGCCGGCAGCAAAGCTGGAGCAGCCGACGCGTGCGGCTGCATCAACGCGGCTGGCGGCGTGGCCGATGCAAGTGTGAGAGCAAGAACGGACGATGCGCGCGCTAGTCTCATCACGGTCGAAGCCCTGTGCGACGCGGGCTTGGGCCTCAAGGATGCAACCGCGGTGATCGCCAAACTGACTGGGGCGAGCCGCCGCGAGGTCTATCAGCAGGCGCTGGCGCGGCGCGGCAAGGTCCCGGATTGATGAGTGGGTTTTCCGCAGTCATTTTCGATCTGGACGGGACGCTGACCGATCCGGGCAGCGGAATCGCCGCGACGATTCGCGGGGTGCTGATGACGCTCGGGGTTAAAGCGCCGGCGCGGGCGGAGCTGGGTTGGTGCGTGGGACCGCCGCTGCGTGAAATCTTTACTCGCTTACTGGAACCATTGAACCAGGGCGCCCCGCGGGAGGCGGCAGGCAACGGCGATCCGGTGATTGAAGGGGCGGCCATGCGTGAACTGGTGGATCGGGCGGCGGCGCTATACGTGCAGCAATATGCGCAAACGGGGGCGGCGGAGAGCACAGTCTATCCGGGAGTTAGTGAGATGCTGACGGAGTTGCGTGCGGCATCGCGGCTGTTCGTAGCGACCTCGAAGAATACGGCGACGGCGGAACGAATACTCGGGCTATGCGGGCTGCGGCGTTACTTTGATCACGTGGCCGGTAACGGGCGGCTCGACGATAAGGGCGACACCGTCCGCGAACTGATCGAACGCGAGCATCTGGATCGCGCAGCAGTGGCGATCGTCGGCGATCGCGAACATGACATCGTTGCGGGCAAGCGCAACGGTCTGTTCACGATCGGCGTCACCTATGGGTACGGTAGCCGTGAGGAGCTCAAGGCTGCGGGGGCGGATTGGATTTGCGAGCGTCCGGCGGCGGTTGCGCAGTTCCTACTTTCTGAGTAGTCGTGCAAGGTCAGCCCACCCGTGCGGCTAAATACGGCAAAAGAGGAAGGGAGGGCGGTTGAGGGACGCGGAACCGTTAGTTTTCAGAAAACTGAAACCTCACGAGGGCAATTATATATACTTGACGCACCGTTGCTAATTCCTGGATCTGGCCCGCGCATCATCGTTCAGCCATATTGGTGGCCGCCCAGAAGATGGCTGTAATTTAATGCGAGAATGCTTTGAAGCGCCGGGATGGTATCTTTAGTTTCACTAGAGCTTCGGGTGGGGCGACAAAGTTGGCGAAACAGGGAAGGGCACAGGTTGGATTGGCAATCTTTGCTAATCGCGGTAGAATGAGCTTAAAATTGCATTTCGAGGAGCAGCCGCTATGCCAACCCGCAACGTCAATTTGACCGATGAACTCGACCACTTCGTGCTGGCCAAGGTTGAGAGCGGGCGTTATGAGAACGCCAGTGAAGTTGTGCGCGCAGCGCTGCGTACCCTTGAGCGTGAGGAACAGCGCCACGAGGCGAAGCTGACTGCGCTGCGGGCCGCCATCGATGAAGGCGATGCCAGCGGCATTGCCGAGGGTAACGTCTTTGCGCGCGTACGGAAGAAGCTCAACCTACCCTCGACGCCGCGTTAGTCCGTGGCAAGGTTCCGTTTTTCACGTCGAGCCGAAGCCGACCTGTTCAATATCGGCGATTATACCTTTCGCACCTGGGGCAAAGCTCAATCAGACCGTTACATCGGCCAGCTTGAAGGTTGCTGCCAGCTCATTGCCGACAATCCCGCGCTTGGTCGCCCGTGCGACGAGATTCGCCCTGGGCTGCGGCGCATGGAGCAGGGCAAGCATGTGGTGTTTTACCGGCAGGAATCAGACGGCGTTCTGATTTCCCGCATCCTGCATCAGCGGATGCTGCCCGAATATCAAGCCATCAATGGCGATGATGATCCGCCATCTTCGACATAAATAGGCGGGTTCAAGGGCTGCGAGGTGGTCTTATGCGCTCTTTCCCTTCACGATATCTGCACGTCCCTGCGGCGCTGCTAGCCCTCCTATTCGCAAGCTGCGCGAGCGGTCCGGCGAAGACGGCTTCGGCGGGAGTCCCCGCCGCCGGTTATTCAAAGCCGCCCGAGACCTTCTGCGCGGAGCTGCCTGCAAGCATCGCCCCTGCCCCACCCGAAGCGCTATCGACCACTCCTGGCTTCGCTGAGTACTCCGCTGCTGTAGCCGATCCTCACGGCTCGCCGTTGGTCGGTCTAAAGGCATCCGACTTCATCGCTTTGACGCCGGCTGGCCCGAGGCCAATTGTCTGGTTCCATGAGGCTCCTGAAGCCCCCGCGACCATCGCCATCCTGGTCGATACATCCGGCAGCATGGCGCAGAAGCTGCCAATAGTTCGTGCAGTGCTGACCGACTTCCTGGCCAAAGTCGACCCATGCGATGAGCTATTTCTGATCGCCTTCACCAGTCGGCCGTTTCTCCTGCAGCCGATGACAACCGATCACGCGCTCGTCGCGAGCCGTCTGCCGGTGCTGCATTCGATCGGTGCAACCAACATATTCAAAGCGATCAGTGCCTCATTGGAGATCTTGAAGCATGGTCACTACAGAAGGAGGGCATTGCTGTTGTTCACCGATGGGATCGACGGCTCCATTTATGCGGCTACCTATAGGTGGAGTAAATGGAATGCGCATAGCGAACATCGCGCACCATTCTACGTAATCGGAATCGGTGATCATCAGGGCACGGGCATGATTAACAATCCGTTCGATTATTCGGGCGATGGTGATCGCGTTGATGCGCAAGGCCTCTATAAATTAGCCAAATTAAACGGAGGTCAGGCGTTCATTGTTACGATTCACGGCAACGGCTTTGCAAATGCGGTTGCATCGGTAGAGGCACAGTTCAACCCGGATTATACCATCGGCGTCGTCATGCCTGTCGCTTCTATTTCGTCAACGCCACCGATCGCACCTTCCGCATCGACACCAGCGACGAGGGATGAAACCAGCTTCTCTGCTCTTCGACTTACCGTAGCGAACCATCCCAACGCCGTCGTCGTGACTACTCAGGTCATCAACTCGCCACGCCCCTGAAACCTTGAACAGTCCCCACCGCCGTCCTCGGCCAGAGCTTTGAGCGGGGCAGGGGCGGCACCTCTAGATAGCGATATTGCTTCGCCCCACCTTCCGACGAATTTATCGATTGGGTCTTCCGGACGCCTTAGATGAAGATATCAGGATTAATCAAGTTTTAGCTAAATAGATCGCCGGATAGAATTGATTGACGCGCAATGCGTCAATCGAGTATCTTCGCGCGCTGCAGCCCGCCGCCGAAAAAACTTCGGCGTAACTTTGGGCACAGGGAGCAGATAGGTCATGAAGAAATGGACTCCGTTGATCTTGATATTAGGGTTGACAGTCGCGGTTTCGATCAGTGGACAGGGAGCCAGCGCTAACCAAGGGTTTGTGCCCACGATTCAAGCACACTCCGACATCCCCCTGCATTCCAGGCAATCGCTATTAAGTTTGCCGATGACCGCGCAAGCGGTGGTGTCCGCCACGCTCGGGCGCAGCGACGCGCGTTATCGGGTGGAAGCGGTACACGACGGACTGCGCGCGCAAAACCCGGTGCAGGCGCTGCGGACGGATTTTACGCGGCATGGGATGCAAGTGCGAACCGGCGACGGGACGCATTGGGGGATGGCGCTGCACGGCTACGGCTATGGCGACGGGCTTGAGATGGTACGGGAGGCCGCTCCCCATAGCGATGGCAACCGCGTCGAATATCGCCGGGGAACGCTAGTGGAATGGTATGTGAATGGGCCCGCGGGGCTGGAGCAGGGCTTTACGCTCAGCGCGCCGCCGAGTTCCGGGGATCGGAACTCCCGTGCTCATACTTCGAATGATCCGCCTTTGACGATCGCGTTGGGGCTGGCGGGCGACCTGACGGCTGCGGCCGATCGATCGCCTGAAGTGCGTGGAGTTGCGCAGGCGGAGGGCTTGACGCTGCATGACGACAATGGACAGGCAGTGCTGCGGTACACCGGCCTTAACGCCCACGACGCGAATGGCCGCGAGCTGGTTTCCTGGATGGAACTTAGCGGACACGAAGTACGGCTGCGGGTGGAAGACGCCGGGGCGCGTTATCCGGTGGTGGTGGACCCGTTCATCCAGGTGGCGAAGCTGACCGCTTCGGACGGGCAGGCAGATGACGAGTTGGGTCAGTCCGTGAGCGTCAGTAGCGACGGCGGCACCGTCGTGGCCGCCGCATCCTCCGCCAACTTACTCCAAGGGGCGGCGTATGTCTTTGTTATGTCGGCGGGCGGCTGGACGAGTGCCGCCGAGACCGCCAAGCTAACCGCGTCGGACGGCGCGTCTGGAGACGAATTGGGCAAGTCTGTGAGCATTAGCGGTGACGGCGGCACCATCGTCCTTGGCGCGCCTTTCGCGGCCATCAACTCGAACTCTGAGCAGGGCGCGGCATACGTTTTTGTCAAGCCGGCAAGCGGCTGGGTGACAGCAACTGAAACTGCCAAGCTGACCGACTCAGATGGCACGAAGGGCGACGAATTGGGCTACTCTGTGGGTATCAGCAATGACAGCGGCACCATCGTCGCTGGCGCACTTGGCTACCAGGACTTCCAAGGCGCGGCTTCCGTTTTTGTGAAGCCGACGGGCGGCTGGACGACTGCCACTCAGATCGCTGAGCTAACCGCCTCCGATGGCGCGGCAAAGGACGGTTTGGGTAGCTCAGTGGGCGTCAGCAGCGACGGCGGTAGCATCGTCGGTGGCGCCGCTGGCGCGAACGGCAACGTGGGCGCGGCCTATGTTTTTGTGAAGCCGACGGGCGGCTGGACGACTGCCACTCAGACGGCTGCGCTAACCGCCTCCGATGGCGTGTCTGGAGACGAATTGGGCGACTCTGTGAGTATCAGCGGTGACGGCGGCACCATGGCCGCCGGTGCGGCTTTTGCGGCCATCAACTCTCATCACCTACAGGGAGCGGTTTACGTTTTTGTCAAGCCAATCCTGGGCTGGAGCACCGCCACTGAGACCGCCAAGTTGAGCGCCTCGGATGGGACCGCGGGCGAACATTTGGGCATTTCCGAGAGCGTCAGCGGCGACGGCGGTATCATCGTCGCTGGCACGGCCGCCTTCACGCAAAGCGTGCCGGGCGCGGCGTATGTCTTTGTCAGACCATCGAGTGGTTGGGCGACTGTCACCCAGACCGCCAAGTTGATCCCTTCCGACTCGGCCGCAGCTGATTTTTTTGGCTTTTCTGTAGGCATCAGCGAGGACGCCAGCACCATCGTCGCGGGCGCGTCGAATGCCACAATAGGTTCCAACGCCGGCCAGGGCGCGGCATATGTGTTTGCACAGCCGATTTCGCAGATACTCGGAGCTGACGCCCAGCGTTTCGGGGTGCTGGCGGACGATGAAATCAATCTGGCGCATTCAAGCACCGTCAGCTTCATCCACCAATCACCGGAGGCGCCAGAAGTTGGTGCGGACACCGCAAATATCGCGGGGCCGTCGAGTCAGATCGGCGGTGATCTGATTACGTCGTCGGCTACTGGATCGCCGCTCTCGCTGGGCGATCACGATACAGTCATCGGCGCGTGTGTCACCGGGGGTGAATCGATCGTCCTTGGCACGGGCGCCACATGCGGCAGCACCGATACCGGTGGAACCAATCCGCTGCTGACCACGCTTGCCAGTGCGCAAACCGAAGCAGAGAGCTATGCGGGGTACCTGGCGGGACTGACCACGACGACCACTCTCGGGAACATCACGCTCAAGAAAAGCCAGTCGTTGACGGTGAAGCTGGGCAAAGGGATCAACGTCGTTGCGATCGGCAATCTGACGACTGCTGGTAGCAATACGATCACACTGTCGGGTCCGGCGAGTGCGGTGGCAGTGGTCAACGTCAGCGGGACTCTGAGCTTGGGCGCGTCGACGCAGATCACGATTGCAGGCGGCCTAAGTGCGCACAATCTGATCTGGAATATCGAAAGCGCAAATCCGGCGTTCGGGGCGAGCGTGGGGCTTAGCGGCACGTTACTCAATGTCGCGAGTTCGACTACGGTTACGTTCGGCGCTGGCTCGAGCATAAGCGGGGCGGTGCTGACTAACGGTTCGGTAGTTTCTGATGGCGCGATGCATCTGAATTTCTGGCCGTTCACGGCAGCGCCGGCGAATCCTACGCCATAGGCGGCGACGGAATCGAATGGCTGTTGGGGGGCCGCGCCCAATTGGGCGCGGCCCTCGCGGATGAAAGAGGAAGGGAGGGGGGTTGAGGAACGCGGAACCTTTAGTGTTCAAGAAACTGAAACCTCACGAGGTTTCAAGCGGCCCAACAGTCTTGACCTGACTTTTAGGACTGGACTTCCCTTTGGTAAAGATGCGGGCTGCGCCCTAGGAAAACCTCATCAAGATTGACGAGCAGTCCACAGTCTTGACCCGATTTTTGGGACTGGACTTCCCATTGGTAAAAGTATCCCTCACCGCTTAACGGTGCGCGTTAAGCGGTCTAACGCGCTGGGCGAGAGACCCAGGCAAGAGCTGCAGAGATCAATGAAGAGGCGGCTCTGCCTCGGGTCAGAGCCGCCTGGATGGAGCAATCTTCGTTTCGTCAGCGCTGAAGCAATGGTTGGTTAGCGCTGAACCGTTCCGGAGACGAATACCTGCGATCGGGTCGAGCCCGGAACAATTACCTGGCTGCCGTTGATCGAGCCGGTGCCATTCGCATTTGCAAAGCTGCCCGCGCCACCCTGAATGACGTAAGTCCCGTTGAAAGTCTCGACGTCGCCGGTGGTGGAGCAGGTAAGTCCGGAGATGACGAGGTCTAGTTGCTGCTTGCCGTTAGAGTTAAGGATCGTTCCTACGCCGGTAGCGGCAAAGCAATTGCCTGTGACGCCGCCTATAGTGGTCACCGGAAGAGCGTTAGAGGTGTCGACACTGATGGTAGCGGCGAGCGATCCCCCGTTGAAAGTCAGAGTGCCCAGGACTTTGTCAGAGACGATCAAACAGGAGCACACGTCGTTGGTCGGGCAGTTAATTAACGGCGAAAGACAATCTCCGCTGGCTAGAGATCCAGTGCCGACACCCCGCAGAGTAAGCAAGGACAGTCCTGCGGTAGCCGATGCGGCGAAAACGGCCGGTGCAATCATTAGGGCGATGCCGATGATGGATCCTGCTAAAAAGAGCTTTTTCTGATTCATTTTGTCTCCCTTTGCTTTAAAAGCCTTTGAGCCTAAATCGCACGTATATAACGCTACGTGGCAAAAATTAGCAAGTGAATGGACGGCAAGAAGCGGTAGTCATTTCTCATCGATCACCGTGGAGGACAGATCAAATTCCGGAAGAGCTCCCGCTATCTCGCCACAAGGTTGACGACCTCGCTTGGCTGGGACAGCCTCTGGCTGAAATAGAAGCGGTCGTACTGAGGCGGTGAGGGTCGGGTGACGGTCGGGAAGCGGCGACGGCGCCCAGAGACAAGAGCTGGGCGCCGTCGCGCAGGTTAGGGACGTTAGAGGTGACGTTAAGGATTGCTGAGGATTGCAGCCGCAGGCGAGCGACCGAGTACGTTCCCACGCGCGTCCAGCGCGATGACGCGGACGGACGTGAGTGGTACGCCAACGGTGATCGCGGTGTCGAGACCGTCCCACGGAGCTGAGGCCACGATCTTCTGGCCGCCATGGGCAGAAGAGTCCTGAACCTCCCAAGTTACGACTTGGGTCGCTCCGTTCCAGATCGCATGCACGAGCGTGCTGCCCTGGCCCTGGAGCTGTCCGGTCGCAGTCGGCTTATCATGCAAATCGGGAGTCCAAGTGGCACGATAGGCCCGATAGGTGTCGTAGCCGGGCGGCACGTTGGCATCGAAGAGGAGGTTATTGTTCTCGTCGATCTCGGAGAAACGCCCAAGTGCGCCCCAGCCGATAAAGGTATCGCTGTTGTCCAGCGCTTCCGAGTTGCCCTGGGATGGCGCCGACAGCGCGTCCGGGTGCTCGAACCAGCGAACCAAGGTGGCAGTCTTGTTGACGTCATCGTGATGGACCCAGATCACGCGTGAGTACGGCAGGACGGGCGTGCCGTTGGACTCATTGTCGAAGATGCGGATGGTGCTGGCATCCACGGCGATCGGATTGTGCTGCCACGCGAATTGAACTCCGGGTCCGAGCGTGAAGTCAGTCTTTTTGCCTCCCAGCCGCCAGATCACCGCACCCGTCTGACGGTCAAGCTTGTAAATGGTCCATGTGTGGCGCGCCGAAATCAGCAGGTTTCCGTCCACGTCGAGGCTAACGTTGTTGAGGTGGAAGTAGTCCCACGCGGTGGCCTTGGTAGTCGGTGACGCCGGCAGCGGATTGTAACTCTCGCTGAGCGCGACGTGATCGAGGCTATGCCATTCGAAAAGCACCTTTTTGCTCGTAATATTAATCTCCTGGACGACCCCCTCAGTTACCCAGCCGTTGGTCGGACCGCCGACTGACGAAAGATCATAGGGTATGGTGTTGTAAACCGTGATGAGGGCAGTATTTTGCGGCGAGATCCGGAACTCGTGGGAATCGGCGTCGTACCCGTTGCCGGCAACCACGGTCATAATCACGCGGTACTGGGTATCAAGAATGTAGTCGACGGTCAGGCCAACCGCCTGCCCGCCGATGCCACCTGATTCTGAATAAGTGAGCACCGGTTTGCCTTTGTATTGTTGAACGCGGACATCAGTGGCGGCCTGACCATTGGTTAGGGGGTTGAACCAGATCGGCCGGCCCTCATTGTCGATGATCTCCGGCCCGACTGGACCGGGAGATGTGCCGGTGCCGAGACCGGCGCTTTTCGGACCGATGAAAATCAGACCACTGGCCACATTCGGGCTGGCGCTTTGAAGAATCGTAATTGGCGGCGGAGTGACGCCCGGCGGCGGGGAAGCCTGGGCGGGGCCCGCGAGTACGAGTGGCAGGGCCGCCAGAATCGATAATGAAGAGAGGGAGAGCTTCATGAGAGTTTAATCACCTGTATCGTCCACTGCGACGCGCGCAGGGCCACGGACGGATTGATTGCGGCAGAGACCTTCCTTGGGCGGGACGCGAGGGACGCGGGAGCATTTCTCGTCCGGCGGCGGGAGGATTTCTATACTGAAAAGAATTAGATGGACTTCTCGGGCAACTAGGGAGGTTTTGGGGGAATCAGTACATCAGGTTCCACTTGTGCTCCTTTCAAAGCGGTTAAGGTTTAGGTCTCGTTGCCGAGAGGACGCATGTTTAGCTGAGCGTGTACAGATAGTCAAGTATATCGAGTGAAATACTTGATTAATGATTAGCGATGGAGCACTCGGAAGTTGTTATCGCTTATATCGGAATGTGCGAGACTATTATCGGGGGCAGTGGGTGCACATGAGATTCGGACGCTACGGTCTGGGCATTTCAAAGGACCTTGATCAAATATAACGATTAAATCTATCGATTTAAAATTAATACGGCTCAGAAGCGGACTGGAGTCCAGTGGAGGTGCGCGGCTACTCATTCTGTTTAGGGACGCATCGAAGGCTCCTCGCGGAGGGGCGAGAAAGCAGGCAGCATCGCCCACCCAAACCCTACCTCGAGTTGCAGAACCAAGACCTCACGGAGATGAGGCGGAAGTGGAGCCAGAGTTTTGGGTCGCGTTGAACGAAATCTACGTTCTGTACCGAAGCGAAACCTACTTCGATTGAGGGGGTGGTGGCTTTACCAAGTCTGAGAAGGTGATGGTGTAACCAAGGAGATTCTCGCGATCGTTTCCCTGCGGCTGACCTTGGCAACCGGAGAGGCTAGTGAAGTCGTCGTAGGCAAAGCTATAGGCGGTCGGACACGCCTGCTTCAAGTTCACCAACCACGGCTGAATCTCGGCGGCCCAGGTGGTGTTGTTGCCACCCGCGCATGCATCGGAGGGATAGTCCGGCCATTGGTCAGAAAGCACATTCAGGGTATCGGTCGGACAGCCGCAACAGGTCTGCCTGGTGTCGGTAGGATTATCTTTGGAATAGCAGGAACGATGGTTGTCGGGGTTGCCGCCTGAGCCGAGGACGGCGCAGCCGAACAGGGTGCCAAGGTTGGTGGTCTTGGTGCCGTCTCCATCGGTCAGGATTTGAGAACAATCGATCTTGGGGTTTGAAGGGCCGACACCCGCTTTGTTATCGGGAGCGCCGCAGAAATCGTTGGCGCTCCACCATCCGCCGAAGTCGCCGCATTGCTGGAGATATTGCGCCTTGATTCCGGGAACGAAGGTGGTGCCGCAAAATGCGCGCACTGCTTAAGGCTTCGGAGCCTCCAAAGCGGGAGCGGCAAGAGGCGGGGGTAAAGCGGGCGACGCGTTAGGATGTATTGGCCTTTCGCGCTTCAAATCGCACACACGCTGCGCTAATGCCATATCTTCTGTGCCGAGACCATCGCACCACTCGTGAAAACTCAAGAGAGGTACTGTTTTTTCTCGTTTGCCGTCATCAAAGGTATGGAAAAGATCGATCTTTATCCCGTGAGCATCCTGAAGATAAAGGCAACTGGCGAGTATAATCGCATCTGGAACAGTTAATACTCGCGACTTGTTGTATCCGGCTTTTTTATATCGTATTTCCCTAAGTTGCCCTGCCAACATCATTACATTAGCCGAAGGCTCCACCTGGTTTATTTGGCCGGTATAGTCTTCTAAGAAATCTCTTAAGGAGCCGATGGGAAGCTTGATATTCCGAATGGAAACTTCCGCTAAGCTGATTGAGGAAGTGAATATTTCGTAAGTCCTATGAAGTCGCGCGTCATCTAAAAATTGACGAATACTTGCTATATCGTATTTATGACTCTCTTCATAGAGGTGCGCGTTAAGGACGCAACTATCCCAAAATAGATAAGTAGGTACGGTCATTGCGCCCTATCAGAGGAGTCTTTAGGCGTCCTATCGAAAGCACCTTGCCATCTTCCTAAGTCCGCATCGGTCTTAACCAGCTTGAGCGTTTTGATTTCCAGACGAACGGGCAACAAAGATTCGCCATCATAATGGGCAATTACATCAGCCCGAACGCGAAGACCGAGAGTTACTCGAATGGAGGGAAGGTCTTCTTTACGAATAACACAATCAACTTCCTTGCCACCGGCACTTAAAGTAAATGTCCCGCGCACGAGGTCTCCTCTTAAATCGGCAACTTGCAAAGACCCGTCTACGCTTGCGTAGGAAATTCCAGCGAAATTGCGCTTCAGAGGCAGCTTGTCTGCCTCTTCCCCCTCTTTCTGTAGCAGACGCTCGACTTTCCGGTGCAAATAATCGTCAATGCGAATGACTTCCGTATCAAATCGAATTTCTGCGTGCTCAAAAGCTAAACCGGCCTGTTTCGTGACCCTATTTAGGATCCTTATGAATTCTGTGGGCAATTCATTGGCATCTTTCTCTGAATTGTAAACGGATGTCAGCATCCGGCGGAAAGCATTTACAGCAGATGCTGGGCGATCTTGATGATAGCGCCTGCGTTTGCGCAGGCGCGTTTCTCTCAATTGAACGATATCGCTACTCTTCCGCAGATCCTCCACAAAGTAATCATGTTGCTCAGAGCGGTTAATGATCCAATCTGCACTTTGGAGAGCGCTAAGGAAGCTCCGAACTTCTCTGAGAAACACACCTGCCCGAACCTTTCCGCCGTCGGAAAGGAAGCCGTAAATCGCCAAACTTACATCGTTATTTTCGTGGACGTCCACGGCAGTATTTCAAAGCATCACTAGCCTGACCTGTCACTCAAGCACAATAGCGATCAAAAGGCAAAGAGTCCAACATCAACCTAATCGCCCATTATTGAGCCAACTGGCCTTAAAGCAGGAAACCCTCGGCGAGGTCAAGCAGATGCGACTCGATTTCAGATTCAGCCGACCTTTACCATGTCGGGTGCCGCCCTTCTTTCGATTGGCGCACATCAAATGAGTAGTCGATCGAGGAAGTGGGGATCCGAGGTCTAATAGGATAGGCGTCTCGCATGGGAATCACGCAAGGCTGCTATGTCCCTGACCAGGCCCCCGCCCACAATTGGGAGAGGGATTAGCCAGACGGATAGGGCTGAGCCGCTAGCACCGCGTGGGATCCGCAATGGTGCACCGTGAGCGCGGGCTCAAGGCAGTCGCGGCGCTGGTAATCAGGCGGTTTCGGCTAGGTGCGGAGTGGCCGGAAGAACGCGCGAATATCCTCGATGAGGCGTTCGGGCTCTTCCATCGGAGCGAAATGGCCGCCCGAGGGCATCACCGTCCAGCGCTTGAGATTGTAGTAGCGCTCGGCCCATTTGCGCGGCATCAGAAAGACCTCTTTCAGGAAGATCGCAGCGCCGGTCGGGGCTTCGACTATAGGTTTCCGATCGTGCGAGGGCTGCCAGAGATTGTGCGCCGCCTCGTAGTAGTAGCGTGCCGAGGTCCCATAGGTCTGAGTCACCCAATACAACGTCATCGTGGTGCAGAGGTCGTCCTTGCTGAAGCGGCTCTCGACGTTGCCGCCACAATCGCTCCAGGCGCGCCGCTTTTCGAGAATCCACGAGCAGAGGCCGGCGGGTGAATCGTTGAGCGCAAAGGCGATGGTCTGTGGACGCGTCGATTGTTCCGCCATGTAGCCGCTGCCGTCGCGCATGAACTTGCGGCCGTGCTCCAGCCAGGTCTCTTCGCCGGGACCGAAGTCCTCAGGCGTCGGGCCACCGCTGCCACCGAAGAAATCGAGATTGACCAATAGGTGAACGTGAATCCCTATTAGATGTTGCGCGTACTTATGGCCGAGCTGCGCAGTGATGATAGCGCCCCAGTCGCCGCCCTGCGCGGCGAACTTATCGTACCCCAGAACGTCGCGCATCAGGGTGACCCAGAGATCGGCGGTGCGCCAGTAGTTGATTCCGGGAGTAGTCAAAGGCTCGGAGAAGCCGTAGCCGGGCAAGGAAGGCACGACGACATCGAAGGCGTCGCGCGGGTCGCCGCCATAGGACGCGGGGTCAGCCAGCGGGCGAATCACCTTTTGGAAATCCCAGAAAGTCCACGGCCAGCCGTGGTTCATGATGAGTGGGATGGGCTTGGGGCCTTTGCCGGGTTCGTGGATGAAATGAATGGGAATGCCTTCGATCGTGGTCTTGTAGTGCGAGAAGGAGTTAATTTCGCGTTCGGCTTTGCGCCAGTCGTAGGTGTCGCGCCAATACTCAATCAGCTCCTTGAGGTAGGCGCCGTTGGTGCCGTACGCCCATTGCGAATTGGCGAACTCGGGGGCGAAGCGGGTGCGCGCGAGACGGTCGCGGAGATCGGTTAGGGTCTGGTCGGAAATTGAGACGGTAAATTTTTCCTTTTGCATTGGTGTCATCCTTGAGGTAAGCGGAGAGCCGTCCACGATATTGCTCTAACATTTGACGAGGCAAAGACCTAGTCCCCGGGCACCCGCTTAAAGGAGGATGGTTCGAGAGCGCAAAACCTTTAGTTTTTTCAGACACTGAAACCTCACGAGGTTTCATACTGCCCTTTTGATTAAGGTGCGGGCTTTTTTCAATGACTGACGAGCAGCCCAACAGTCTTGACCTGACTTTTCGGACTGAGCAGCCCAACAGTCTTGACCTGACTTTTCGGACTGCTCGCGTTACTCGAATATTGGCTAAGTCACACTGAAATAATAGGCGAGCGGTTGAGTTTTGGTAAATGCATGGGCGAGCAGCCGAAACGGTCGTGCGTTGTCGTTTGGGACTGCACTTTCGATTGGGCCAAAAGGCAAATCGGGCTTACGACGATTGTCGATGAGACCCTCCGTGAGCGATTAAGCACGCTAGCCAGGTTTGGCGCGCGCGCAAGCAACGTCCACCACCGCTGTAACCGCGCTACTTCGCGAAATTGGCTCGCGCGAGAACCGCCTGCTATCGAATTCTGGTAGATACTTTCGGCATGACGCTCTATCGATCATAATTCGCATAGCAACGTCTGACGAGAACTAGCAGTCGGAGATTTGATGACGATCAAAGTTTACGATCTGGCGGGCGCGGAGACCGACCGCCGCTTCAGCCCCTTTTGCTGGCGCACCAAGATGGCGCTAACGCATAAGGGCCTGGAATTCGAGACGATTCCGTGGCGTTATGCCGATAAGGACAAGATCGCGTTTGCGGGCGCCGATCGGGTGCCGGTAATGGTCGACGATGAGCGGCCGGTCGCGGATTCGTGGACGATCGCGGCGTACCTGGAAGACCATTATGTGGAACGCCCGTCGCTGTTCGGGGGCGTTCGCGGGCGGGCCGCGGCGCGTTTCGTCAACAACTGGGCGGACGTGGTGCTGAACCCGGCGCTGGCACGTTTGCTGGTGCTGGATATCCTGCACCATCTCGAGCCCGGCGACCGCGCTTACTTCCGTGAGTCGCGCGAAAAGCGGGTCGGTATGACGCTCGAGGCCTTTGCGGCCGATACTAGCGGGAATATCGCGGCGTTGCGCAACGCGCTCGAGCCGTTGCGCGCGACGCTTGCGACGCAACCGTTTATCGGCGGCGAGTCACCGCTCTATACCGACTACATCGTTTTCGGGAGTTTGCAGTGGGCCCGATCAGTCGGCAGGACACGCTTGCTGGAGACGTTCGATCCGATCGAAGCGTGGCGCGGCCGGCTGCTCGATGCGTTCGGGGGGTTCGCACGCCACGCACACGGCTATTGGTGAGCCGTAAAGCGGCAACTTAGTATCGCCCGAAGCGCCGGCCGACTGATGCGGACGGCTATTGGTAAGCCGTAGATCAGCAAGTGAGTATCGCCACAGGCATCAGCCGACGCTAAAAGCGCGACGCGTGCTCAGATGACGCTGATCACTTATTCGGTATTCTCTGAATCTGGCCGATCGCCGGAGAATTTCGGCGGGCGCTTCTCCAGAAATGCCTGTATGCCTTCGTGATAGTCCTGGCCCATATAGACGTTGCGGCGTAATCCATGCAGGTATTCGTAAGTGGCGGGGTTGATCGCGATGGCCTCGCTCAGGACGCGAATCGCTTCCTTCGAGGCAGCGATGGCGGCCGGTGAGCGGGTCGAGATAGTCTTGGCCATCGCATAAGTACGGGCTTCGAGCTCGGCGGCCGGCACGATCAGATTGACGATGCCAATGTGCTCAGCCCGAGTAGCCGGGATCGGATCCGCCGTGAAAAACATCTCCTTCACGATCGTCAGTGGCAACCGCGCCATAAAGTCGAGAAATCCTACCGCATTGTAAGGCAAACCGAGCTTTGCCGGCGTGATCGCAAAGGCACTGGTTTCGTCCGCAATAACAATGTCACACGCCATGATGAGGTCGCATGCCCCGCCCCAGACCGATCCATGCACCATTGCGATGACCGGCGCCGGGAACGATTTGACGCTGCGCAAGAGCTGCTCGAGCGGGTCATTATAAGGCAATGGATCGACATTGGCCTTGGGCAGTTCGTCGACGTCATGACCGGAGGACCAAACCTTTTCGTTGCGGGCAGAACGCAGGACGACGGCGCGCGCGCCAAGCTCCTTCAATTGATCGAGGCCCGCGATGACTTCCGCGATCAGGTCGGCGCCCAGAGCGTTACGCTTGGCATGGTTGTCGAAGGCGATTGAGCCGATCCAGTCGGCGAACTCAGTCCGAACCAGAGACATAGACAATCTCCTCAGTTGAGTAAGACCCTCCCGCGCGCGGCGGGCATCATATTTCGAGTGCTGACGCGGCTAAGCCTCTCCGGCGCGCTTGCGCTCTCCTACAAAAGGACGGTTAAGACTTCCGTGGCGAGCGTTTGCGATCGCTCACCGCCTTAAGTTGCGGACGCTTGAGATTGGCGTCGAAGCTTCGAGTCGCGACGTATCCGGCGAGTATGTAGAACGCTGCGAAGCCAGCCTCGATTGCACTGACTCGCCGATCAATATTCCATCGCGAGGCGGCCACGAACGCAGTTCCCAGCACCAGGAACGTAGTCATCTTCGGGATGAACCCGCGCAGCGGCGAATTCGGATTATCGGAAGCACGGGCTGTGAGCATCACCCACACCATCGCGATGGTGAAGGAGAGTCCCAGGCAGAGTGGGCCGCGCGCGTCGGCGCTCTCATCGTTGAACCACAGCGCCAGGAAGAAGAGTGCCACGGCGAGCGGACCGAAGACGAGTGCGCGCCAGGTCACCATTAGTTCGCGGCCGGTGTTATTCTCATCGTGCATGCGCCGCCAGTATCCGCACGCGTCCCTGGTGTCCGCAAGCGCAGCGCAGGCTGCGGATCGCGCAAACTATGAATCGCACGAGCCGACTGTCACCCTGAAGGCGCGAATGGATCCCGGCAACTAACCCCGGCCCGTTCCTAAAAGGAAGGGGTGAAAAAGAGGTCAGAGAGAGGCCGGATTTCTTCGCCTCGCTCAGACAGACCGGCGGCCGAAAGACTTGCGAAGCGTGGGCGCGCCGATCGTCGAGAAACTATGTTCCACCAGGGCCGATCATCAGGCAATTGCGGAGGTCATCATGTACCAATCGTTCGAATATTCGCTCAACGACGGCATCGCAGTGGTGCGGCTCAACCGGCCCCACAAGCTCAACGCGATCGACAACGTAATGGTGCGCGAGTTCGGCGAGCTTGCGGCTAATATCCGGGCCGACAAGAACGCGCGGGTGGTGATCTTTACGGGTAACGGGCGCGCCTTCTGCGCGGGCGCCGACATCGCGAGTCTCAACAGTATCGAGAACAGCGGCGACTTTATGGTCCATATCGAGACGATTCAGAAGACCTTCAACGCGCTTGACGATCTCGACCGCCCGACGATCGCGGCGATCAACGGGCTCGCCTTTGGCGGTGGATGCGAGCTGTCGCTGGTCTGCGATTTTCGCATCATGGCGGAGGAAGCGTCGATGGGGGTGCCGGAAATCCTGATTGGCGTGCTGCCGGGGGCGGGTGGTACTCAGCGCCTGGCCAAGATGTTGCCGCCGGCTATCGCAAAACAGATGATCTACCTTGGGGAACCGCTCAAGGCGGCGCAGGCACTGCAGTTCGGGCTGGTCAACCAGGTGGTGCCGGCGGCGCAGGTGCTCGAGGCTGCAATGGAGCTGGCGCGCCGGCTGCTGAAGATGCCGCCGCTTGGAGTGCGCTGCGCGAAACTGCTGGTGCATACGGGGATGAACGCCGACCTCAAGACGGGGATCGAAGCGGAGCGGCAGGCGATGGCCTTTCTATTCGGGACCGAGGATCGCGTCGAGGGGATGGGTGCGTTTCTCGCGAAGCGCGAGGCGGTCTTCAAGGGCCGATGATTATTCGGATTCCAGTTCGGCGTTATCAGGTGAGAGAGGATCGTGATTGGAGTGAGGTTTCGTATTAATAGAGCGACTGCAACCGAGGGCCGCCGAGACTCGATTCAAGACGAAATCGTGCCACGACTGATTACCGATCAGATCAGGTTGCAGTGTATCCATGTGAGCCAGGCCCATGACGGTTGCCTGAAAGAATATGGCAGCGAAATCGGGATCGAGGCTCTTGTCGATTTTTCCACTGCTTTGAGCGGCTGAGATACTGCGGGAGACTACTTGCGCGGCTTCCTCGTTGACTTTGGAGAGCAGGGTCATGGCGTCACGCTCGCGGCCGCCGGCTGCATGAATTTCGAGCGAGAGCTGCCGAATCAATTTGTACCCGGGAGTAGTATAGCTAGCGGCGAATTCCGGCAATTCGCAGGCGTCGAGTTCGGCCGGTTCGAGCACTCGAACGCTGGTCGGCAAAGTCTGCAATGCGTAGCGTACGACTTCCACCAGCAGTTGCGCCTTGCTGTCGAAATGTCGGTAGATAGCACCAGGAGTGATGCCGCTTTGCTTAGCAATCGCGGGCATCGAGGTGTGCGCAAAACCGAGCGTGGCAAAGAGATGAGCGGCAGATATCAGGATCCGGTCGCTGGTGGCCGCCTGCACGGGAAGGCCAGTCAACGCTTGATCTCCAGAGGACTTTGGGCGAGACCGCCTGGAGACTTTCGAACCGAATGCTGATTTTTTCACAGGCCCACAGACTTTCCGAAAGTGTACTTCAATTCAAGAGTCGCTAAATCGCGCCATGATCGCATCCTGCGTTTAGCACAGGCATACGCCGTGGTTTTTTTGGCGCGGGCGATTTCGCTTGACAAGTAAATGGACATTTACTAGCGTTCTGATTTAGTACTGACTCTAAGGGAAACGACTTGTTGTTGGAAGGGGACGCCAATGACGGGAATAATCCTGCACTTGCGCCGGCGCGGCCCATAGCCGCTACATCGTGGAGCGATCGATCTCGATCGAGGTGCGCGCTCTCGCGCCTGGCGGATTGATCGCATGGTCACGACGCTCGCCATGGTCGTGTTGCTAAAAGTTCGAAATTTCATTATCCCTCGCCGGGCAGGGAATACCCGACAAGGACGGAGGACACCCATATGGCAGAATTTGACGTAGTAATCAGTGGCGGAATGGTAGTCGACGGGACGCGGCTGCCGCGCTATCAGGCCGACGTTGGAATCAAGGATGGCCTTATAGCAAAAATCGGCAACCTCAAGTCGCATTCGGCGAAGAAGGTCATCGATGCGAAGGGCAAGATCGTCGCACCTGGCTTCGTTGACTTGCACACGCATTACGATGCGCAGCTTTTCTGGGATCCGTACTGCTCGATCTCGAGCTGGCACGGTGTCACCTCAGTCGTAATCGGCAATTGCGGATTTGGCTTTGCGCCGGTTAAGCCTGAGATGCGCGAGCGCGCGATGATGACGATGACGCGTACCGAGGCGATTCCTTACGTCTCGATGAAGGCCGGAATGCCGTGGGACTGGGTCACCTATCCGGAGTTCCTCGACAGCATCGACCGCCGCCCCAAGGGCGTCAACCTGTTGCCCTTTATGCCGCTGGCGCCGTTGCTGGTGTGGGTGATGGGACTCGAAGATGCGAAATCGGGCCGCATGCCGACCGATACCGAGATGGCCGAGATGAAGCGGCTACTGCACGAGGCGATGGATCACGGCGCCTGCGGATGGTCGGCACAACGTTTTGGTCAGAATAGCGTCCAGGCCGATTTCGATGGCACTCCGATGGTTACCGATTTGATGGCCGACGAGACCGCGCTGGAGTTCGGCAAGGTCCTGGGTGAGCGCAACGAAGGCTTCATCCAGATGTCCTATATTCCTGATGCGAGCAAGTATGAAGGCGACGGACAGGCTCATTCCGAGAAGCATTACGAGGAACTGGCGCTCATCAGCGGCCGTCCGATTCTCTATAATGCGATCGCCGTCAACGACATGTATCCGGAGCGGTACAAGCGCCAACTCAAGTGGCTTGAAAGCTGCGTGACGCGCGGAATCCGTGTGCTCGGTCAGAGCGCGACACTGGAGCTCAATTTCGCGTTCTCCTTTAAGGACTGGAACCTGTGGGACGATATGCCGGCGTGGCGCGAGTGTACCACTGGTCCGATCGAAGACCGGCTGATGAAGCTGTCAGATCCCGAGCGCCGTCCCGAACTCCGCAAAGTCGAGCAGACCGGACTTATCACCAACAAGATCGACGAGATCATCGTGCTCGAGTGCAAGCGCGAGGACTTGAAGAAGTACGAGAACATGACGATTGGCGAAATCGCGAAGCAAGAGAACAAGCATGTGGTCGATGCAATGCTTGATATCGCGACCGCTGACGGACTCAACACGGACTTCTATACCCCGCCGGTCAACATGAACGTCAAGAACATGTCCGAGATGATTCACTCGGAGTCGCAGCCGATCTTCGGCGTTTCCGATGGCGGCGCGCATACCAAGTTCTTCACGGGCGGCCGTTATCCAACCGAGGCGTTGATTAAGTTCGTGCGCGAGAATTCGGTGATGTCGCTCGAGGAAGCGCATTTCCGTCTGAGCGCGCAGCCTGCGATGTGCGGTGGCTTCAAGAATCGCGGCACGCTGGTCGAAGGGGCCGCGGCGGATGTCGTAGTGTACGACTTCGACAATCTGAAGATTCTGCCGATGGAAATCGTGCACGATTTCCCGGGCGGTGAATGGCGCCGCGTGCAGCGCGCTGAAGGCTATCAGGCTGTGATGGTCAATGGCGAGTGCATCATCGAGGACGACAAGGAGACCGGCGCGGTCCCCGGACGCCTGCTCCGCCACGGTGGCTGATTAGTTCGCAATTCGTAACTGACAGATGTGATCCGTCCCGACGGATCTCTAATAGGCGAGGGCCGGTGAATACCGGCCCTCGCTGTTTTTATTCTTGCGCGTAATTCCCGGCATTAAACGACCTTCTTATTGCTCGCAAATCCCAATGACACTGACGATGTGCGCGCGCATCCCTTGTCGGTCAGGCAATGGGTGATCTATAAGAATAGCTATCTAGCCGCATGAGAAGTCACGAGATATCGGGGCGGAAAAGGTCAGACTTAGCACTTTTCCAAGGATAGGCTAGAGAAACTTCAGGAATGACTGTGCGATAACAATCGACTAGCATCGAAAACGCAAGGAGCGAGCGAGCTATGTTATTGGAAAGCTTTATCTCGGCAGATTCTCACATTGTTGAACCGGCCGATCTTTGGACTACCCGGATGGACCATCGCTTTCGTGAGCGTGCGCCTCGGTTCGAGGCGCGCGAAAAAGGCGATGTCTGGGTGGTCGAAGGCCTCAACACTCTAAATATCGGTCTGTTCGGACCGATGGTAAACGATAAGGCCAAGGGTGGCATCGAGCGTGGCCAGGAGCGTCGCCATGCGGAAACCCGCGCGGGTGCATACAACCCCAAAGCCCGGCTCGTCGATCAGAGACTTGATCACGTGGACGCGGAGGTCATCTATCCGGGACTTTGTTTGACATTGTTCGGCATTCCCGACGCCGAATATCAGCGCGAATGCATTCGCGTCTACAATGATTGGCTCGCGGAATTCTGCGGTAGTGAGCCACAGAACCTTCTGGGAGTCGGGATGTTGCCGATGCGTGGCCCGGTGGAGTGGGCGATTCAGGAAGCTTATCGTTGCGCAAAAATGGGACTGCGAGGGGTGATGATTCCCGCGGTTAAGCGCAATCCGTCTTATCACGAATCTATCTTCGATCCCCTTTGGGCGGCGCTACAGGAAATCGATCTGCCGATCGGCGTACACAGTGGTGCGGACGACGAACCCCTGTCCCTAGGTCGTGACATCCCGCTCCACGCGCAAGTCTGTGATAACAAGATGTTTATGATGCAGCGTAGTCTGGCCCTGCTGCTAACCTGTGCAGTTCCTCAGCGCTATCCGAAACTGAGGTTTGTGATTGTCGAAGGCGGAATCGGCTGGATCGCTGCACAGCTACGCTTCATGGATCACTGGTGGGAGGATCATCATCAGTGGATGGAGCCAAAGCTGGTAGAGCCGCCGAGCTTCTACTTCAAGCGTCAGTTCTGGGCGACGTTCGAGGATGATCGACCGGGAATCCTGACGCGCCATTTGCTCGGTGTGGATCGGCTCATGTGGGGTTCGGATTATCCTCATACAGAGGGCACGTTTCCATTTTCGATCCAGCGCATTCAGCAGGATTTTGTCGACGTTCCCGAAAATGAAACAAGAATGATGGTGCGCGAGAATGCGACGCGGCTTTATGGCATTAAGTAGTATTCGATGACTTAGTGGCTCTGACCGGAGGAGCTTTTCATCAGCGCCGTGCTTGGGACCACTAGTCGCGATCGGCAACATCATTAATGAAGGCCGGCAATAACCGGCCTTCACCATTTCAGTTTGCCGGAGCCGTGCAAACGCAGATCATCTCGCTTGTAGGGTGGAACCTGAATCGCGGTTCAACTTGAGGTTCCGACTGAGTTCTCTCGCAACGGAGGCGGAGCGATCATATGAAATTCTATAGTTTTGACGAGTTGACCTATCCTGCGGTTCCGTCCGAGGTGGGCCCGGAAGTCCGGTTTACAAATCGTTTCTGTGATCCGCGCATTGTCGCAAAGACCTATCAAGAACATCTTGATGAATGGGTTATGGGCGAAGAGTTAGGCTTCGATGGCGCCTTCGTTAACGAGCATCACTTTACCGCGATCAATATCCAGCCGTCGTGCAACATAACCGCTACCGCGATCATGATGCGTACGAAGCGAATGCAAGTTGGGGTCATCGGCAATATACTCCCGCTGCGCCATCCGGTGCAGACGGCCGAGGAATTCGCGATGATGGACTGTCTATCGGGAGGGCGCTTTATCGCTGGCATCGTTCGTGGAGTGCCGGCTGAGTATGTCTCATATAACATCGATCCGTTTACCAGCAGCGAGCGTCTCCGCGAATCCTACGACATCGTTCATAAGTGTCTCACCGAGGAAGTGGTGGACTATGATGGCCAGTACTGGAAGTTGACCGGCGTCTCGATTTGGCCCAGGCCGATTCAGCGGCGCTTGCCTTTCTGGATGCCTACCGGATCGCTGGGGACGATCGAATTCGCCGCGGAGCGCCGGATCGTGGGCTGCCAGGTATTCTATCCGTCCGAAGCGTTCAGGGACTCATTCGACTTGTATCGGAAGGTTGCGAGTGAGCGCTTCGCATGGCAGCCCGGCCACGATCAATTCGTTGGTGCGCGACTGATCCACGTCGCGGAGACCAACGTCAAGGCGATCGAAGAAGCCCGCGATGCGGTGAACTATTTTTTCCGGGTATTCTCGCGTCCGGTCAACAATCCCGCTCCGGTGCCGGGGTTGCACAGCGATCGTTCCTTCACGCATCGCAAGCGCATCGAGCGCGATTTTCCGGGTCCCCATACCCCATTCGATCAGATGCGAGAGGACGGGTTCATAGTTTGTGGCGACCCCAATTACGTTACTCGCTGGCTCGAGACCGACATGAAGATTGCAGGCTATGGAAATTTTCTGGCTATGCTTCATGTCGGCAATCTCCCGCACGAAAAGGTGATGGCCTCCAAGCGGCTGTTTGCGGAGCACGTCATGCCGGCGTTGCGCCACCTCAACGTCGATCCGGATAGCTCGCATCCGGTCGAGACGACGCGGGCAGAGGCCTATGAAGTCTGCGAGGCTCAAGAAGGACTAGCTCTCTACAATGATTTCAATTACGTAATCGATCGGGACGCGCCGGAAGTTACTAATCAATTCGTGCGCAACGAAGGCGGCAAGATCGTCGTCGGATGGGAGATTCGCGTACCGGAGCGCGAGCCCAACGGCTTTCCCTACCAGATCATTTTTAGCGGTCCAACGCGAGAGCACCGCGGTAGTGCGATCCGTTTGCGCATGCGCGGCGGGAATGGCAATGAGGTTGCGAGCGACGCCGACGTTTCGGTCGAGGCGCGCGATGCTTCGGGTACCAATCGGCAGAGTATTTTTCATGGCAAATACTTTCAGTTCAAAGAGATTCCCGATCAGCACGCGACCAACGCGGCTATGGCTGCCCAACGCCGCGTCGTTGCGGAGGACGGCTACGTGATTCAATTGACCGTGAGCATCGCTGGGACTGGTCCGCGGCCCGACCTGACCGCGGAGGACTCCTTCTTCGAACTGGAGTGCTTCAAGCACTTGCTGAGCGTTACTGCTTGATGGAGGACCGCCTATGGGTGCCGGAGACGCCTCACAATTCATCCGCAAAACCGTCCGTGTTGGCGACCTGACAACCGCATATCTCAAAGGTGGACGTGGCGAGCCACTAGTCTACCTTCACGGCTTGTCGGGCTGGGGGAGATGGGAGAGCTACCATATCGCGTTAGGCATCACCAACATGGTTTACGCCGTCCAGTTGCCAGGCTGGCAGGATGGCGTCGTACCCGGCGAAATCAAATCCGTCCGTGACTATGCGAATCTTATCGGTTCCTCGACCAACTCAGTCTTAAGGCCGTCGATCTTGTTGGACATTCCTTTGGCGGATGGATCGCGCTTCATCTGGCGACTGAGCATCCGTCGAGAATATCGCGACTCGTGCTGGTGGACTCGATGGGGCTCGACTTGCCGGAGACCCCGGCGGCGAACCTCAATGCGATCGATCAGGAGACGTTCCTCCACGCGGCCTTCGCTCAAGCCGGAACGGTAGTAGTGCAGGGTGACTTCGGAGGTACTGTAGAAGACGTCTGTAAGGGTCAGGAGTTTGAAAAACAATGGCGGAGCCGCACCATCATAGCCGGCCTGCTGCGGGATAAGAATGCGGATCCTGATCTCGCGGGAAGACTACAGGCGATCACGGCTAACACGCTGGTGGTGTGGGGCCGCAACGATGGAATTGTGCCGTGGCAACATGGCGAAATGATTGCCCGCATGATTCCTGGATCGAAGTTCGCTCTAATAGACGGCGCGGGGCATACCCCTATGCGCGAGCGGCGCGAGACCTTCCAACGAGCCGTCCGTGATTTTCTTATCAGCCAGGACGAGCAGACCGAAAGGGATTCGATGCGAACGGTGAAGCCGTAAGCGATTCTCCTTCGCAAACGGCCTGACGAGGCCGTTTGCGAATTGCCTTGTTGAGGGTATCGACGCGAGCGTCGATACCCTCAACAACGACAAGGGGCGGCGGGGACGAGTTAGCGGCAAGCCGGTAACTCGTCCCCGCTATCATTAGGAGCACCGCTAATGATCACGATGACTACTTCGCGGGCAGCGACTCGAACCACGGCAGCACCAGCCGCTCGTTGATCGAATAGGGGATCGCATGGCCCCAATCGGGGAGCTCCTCGTAGGTCACGTTGTAACCGATCTGCTTAAGCAGATCGCAGGTCTGACGCGTGAACGGAACTGGAAAGATAAAATCGTGGACTCCGTGAACGACGAAGATAGGCGTGTCCTTGCCGCGCCCCTCGCGTAACATCTGATCGACTACGAGATGGAGCGCACCCGCGACCGGGGCAAGACCGCGAAACAGTTGGCTCTGCTCGAACCCGAGGATGTAGGTGAAGATGCCACCGTCGGAGAGGCCGCTCAGATAGACGCGCTTGGGATCGATCGAATATTCACTCGTGACTTCGTTGAACATCCGCACGACCGAACGCGTATCGATGCTCGGCACCGACATGTCCCAGGTCTCGCTTAATGACTTCGGCGCGAGGATGGCGTAGCGGCCGCTGCGTGCGGGCCGCAACCACGTCCACACGTACTCGGAGCCTTGGCCGTAACCGCCGTGGAGCGCGACGATCAGCGGTATAGTCCTGTCGGGCGAATAATCCTCCGGAATGTACAGCGTGTATTCGGCCCGTTCGTCGTTGCGTTCGCGCTGGATGAATCCGGTGGGCGCGCCGCCAGGTGCCGCTGGGACGGGCGCCTGTGCCCCGGGCATCACGAAATGCGTGGCGATCAGCGGCAGTTGATCGCGCAATTCGTAGAGCGCATACAACCCGCGGCAAAACGCGCGGCGGCTGTATAGGAAAGCGAGCGTCCAATCACGGCTCGGCTTGGTCATGAAGAGATTGCACGACTTGCCCAATTCGGTAATCGCGGCGCACAACGGTTCGTGCAGATCCTTCATCGCGGCCGGCGGCCTCAACGATGCAAAGCTCGAATCGAAGCGGCGAAAGGTGTCGCCGACCGCGGCCACGAGTCGCGCCTGGCTCTCGACCACCGCGCCAATCCGCAGGTCTTCCTGGATCGCCTCGAAGGTGCGCAGAAATTCCACGATTTCATTCTGGAGCGTGGTCAGCTTGTCCCTGTAAGTGCTGTCGTCATTTTCCATGGGTGGATTCCTCGTGCCGCGACAATAGCCGAATCCGCCTGCGATGCCATAGCAATTCAGGCTTGGAAATTGCCGACACTAGCCGCGGATTTCGGTCCACGTTGCGCCGGTTGGACTCCGTCGATCATATGATGCGTGGATGCCGCAGTCGCGATGGGCTGGGACGAAACGGCAGCCCTCTGTGTGCGCTTTACCGGAAGCGTTTTTTTGGAGCTCTTGACATAATCGCAGAACTATCCTATATACCAAGCAAGCGTTTGTTTTAGACCGAAGCCTGGAATGTCTTCGCCAAAGGAAACGGTACTAACAACTCAGGAGACTATTGAAATGTTTGAGACCGAGCATCTCGTCCAAAGCGAATTCGAGACTCTCTATCAGCGCGATTATTCGGTGCTGGCGCCCGATATGCGCCGGCTCTACGAGAACGCCAAACGCGACCAATGGAACGTGTCGAAGGACATCGATTGGTCGACGCCGGTCAATCTCGATAACGGCATCTTCGCCGATGGTATGATCGACGGCTATGGCAGCCCGCTCTATGAGAAGCTCGACGAGAAGACCAAGCGCGAGCTCAATATCGAATTCTCCTGCTGGCGCCTCTCGCAACTCTTGCATGGTGAAGAAGGCGCGATGCTCGCGTGTAGCCAGTTGGTCGATATGGTTCCGACCAACGATGCAAAGTTCTTTCAGAGCACGCAGGTGGTCGATGAGGCCCGGCATACCGAGGTCCTCAGCCGTTACCTGATGGAAAAATGCGACGGCCGCATTTATCCGATGAGCGCGAACATCAAACATCTTTTCGACTATCTGCTTGGCCAGGGCAAATGGTTCATCAAGACCGCGGGCTTGCAGTTGGTCGCGGAGACCTTCGCTGTAGGGCTGTTCCGCATGCTGGCAGAGACCTCGAAAGATCCGCTGATGAAGACCATCAGCAAGAAAATTCTGCAGGACGAATCGCGCCACATGGGCTTCTCGGTAATCGGACTGCCCGATATGATCGCGAGCCTAAGTCCGAGCGACTTTGCCGAGCTCGAGGATTTTACCGCCGAGGCTTGCCGCCTGGTGCTGCGCGGACAGTTCCCGCGTCCCGCGTTTGAGAAGGTCGGCTTCAACAAATCTGAAATCGATGAGATCCAGCGCTATCGGGTTGAAAACGCGAAGAGCAACGATTATGTCGTCTTCCGCCAGATATTCCGTCGCGAAATGTATACGCAAGTCGTCTCCAACATGAAGAAGGTCGGCCTGATGAGCGACCGGACCAAGGAGAATTTGCGCAAGCTCGGGATCGATCCGAATATCGATGGGCGTGCAGCGACGCTCGAACAGCAACCCGGCGCTTGAAGGGTCGCGTCGGTGGAAGAATGATTTGTCTGACTCGTTAACGATGCCCGCTTCAGCCCAAGCTCTCAGCCGAGCTCCACGGCAAGACAACCGCCGCGAACAGCTGCTGGACGCGGCGGCCCGTCTTTTCCGTGAGCGCGGTTTCCATGCGACCTCGATGCGCGATATCGCCAAGGCGGTCGGGATGCTCTCCGGGTCGATCTACTACCACTTCGATTCGAAAGAGGAGATGCTGCTCGCCGTCTACCAGGAAGGGGAGCGCCGCGTAGCCGAGGCGGTGGACACAGCAATCGCCGCCGAAAGCGACCCGTGGCAGCGACTCGAGGCGGCCTGTGCTGCGCATCTGGGAGCGCTCATCGCGCATCGCGACTATTCGCAGGTGATGATTCAAACCTCGCCGCGTGAAGCGGGAACGGCGGAAGTTCGTATCCGCGATTTGCGGCGCGACTACGAGCAACGCTTTCGGCGGCTTATCGATGATCTAACACTGCCGCCTGATATCGATCGGCACTATCTGCGCCTGCTGCTGTTCGGCGCGCTCAACTGGTCACAGGTCTGGTACCGTATCGGCGGCGACTCGCCCGAGATCGTCGCGCGACGCTTTCTCGATACCCTTCGCAAACAGCTCGAAATCTAGCCTGACCCCGATTTATCTAGACCCCGGTTAGAGTCGGAATCTTATCTATCTGCTTTCCCAGCCGTTGTCGGGCTTCCCACACGTCATAACGAGACTGCATATTAATCCATAGTTCAGGCCCGTTACCGCAGAGCTTGCCAAGTCGTACCGCCATATCCGGGCTGACCGCGGTCTCGCCCGCCATTACCCGATACAAGGTCTGCCTACTTATCCCTAGGAGCCTCGCGATCTCACCTATCGTTCGCCGGCCCAGCGCGGGCAGGATGTCTGCGGCAAAGAAAACGCCGGGATGGGTCGGGAGGCGAGTGATCTCGTCACGCTTAACAACAAACTCCTCACGCATTTTATTAAGACCTATAATTATAGATGAGAAAAATATAATTTTTAAATTTTAGTGGTATTGTTCTAGATCAACCTTTAGTGCATTACCGTTCCCCCATTCAAAAGTAATGCACCACGGCCCGTTGACATGGATGCTGTGGCGCACAGGAGTAGTGTGCAAAGGATGAAAATTGAAACCGGGCAAATTTAGATTCCCCAGCGTGTGCGCGCTATCTACCGCGTCAAGCTGTCGCGCGCATCGATCCTTTAATTCCGGCGGAATGTGAGCGCCGCTTCCTTTCATGAATAGGTCTTTCAAGCCCTTATGCCGAAAGCTGACAATCATGCAACTTGCATACGATTGTATCAAGTAGCACGACATTATGTCAAGCCACGTGCTACAAGGTTGCGGGATGGATAATGCGCCGACGCGGCGGATTCGCGACGACGTTCACTCTTTGGGTTTTTCCATCTCGACCGCGCCGCCCGCATCTTTCCACGCCTTGAAGCCGCCTTCGATGTGACAGACGGGCTCGAGGCCCATCTGTTGTACCGCTTGCGTAGCGAGTGCAGACCGCAGGCCGCCGGCGCAGAAGAACACAAACTTCTTTCCGGTGCCGAAGATGTTTTTGTAGTAAGGGCTTTCCGGATCGACCCAGAACTCCAGCATCCCGCGCGGCGCATGGAAGGCCCCTGGAATGCGGCCGTCGCGCGCGAGTTCGCGGATATCGCGCAGGTCCACCAGCACGACGTTGGGATCGTCCTTGAGCCTGAGCGCGTCGCCAGCCTGGATCGTCTCGATCTCCTTGTAAGCGTCGGCGACGAGTTCCTTAATGCCCTTTTTCAGTTTTAGCGCCACGATCGTGAACCTCCTTGACCTAGTTGAGCAACGCCCACCTTGCGCGCCACGAACGGAGCGCGGCTAGCTGCCGGTGTAATTGGGCTTGCGCTTTTCCATAAAAGCGCGCGGCCCTTCGCGGGCGTCTTGCGATGAAAACACGTCGCGGGCGATAGCGTTCTCAATCTTGAAGCCTTCGTCGAGAGAGATCCCGGAGCATCGCAATACCGCCTCTTTAATCTTGCGTACTGCCAGCGGACCGTTGGCGGCGATAGTTGTCGCAAGTTCCTCCGCCTTGGCCATTACCTGCGCGGCTGGCACGACATAGTTAATCAGGCCTAGTCGCCAGGCCTTCTCCGCATCGATCCGATTACCGGTGAGCAGGATTTCCATCGCCTCGCAAAACGGCATCTGCCGCGGCAGCCGGGGCAACGATCCTCCAGCCGGAATCAGCGCCCACTTCACTTCCTGCAGGCCAAAGCTCGAATGTTCGGCTGCGACGCGGATGTCCGTCGCCAGCATCAGCTCCATCCCGCCCGCGATGCAAAACCCGTTGACCGCGGCGATGATCGGTTTAAAAACGTCGTAGCCGCGTAGCAGTGCGGCGCCCGCGTAATGTTTGTTCGCGAGGATCTTATTATCCCATTCATCTTCCGGTTGGCGCGCTCCGGTGGTAAGCGGGATCAGTCGTCCGAGATCGGCGCCCGCGCAAAAGGCCTTGTCGCCCGTACCTGTAACAATCGCGGTACGGATATCGTCGTCGGCGTTGACGCGCTCCCACGCTTCGGCGAGTTGCACCATCAACTCCGGGTTGATCGAGTTATGCACCTGCGGACGGTTCAACGTCATGTAGGCGATATGATTGCGAACTTCGAAGAGCAATGCGGGCATTTTCAGACTCCAAACTTTCGATCGCGTAAGAATATTGAGTTTGTTTTGTTAAAAAAAAATTTGCCCTTTTACGAGATCCCCCTAGTGAGACGGCTGAGTTTCGCCACTGCGTAGTGTACTCCTTTTCCGAATCGCTCGCTCCGAATGCTGTGCGCGTGTCGCAGACTGCTTAGTTCGCCTTCGCTTCGGTCCATCTGATGTTTGGACGAGATGGCGAGCGCGAAGCAAGGCAGCTTGGGTAGCGCTTTCGTAGCGAAGTCGCCGCATGTATGCAATGCAGCGCGGCGCTATTCCGGGCGATTGCGACCATACGCCGGACGGCGGTATTCGATTTTCAATAAAATCAAGTTGTGCGCTATAGTCCGGCCAGAACGTCCGAATCTTCCGTTCGTCAGTATATGAGGACGTTCCCGAACGTTAAGGGAACGTACTCGCTTGGATCTTGGAAGGAGGTGCCACTTGCAGAATCAAGCGTTGAGTGACTTGCGGGTGGTCGAGTACGCCGAGATGGTCTCGGGGCCGATGTGCGGCAAGATGTTCGCCGACATGGGCGCCGAGGTCATCAAGCTTGAGCCGCCGGGGCGTGGCGACGAAGCGCGCAGCCACCCGCCATATCCAGGCGACGTCCCGCATCCCGAGAAGAGCGGCTTCTTCCTCTATCTCAATACCAGCAAGAAGAGCCTGACACTCGATCCTGCGACCCCCAGCGGTGCCAAGATCTTCAAGCGGCTGATTGCGGACGCCGACATCCTTATCGAGAATCATCGGCCCGGCTACCTCGCGAGTATCGGTCTCGGCTTCGAGACACTGCACGTGCTGAATCCGCGTCTGATTGTGACTTCGATTACGCCGTTCGGACAGAGCGGTCCATATCGCGATTGGAAGGGCACCGATCTAATCGAGTGGGCGATGAGTCTTACCGGCTACAACACGCCGACGCTGATCGATGACGTGGAGCGTGAAAATCCCTTGCGCGCACCGGGCCACGCCGCCGAAATGATGGGCGCGACCAATGCCGCGGCCGCTTCGATGATGGCGCTGTTCCATCGCGACGCGACCGGCCAGGGCGAATGGGTCGACGCGCCGTGCTGGCAGGCCACCGTGAACACCGCGAAGCTCGAGATGGCGGCGTATTCGTACGTCGGCATTCCGTTCAGCCGTCAGCGCGCCAATGTTCAGGTCGGACTGGAGCCGCTACCGTGCCGCAACGGCTACATCTATACGTTGTGGGCGGCCGACTCCCATTGGAAGGCGCTGAAGACACTGCTCGGTAATCCGCCGGAACTCGACAGTGAGCTTTTCGATACCCACGCCGGACGTCACGAGAATGACGACATTATGCGGACGCTGATCCGCGATGAACTCGCGAAGCATGACATGGATTATCTGGTGACCGAGGGACAACGGTTAGGTCTGACGATTGGTCCGGTCCATACGGTGGCGCAGGCGGCGCACAATTCGCATCTACGTGCTCGCGGCGCATTCGTCGAGATCGATCATCCGGTGGCGGGACGTTTCGAGTATCCGCGATCGCTCGTGCAGATGACCGGGACGCCGCCGCAAGCGACGCGCGCACCGCTGCTTGGTGAACATAACGTCGAGATTCTCCGGCGGCTGGGCTATACCATCGAGGACCTGCAGGGACTTCGCGCGGCCGGCGTGATTTAGCAGGACGCCGAGAAACCATAAAGGTAAGGGCCTCGCTCAGATCGCTCGCTCCTTCATTCGCGCGGGACTTAGCCGCCTATCCGAGCATCGCGAGCGTCAGGAAGTGAAAACAATGGGACGTCTTCCGCTCGAAGGAATCAGGGTCGCTGACTTCAGCTGGATCATCAATGGACCGCAAATCGCGCAATGGCTCGCAACCATGGGCGCAGAAGTGATCAAGATCGAGTCGCAAGTCTATATCGATATCGGACGGACCAATCCGGCGGGGATGGCCGATCGCGTTGCCGGTGTGAATCGTAGCGGCTTTTACCATGCGCTGAACTACGGCAAGAAGGCGATAAGCCTGAATCTGGGGCATCCAAAGGGGCACGACCTGATGGGCGAAATCGTTCGACGCAGCGATTTCGTATTGGAGTGTTTCCCCGGGCCGACCGCCGAAAAGCTCGGACTGACCTATGCCGAGATGAAGAAGCTCAAGTCCGATATCATCATGATCTCGGTGTCGCTCCTGGGCAAAACGGGCCTCGAACCGTCGAAGTGGGTGGGTTGGGGACCGATGGCTTGCTGCTTCGTCGGCATGTTCGATGCTCAGGGTTATCCAAGAGCTTCGTCGAAAGAGACCGAAGGTTCGACGCGCGAGACGCCTGGCCCGCCGCGCCAAACCGGCGGGACCTGGCCCGACTATGCAATTGCGTCGTCGGTAGTCTTTCATGCACTCGCGGCGCTGCGGCATCGTAACCGTACGGGCGAGGGGCAGTGGATAGACGCGAGCATGGGGGAAACGGTGATTGGTCAGATGCACGAATGGTACACTGACTATTTCATGAATGGACGCGATCGGCGTCAATGGGGTAATC
>Ga0182024_10002061_pt1 | contig 50550 bp, 48 predicted proteins | sample P32metaG_FD_120480 | JGI IMG/M metagenome (GOLD analysis project Ga0182024, IMG submission 120480) | Permafrost microbial communities from Stordalen Mire, Sweden - P3-2 metaG (Illumina Assembly) | ecosystem: Environmental > Terrestrial > Soil > Wetlands > Permafrost | place: Sweden: Stordalen...
CGCGATGTAGATGTCGACCGGCCACCCCGGGTCGCGGTATGAGCCCGCAGGCGGCGAGGAGAACGCAACCAGGCCGTCCCCGTTGCGCGTGTAGAAGTAGTTCGTCTTGCCGAGCGTGCAGTCATGCCTGAGCAGCGCATTACTCGCTTGCTGCTGCGTGTCGCCCTGGAGCCGCGGCACGACGCAGATGCGCACTGCCGTGCAGTAACGGACGTAGACCTGGCCTCGCGAGCACTTGTAGAACGTGTCGGCGCTCGCGGCACTGGCGAACGCCGCGACGACCAGGGCGGCAACCGCCGCCATCGACGCCATGGAAATGAGCAGCCTCCTGGGCAAGCTAATCCTCCTTGTAGCTGTTGCAATAAGTCACGTGTGCGAATCAATACGCAGCAGGCCGTCCGTGCCTGACAGGGATCAGCTTTCCGTCCACGAAAGACTCGTCTGTGACCCGATCTGCGCTCGCAGGACGGCACCGCCTGTGATCGCAAGGTTGCTGACGAACACCTGTCGGCGTTGCACCGCGAGACGCTTCAGAGGCTTCCAATCGCCGTGCTTGTATTGCTCGATCGTGAGCTTGCCCGACTGTGGAGCGCGGCCCCACGCTTGAATCTGCCTGTGGTTCAGCCTCGAGGTCACGAACGGGAAGCGGAAGGCGATCGCCGATGGCTTCGGCTGGCCGTTCAGGTAATAGAGGCCGGACTGATACGTCGAGGCGTAGTTCGGAATCGGAGGCGAGTCGACGAGCTGCAGGAACATGACGGTGTCCACGCCCTGGCGCCAGAGGACGTACATGGATTGCTCGTACCACCTCGCCTGTCGCTGAATCGGAACCCCTTGCGGGTCGGGCGGGTTGCTATCCCAGGAGATCTCGGTCACCCACACCTGCTTGGGCCCTGCGGGGAGGATGTGGCCCGACCGCTCGGCGGCGTGCAGTATCCGAGTTAGCTTGTAGATGTCAGGCACCGCGACATCGTCGGGATTTAGCGCAGGCGACAGCGGCCCCGCGACGCCGTAGGGGTGGTGGTCGATTGCGTCGGCATGCACTGGGTTGCTGCAGGGCGTCGGTGTCAGCTGGGTTCGGCCGTTCAGGCAAAACAAAGCGCGATCGAACTCTGCCGGGGGGATTCGCTCGCCGCCGGGCGGATCCCCGTAGGGGGCCGTCCCGCCCAGGATGACCAAGTTGGACTTCGACACCGCCTTGACCGACTTGTAAAGCGCGTTCATCAGGCCCCGGAAGATGATCGGGCTCTCCGCCACCCAGCGATGGCCGCTGCGCACCCAGGCTGGGCTCAGGTAGACGCTGAGATTGGGCTCGTTCCAACCCTGCCAGTCGCTGACCTTCGGCAGATCCGTCCCGGGCTGCGAGGGGTCGGGGAAATGGCCGCCGTAGCGCTTGGCGGCGGCGGAAGCAAAGGCGCCGTAGTCAACCGCCGACGGCTTCCAGGTTCCCGGGGTTTCGCCCTTCGGTATGTCCGCGCCCTCGGCCCAGGTGGGTGCGTTCGTGATCGTGATCAGGATCTTGAGTCCGTAGCTGTGAAGAGCGCGCACCTGAGAGTCAATCGCCGTCCAGTTGTAGCCGGGACTCGCCGGGTTGGAGGCGTTGAAGCCAGCGGGACGCGTCTGTGGGGCAACGGCCGCCCAGTTGATATTGATCCGGACCATGCCCGCGCCCTCGTTGACGGCGCGGGGAAGCCAGATGGCACGCGTCGCCGCGCTCTCGGTGGTTAGGACGGGGTCTGAGAAGAAGCCCGTCGTGAGCCCGGGAAGCGCCTGCGCGGCCCCGGCGCTCAAACCCATGAGCACCAGCACGCCCAGGACGACGAGCGTGCGAATACGCATCATCGGCATTGGCTAGGGCATACGAGGCGGACGAGAGTCGGCTGACACGGCGGAGGTTTACTTAGCTTTAACTTAAGATTCGACCAGCACCCCGGGGTTCATGGCCCCGGCCGGGTCCACGGCCGCCTTTGCCCCCCGCAGCGCCGCCGCAAACGGCTCCGGCCGCTGGCGGTCATACCAGGGACGGTGATCGCGCCCCACGGCGTGGTGGTGGGTGATCGTCCCGCCGCCGGCAAGCACGGCGTCGGCGGCCGCGCGCTTGATCACGGCCCACTGCTCGATCTCGGCGCCGCGCTCGGCGGGCGCGAGAACCGTGTAGTACACGGCGGGGCCGTCGGGATACACGTGCGTGAAGCGGCAGGTGACCGAGCCGGCGCCGCACGCCTCGCCGACCGCCGCCAGCGTGCGCTCCATAACGGCCTGGTGCAGGGCGGGGAAGCGGTCCCAGGTGATCGCGGTCTCAAAGGTCTCAGAGAGCACGCCCATGGCCACGAAGGTGTCACGCAGGTGGGGGCGCGGACGAAGGCCTCGCGCCAGGTGCCGACGGAGTCCTGCCCGGTCGATCCCGACGACTCCGCGGGCGGCGCCCAGTCACCGCCGTGGTCGCCGCAGCACTCCAGCGCCCGGGCCATCAGCGCCTCCACATCCCATTCCGAGGACTCGAAGCCGAGCACCAGGAGCGCAGCGCTTCCGTCGCCGGCTCCGGTCAGCGCAGCCTCGCTGGGATCGATCAACCGGCAGTTGGCGGGGTGCAGGCCCGATTGCGAGAGCGCCCGCACGGCCTCGGCGCCCGCCATGAAGTCCCCGAAGCGAACCGCGGCCGAGGCGCGAAACCGCGGGCGAGGGCGGACTCGGACCCAGGCCTCGGTGATGATCCCCAGCGTCCCCTCGGAGCCGATCAGCATCCGGTCAGGCGATATGCCCGCCCCGGAGCCCGGCAGGCGCCGCGACTCCCAGATCCCGATGGGGGTCACCGCCCGGACCGACTCGACGAGATCGTCGATGTGGGTGTCGAGCGTCGCGAAATGCCCGCCCGCGCGGGTGGCGATCATCCCGCCGAGGGTGGCGAACTGAAAGGACTGGGGGAAGTGGCGCAGCGTCAGCCCGTGAGCGCGCAGCTGGGTCTCGAGCTCGGGGCCGGTGGCGCCGCCCTGGATTCGGGCCGAATGCGAGATCGAGTCGACCTCGCGCACCTGGTCAAGCGCCTTGAGATCGATCGTCACGACTCCCGTGTATCTATGGGAGTCGACGACGGGCTCCACGCCCCCGACGACGCTGGTGCCGCCGCCGAACGGGATGACCGCGGCCCCGGACCCCATCGCCCAGTCGAGCACCGAGACGACCTCGTCCTCGGTGCGCGGGTGGGCCACGACGTCGGGCGGGTGCTCGAACTCGCCCCGGAAGGCTCTGACCACGTCCCGGTAGGAGCTCCCGTAGGTGTGCAGCGCCCGTTGATAGAGATCCGAGGAGCAGATCGCGGTCAGGGAATCGGGCGCCCTCAACCGCGGAGCCGGCAGCGAGACCGACTCCAAGGGCATCGGGACCTCGGGATCGGCCGAGCCGAATCCCAGGTGCCCGGCCAGAAATCCAGCCGCGCCTCGGAGCTCCTCGCCCGAGAGCTGCTCGTCCTCATAGCCCCATCCCCAGTGCTTGAGCCGCCGTGATTGCCCACCCACGCGGCCACCCTACCTCGGTACGGTGTTACCGGTGTCGGTCACCACCGGTCTCATTGCCCGCGGTCCCTGGGACCCCTCCCGGGTGGATGTCGCATGGCAGCCCGATCCCTTCGAGCCGTCCCAGAGCGCCATCGAGGCAGCCGACCAAGCCCTCGCTGAGCTGCGTCAGCGCGGCTCGCCCAGCCACGACGGACTGGCCGCGCGCCTGGTCAGCTTCCAGGCCGACAGCGAGAAGCTCCAGCTCCAGCTTCAGCCGGCCCGGTGGGCACTTCGCCTGATCGAGGATGACATCTCCAACAGCCTCTCGGTGCTCTGCCTGGTCCGCCGGTTAGACCGCCGCTGGCTCGCAGGACGGCGGGCCGAGTGGCTGGCCACCTGGGCGGGGCGCTGGGCGCTGGGCGCGGGCGGGGCCGTCGAGGTCGACGAGAACCCGGCCGAGGCGATGACCCGAGAGCTTCAGGAGGAATGGTCGGTGGTCCCCGAGCGCTACACGGTCGAGGCGCTGGTCGGCGTGCCCAGCGGGATGGTGCTGCTGGTGGGGATGGCGTGGCTGCCCGACGGCGCCTCGGTCACCCCCGATGCCGAGCACGACGAGTACGCCTGGTGGCCGGCGAGCACCGATGACTGGCCGCCCGAGGCCGATGGACCGCTGCGGACGCTCGCGGCGACCTTGTCGGCCGGGGAATGAGGTTCATCACCTTCGGCCGCCTGGAGGTGGCCTCGTTCACCCATTCGGCGGTCTATCTGGCGCTGCTCGTGTGCGCGTTCGGGCTGGGCAATCCTCAGCCGGAAACGTTTATCCTAGGACTTAGCCACGGCGTGATCTGGATCGGGATGTCGCTGGTCTGCATCGCGGCCGCCCGGGCCCACATAATCCCGTTCTGGCTGGCGGTGACGGTGGCTGTACTGGGCGGACTTGGGCCATTTGCGGGATCGATCGGATTTCTGATCGCCGATCGCAGGAGGGTCACCGGAACGGCGCCAGGCTCACGGTAGAGTGAAAGGCCCAAAAGAATGTCGGTCGATACCAGCACTATCGAAGTATTGATGCCAGCCATGGGCGACTCCGTCGCCGAGGGCACGGTGCTGGAGTGGCATAAGCAGGAGGGCGACTCGGTCGCCGCCGACGAGACGATCGTCGAGATCTCAACCGACAAGGTCGACGCCGAGGTGCCCGCGCCCGCGGCGGGAACCATTACCAAGATTCACGCCGCCGAGGGCGACACCGTCGCGGTCGGCGCGCTGCTGGCCGAGATCGACACCCACGGCAACGGCGCCTCGCCCAGCGCCTCCAACGGGGGCGGCGGCGCGACCGTGCACCAGCCGGCTACGCCGGTCTCCGGCGAGTCGCCGCCGGCCACCCCGCAGGAGGCGGCCGCGTCGGCCGGGACCGAGGCCGAGGGCCTGACCGCCGCCGAGCAGGCGAGCCCGCAGACGACCGACGAGGCTCCCGAGGCCGCCACCACGACTGCCGGGGCGACCAACCAGAGCGCCCAGACTGAGCTCAACGGCCAAGCCGGTCAGACCATCGACATCGTCACCCCCACCGGCGGCGAGTCGGTCACCGAGGGCACGATCCTCGAGTGGTCGGTCAAGGTCGGCGACGAGGTCTCAGACGGCGACACGGTGGTCGAGATCTCCACCGACAAGGTCGACATGGAGCTGCCGGCCCCGAGCTCGGGCACGATCACCGAGATCCTCGCCGAGGAGGGGGAGACGGTCACCGTCGGGCAGGTGATCGCCCGGATGAGCGCGACCACCAAGGCCAAGGCCGGCCCGGGCGCGCCTCGAGACACCAACCCGGCCCAGGACGGCGGCCCCCAGGCTCCGGCCCCACCGGCTCCGGGCGGCGAGGACGCCACCGCCAACGCGTCCCCGATCGCCCGCCGCGTGGCCGCCGCCAACGGCGTCAACCTCAACGACGTCACCGGGAGCGCCCGCGGTGGCCGGATCACCAAGGCTGACGTCCTGGCGGCCGAAAACGGATCCAGCTCGTCCGGGCAAGCGCCCGCATCCGCGCCCTCCGCCCCGGCGCCCAGCTGCGGCCAGCTGATCAAGGGAAGCGGCGCCGCCCTGGCCCGCTACATGGATCAGAGCCGCTCGATCCCGACCGCCACCTCATTTCGCACGCTCACGGTCACCGTGCTCGACGAGCGACGCAAGCAGCTCAAGGAAGCCGGACTGCGCGTCTCCTTCACCCACCTGATCGCCTACGCGATCGCTCGGGTGGGCACCGATGAGATGCCGGTCATGGCCAACCACTTCGCCGAGCAGGACGGCAAGCCCTACCGCTACGACGACGGGGCGGTCAACCTGGGGCTGGCCGTCGACGTCGAAAAGAAGGACGGCAGCCGCACTCTGATGGTGCCCGTGATCCGCGACGCCGGGCGCCACAGCTTCCGGGACTTCCTCGAGGCCTACAACGCTCTGGTCGAGAAGGCGCGGACCAACACGCTGACCGCCGATGACCTGAGCGGAGGCAACCTGACCCTCACCAATCCGGGCGGGATCGGGACCATCGCCTCCGTGCCGCGCCTGATGGTCGGTCAGGGCACGATCGTGGCCACTGGCTCGATCGCCTACCCGGTGGGCCTGGAGCGCGTCGGTCCCCTGATCGGGGCCGAGAAGGTCATGACCATGACCTCCACCTACGACCACCGGATCATCCAGGGCGCCGAGTCCGGGCGCTTCCTGCAGCGCATCGAGGCCCTGCTCCACGGCGGCGAGAGCTTCTACGAGAAGGTGTTCGCCGATCTGGGCGTCGAGCTGCCCGCGCTGCCTCCGCCCCCCGAGCCCCAGCTGAGCGCCGCCGAGGGTAAGGCCCCGAGCAACGGCTCGGGCACCCCGATCGTCGACCGGCGCAAGTCCGAGCTCGACGAGGAGCTCATGCAGGCCGTCCAGGCCGCCGTCTCGCTGCTCAAGGCCCACCGCACCCACGGCCACCTGGCGGCTCGCCTGGATCCGCTGGGTCGCGAGCCCGAGTCAGATCCGGCGCTGGATCCGGCACCGCTGGGGCTCACCCCGGAGCTGATGGAGAAGATCCCGGCCCACATCCTGCGCATGTATGTCCCCGGCGACACGCTCGCCGAGGCGCTCCCGCACCTGCGTGAGACCTACTGCGGGACGATCGCCTATGAGATCGAGCACATCGCCTCAAACCGCCAGCGCCTGTGGCTGCGCGAGGCCATCGAGTCGGGCTCCTTCCGGCGTCCTTTGACCGCCGATGAGCAGAAGGCGCTGCTCAAGCGGCTAACCGAGGTCGACGCCTTCGAGCGCTTCATGCACAAGGCCTACCTCGGCCAGAAGCAGTTCTCGGTCGAGGGGTTGGACATGACGGTGCCGATGATCGACGAGCTCACCCAGCTGTCGGCGACCCGCGGCGCGCGCGAGGTCGTGATCGGGATGGCCCACCGCGGACGGCTCAACGTGCTGGCCCACAACCTCGGCCGCCCCTACGCGACGATCTTCGCCGAGTTCGAGGGCTCCTCGACGCTCGAGCCGATCACCACCCTGCCCCAGGGCGGCACCGGGGACGTCAAGTACCACCACGGCGCCCAGGGCTCCTACCAGCTGCCCGGTGGGGAATCGATCATCGTCCGCCTCGAGTCCAATCCTTCGCACCTGGAGTTCGTCGGCCCGGTCGCCTCGGGCGCCACCCGGGCCGCCCAGACGACCCGCCAGGGCCCGCATGCCCATCAGGACACCAACGCCGCCATCCCGATCATCCTGCACGGCGACGCCGCCTTCCCCGGTCAGGGCGTGGTCGCCGAGACCCTGAACCTCCAGGCGCTCGACGGCTACACGGTCGGCGGCACCGTCCACATCATCCAGAACAACCAGGTGGGCTTCACCACCGACGCCGACGATGCCCGCTCGACCACGATGGCGTCTGACCTGGCCAAGGGCTTCGACGTTCCCATCATCCACGTCAACGCCGACGACGTGGCGGCCTGCATCAGCGCGGTGCGCCTGGCCTTCGCCTTCCGCCAGGAGTTCGGTCACGACGTGCTCATCGATCTGATCGGCTACCGGCGCTTCGGCCACAACGAGGCCGACGAGCCCGCCTACACGCAGCCCGAGATGTACCAGGTGGTCAAGAAGCACCCCTCGGTGCGCGAGCTCTTCGCCCGCCAGCTGGTCGACCAGGGGGTGGTCACCGAGCAGGAGTCCACCGAGATGACCGACGAGGTGTGGTCGGTGCTGGCCGATTCCCACGCCGAGCTCAAGGAACGGATCGCTGCCGCCAAGAGCCTCGAGCACGCCACCGGCGAGTACCAGCTCGATCGCACGCCCTCGCCCGAGGTCAAGACCGCGGTCCCGCACGACCGCCTCCAGGTCCTCAACGAGGAGCTGCTCGCGATCCCCGACGGCTTCACCGTGCACCCCAAGCTCGTCAAGCAGCTCGAGCAGCGCCGCGAGGCGGTCGAGTCGGGCTCGGGGATCGTGTGGGCGCACGCCGAGTCCCTGGCCTTCGCCTCGCTCCTGACCGAGGGAATCCCGATCCGCCTCACCGGACAGGACACCGAGCGCGGCACCTTCAGCCAGCGCCACCTCGTCCTGCACGACCCCAAGACCGGCCAGGAGCACTGCGCGATGCAGCACCTGCCGGGATCACTGGCCCCGATGGAGCTGCACAACAGCCCCCTGTCGGAGATGGCCTGCGTGGGCTTTGAGTACGGCTACTCCCAGGAGGGCCCGGAGACGCTGGTGCTCTGGGAGGCCCAGTTCGGGGACTTCGTCAACGGCGCCCAGGTGATCATCGACCAGTTCATCATCTCGGGCCTGGCCAAGTGGGGCCAGACCTCGCGGCTGACCCTGCTTCTGCCCCACGCCTACGAGGGCTCGGGCCCCGAGCACTCCTCGGCGCGCCTGGAGCGCTTCCTGCAGCTCGCCGCCGAGGGCAACATCCGGGTGGCCAATCCGACCACGCCGGCCCAGTACTTCCATCTGCTGCGCCGCCAGGCGCGGATCGCCAAGCAGCGCCCGCTGGTGGTCATGACCCCCAAGAGCCTGCTGCGCCTGCCCCAGGCGGCCAGCAGCCTCTCAGAGCTCACCGAGGGTCGCTTCCAGCCGGTGCTCGCCGATCCGCTCGCCGATCCCGAGCAGGTCACCCGGCTGGTCCTGTGCACCGGCAAGATCTATTACGACCTGCTCGCCGATCCGGGCCGCGAGAACAACTCGGGAGTGGCGCTAGGCCGGGTGGAGCTGCTCTATCCGTTCCCCCAGTCAGAGCTCATGGAGTTGATCGCGAGCTATCCGAAGCTGACCGAGGTCGTCTGGGTCCAGGAGGAGCCGCGCAACATGGGCGCCCGCGCCTTCATGTCACCGCGGCTGCTCCAGGTGCTGGCCGAGGCGCTTCAGTTCGGCTATATCGGGCGGCCCGAGCGCGCGGCTTCGGGCGAGGGCTACCCGATCGCCCACGCCACCGAGCAGCGGCGGATCGTCTCCACCGCGCTGGATCTCTCCCAGCCGGTGTCGCAGTACCCGCGGAAGATGCCGGGCGAGCGCTAGCCCGTCCGGTTGGCTGCGCCAGCGAACTCCTAGCGCCGGCATCTACCGGTTCGAGACCGGCGGACCGCTTCTGCTTCCGGTCGCTTCAGGTAACGAAGCTAGGCGGGTGTCTGAGCGCGAGCTCGGTTGGTAATCCTATGCCGGCCTTGTGTCGATAGTCGACACAAGGTGATCGACCCCGACCCCGTTATCCCCGACGATGCTTCCCCGCTGGAGGTGCTGCTGGAGCTGTCGTCCAGCGCCAGCGAGGATCCGCTGCCCGGCTTTCTGCAGACGGTCGCGGAGATTATCTGCCGGACCGCCGGTTTCTCGACGGTCGCCCTCAACCTGTTCCGCCCCGCCTGGGACGACTATGAAGCCGCCCTGGTCATCGGTCAGGAGGAGAGCGTCAAGCTGCTGATGGGGACCTTGACGCCGCGCGGAGCGTTTCGCCGGATCATCACCGAGGCCGAGCAGCGGGTTCCCGGCGTCTTCTTCGTGTCTGAGGAATCCGGCCTTTGGGACGACCTCGACGACGTGTTCATCCCTGACCTGCCTGAGAGCGAGGACCCGGACGCGTGGCGCTCGGGAGACGGGCTGCTCGTGTTCCTCTCAGGCTCCGAGGGCGCTCCGCTGGGCTTCGTCTCCATGGACGAGCCGATCGACGGGCGGCGGCCGACCGACGAGGACCTGCGCCTGGTCCGCGCCATCTGCTCGCATGCCGAGCAGGCGCTAGAGAGCGCCCGCCGCGGCGTGGAGGCGACTGAGAACCAGCGCATGTTGTCGCTCCTGCTCGAGGCCTCACCGACGCTGTCGGCGTGCGCCACCACCGGCGAGCTGATGTCGATGGCCGGCCAGAACGTCGTTCCGCACCTGGGATTCGAGCGCTTCGCCGCCTACGTCGTCCGCGACGACATGCTCACGCTCACCGCCACGCGCGGATGGGATGAGCCCGCGTCGCTGTCGCAGACACTGTCGGTCTCCGCCGTCGAGTCGCTCCTGCGTCCCGAGCGAGAGCATGCGGGCTGCTTTTTGGGCAGCGCGAGCGAGCTGTTCGCCGACGTCACCGTGCCGCTCGATGGGCGCTCTCGCCGCAACGGCCGCGGCCTCTCCACATGGTCTGACCACTGTCTCGTCGTTCCCTGCCGCGGCGCGGAGGAGCGACTTTCCGGCCTTATCGTCATCGAGGACCCCATCGACCGTCTGCTGCCCAGCGACGATCGCCGCCGAGCGGTGCGACTGCTTGTCGACCTGGTCTCGGCGGCGCTGAAGACCATCGACCAGCGCTCCCGGCTCAGTTACCTGGCCACCCACGACGCCCTGACCGGCGTGCGCAACCGACGCGGCCTCGACGACGCCATCGCCGCCCATCTGGATGTAGCGCTGCTCGTCTGCGATCTCGACAACTTCAAGCAGGTCAACGACCGCTACGGTCACCATCGAGGAGACCAGGTGCTCGCCCGGTTCGGCGACCTGCTGCGCGAGCTGGCGCGTGAGAGCGACACCCCGATCCGTCTCGGCGGCGAGGAATTCTGCGTCGTAATGCCCAACACGGATCCGTCGGGTGCCATACAGGCGGCCGAGCGCCTGCGCAGCGAGACCTCCCAACGCCTGCGCGAGATCGTTCCCACGGGGGTCACCGTCTCAATCGGCGTGGCCGCCACCTCGAATGGTGTGCTCGATGCCCGCGCCCTGCTGACCGCCGCGGACCGTGGCCTTTACGCCGCCAAGGCCGCGGGCCGCAACCGCACCATCCTCCTCCCCGATCCTCCCCGAGTGACTGACCATTGATCGATCAGGCGACTGACGTTGCCCGTAGCGTCGTTCATATGTGACCTACACAACCGATACGGCAACACGTCACCATCTGGCACGGGTCGTTTCCTCTGCGACTCGGCACGTCTGTCCGATGAACATTCTGTCCGGCGATGCTGTTCCATTATGGAAGAGGCAAATTTGCCGGGAGGACAGACGAGAGTCGCCCCAGAGTCAGTCCTGAAGCTCTTATCGCCGCCTCGTACCACTTGACGCCCTTCCTAGCGCCAATAAAGTCGGTTCACGCCCCGCGATCCGTGGCGCCCAGCCGACCGAACAATCCTCAGTTCTTCACGGTGACCGTGAAGCTGACGACGGCGGCCGATCTGTCGGTAAAGTTGGAGCGCACGATCTTCCGTAGCCATCACAGCTCGTCTACGCAGACGGTGGCGGATTACACCTCCAGAGGCTCGAAGACGAGCACGGTCAACGTGATTTTCAAGGCGCCTAGCAACACCGGCCGCTACACGATCAAGGTGACCGGAAGCGAGAGCTGCGGCAACCAAAGCGTGTCTAACGGCATCAACGTCTTCTGACCTGATGCTCGGGCGGCTCGGTCCGCCACCAGACTGAAGAGAGGCCCTTCGGCAAATGCCGGCGGGCCTCTTTCTTGTGGGGTTACGATCCGCTTCGGCGGTTAGCGGCGGTAGGTCCCGGATCGAGACCGGCGGACCAGCCACACGATCAGCATCGAGAAGATCACCGAGAGGATCAGTCCTGCGCCGTGGCGATGGAGGACGTACCACGAAAACAGGCCGGCGATGAACGTGCCGGCCAGGCCGACGAGCACCGTCATGCCGATCCCCATGGGGTCGGGACCGGGCAGGAGCAGGCGGGCCAGAGCGCCGATGAAGAGTCCGGCGAAGAACAGGATGATGAGGTAGACGAGCAGTCCCATGGCTCGATCGTACTCTTGCCCGGCACCTTGAACGTCAAGCTCTTCTACAGCGGGACCGAGCCTAAGCTCGCCACAAGGTTACGAGTGACGACCACCAAGACGATCACCACGTCGTAGGCCCGGATATCTTCTCGCGCTTAATTGTGTACGCGATAGGGTACACTTGCTGCCATGAGCAAGACGGTTCCGGTTCGACAGCTTCGCAACGAGCTCAGTCAGGTCATCGACCGCGTGGCAGATATGCGGGAGCACGTCATCGTTACCCGGCGGGGGCGTCCGGCGGCCGTGCTGGTTCCGGTCGACGAGTACGAGGCGTTGGAGGAGACGGCCGAGATCCTTTCTGATCCAGAAACCCTTTCCGCGATCGAGGAAGGGCGCGAGGAAGCTGAGCGAGGGGAGACGGTGACGCTTGCCCAGGTTCGTCGGGATCTCGAGCGTCGCGCTCGACGATAGGTGGGCCGGGTCGAGCTCGTCCGGCGGGCTCGTCGAGAGGTTCTCGAGCTCGAACGGCCGCTTGCGGATGCTGTGAGCGAGGCGCTCGGACTGCTTGAGCGAGAACCTGAAGCAGGTCATGCGCTTCGCGGTCGACTCCGCGGACTGCGGTCGCTTCGTGTCGGGACATACCGAATCATCTATCAACTCGACGAGCGGAAGCAGGTCGTGCGGGTTCTCGCGGTCCGCCATCGGACCGTCGCCTATACGACCGATCCGCGCTGAGGCCCTCCATAAAAACCAACGAGCAATGACGCCAGTCGTTCCGCAGCTCTGACTTCATCCGCGCCGTGTCGGCACGGTACGAGGCAGCCCGAACTGGGGGAACACGCTGCTGTCAGCAAAGAAGGTGATCTCGGCGACCTTGTCGCCGGCGAGGGTAAGCACGATCAACCCGTAGGGGCGCGCGATCTCGGTTTGCGGGCTCGGGAAGTAGCAGCCGAAGGCGGGCTGACCGTTGGCCCGGGTCGGGATGATCTGCAGTGGCGCCCCCCGGAGCGCGGCGCGGTCGTTGAGGAACCGTCCGATCGCCGCGGCTCCTTGGTACTCGTAGGGGTAGGGCGGCATCGTCAGCCAGGCGTCGTCGGTGAGCAATGCGACGGCGGCGTCGACGTCGCCGTCCTCGATCGCGTTCGCGAATTGCCCGACCAGCTCGCGCTCGAGTCGGGAGTTGGGCAGCGGCGCTCGTTCGCGCCCGGCAGCGGGCAGGCGGCTGTCCAGGGCGACCCGGGCGCGCCGCAGCAGGCTGTGCACCGCGGCTTCGCTCGTGTCGAGGATCTCGGCCACCTCCGCGGCGCGGAAGCTGAGCACGTCGCGGAGGACCAGCACCGCCCGCTGCTGGGGCGGAAGGTGTTGGAGACCGGCCACGAACGCGAGCGCGATCGCTTCCTTGTGCTCATAGCGGGCCTCGGGCCCGGGTGCCGCGTCGGCGATCCCCTCGATGAGCACGTCCGGGTAGGGCTCGAGCCAGATCGGTTCGCCCATGCGGCTGGGCGTGGGGGGCTCGGTCATCGGTCCGAGGCGCTGGGGCCGGCGCGCGCTCGCGCGCAGTGCGTCCAGCGAGCGGTTGGTGGCGATGCTGTACAGCCAGGTCCGGATCGACGCCTGCTCGGCGAACTGGTCGAGCCCGCGCCAGGCGGCCAGCAGGGTCTCCTGGACCAGGTCCTCCGCGTCCTGGGTCGAGCCGACGATTCTGTAGCAGTGCAGTTGCAGCTCATGCCGGTAGGGCTCGGTCAGTTCGCGAAACGCGTTCTCGTCCCCGGCGCGAGCCAGCGTGAGCGCGCGATCGGTCACGTTCGGATCTTCGCATCGTTTCGGTTGCAAGCCATCGTCTGTACAGACGTCGCGGGCCCCAAAAATTCGTCGCTCAATTTCGTGACCTCCCGCCGTCTACAGGGGTGATGACCACAAATCCCCTAGGAGGGCACATGACCATCGCAGACAAAGCAGTTCTGGTCACCGGGGGCAATCGCGGCATCGGGCAGGCACTGGTGCAAGAAGCCCTGCGACGCGGGGCGAAGCGGGTGTATGCCGGTACGCGCCAACCGTTGGCCCACGTCGACGAGCGCATCACACCCGTGGCCCTGGACGTGACCAGTGCGGCCCAGATTCAGGCTGCGGTCGAGCGCGTCGGATCGCTCGATCTCCTCATCAATAACGCCGGCTTGGGGCTTCCCGACGACCTCAGCGATCGGGCGGCGCTCGAACAGCACCTCGCCGTCAACCTCCTGGGCACATACGGCGTGACCCAGGCCTTCCTGCCGTTGCTGACTCGCTCTCACGGAGCCATCGCCAACGTCCTGTCGCTGGCGGCGTTCGCCGCGGTGCCGGTCCTGCCGGCCTATTCGATCTCAAAGGCGGCCGCCTTCAACCTGACGCAGTCGCTGCGGGCGCTGCTGGCCGGACGGGGCGTGAGCGTACATGCCGTGCTGGCCGGCCCCGTGGACACCGACATGGCCCGAGGCCTCGACATACCGAAGGCCTCGCCGGAGTCGGTTGCGCGAGGCATCTTCGACGGCCTGGAGAACGGGGAGGAGGAGATCTTCCCCGATCCCATGTCGGCGCCCATGGCGGAGCGCTGGCGCCACGGTGCGGCCAAGGCGCTAGAACGCGAGAATGCCGCGCTCCTGCAAGCGGAGAGCGCCGCGGCATGAGTACCAGCAGCAAGTCGCAGGCTTCCCCGGTGGAGACACTGACGACGGCGACGGCGACGGCGGCGGCGCTGACGGCGACCCTCGGACTCGCCGCCGCCTGCTGGGTCGTCGCGGTCCACGAGATGCATGGGATGGACATGGGCGTCGCCACCCCGCTCGGGTCGTTCGCGTTCTTTGCCGTCCTGTGGGTGTCGATGATGGCGGCGATGATGCTGCCCGGGGCCGCCCCGGCAGTCGTGAGACGAGCTCACGCCGCTCAAGCAGCACTTCCGCCGGCGCTGCCGGGAGCGCGTCCGCTCTGGCCTCGGGTTCGGGCTCTGCTGCGTGGGCTCGAGCATCGGGCTGATGCTGGTGTTGGTGGCGCTGAGCGTCATGAGCATCGCCTGGATGTCGGTGATCGCCGCCGTCGCTCTTGCCCAGAAGCTCCTCCCCGCGAACGCCGCCATCGATGTGCCGCTGGCGCTGGCGATCGTCGGACTTGGACTCTTGATCCTCATCGCGCCCGCGTCGGTTCCCGGACTCATGCCACCGATGTGAGACTTCATGGCTACCCCAGGCCACGCCATCTGTTCTAACGACAACAAGGAGAGAAAATGAATACGCCGCCGATCGTTTCACCGCAGGAGTGGGAGGCCGCGCGCGAGGAACTGCTCGTGGAGGAGAAGAAGCTGACCCGCGCCCGCGATGCGCTGGCTGCACAGCGCCGCCGGATGCCGAGGATGGCGGTGAAGGACGACTACCGCTTCGATGGCCCGAAGGGTCCAGCGAGCCTGCTCGATCTGTTCGAGGGGCGCAGTCAGCTGATCGTCTACCGCTTCTTCTTCGAGCCCGGGGTGGCCGGGTGGCCCGAGGGCGGCTGTCCCGGCTGCTCCTTCGTCGCCGACCAGGTCGCTCACCTCGCTCACATGAACGCGCGTGACACGACCCTCGCGTTCGTCTCACGCGCTCCGCAGCCCGACATCGAGCGCTTGAAAGCGCGGATGGGCTGGGAGATTCCGTGGTACGCCCTCACCGACGACTTCGACGCGGACTTCGGCGTCGACGAGTGGCACGGCACCAACGCCTTCCTCCGCGAAGGCGACCGGATCTTCCGCACCTATTTTGTAAACAACCGCGGCGACGAGGCCATGGGGAGCACTTGGACCTACCTCGACATCACCGCGCTCGGCCGCCAGGAGGAGTGGGAGGACTCGCCGGAGGGCTACCCGCAGACACCGCCCTACCAGTGGTGGAGCCGGCACGACGAGTACGGCGTTTAGGCCTGGACGAGCGGTTGCAGGCTCGCGCGGGCTCGACTCTCCGCTTACTCTGGCCCGATGCTCAGTGCGCTCGGTGCCTCCGTCGACCGTCGAATCGCCAACGCGATCCTCGCTCGAGCGCGGCGCCGGTGGCTCCCGTTGCGGCTCGTGCCGGCCACGTTGATCCGCCCGCTCGCGGTACCCGCGGCAACGCTGATTCGCCGCGAGGTCTCGCGCACCGTGGCCACGACGGCGGCGACCGTCGGCGTCGTGGTCGCGCTGGTGCTGATCGTCGTCGGCTGGTAGTGGCGACGGCCTCCTGGCTCGACCAGTTCCGTGCGCTCCTGCGCAGCCCGACGTCGGTGCTCGCCGACGTCAGCCACGACCCGGCCGGTCCCGAGCGGCTGCTCGTCCGCGGCGATGCCACGGGCACGATGCAGCTCTCCGAGCTCGTCGATGGCCGGCGGTTCGTCCTCACTGACCTGCCCGAGCCGGTTGGTGGGGCCCACTACCTGCCCACGGGTCGCCAGACGGTGCTCGAGATCGATCAGGGCGGCAACGAGCGCTACGGCCTGTGGCTGATCGACCTCGACGCGGCCACCGCCGACCCGGTCAGAGAACTGGCGGGGCTGCGCGCGCTTACGAGTGACCCGCGGTTCGGTCACCACTTCGCCGGGGCGTCGCCCGACGGTCGCCTGATCGCCTACGTGTCCAACCGGGACGGCGGCGTCGACTTCGACCTGTGGACGGTGGAGCTCGCGACCGGGGAGCACCGACTCGTCCACGCCGGGGGGACCTGGTACCACGCGAGCTCAGGATTCGCTCCCGACGGACGCACCGTCGCCGTGCTGGCCCCCGGGAACCGCCCCCTTGACTCAGACCTCGTGCTGGTCGACGTCGAGACCGGCGTGGCCAATACTCCGCTGGCGCATCCCGAGGAGGCGGCGCTCGTCGGGTCCCCGGCGTGGATCGACGACGGCAGCTTCGCGGTCGGCTCGAACGTCGGCGGCGACTTCAGGACGATCCTCCGTCACGATCTCGTGACGGGTGCGACGAGCCCGCTCCAGAGCGGTGAGGCGGATGTCGACGCCGACGTCGTGGCCAGCGGCGACGGCGCCACGCTCCTGGTGATCGAGAATCGCGACGGCGCCAATGTGATGACGCTCCGCGACGCTGCGACGGGGGCCGTCCGCCGGGAGGTGCCGACGCCCGAGCCCGGCGTCGTGTCCTCCCATGCAATTGAGCCGCCGATCCTGTCGGGCGATGGCTCGCGGGTGTACTTCACGCTGTCGACGCCCCGGATGGCCGGCGAGGTCTTCGCGTTTGACTCCGCGACGGGCCAGACCCGCCGGCTGACGCATGGGCCGGCCGGGGTACCGGCGGACCTGTTGGTTCGCGCCGAGTCGCACCGGGTGGAGAGCTTCGACGGCGAATCGGTGCCGATGTTCGTGTTCCGGCCAGACACCGGCGAGCCGCGTCCGCCGGTCGTCGTGCTCGTCCACGGTGGCCCCGAAGCGCAGTCGATGCAGCTGTTCAATCCGGTCATCCAGGGGCTGGTGCTCGCCGGCTTCGGCGTCATCGTTCCAAACGTCAGGGGCTCGACGGGCTACGGCAAGCGCTACGCCTCGCTTGATGACACGACCAAGCGCCTTGACTCGGTCCGGGATCTCGCCGCCGTCCACGGCTTCCTGGACACGGCCGGCTTTGACGCCGGCCGCGCGGCGCTCTGGGGCGGCTCCTACGGCGGGTACATGGTGCTGGCCGGGGTCGCGTTTCAGCCCGAGCTATGGGCCGCCGGCGTGGATATCGTCGGGATCTCGGATCTCGTCACCTTCTTGCAGAACACCTCTGAGTACCGGCGGGCCCATCGCGAGCACGAGTACGGGTCGCTCGATCACGACCGCGCGTTCCTGGAGTCCGCCTCGCCATTGCGCCGGGTCCAGGAGATCCGCGCTCCCCTGTTTGTCATCCACGGGCGCAACGACCCGCGCGTGCCGGTGACCGAGGCCGAGCAGCTCGTGACCAATCTCCGTGAGCGGGGGATCCGGTGCGTGCTGAAGATCTACGAGGACGAGGGTCACGGTCTGGCCCGCCTCGCCAACCGGCTCGATGCCTACCCGGAGGCGGTCGGTTTCCTGCGCGAGGTCCTCGCGAGCTGATCGCCGGCGCGCGGTCCGTTCCTCGGCCACGTCGTAAGCGACCCCTTCAGACTGTCGCATGCGACCCTTTAAGAGCGTCGCAAGCGTCCTTTTCACCACGTCGTATTGGTACTCTACAGATGGCATGAGCGCCATCAACCCATATCAACGTCGCGTGGTGGACGAGGAGCTCGACGAGCTCCTCGGCACTCTCCCGGCGATCGCCATCGAGGGACCCAAGGGAGTGGGTAAGACACGCACAGCGCTGCAGCGGGCCAAAACGGTGCATCGTCTGGACGATCCGGCGGAGCTCGCGGTCGCCCGAGCCGATCCGCACCGACTACTGGACGGTGAACGGCCGGTGCTCATCGACGAGTGGCAGCGACTGCCGGAGATCTGGGATCTCGTGCGACGTGCCGTGGACGACGGCGCGCCTCCGGGCAGCTTTCTGCTAACCGGATCAGCGATCCCGAACCCCCCGCCGACGCATTCGGGCGCCGGACGGATCGTCAGGTTGCGGATGCGTCCTCTCGCGCTCAGCGAGCGTTTTGCGCATACGAGCGTGAGCCTCGCGGAGCTGCTCACCGGCTCCCGACCTCCCATCCGGGGCGACACGGGCCTCGCCCTGGCCGAGTACACCGAGGAGATCCTGGCCTCGGGGCTGCCCGGGGTTCGCCCGCTCTCGGGCCGGGCGCGCCTGCGGCAGCTGGAGGGCTACGTCGAGCGGGTCGTGGACCGCGACATCCCGGATGATGCTGGCGTCTCCATCCGCAACCCGGCAGCGCTGCGGCGCTGGATGACCGCATACGCAGCGGCGTCATCCACCACCACCACCTTCGAGACGATCCGTGACGCCGCCAGCGCGGGCTACACACGCAAACCGTCCAAGAACGCCACGCTGGCCTACCGTGACGCGCTCGCCCGCGTCTGGATCCTCGACGAGGTGCCCGCCTGGATCCCCAGCAACAACCGTCTCAGCCAACTCGGTCAAACCCCCAAACACCAACTCGTCGACCCGGCCCTGGCCGCGCAGCTTCTCGGCGTCCAAGCCTCCACGCTTCTCGCCGGCCACAGCTCGGGTCCCGAGATCCCGCGCGACGGTACGTTGCTCGGCGCGCTGTTCGAAAGCCTTGTGACCCTCTCGGTTCGCGTCTACGCCAGCCACAGCGAAGCTCGCGTCGGACATCTCCGGACCGCCCGTGGTCGTCAAGAGATCGACCTCATCGTCGAACGCGACGACGGCAGCATTCTTGCCATCGAGGTTAAGCTCGCACGCGCTGTCTCCGATAGCGACGGCCGACACCTTCGGTGGCTCAAGGACAAACTCGCCGACCGCGTGCTCGACCAGGTGATCATCACCACTGGACCAAGCGCATATCGCCGCCAAGACGGCATCGCCGTCATCCCACTCGCTCTCCTTGGTCCATGAGGTCACGGTCTGGCCCGCCTCGCCAACGCGCTCGACGCCTACCCGGAGGCGGTCGGCTTCCTGCGCGAGGTCCTCGCCCGCTGAGAAGAGGTCGGGCCTGGCTGAGCTTGTTCAAAGCCGGCCTCGAGCTGCGCGCGGGTGGGCCGGCGGCCGGGCAGGGGTTTGGTGTTGCCGGCGCTAAGCCCCGCGACGTAGATGGCGGCCTGACGGCGGGCGAGGCGGTCCCAATTCGGCGTGTGTGGCAGGGGTTGAGCGAGCATCGCTCCAGTGATGATGATGTCGATGGCGGTGACGTCGGGACGGATGGTCCCGTCGGCTCGTCCACGATCCAGAACCTGTTCGAGGAGATCGCTGATCTGGGCGCGCACTGCGACGACGCTCTCATCGAGGCTGACCGGACCGCCGTGCAGCGGCAGAATGAGATCGTCGCGCGCACTGATGGTCTGCTCGAAGAACCGGGTCAGCGCCGCGGCGGCCGAGCCGCGACTGGCCGCGGCAAGTCGAGCATGTTCGAGGACCAGGCGATAGGAGCGCTCTGACAGGTCGTCGAGCAGGCGCGCGCGCGTCGGGTAGTGCCGGTACAGCGTGCCGATCCCGACGCCGGCGTGGGCGGCGATTTCGGCCATCGGCACCTTCTCGCCGTCGCGCTTGATGGCGATGGTGGCGGCGGCGAGCACCCGCTCTCGGTTGGCTGCTGCGTCGCTTCTGAGCGAACGGACGGCGTGGAGGGCCTGGGTGCGGGCTTCGGGCATCGCGGTCAGATCGTGCCACGACTCGACGGGCACAGTTCGCTACGCTACAGCTAAGCGGACGATTTCGACCGCTTAGGATACGACCTCACGCAACCGGAGAACGCCTATGACCGACCAGCCGCCTGCCGCCTCGCAGCCCCCGACCGCGATCCCACCCGACGACCCCGCCCGCGAGCTCACGGTGGCGCGCCCAGATGCCGACGAGTCGTTGACCCATCTCGGAGTTGTCGGCGACACCTACACGATTCTGGTCTCCGGCGCGGACACCGGCGGCCGGTACACCCTGATCGATATGCATGTCCCACCGGGCGGGGGACCGCCTCCGCACCGGCATGACTTCGAGGAGATGTTCAGCATCCTCGACGGAGAGATCGAGCTCAGCTTCCGAGGCGAGACGCTGGTCGCCGCCGCGGGCGAGACCGTCAATATTCCCGCCAACGCGCCGCATGTCTTTCGCAATGCCGGCGATCGCCCGGCACGCCTGCTCTGCCTCTGCTCTCCGTCTGGCCAAGAGGATTTCTTCCGGGCCGTGGGCGTCCCGGTCGCGCATCGCACGCAAGCGCCACCGGCGTTGGACGCCGCCGCTCAGGCGGCCTTCATCGCCAAGGCCCAGGCGCTGGCACCGCAGTATCGGACCGAGCTGCTGCCCCCGCCGAAGTGATGAGCGCGGCTCACAGAGAGAGGCGGTGAAGCCACCATGAGCCAGGAACAGCGCGAGGCGCTCGAGACCATGCTGCGTGATGGACCCCTCGACCTCGGCGGTGACGTGCAGCAACAGCGGGCTATTTTCGCCGAGATGATGCAGGCGATCCCAGTCTCCGACGACGTCACGGCGACACCGGGCACACTGGGAGGCGTCCCGGTTGTCCACATCGACGTGCCGGCCAGCGATCCGGCACACGTCATCTTCTATCTGCATGGCGGTGCCTACGCGATCGGATCGGCGGACTCGTCGGTGGGTATGGCATCCGACCTCGCTCGCCGGTCCGGGACCCGAGCGGTGTCGGTCGATTACCGCCTAGCGCCCGAGAACCCGTATCCCGCCGGTTTGGAGGATGCCGTCGCCGCCTACGCCGCACTGATCAACGACCGGGCCGCCGACGCTCAGGTCGCGATCGCCGGCGAGTCCGCCGGCGCCGGCCTCGCGGTCGCGACGCTGTTGGCGCTCAAGAACGCGGGCCTCCCACTGCCCTCGGCCGTGATTCTGATGTCCCCCTGGGCCGATCTGACTCTGTCGGGGGAGAGCATCGCCGGCAAGGCCGCCGTCGACCCGGCACTGACTCCGGACGGCCTGCGGCGCCGCGCCGCCGACTACGTGGCCGGCAGCGACCCGACCGACGGCCTGGTCAGCCCCGTCTTCGGAGACCTCGAGGGCCTCCCACCACTTCTGATCCAGGTCGGATCACACGAGATCCTGCTCGACGATGCCACCAGGCTGGCCGCCAGCGCCGCGGCCGCCGACGTCGCCGTGACCCTTCAGGTCACACCCGAGGTTCCTCACGTGTTCCAGGGTTTCGCGATCATGCTCGATGAAGCCGGCGCGGCGCTGACCAGCGCCGCGGACTTCCTGCGCGCCCACCTTGACGACGCTCAGTCAGCCGCCTGAGCGCTCACAACCGCGGACCTTTGCACCGCCCACCCCCGGCCTAATCGCCGGCGGTGACGCGGCGGTTGGGCTCGAGGTACCCGTTCGAGCTCTGGCCGCGGCGGTCGGGCCCGGCGTACTCGGGCGTGCCCCGCCCGCGGCGTCGCTCACGCTTGAGGACCGGTCCGATCCGGTTGCCCCCGACGCGCAGCACGTAGGCGTCGCGTCCTCCGCTGTACCGAAACAGGGGCCTGACCGTGATCAGGACCGGCGCTGGCAAGTAGTGGCGGGGTCGCAGTTCATCTCGCATAAGCTGCTGGCACCAATTTTAGGCGGACCGATTGCCGCCGAATGTAAGAATTTGTACATCGTACATCGCCCTTGTGGGACTGCAAATCGCCGCCCACTGACCCCGACAGGTAATGACGCGTACTTTTCCGCTTAACCAAACCTGCCCATAAGGCGATAAACCTGACTATCGATTGTACGAGACGCCCGAACTGTGCCCTACAGTGAGACAAAGCGAAACGGTTGGGGCGCTCCAGGGCGACTTGGCAATTGCGCTGTTGGGCGTTTGATGTTGGGCAGGCGCGCGCTGTGACTGCTTGATCGTTGGACCACCCTATCCGTCTCCGCAGGTCCACGGACAAGGATGGCCAAGTTTGAGCTGGACCAGGGCACCGAGCAGCACATCCGCATCGGACGCCGCCCGCGGCCGGCGGCCGGGGGACGATCGTGGATAAGGGAGACCTGTCAGACGTCCTGAGCGAGTTCGCTCGGACGATGGTGACCGACTTTCCGATCCAGGGAATACTGGATCACCTGGTCAAGCGCATCGTCGACATCATGCCGGTGTCGGCGGTCGGGGTGACGCTGATCACGCCGGGCCTCGAGCCCCAATACGTCGCCGCCTCCGATTCCTCGGCGTTGCGCTTCGAGAAGCTGCAGAGCGAGCTGGGGGAGGGGCCGTGCCTGGCGGCGTTTGGCGGCGACGTGGCGATCTCGGTGCCCGATCTGCTCCTCGAGACGCGATTCCCGCTGTTCGTGCCGAGGGCGATCGACTCCGGGCTGGCGGCGGTGTTCACGTTCCCGCTTCGCCACGGCGACCTTCAGCTGGGCGCGCTTGACCTGTATCGAGACACCGTTGGACCCATAGACGTCGAGACAATGGCCGCGGCCCAGACGCTGGCCGACGTGGCAGCGGCGTACCTGATCAATGCCCGGGCGCGCGCTGATCTTCAGGACTCCTCTGATCAGTCCCGGGAAGCTGCTCTGCACGACCCCCTGACGGGGCTTCCCAACCGGGTGCTGATGCTGCAGCTGCTCGAGCATGCCTTTCGCGCGGGTACCCGGTCGCACCGCACCTCGGCGGTGTTCTTCGTCGATCTGGACCGCTTCAAGGATGTCAATGACACCTATGGCCACCAGATCGGCGACGAGCTGCTGGTGGCCGTGGCCGACCGCCTGACCGGGATGCTGCGACCGGGCGACAGCCTGGCTCGTCTCTCGGGTGACGAGTTCGTGATTCTCTGCGAGGACCTCGTCGGTCCCTCGGGGGCCGATCCGATCGCGCTGCGCCTCAACGAGGAGCTGTCCAAGCCGTTCAGCCTCTCCGTCGGGGAGGTGCACCTCACCGCCAGCATCGGGATCGCATTCACCGGCATGGGCATCGAGGCGCCCGAGGAGCTCCTGCGCGACGCCGATCTCGCCATGTACCGGTCAAAGCGAGGCCGGGCCGGATTGCGCGCCGTCCTCGACCTGCGCGAGCTGCACCTCGCCGGCCACCAGGCGGGGCTGGCGCGGAGTCTGCCGGGGGCGATTGCGCGCGGGGAGCTGCACCTGGACTATCAGCCGATCGTGGACGCCCGCGACGGACGCCTGGTCGGCCTGGAGGCTCTGCTTCGGTGGACGCACCCGAGTCGCGGCCCGATCTCCCCAACGGTGTTCATACCGTTCGCCGAGCAGTCGGGGCAGATCATCGAGCTGGGGCGATGGGTGCTCGAGCAGGCCTGGTCAGACCGAGGCAGGTGGCAGCAACAGCGCCCGGGGGATATCGGCATGTCGGTCAACGTGTCCGCGCATCAGTTCATGTCGGCCGGCTTCACCGCGACCGTGGCCTCGGTGCTCGAGCACGCGTCGGTCGACCCCGAGTTGCTGACCCTGGAGGTCACCGAGAGCGTTTTCGTCCGCGACCAGGAGCGGGCGCTCATCGTGCTCGCCGAGCTCAAGGAGGTGGGCGTCAACCTCGCTCTGGATGACTTCGGCACGGGCTATTCCTCGCTCGGCTACCTCAACGCGCTACCCATCGACATCATCAAGGTGGACCAGAAGTTCATCGCCAAGCTCACCGAGACCCCGAGCAGTCAGGCGATCGTGACTGCGATCATCCGCCTCGCCCACAACCTTGGGATGACCGTGGTCGCCGAAGGCGTCGAGACCGCCGTCCAGCATCAAGAGGTGACCAAGCTCGGGTCTGACTCCTGCCAGGGCTTCTACTTCGCGCGGCCGATGCAGGCCGCCAAGATCGACGCCCTGATCCAGAGCGACGGCAATGGATCAAGCCCCCACTTTCCAGCGGCAGCGATCGCGGGCTTTAACGGGCTCTTCGAGAACCCCGGAGAACCCGTTTAGCTATCGCTCTGCAGGGCGAGGCCCCGGGCGGCGACGGGCGCTGACTGCACGATCGAGGTGGTTGTCTGGCCGTGGGCGGCGAACCGGTCGATGACCTCTTCCAGGTGCTCAATCGTGCGGACGTGCGCGGTCATGATGTAGCAGTCGTCGCCGGTGATCCGCCGGCAGTCGACGACCTCGGGAGTCCTCCTGGCCAGGTCGCCGACCTGGTGCAGCTGCCGGGGCAGGGGGCGCACGCGGATCACGGCGCTGAGGGCCAGCCCGAGCGCCCGGGGGTTGAGCTCGGCGTGGTACCCGAGGATCACCTGCTCCTGCTCCAGGCGCTGGAGTCGTTCGGCCACCGCCGGGGGCGACAGGCCGACGCGGCGCCCGAGCTCGGCCAGGCTCACCCGAGCGTCGCCCTGGAGCTCGCCCAGCAGCGCCAGATCCGTCGTATCGACCGAGGGACCCACGGTGGCGCGCCCATTAGTCCGTCGATTATTAGGCATGACGGTGACTATACCGTCGATCGGCCATGTACAACCCGGCATAACCGGAGCACGCTCTCCGGGCGTGCCAACCGACGAGTCCGCCCCCGCCGCCCCGCCTGCCTCTACGAGACGGCGGTCCAGCCGCCTGCTGACCGAGGACGTCCCGCCCCACGCCTACTTCGTGGTCAGCGCGGTCTTTCATTACCTCGGCCCGTCGTTCGCGGTGCTGCTGTTCGCGCGCGTCGAGGTCCTGGGCGTGGCCTGGCTGCGGATTGCCTCGGCAGCGCTCATCTTCGCGGCCTGGCGGCGTCCGTGGCGTGTGTTCGCGGACCTCGACGGCGAAGGCCGACGGCTGCTGGTGGCCTGGGGCGTCGTGCTGGCGGTCATGAACGCCTGCTTTTACACCGCCATCAGCCGGCTGCCCCTGGGCACGGTGGCGGCGATCGAGTTCCTGCCCGTGATCGCGCTGGCGGCGCTCGGCGCTCGCTCGCCGCGCAACCTCGGGGCGCTGGCGCTCGCGGTACTCGGCGTCTACCTGCTGACCGACGTGCAGCTGCGCGGAGCCGCGGTCGGGTTTGCCTTTGCCTTTGTCAACGCGCTGCTCTTCTCGGTCTACATCGTGCTCGCCGACCGGGTGGCCAAGCGCCCCGCGCTGAGCGGGATCGACGGCCTGGCCGCGGCCATGCTGATCGCCGCGGTCGTGGTCACGCCGATCGGGGGCTGGCAGGCCGCGCCCGCGTTCCTCGATCCGATCGCCCTGCTGGCCGGCATCGGGGTTGGCGTCTCCTCATCGGTGATCCCCTACGTCACCGACCAGCTCGCGATGGCCCGCCTTCCCCGGGCCACCTACGCGATCATGGTCGCGCTGCTGCCCGCGATCGCCACCGTGATCGGGATCATCGTCCTCGCCCAGATCCCGAGCCCGGTCGAGACGGCCGGGCTGGCCTTGGTCGTCGCGGGCGTGGCGATGCACCGTCCCGCCGAGAGCGAGCTCTGATCACCCGTTGGGCGAACCCCGACACGAGCAGGGCACCGGCGACCGGCACCTCGATGAGAGCCAGGACGCCGAGGCCGGAGGTCACGCTCACGAGCGCGATCGTCAGCACCAGCGCGAGCCCGGTGTCCTCGAGAAGATCCCGGCGCCGGCGCCTGAAGTGTCGCTGGCGGCGCCGGCGCTCGGCTCCGACCGTTCGAGACCGGGCGCCCCCGGTCGCTCGCCCTCCCGGTCTCGCCTGAAGACGTCGCGGCGGCTCTCGATGGTCGACGCGCCGGGGCCGGGCAGCGCCCATCTCAGAGTCCGAGCGCGAAGGTGAGCAGCCACGCGCCCCCGGCGAGCTGAATGAACCGGTCGCCGAGCATGATCTCCTCCGGCGCCCCGCCCCGGCCGCCGGTCACGAGCAGCGCATAGCGCAGAAACGAGATCGTGAACGGGACGATCGTCGCCTCGCGCCACACCAGGCCCCCCGATCGCGGCGCCTGAAAGGCCCACAGGCAGTATGCGCCGAGGGCCACCGCGAACGCCACCCCGATCACCATTCGCAGAAAGTCGGCGTTGTAGTCAGCCAGCACCTGGCGCGATCCCTGGGATCCCGGACGAACAAAGTCGGCATACCGCTTGCCGGCGGCTACGAACAGGGCGGCGAACGACACCACGACGAAGAACCAGCGCGAGATCGGTATCGATGCCGCAACCCCGCCCGCGGCGGCCCTGATCACGAACGCCCCGGCGATCGCGGTGAGGTCGGCGATGGCGACGCGCCGCAGCCACGTGGTGTAGGCGACATTGAGCACCACGTAGGAGGCGGCGACCGCGAGCGACGCCGCACCGAGGCCGGCCGACACGGCGAGCCCGGCCCCGAGGGCGGCCGTCGCCGCGATCAGCGCGCGGCCCGGGGCGATGGCGCGGGAGGCGACCGGACGGTGGCGCTTGACCGGATGGCGTCGATCCTCGGGCGCGTCGCGCAGGTCGTTGAACAGGTAGGCGCCACTCGAGAGCATGCAGAAGGCGAGCGCCGCGAGCGATACGCGCCCCAGCACCCCGGGCCGCGAGAGCGCTCCGGCCGCCGCCGGGGCGCCGAACACGAGCAGGTTCTTGGGCCACTGGCGCACGCGAATGGCTCGGACCCAGGTGGCGATTCCAGCCGCCGCCGGCCGCAGCGTCTCCACCTCCGCCCGCTCTGTCTCGAGGACGGTCGCTCCGTCGTTGTCTGCCGCGGTCTGTGCGCGCGGCGCCGCTTGTGCTCTAGCCACAGTGTCGCCCTGGGTTGACATTTCTCCGAGGTGCACGATGCGCCTGCCCGGTCGAGGTGAGACTTCTCTCACTCCGAGGGGGCCCCGCAGGACGCTCGCCAGACGGCGTCGAAACGCATGAGGGCAACCGCCGACCAGGATCCTCCGACGCCTACCCACGGACAAGCCGCCACGCGCCCGGCCGCCCCCCGGCGGCCCCTCCCGCCGCGCCTCACGGCGCGGCGGCGCGCACGCAGGATCACGACGCTCGCGCTCGTCATGTGCTCTGTACCGATCGCGATCTCCTACGCGGCGACGGTATCCGGACCCTCCAACTCGAGCTTGACGATCCGCTCCTTCGAGTGGCTCCGCGACCATGGCGCGGCCGCGATCGCGTCTCAGATCGAGAGCATCTACTACTCGATCAACGCGCCCGCGACCGGCGGTGCCGCGCTCCACGCGCTCCCCCTCGGACCTCGGGCGGGGGCGGCCGTGCACCCGCGGGACATCATCCCGGTGATCGACCCCTCGCTGCCCGGCGAAGGCGTCTGGGTTCCGACCGAGACGTGGAGCGGCGCCGCCCCGCCCGTCCAGATCGCCCAGTTCCGCAGCGACCCCAACTACCCGCAGATGGTCGCCGGAGTGGCCTGGATCGATCCCCGCCGCACGTCGATCGTCCTCTACCCCGGCCGACTCGAGCCTTCGGTGCCGCTCCCGCGCGGCTCGATGGAGGTTCCCCAGACACTGCGCTCGCGGCTGCTGGCGACCTTCAACAGCGGCTTCAAGCTCGAGGACTCCCGCGGCGGCTTCGCCCTGGGGGGCACGACCTACGCTCCCATGCAACCGGGGCTGGGCACGTTCGTGCACTACCGCGACGGCCAGATCGACGTGGAAGCGTGGCCGGGCGGCAGCCAGGTTCCCGGTGACGTCGACTACGCGCGCCAGAATCTGCCGCTGATCGTCGAGGGCGGACAGCCCAATCCGAACCTCAGTGACGGACCCGAGTGGGGGGCGACGCTCGGCAACGCGATCCGCGTCTGGCGCTCCGGAATCGGAATCGACGCGAACGGCGACCTCATCTATGCCGCCGCCAACGATCAGACGGTCGGGTCGCTCGCCGAGATCCTGATCCGGGCCGGCGCGATCCGGGCGATGGAGCTGGACATCAACTCCTACTGGGACACGTTCATCTCCTACGCCCGACCCGACGCGGGCGATCCGAGCAGCCTGCTGCCGAGCATGACCCGACCCGTGACGAGGTACCTGTCTCCCGACGACCGGGACTTCTTCGCCGTCTACCTGCGATGACGGGCCCTGCCGCGCCGCGCGAGCCCGGAGCTGATGGTGCAGATGATCACGATCAGAAGGGCCACCATCCCGGTGACCGCGACCCCCGGGGAGACGATCAGCACGAAGGCCACGAGCCCGGCCGCGATCGCGACGTCGGCGGCCAGCCTCGGGGGACTCACAGCGGGAGCCTCCGGTAGAGCGGACGGGGAAGGTGGCGCAGCAGGCCGAACACGTAGCGCAGCCGCCCGGGCACCCAGATGGTGTGAGCGCGGCCGGCCAGCGCGCGCACGGTCGCGTCGGCGACGGCGTCGGGAGTGGTCGCGAACGGAGCCCGCGGGAGACCGGCGGTCATCCGGGTGGCCACGAAGCCGGGTCGCACGACCAGGACGCGCGCGCCGTCGGCGGCGGTGGCGTCGGCGAGCCCCTGGGCGAGAGCATCGAGACCCGCCTTGGCCGCTCCGTAGATCGCGTTGCCCGCGCGCGGACGCTCCGCGGCCACGCTCGAGAGCACGACCAGCGTGCCCCGGCCCGCATCTCGCAACTCCCGCAAGCAGTGGAGCATCAGGGAGCCGTTGCCGAGGAAGTTGACCCGCATGACCTCGGCCGCCTCTTCCGGTTCGGCGTCGAGCCCGCGTTGAGCGCCGAGGATCCCGACCGCCAGGACGACGACGTCGAACCCGTCCATCCGCTGAAAGGCGCGCGCGATGGTCTCGCCATGCGAGGCCAGGTCGTCGGCGTCGAGCACCTCGAGCTCGCCGGCGCAACCATCGCGCTGCAGCTGGGCCTGCGCGGCCTGCAGTCGCGACCGGTCGCGACCGAGCAGGTAGGGACGAACCGGGTCCTCAGCGGCCAGTCGTCGCACGATCGCGAGCCCGATCTCAGAGCTTCCGCCCACCAGGAGGACGCGCTGAGCGCCGGCGCTCACCGGTGGTCAACCGAGATCAGGCCGGTGCGCACGGCGAGGTCCGAACGCCACAGGCCGTCGGGGTCCGCGCCGTCGCGCGTGGCCCGCCACTCGGTGAGCCGCGGGTACATCGCCTCCAACGCGTCGGGGCGCAGCCGAGCATCCTTGGTCAGGTAGACGCGTCCGCCGGCCTCGGCGACCAAGCGATCGAACCCATCGAGCAGCCCGTCGATCCCTCGCGCGGCCCGGGGCAGATCGAGCGCCAGCGCCCACCCGGCCAGCGGGAAGGACAGCGGTGCACGGTTGGCGGTCCCCAGGTCCTTGAGGGTGGCCAGGAAGCACGGCACGCGCCGGCGGCGGAGGCGCTCGATGACCGTGTGCAGAACGTACTCGTGCCCGTCGGGGACGACGAACTGGTACTGCAGGAGTCCCGCTTTTCCGTACAGGCGCGGCCAGGCGTCCAGCGCGTCAAGCGGGAACATGTGGGCACCGAATCCCTCCACGCGGCCTCGCTCATGCCGGGGGGCACGCCGAAAGCGAAGTTCGTTGAACACGCTGACCGTGCTTGCCCGTAACACGCCTGAGGGCCATCCCTCGGGAACCGTCGCCTGCGCGCGGACCGTCGCCGGGTCCTTGCGGCCGTGTGTCCGGTCGGCGTGTTCTGCACCGTCTGGACCCTGAACGTGCTCGGCGCGCGTGACGATGCCCCGCCCCGCCCGCCCACCGCCCTGGAGATCGAGCCACGCCACCCGATGGGGCCCTCCGGGACCGGCCAGCAGTGCCAGCACGTCATCGAGGGACGCGGCGCGGTCGGTGTCGACGGACACGAGCGGACTGCTGACCCTCGCCAGGCCGATCTCGGCCCACAGGATCACTCCCGTGAGGCCCATCCCGCCGACCGTCGCCGCGAACAGTCCGGCCGTGGACTCCGGGGTGAGCTCGAGCGTCTCGCCCCCCGAGGTCAGCAGGCCGAGGGCGCGGACGTGGATCCCGAAGGTGCCGGCCGTCCGGTGGTTCTTGCCGTGGATGTCGCTGGCGATCGCGCCTCCGACCGTAACGTGCTGAGTGCCGGGGACGACCGGGAGCATCCAACCGGCGGGGACGAGCCGGCGCAGCAGTTCGCCGATCGTGACGCCCGCCTGGGCCGTGACCGTCCCCTGGTCGTGGTTGAGCCGGGCGTCCGTGCACCGCGTCATATCGAGAACCACGCCGCCCGCCAGCTGGGCAGCATCGCCATAGCTTCGTCCCATTCCGCGTGGGATCACGCCGCGGGTACTGGGATCACCCGGCGCCGGTCGCCGATACGGCTCAAGCGCCGCGAGGACGCCGTCGCTGTCGCCGGGGCGGAGTACGAGCGCGGACACCGCGCCACCACCACCCCACCCGCCGACGGTAGTCGCCCGGGGCCGCACCGAGTTTGGATCCGGCGGCCGAGCTGACAGGGTCACGTCGTCAGCTGGAGGCATGGACGCTCAATGCGAACAGCAACAGCCACATGACTCCTCCGATGGCGAGCCACCGGTCGGAGAGGAGTGCCTCCTCGGGCGCTTCGCCGGCGCCGGTGCGCACGAGCGCACCGTAGCGAAGCAGACAGACGACGAACGGGATGACGGTCAACAGCCGCCAGGGCACGCCGTCCATGTCGGGAAGCTCGAACGCCCACACGCTGTAGGCAAACAGGGCGCAGGCGCCACTGCCCGCAAGCAGCAGCCGCAGCCCGCCGGGGGTGTAGCGCTTCAGCGTGGGCCTGAGACCCGGGCGTCCCGATCCCGGTGACCTCGTGGTTCGCATCAGCTCGGCCTGCCGTTTGCCGGCTGCCACGTAGACCGCGGCGAAGGTCACCACGAGCACGAACCAGCGTGACAGGGTCACCGGCGCGGCGACGCCGCCCGCCAGCGCGCGGAGTACGAACCCGCCGGCCACAGCGGCGATGTCGAGGAGTACGACATGGCGCAGCACGAGGGTGTAACCGAGCGTCAGGGTGACGTAACCGGCGCCGACCAGGCCGAGCAGCGGACGGATCGAGACACACAACGTCAGCCCCGCCAGCAACCATCCGGTGCCGAGCACGATCGCGTCGCGTGCTTCCAGTTCTCCCGCGGCCACGGGACGAAAGCGCTTGCGCGGATGACGACGGTCTTCGGCCGCGTCTCGGCAGTCGTTGAGGGCGTAGATACCGGCCGATATGAGACAGAAGGCGAGGCAGGCGAGCGCCACTCGTCCGGGCACATCGTCACGACCGAGCGCTCCCGCCGCGCCGGCGGCGGCGATCAGGAGCGCGTTCTTGATCCACTGCCGCGGCCGAGCCGTGACCAGCGCGGCCAGGACGGGGCCGCGCCGGCGCGCTCGCTGCGGAGTCGGGTCGGGCTCGGATCCGGAGCGGTACTCAGCCGGAGTGTCGGAGGCGCCTGCCGGCAGCGCGGTTCTCGAATCGGGCCACGGCAACGCGGAACGTCGTCGTCTCGGAGCCGTCATCGAGGGTGACCCTAGGTCTGTTGCATCAACCCAACCTGTTCGCTTGGTGAGGGCCCTCTCAGGTTCGGCCCTGTTTGGTGAGGGACCTCACAGAGGTCCTTTAGGTCCGGCCCGGTTGCGCTTGCCACCCTCGCCGGATGCTGGCCCCGACGAAGCCGCAGCCGCTTCGCGTGCCTGGACCGCCACGCTCGCCGGGATCCGGCGGCGGGTTCAAGCGCACCCGCTCCGGGCGCGTGCGCCGCATCGCGTTGCTCACCGCCCTGGGGCTCGCGCTGCCCGCGCTCGTCTCCTACGCGCAGATGCTCGCCGAGCAGTCAGACGCGAGCCTCTCCATCCGGACCGTCGAGTGGCTGCGCGCCAACGGCGCGCGGGGCCTCGTCGACAAGGTCGAGAACATCTACTACACGATGAATGCGCCGGCCAAGGGCGGTCCGGCGCTGCGCGCGCTGCCCCGCCAACCCGGGGTGGTGGCAACGAGCGCTCCGGGCCATCGGGCGCGCGCTCACCACGCCTACCGCCCGCCGCGGATCCGTCCGATCATCCAGCCGGCGCTTCCCGGCGAGGGCGTTTGGCATGCGACGTTTTCGGGTGGCGGCAACCGGCCGCCGGTGCTGGTCACGAGCTTCCGGCCAGATTCCAGCTATCCACAGAACGTGGCCGGCGTGGCCTGGATCGATCACACCAGGACCTCGGTGTGGCTCTACCCGGGGCGACAAGAGCCCAGTGTGCAGATGGCCGACCGCGGTCCGACCGAGGTTCCGACCAATCTGCGCGGCCGCCTGGTGGCCACGTTCAACAGTGGCTTCAAGCTCGCCGACTCGGGGGGCGGGTTTGTCAGCGGCGGGCACACCTACGCGCCGCTCAAGGCCGGCCAAGCGACCATTCTGCGCTACCGCGACGGCCGCGTGGACGTAGTCGTCTGGACCGGCGGCCCGGTCGCCGGGCGCGACATCGTCTATGCGCGCCAGAACCTGCCGCTGATCCTCGACGGTGGACAGCTCAATCCGAACCTGTCAGACGGCCCGGAGTGGGGGGCGACCCTCGGCAACGCGGTCATGGTCTGGCGCTCCGGGATCGGGATCGACCGCCATGGCAACCTGATCTACGCCGCCGCCAACGACTTGACGGTGCGAACGCTGGCCCAGATCCTCCGCCACGCCGGCGCTGTGCGGGCCATGGAGCTCGACATCAACACCTATTGGACCAGCTTCATCCACTATCGCCGCCCCGGCGCGAGCGGGGAAGCCAACCTGCTCGCAAGCATGGACCGCTCTCCGCAGCGCTACCTGATGCCCGATGACCGGGACTTCTTCGCCGTCTACATGCGCTGAGCGACGGCGCGGCCCGGGGCTGGCCGCGGCGCCGGCGGGGGTCTGTGCGCTCGCGGCGGTCTGTGCGCTGGCGGGCTGCAGCGGCCCCCAGCCGTCCGGCGGGGGACCGATGAACGCCGGCGTAGTGGCTCTCGCCGCCGCCGGCTCGCACGGTGGCTCTCGAGAGCTCTCGCGGCGGCTTGTCCGCCGGCGCCGCGTCGCGCAGCCGCGTGTCCCCCAGCGGCGCTACCCCCGGCGGCGCGTCTATCCGGTCGGTGAGCGGGTGATGACGTTCATCGACCACAGCCGCCTGGTCCGGATCCCGGGGCGCCCGCCCCAACCCCGCACTCTGGTCACGGTGATCCGATACCCCGAGCACGCCCCCGGTCCGTTCCCGCTGATCGTGTTCGGACACGGGTTCGCCGTCACGCCGGCCTACTACTTCCGCTTGCTGCGTTCGTGGGCGCGGGCTGGATACGTCGTCGCCGCTCCCGTCTTCCCGCTCGGCAACGCCCATGCTCCGGGAGGCCCCAACGAGGCCGACATCGTCAATCAGCCGCGGGACATGAGCTTCGTGATCACGCGCCTGGTGGCTGCGAGCGCCGACTCCCGGAGCCCGCTGGCGGGTCTCATCGACCCCCGCCGGATCGCCGTCAGCGGCCAGTCGGACGGCGGCGAGACTGCGCTCGCGGTCGCCTACGACCGGCCCTACCTCGACCGGCGCGTGCATGCCGCAATCATCCTGTCGGGCGCCGAGCTGCCGGGAATCGCCGGCTTTGCCTTCCCGACCCCGAGTCCGCCCCTCCTCGCCGCCCAGGGCACCGCGGACACGACGAACGTTCCGCGCAACACCTACGCCTTCTTCGCCATGGCCCGGCGGCCCAAGTACTTGCTGAAGCTGCTCGGCGCCGGACACCTCCCGCCGTACACCGATGAGCAGCCGCAGCTCTCGATCGTCGAGCGGGTCACGATCGCGTTCCTCGACCGGTACCTGGCGCGTGGCCCGACCCCGATCAGCGCGCTGACCAAGGCTGGAGACGTCGCCGGCCGGGCCGTGGTGGTTGCCGACCCGTAACTGGAGGTGGCCGTAAGCCGGAGAAATCGGCCGTCGGAGTTGGCGATCAGCTCACGAGATGCCGATAACCCTCGTATGAGCGCCTTCACGCACGACATCCGGGACAGCCGGCGCGTCATGGCCTACACGGCCGCGGCCATGTACGGAGCCGCGGCGCTCGACGGAGCCATCGAGGGCTTCCTCCCCGGCCATCCCGCCTTCGCCGCCGGGCCCGTCTTCGTGGTCTTCGTGGTCTTCGGGGCGCTCCTGGTCGGCGGTCCGCGGCTGCCCCGCTGGGCACTGGCGCTGCTCGGCCCGCTCGGGGTGGCGCTCACCTCCTACGCGCTGGCCACCACCCCGGGCGCCGGCGACGGCGCCGTCCTCTACGCATTGCCGGTCGTGTGGACGACGTTCTTCTTCGGCCGGCGGGGCGCGATCGCGATCCTGGCGTGCGTGGGCGTGGGCCACGTCATCGTGCTCCTCTCCCTGCCGGCCGCCAGCTCCTACCCGGGGCGGTGGGTGGACGTGATGGTGGCGGTGACCGCGATCTCCCTGGTCATCCTCGCCCTGGAGAATCGCAACCAGATGCTGCGCGAGCGGCTGGCCGCCGAGGCCCGGACCGACGCCCTGACCGGGCTGCTCAACCGGCGCGGCTTTGACGAGCGGGCGGCCATCGAGCTCGGGCACCTGCGGCGTTCGGGCACCCCGGTCGCCCTGGCCACGTTCGATCTCGACTACTTCAAGCGCGTCAACGACGAGTGGGGCCACGACATCGGCGACCGGGTGCTGGCCCAGGTCGGCCGGGTCCTGGCCACCGCATCGCGCGACATCGACGTCGCCGCGCGCCTGGGTGGCGAGGAGTTCGCGGTGCTCCTGCCCGAAAGCGACATTGCGGGCGTGCAACGCTTCACCGAGCGGGTCCGAGCCCATCTGATGGACACCGACGCGGGGCTTCCAGCGGTCCGGGTGAGCGCCGGGATCGTCGCCACCGCCGTCGTCACCGACATCCAGACGCTGCTTCGCAACGCCGACAGCGCCCTCTATGAAGCCAAGCGGTCCGGTCGCGACCGGACCGTCACCTACGCCAGCCGGGCGGGCGGGCGCTCATCACCGGCTCGGGGCGAGGGTCACTCACCCCGATCCGGCGTCCTGTAGCGCGCTCTGCAGGACTTCCTGCGGCCTGACGGGGCTCAGGCGCTGGTGGTGGCGCCGGCGGCGGCCAGACGGTGGCCGTCGATCTGGTCAGCCGCTGTCCAGAGGGCGTCGTCGCCCAGGGCGTAGCGCTTGGCCCGCCCCTGGGAGACGAGCTCTATCAGTGCCTTCTCCGCGGCGACGCGGTCGGGCCGGTCGTTACCGTGCGTCATCAGCGCCGCGACCTCTTGGGTGGTGAGGCCGAAGTCGAAGCGCTCCAGCAGCGCGCCCGGATCCTCGGGCGGCGCCTTGCGCTCGAGCGTCGGATCGAGGTTGGCGATCACCACGTCGTAGGCCTCGACGGGCTGAAAGCCGCCCGCCTCCAGCCGGCGACCGTCCGCGGTCTCGAACAGCAGGGAGGGCGCGGTGTAGCGCACGGATCCGTCGCTGTTGCCGGCCTTGCCCTGCATTTCGGTGGGCGACCCGGCCGCGGTACGCGTCTGCGCTTTGTCGCGCTCGTACTCGTCCAGCACCTCCGGGTCGTCGATCAGCGCGACGACCTCGTCGGCGTCGATCCCGCGCACAGCGCTCAGGACCTCTCGCATCTGCTCGTCGTCGTCAAACAGCAGCGGGGTGTTGAAGTTGGCCAGCTGCAGCGCGCGGAACACTCGCCATTCGCTGCCCGGCCACTCCCGGCGGGCGGCGATCACGGCACGACAAGCGCGCGTCGATGCGCTCAGCCGCGGCTTGGGGCTGGGCGCGAAGGGCATCCCGTAGCGCTCGCGGAACATCAGCCCGCTGCTGGCCATCCGCAGCGGCGTGAAACCGTGCTCCTCGTACCGCGAGACATCCTCGCTCAAGCCCACGAGCACCAGCCGCCAGTCCAGCTGGTCGCCGTAGCGCCACTCGATCACCCGCAACGCCGGGTTCTCGGAATAGCCCCACGGGCACGCCGGATCGCTGAACAGAGTTGTCGAGATCAAACCGTTGATGCCTCAATTATATACACGAGCAGCTTCGCGCCTGATCGAAAATCCTACGTCTCGTCGCTGCGTCTGGCACTCTGTCGGCATCCGCTTTCGTAGAGACGGCTCCCGTCGCGACAACTCCAGGCGCCACCTGGCGCCAACCCTGGGCGTCCATGACATGGCGATCGACCTGGGCACGGCCAACACCCTGGTCTACGTGGGCGGCCGGGGGATCGTGGTCTCTGAGCCCTCGGTGGTGGCTTCTGACCTCTCGACCGGAGAGGTCCATGCGGTCGGCTCCGATGCCGAGCGGATGATCGGGCGGACTCCGGCGACGATTTCGGCCACCCGGCCCCTGCGCCACGGCGTGATCGCCGACTTCGAGGTCACCGAGGAGATGCTGCGCTACTTCATCCGCAAGGGATTTGACCGGCGGATGGCCCATCCCCGTCTGATCGTGTGCGCCCCCTCGGGCGTGACCGAGGTGGAGAAGCGAGCCGTCGAGGAGGCCTCGCTGGCCGCCGGGGCGCGGCGCGTGCACCTGATCGAGGAGCCGATCGCCGCCGCCATCGGGGCCGGGATCGCGATCGAGGAGCCGATCGGGCGGATGGTCGTCGACGTCGGGGGAGGGACCAGCGAGATGGCGGTCATCTCGCTCGGGGCGATCGTGATCTTCCGCTCGGTCCGGGTCGGCGGCTATGAGATGGACGACGCCATCACCCATTACATCCGCGGCGTCTACCAGCTGGCGATCGGCTCGCGCAGCGCCGAGATGATCAAGATCCAGCTGGGCTCGGCGACGCCGCTCGAGGAGGAGCTGACCATGGAGGTCCGCGGCCGCCACCTGGTCACCGGCCTGCCCACCGCCGTGCTCCTGCGCTCCGAGGAGATCCGGGCGGCCATCGCCCAGCCGCTGCGCGAGATCCTGCAGGCGATCCGCGACATGCTGGAGGAGACCCCGCCGGAGCTGGCCTCCGACATCGCCCGCGACGGGATCCTGCTCGCCGGGGGCGGCACCCTGATCCGCAACTTCCCGGAGATGGTGGCCGAGGAGACCGGGATGCCGGTGTACCGAGCCGACTCGCCGCTGACCTGCGTGGCCGTCGGCTCAGGACAGGCGCTGGACCATCTGGACTCCCTGAGCGTCACCCGCCAGCTGCACCGCTCGCCGACCACGCCGGACTGGCGCACGGCCCAGTAGCCGCCGGCCGTACCGGCACGCGCTGCGCCGGGAGTCGGTCCTTAGAGCGTGTCCTTCAGGCCACGCACTACAAGGACTTGGAGTCGAGAAAGGTGCCGGGTTGCGTGAGTTGCTTGAGCAACTGGTCAGGGGTAATCCCGAGCCCGATATCGAGCAATTGGCGGTCGAGGGTGGCCAGCGGCGCGTCGCGGCGGCGAGCGACCGCGGCGTAGGCGGCGTCATATAGCGTCAGGCCATAGTTGGCAACCAGCTCCGTTGCGAGCGTCAGGTCATCGTCGTCAGGTGCGATCGTCAGACATATTTGGCGCACCGCGCTGATCACGGTGGCCGTCTGCTCGGCGGTCGCTCGGACGTGGCCGCGCATCAGCGCGTTGCCGATCTCATAAACGGTCAGATCGAGCACATGGAGCACCACCCGGCGATCACGGTGCTGGTCGAGAAGCTCGCGAGCGGCCTGCACGCTCTCCTCGCCGTCCTGGTGGAACCACTTGAGTGCGATGTTTGCGTCGCTAACGACGTCGGTCGCGGGCATCGCGCTCCTCGCGGTTCCGGCGGATCAGTTCGACCGACTCGAAACTGCCAGCGCCGGCGAGCGCCGAGCGGGCGCGGTCCAGTGCGGCATCGATTGAGGCGGGGTCGGGCCACCCCAGCTCGTGCTGCGCGGCCTGTTGCAGCAGCGCGCTGCGGGTCATGCTCCGCCGCTCCGCCTCGCGGTCCACGCGCTCCAGCAGATCATCGGGGATCGAAACCAGAACCTTCACCATGAGCAGCATTATATCTCATGGATATCCCAGAGACGATCTCACGGAAATCCTCGAGCACGCCCGCCGATCGCCGCCAGCTTCCGTCGGGCGTTGCCACCGCATTGATCCCCCGCCGGAGCGGCGCGCGCCGCGCTCTCCTGGGCAAAGACAATCAAGTCAATTGATTTGGTACGTTAGCGGCTGTGTGTGGTGTGGCGGGGATGAGTGACGGAGGCGTGATCGGCAAGCGCAAGCAGACCGTGCGCGTGTTCGCGGCTACGATTTCGCTGCAGCCGGGTAAGACCATCTCCAGTGTCACCTTGCCGACCATCTCGGACTCACTGACCGGAGACGCGATGCACGTGTTCGCGCTGGGCGCGGGATGAGCATGACGCGCGTGGCGGCGGAGGACCTGGCGGCCTCAGGCGTCGTGGGCGTGACGATCGCGTGGGTCGATAACAACGGGATCCCGAGATCGCGCACGGTACCGGTGTCGCGCCTGGCGGAGGCGGCGGAACGGGGCGTCGGGATCACGACGCTGTTCGCGGTGTTCGATTCTCACGACGGCATCACGTTCGCCCATGAGGGCCTCGGCAACGCCTCCGGAGATGTGCGCCTGTTGCCGGTCCTGTCCCGGCTCCGGCAGCTGGCCGGTCAGCCGGGATTCGCGTGGGCGCCGGGCCGGCAGGTCGCGGCGGACGGCTCAGCCTGGCCGTATGACCAGCGCGCCGTGCTGGAGCGCCAGGTCGGTCGAGCCGGTGAGCTGGGTCTGGACCTGAGGTTCGGTTACGAGCTCGAGTTCTTCGTCGGCCGCGACGTCGACGAGCTCGTGCCCGCTCATCACGGTCCGGCCTACAGCCCCCATGCGCTACTCGAAATCGACGAGTTCGCCGCCGGGTTGCTGCGCGATCTGGCCGCCAACGGGCTGAGCGTCGGCCAGCTGCACGCCGAATACGGGCTGGCCCAGGTGGAGCTCAGCCTCGAGGCGACGGATCCGCTGAGCGCGGCCGACGATCAGGTGCTGGCCCGCCAGACGATTCGCGCCGCCGCGCGGGCGCACGGGTTGCGGGTCAGCTTTGCGCCCCTGATCACCGCTGCCGGAGTCGGCAACGGCGCGCACGTCCACGGGTCGCTGTGGCGCGATGGGCACAACCTGCTGGCGGGAGACGGGTTGCCGGGGCCGGAAGGAGCCGGCTTCATCGCCGGGTTGCTGCGAGACCTGCCGGCGATCGCCGCCATCGCCGCCCCGAGCGTCCCGTCGCTGGCCCGCCTGCGGCCCGGTTACTTCGCCAGCGCGTACGCGTTCTGGGGTGTGGAGAACCGCGAGGCGGCGCTGCGCTACGTGCCGTCATCGGCGCTGCTGGGGGACGGGCACGCCAACATCGAGCTCAAGCCATCCGACGCGTCGGGCAATCCGTATCTGGCGCTTGCGGTCCTGATCGCTTCGGGCCTGGCCGGAGTGCAGGAGGGCCTGCGTTTGCCCGAGCCGATCCAGCAGGACCCGGGTGGGTGGTCAGAGGAGGAGCTCGATCGGGCCGGCGTCGTCCGGCTGCCGACGACGCCCCAGGAGGCGCAGGACGCGCTGTCGGCAAATCCACGCGTGCGTGAGACCCTCGGCGAGCCACTGCTGGGAGCGTTCCTCGCCGTCCGCGAGGCCGATGCGACGTGGGCGGCCGATCGTTCGCCCGACGAGCTGGTGGAAGCTCACCTCTGGCGCTATTGAGCCTGCGCCACGAGCTCGCCCAGTCTGTCGACGTCGGCTCCCAGGCTGTGTGGGGAGCGAAGTCGTGTGGCGCTCACGGGGCAAGCTCCTGAAGCCGAGCCCTCATCGCCGCGGTCTGCGCCTCGAAGTCGGCGATGGTCTGTCGGATGTGCCTTGGGGGCTCGCGTCGGTGCTCGCTCCCGAGGTGGCGCAGCACGGCAATCGCGACCGCGACGCGACCTACACGATGCTCGAGTCGGTCGCGCTCGAGCGCCGCGCCCAGCGTGCATGTGGAGGTGGATCGTGCCTGGCTCACAGGTGCGGATACTCCTTCGGGCGGCCGTGGTATCGATAGGCAGCCTTCCACCAGCCCGGGGGGTACGTACATGGGGACTCACCCGAGAACTCGCCCCCAGGCTCCAGAGAGGCTGGTAGGGGAATCCCTACCGTCGCACGCTGCTCGTCGCCTAGCCCGGACCGGAGACGGGCAGCTGCGCGCATACGCGCGTGCCCTCGCCCGGCAAACTCTCCAGCACAAGACGTCCGCCGAGTGCCGACACTCGATCCTCCAGACCGCCCAAGCCCGTGGTGTGATCGCCGCGGGCGCCACCGACGCCGTCGTCGCAAACCTCGATCCGGAGCTCCCCATCCTCAACTCGCGCCGTGACTTGGGCGCGAGCTGCACGAGCATGCTTGACGGCGTTGGTCAGCGCTTCGCTGACCACAAAGTAAGCCGTCGCCTCCACGCCGGGCGCGAGGCGATCGACGGACACGTCCACGCTCACCGGCAGCGAGACGCGCGATACCAGCGCCTTGACTCCCGCCGACAACCCCCCGCGGGTGAGCGCGGCGGGAAGGATTCCGTGCGCGAGTTCGCGCAGCTCGGCGTTCGCCTCCTCGGCGTGCCGGAGCGCCTCTGCCACGAGCTCGTACGCGTTCGCGTCTGGGTGCGCGAGCGCCCTCTGCGCGAGCTTCAGCACGATCACGGCGTGCACCAGGCGCTGCTGGGCCCCGTCGTGGAGGTCGCGTTCGATTCCCCGGCGGCTCTCGTCCGTGGCGGCGACGATCCGCCTGCGCGACTCGGTCAGAGCCGCACGGTTCTCGGCATTGGCGATCGCCGTCGCCACCAGTTCCGTGAAACCGGCAAGGCGCGCCTCACTGTCGGGCGGCAGCGGCTCCTCCACAAATGAGCCGGCCACGATTACCCCCCAGAGCCGCCCCTCAACGATGATTGGCGTCGCCACCGACGACCGGATGCCCGCGTCCCGAACGCCGACGCCGAGCGGACCGGAGGACATGTCCGCATAGCGGTCGATGCGGGCGGAACGCCCGGTCTTGAACACGATCGTGCCGAGATTGTTCCCTCCCAGCATCTGTCGACCCCCCGCCTTAAATGGGTTTCTGAGATCTCCCCATGTGGCCACGAAGGTCAGCGACTCGTCTGATTCGTAGCGGCCCATGGCCGACTCCTGGACGGGAAGCAGCTGACCGACCTCGTCGAGGACCGCGGCGAACACCTTCTCCGGAGCCGGCCCGCGCGCCACCAGGATCGCGACCCGGCGTAACGCAGCCTGCTCCTGGGCTAGGCGAGCGAGCCCCGCGCGGCTCTCGGCGTTCGCAATCGACGTCGCGACCATGTCGGTGAAACCGGCGAGGCGCGCTTCCGTGTCCGGAGGCAGCGGCTGCTCCCCGGTCGAACCGCCGCCGAGCGTGCCCCACAGGCGACCCTCCACGATGATCGGCGTCGCCACTGACGAGCGGACACCTCGCTTGCGAGCGTTGTCACCCATTGGGCCCGAGGCTTCGGCGTAGTCGTCGATCCGGGCCGGACGGCCGGTCTCGAACACGAGCGTGGCGGTGTTCTTTCCGCCAAGGATCAGGCGGCTGCCAACCGGAAAGTGGGTCGTGCCCTGGGCGGCGACCGAGGTGACCGTGTCATCGGCCTCGTAGCGGGCCAGGCCGGCGTACTCGACCGGAAACAAGTGCATGACCTCGTCGACGACTGCGGCGAACACGTCCTCCGGCGCCGCGCCTTGCGCCACCAGCGTCGCGACCCGGCGTAATGCAGCCTGCTCCTCAGCCAGGCGCGCGAGATCGGCGCGACTCTCCGCGTTGGCGATCGCCGTCGCCAGAAGCTCCGTGAACTGTGCGAGCCGCGCCTCGGTGTCTGACGGCAGTGGCGACTCCACCGCCGAACCAACGATCATCGCCCCCCAGCGGCGGCCCTCGACGGTGACCGGCGTCGCGACCGAGGAGCGGATCCCCCGCTCGCGACCGGCGACTCCGACCGCACCGGAGGAGCTATCGGAATAGCCGTCGAGGCGGGCCGGAAGACCCGTCTCGAACACGAGCGTGCTGACGTTGTTGCCTCCAAGGCTCCACCGGCTGCCGGCCGCAACCGGGGTGCCAGAAGCCGCGAGGACCGTGAGCGCGCGGCCGGCCTCGTAGCGGGCCATGATCGCGAAGTCCACCGGAAGCACCCGCCCGACCTCCTCGGTCACCGCCGCGAACACCTCCGGCGGCGGCCTCCCGCGCGCGACCAGGGTCGCCACTCGCCGCAAGGCGGCCTGCTCCTCGGCCAGCGCCTGCACGTCGTCAGGGCTCACGGCGACCGCGGTTCGATCCCGCGACGAACTGGCCGTCAGGCCTGTCAGCAGTGGCGCCACGCTTGCGCATGCATTGGCAAGCGTATCCCTGCCTCCCCGCGGTGTGAATCCCGCCTGCCACCACAGCGCCGAGTTCCTGCTTGCCCGTTCAGAGAGCGGCGGCTCGCGCCCGCTCGACTGCGGTGCTGAGCGACCGGAGGTCCGCTGCCCTCTCGCGGCGGCTGAGCCATCGGGTGAAGCGCGCGACCTCGGCGCGGACGATCGTGTGCGGCGCGCTGGTCGAGCTGATGACGACGTCGGATCGGGTCAAGGCCGCCCCGAGCTGTTCAGATGTCAAGGCACGGCCCCCGTAGCGCTCGGCGAGCCGCATGGCCCGCGCGCTGCCGCGACCGAGGATGAGCAGCTCGCGCGGGCGGTGCTTGATCAGGTGCTTGGCGGCTAGCTCGCCCGTGGTCCCGGCGCCGATCAGCAGCACCGTGGATTGGGTCAGTGTCCCGAGGCGCTGGCGAACGAGCTCGATGCTTGCCTCGGCCGACGTCGCCGCCAGGTGATGTGCGACCTCGGCTTCGCGGTGGACGTACACAGACCCTGTCAGCTCGGATGGGTCAAGCCCGTGATAACCCGCCAAAACCGACACCAGCTCCTCCCGCGAACGCCGCGATCGCGCGGCGCCGTACACCTCGACCCGGTTGCACGTCGACAGAATTGCCGCCTGCTCGAGCAGCCCATCGTCCGGATCAGTGAGGTGCGCCAGGGCCGGAGTCAGCGAACGCTACGCGCTCGCGCAGATCGATCGGCGCCGTCGTGTGATCAAGCCCGACCACCACCAGCTGGGGACCGGCCAACAGGGGTTGGGGCCCCGCTACCGGGGCTCTCATGACGCGAGCACCCTCAGCTTCCGTAGGACTCCAACGTCTTCGGACGCGGTTCGGACGGCGTTCGCGCGCCCGCTGAGCGGGGTCTCGAGGCGCGAGAGGTTGTCGAGATGTTGGCTGGCCACGAGTAGGGCTAGCGCGGCGTTGGCGGGCGCTTGGCCGCGGCCGCGGGTGGCATCGCGCACGCAGGAGAGAAGCTGGCGGGCATCCTCCTCATCATTGATGTGCGGTGGCGGGAGCGCGCCACCGCTTACCAATGCGAATCCGAATGCGCCGTACCAACTCTGGAGGGCTCGTAGCTCGCGGTCGAGGTTGTGGCCGCAACCATCGAGTCGGGTGTCGCCATCGGCCATGCGTGCAAGGGTCGTGAGCGATTGCGCCGCCCGCCGGACGCGCGACGCGCCGGCGACTAGCGCGGCGATGTCCTCTGGGTTGACTGGTGTGGCCGAGCGTTCGCCGAGGTATTGACGAAACGTCTCGTCGAGGCGGCGGACGGCAACGTCGGCGGCGCGCGCTGCAGGTGCTGCGTCCTCCGAGGTGCGTCCGTCGATCAGTTGCCGCGCACTGGCGGCGAGGTAGTCCGCGGCGCGCGCGTACGCCACGGCGAGGTCCTGGCGGACAAGCGCAGCCGCCCCGCGGGGCCAGAACAGCAGCCCAACCCCGAGACTGATGGCAAGGCCTATCGCGACGTCCTCGGCCCGAACCAGCCCCACCCTCCAGCCGACGGGCGCCAGAAGGTTGAAGAGCACAAGGACGAACATGGTGAAGCCGGCCTGGCCCACCGCGAAGGAGATCGCCCTCGGTGCGTAGGCGGCCACCAGCAGCGCGACGGGCAGCACCACCCAGAGCACTCCCTCGTGGGTGCCGATCGCGATCACGAGCCCCGCGCCGAGGACGATCCCGACCGCGGTCCCGGCGAGTGCGCTGAGGATCGACCGGCCGGTCCCCAGCGCGTTTGATCGAAGCACCGAGAGCGTCCCGAGCACCACCCAGAAACCGTGCTGGACACCCGTTCGCTGGGCGATGTAGACACCGATCGCGAGTCCGGCGGCGCCGCGCAGACTGTTCTGAAACCAGACCGAGGCCACGCTTGCGTGCTCCCATACGCGTTGCTCGGTCGCGTGGAGCACCGCGCGCGACGGCTGAGGCTCTGCCTCTGTCTCTGGCCAGTCGAGTTCAGGTACGTCCGCCCCGGCTGCACGCAATGCGTAGCCCGCGACTTGCCGGGCAGAGTAGGTCGCCGCCCGGATCCGGAACGGCGGCTCCAGGGCGACGGCTACAGAGCTGGCGGTCGCGTCGGACGCAAGGTCCGGAAGACGGTTCACCAGCGCGGGCGCGATCGCATCACGCGCAGCGTCCAGGCGCGCGAAATCCGGACGTACCTCACGACCTTCAAGTCGCTCGGCCCCCGCACGGAGCACGGCCGCCGCTGCCGCCATCGCTTCCTCGTTCTCCCCTGCCCAAGTGCGCTCGCGCGCCCCGGGTTCGGCTGGCACCAAGAGCAGGGAGAGAAGCCAGTCCAGCTCGCCGGGAAGCGAGGCGAGCGCAGCCAACGGACCAGTTGGACCTGTCGGACGCTGCTGGGTGCCGCGCAAGCGCCGCTCCAGACCCTCGACCGCGTCGTGGGCGACGCGCCGGCGTTCGGCCAGCTGGTCTGAGTCGGCGTCCAATACGTCGGCAAAGCTGCGCACCGCGTCCCCGGCCTCGTGCTGAAGGTCGTCACTTCGACGAGGCGGCCACAGGAGCATGACCGCGCAGATCGTCGCACCGGTCGCCAGGCCCCAGCCCGCGAGGCGGTCCGGAATCGCGGAGTCCGCCGCCGGAACCGTGGCCGGCAGGACGAAAGTGAGGATGGCCGCGGGCGTGCCCGCCGCAAAATATCCGCTGAACACTCCCGAAAAGACCACGCCGAAGCCGACGACCGCCATCGCGGCGGCGGCGAGCCACGGGCTGCGGGAGCACAGTGTTCCGAGCGTGATGAACACGGCGCCGGTGCACCCGAGTGCGAGATAGGCGAGCACGCGAGTTCGCCACGGGCCGGTGAATTGGGCCAGGACCAGTAGCGCGAACGATCCGAAGGCCGCGAACAATGCCGTGGTCGGATTGCCGATCACCTTGTCCGCAAACGCGAACACCGCGGGTACGACGATCGCGGCGCGCGCGGCTCTCCTCAGAGCCGTGCGGTCCAGGACGGCTAGCGATGTGATCATTTGTGTGGTGCCGAAGTGGCTCGCTGTTGAGCGTCGATTGCGAAGAGCAGGTTCTCACCGGCCCTCGTCTGAGTACATACGGACCCGCTGGAGAAGGCGCCCCCGGTTTTCCTTCGGAGGGCCTATGTAGGGTGATCCCTACCCCGCCCGGGTTGCGCCTACCCACCCCGCCGAGCGCCCGGGTCCCGGCCGATGGAGGGCTTCGGAGGCGACTGACGGAGCGGGGTTCACATAGTGATAAGCCAGGAGTACGCTTGTCTCCTGAAAGGACAGTTCGACCACTGGGACAGGCTGGCCAACCGAGTCGCCACGCATGCCGCCGGCAGCTCGATCAAGCCTTCCTCGAACAGCGAGTCACCATCCTCGCCAGTCCACATCCGCACACAGCGAATCATCGCCACGCTCCTTTCGCTTCGACCCTCTGAGAGGCGGGGTTCCTCGACACACTGGAGCCTGCCGCCAGGGCGGGTGAGATCGCATCAACCCAACAGGTTGATTTGCCGGATCGCTAGCTCTCGCTCCGCCTGTCCAGCTCGTAGATGGCTGCGAGGTCTTGGTCGGCGAGGTCCTCGCTTGCGCTTCTGAAGCGGTCGACAACCACGTCCAGCAACGGCATCGTGGCTGGGGAGCTCTGCTCAACCTCGCGGACGAGCTCCAGGTCCTTGAGGGCAAGCCGAACCGGGAAACCGGCTGGGTATTCGTGACGCTGCATCTCGTCGAGCTTTTGCAGGGCGTAGGCCGAGCCCAGTGGCCCGCCGTCGAGCAGCGCAACGAAGTGCTGCTGATCGAGCCCCATGGCCCGACAGAGGTGCATCGTCTCCGCTAGCGCGGCGAAGATCGGCGCGACGGCGGGGCGCGCCGACTCGGGTCCAGAGGCCAGGATGGTCAGCTGATCCTCCTCGGCCGGATGAGTGCTTCCCGAGACGGGCGCGTCGACGAGTCCGACTGGGTCGCTGTTGCGCGGCCCTCGGAACGAACAGCAGGTTCTCACCGGCTCTGGGGTGCGAACATACCGATCCGCTGGAGAAGGCGCGTCAGGTTCTCGGAGGGGCGGGTAGGGATTGCCCTACCCGCACCTCGGGCACGTTCGAGTGAGTTGTCTGGCGGATCCGTATGTCCACACCCGAACGCCGCTGAGAACCTGGTCTCGATCCCGGCGCCGCGCCTATGAGCCGGCAAGCGCGGAGCGTCAAAACGAAAGGAAAGACGATGCACCCCTCGATAACCAGGATCGGCCGCGGTGCCCGCCCGGCAGGTCCCCAGGGGCGGCTCGGGCGCAGGTTTGGTTTTGCCGCTGCTGCGTTCGCGCTCTCCATCTGCATGCTCGGCACGACGCTGCCGACGTCGCTGTATGGGCTTTACCGCGAGCGGTTCGGATTCTCGGAGCTGATGATCACGGTGATCTTCGCGACGTATGCAGCGGGGGTGATCGCATCGCTGGTCCTGTTCGGCAGGCTGTCTGACCAGATCGGCCGTCGACGGGTCTTGCTGCCCGGGCTCGTGCTCTCCGCGCTCAGCGCCGTGTGCTTCCTGACGGCCACTGGGCTGCCGCTGCTGCTGGTGGGTCGGGTGCTCTCGGGGCTGTCAGCGGGCATCTTCACCGGTACCGCGACCGCCACGTTGATCGACCTCGCACCGGCGGGCCGCCGTGGCCGGGCCACGCTCGTGGCAACCGTGGCGAATGTGGGTGCGCTCGGATCGGGACCGCTGCTCAGCGGGTTGCTCTCGCAGTGGGCAGGTTCACCGCTGCGGCTGACGTTCTGGGTCGACCTCGCGCTGGTGGTACCCGCGGCGATCGGCATCTGGGCGATGCCCGAGCCCATTGCCGGCACAAGCCACCCGCAGCTGCGACCCCGCGCCCTGAGGATCCCCAAGGAGATGCGCTCGATCTTCATCGAAGCGGCCGTGGCCGCATTCGCTGGCTTCGCGGTCCTTGGCCTGTTGACCGCGGTGACCCCGGACTTCCTCGGACAGGAACCCGAATGACCAGCCGCGCGATCGTGGGTCTGGTGGTGTTCGCGGCGTTCGCCGCGTCGACCGTCGGGCAGCTGGCCCTCGAGTTCGTCCCCGAACGTGCGGCGATTCCCGCCGGCGCCGGCGCGCTGATCGCGGGCATGGGATCGCTCGCCCTGGGCTTGGCCGCCTCGTCGCTGGCGTTGCTCGTGCTCGGGGGCGTGATCGCCGGGTTCGGCCAAGGACTGACCTTTCGAGGCGGACTGACCGCTGTGAACGAACACTCACCGGCCGCCCAGCGCGGCGAGGTGGCATCGAGCTTCTTCGTCGTGATGTACGTCGCGATCTCGTTGCCCGTGATCGGCGAAGGTGTTCTTGCCCAGGCTGTCGGCCTGCGCGCCGCCGGGCTCACGTTCGCCGCCCTGGTCGCGGGGTTGTCGGCGGCGGTGCTGATCCGCGTGGCACGCACGTACCGCGGTACCGGCCGCGCCAGGGCCGTCGGTGGATTGGTAGCGCACGCCGGATCCACAAGCTGATGACCACACGACCCATACAAGCTGATGACCACACGACCCACCCTCATCTGACGGGAGCAACATGAACAAGACCGAGACATCACTCAAGACGACACAGCTCGGCCAGACCGATCTGGAGATCACCCGCGTCGGGTTCGGCGCGTGGGCGATCGGGGGCGGCGGCTGGGAGTTCGGCTGGGGTCCGCAGGACGACGAGGAGTCGATCGCCGCGATCCACCACGCCCTCGAGCAGGGGATCAACTGGATCGACACCGCCGCCGCCTACGGCTTCGGTCACTCAGAGCAGATCGTTGGCCGAGCGCTGGAAGGGGTCGCCGAGCGGCCCTACGTCTTCACCAAGTGCTCGCTGCTGGAAGGGCCCGGCCGCACGGTCGTGCACAGCCTGAAGCGCGAGTCGCTCCTGCGCGAGGCTGAAGCCAGCCTCGAGCGGCTCGGGATCGACGCGATCGATCTCTACCAGATCCACTGGCCGATCCCGCCCGAGGACATCGAGGAGGGCTGGTCGGCCCTGGCCGAGCTCAAGCAGCAAGGCCTGGTGCGCCACATCGGCGTCTCCAACTTCGACGTCGACCAGCTGCAGCGGATTCAGCAGATCGCACCGGTCGAGACGCTGCAGCCGCAGTACTCGCTGATCGAGCGCGAGGTCGAGCGGGAGATCCTGCCCTTCGCCGAGCGGGAGGGGATCGGCGTGATCGTCTACTCGCCGATGGGCTCGGGACTGTTGACTGGGGGGATGACCCGCGAGCGCATCGAGACTCTGGCCGACGATGATTGGCGCAAGCACGACGAGCGCTTCAACGAGCCCCAGCTCTCGCGCAACCTCGAGCTCGTCGCCCGCCTGGCTGCGGTCGCCGACCGGCACGACACCACCCCGGGCGCGGTCGCCGTCGCCTGGACGCTGCGCCGCCCGGCGGTCGACGGCGCGATCGTCGGCTTCCGGCGCCCTGACCAGGTCGACCCGATCCTCCCCGCCGCGAACCTAGAACTCACCGACCACGACATCGCAGAAATCGAAGGAGGCACCCAATGACCAGCGGAGCATTCGATACCGCAGGATCATCGACCACCCCGCCCACCCCCCAACAGGACAAGCTTCGCGTCGGCTTGATCGGCGCCGGCCTGATGGGCTCCGCCATGGCCCATCGGCTGCTGGAGCAGGAGATCGCGGTCATCGCCTGGGACCGCGACTCCGAGCAAATCCGCGCCCTCGAAGGTCGCGGAGCGCAAGCGGCCGATGGGCCAGGCGAGGTCGTGAAGGGTGCCGGAGTCGTGATCACGATGCTCCCAACCGCCGCGATCGTGCTCGACGTGGTCGAGCCGTTGCTCGAGGACTGGCCCCAGAGCACCAGCTGGCTGCAGATGAGTAGCGTCGGCGCAGCCGAGGCAGACCAGCTGACGCGCGTCGCCGAGGCGCATGGAGTCCAGATCGTCGATGCGCCCGTCTCGGGAAGCACGCAACCCGCTGAGAAGGGTCAGCTGACCATTCTGGCCTCTGGACCTGACTCTGCGCAAACCGTGGTCGCCCCGGTATTCGAGGCGCTGGCATCGCGGGTGTTCTGGGTCGGCGAGGCAGGCATGGGCTCGCGCCTGAAACTGGCCGCCAACCACTGGATGATCACCTCGGTCGCCGCACTGGCGGAGTCGATGCACCTCTGCGAGGCCATGGGACTCGATCCGCAGCACTTCATCTCGTTGCTTGACGGCGGGCCGCTGGGCTCCCCGTATGGCGTCCAGAAGCTCGAAGAGATGCGGCGCCGTGAGTACCCAGCCGGATTCCCGGTCCGGCTTGCCCTCAAGGACCTGGAGCTCGTCCGCGAGGTCGAGGAAGGCGCTCGAGCCCCGATGCCCCTGCTCGACGTGGTCCAAGCGCGCTTCGAGACCGCGGACGAAGGGCTCGCCAATCAGGACGTGGCGGCGATCTACGAACTGGACGCGCCTGCTGACCGCTAAGCGTCGCCCATGAACCGGTCGTTTCACCTGCTCGACGACCGGGACCTGTCGCTTTCCAAGCTCCGCGCCAGGCGGGCAGGTCGCGGTCCGCCACGACGGGCTGCGGCTGATAGTCGTGGACTACCTGCAGCTGATGCGCGCCGACCGGCCCGCCGGTAACCGTGTCGAGGACGTCTCGGAGTTCAGCCGCTCTCAAGCGCCTCGCGCGCGAGATGAAGTGCCCGGTGTTGGCCGTCGCGCAGCTTCGCGCGCGGTCGAGCAGCGGCCCGACGAGCGCCCGCTGCTGACGATCCCGAGATACTCAGACCGACAACCGACAGGCGATATGACACGCCGGGACCGGCGCGCACGCCAGCAACACACAAGCGTGATCGCGCCAGTCCCGGCAAAGCCTTCGTCGATGTCGAGGATCGCGCCGCTCTTTGTGACCTGGGTGGGAGTTCCCCTACCCCGCCGCTCCGGAACTCCGGAGCGAGTTCTCCAGCGAATCCCCATGTACGCACCTGTCGGCCGATGAGAACCTCGATAACGCAATGGCACACACCGATTTCCCACCAACTTCGCGAGCCGGACACCGCAGCTCCGGCTTCTGGCTTGTCGCGGTTTGTCCAGCTAACAGATTGGAGGGCAGCAGATATGAAGAGTCACAGCGACACAAGCCGTCACGATGAGTTGCGTGCGATGTCTCAGCACCAGCCCGGCCGCGCCAGGTTATGGCGACGACTGGTGAGCAAGCGCAGCCTGGGGGTTATGGTTGGACTGTCGGTTCCGGTGCTCGGGCTTGGGGTGGCAGCGTGTGGTGGTACG
>Ga0182024_10002062_pt1 | contig 50548 bp, 48 predicted proteins | sample P32metaG_FD_120480 | JGI IMG/M metagenome (GOLD analysis project Ga0182024, IMG submission 120480) | Permafrost microbial communities from Stordalen Mire, Sweden - P3-2 metaG (Illumina Assembly) | ecosystem: Environmental > Terrestrial > Soil > Wetlands > Permafrost | place: Sweden: Stordalen...
CAAGCTGCGCGGGCAGAAGCTGATTGTGGCGGATTTGCGCCGGCATGAGATGGCGGAGCGGGCCGACGTGTTCCTGCATCCGCGGCCGGGGACGGATCTGATCTGGCTGAGCGCGGTGACGCGGTGGATTTTCGACAATGGCCTGGCGAAGACGGACTTTCTGAAGCAGTGGGTGAATGGTGTCGACGAGTATCGCAAGAGCCTGGAGCCGTTCACGATGCAATACGCCAGCGAGCGGACGGGGTTGCCGGAGGAGACGCTGGAGCGAGTGGCGCGGATGATCGCCGAAGCGAAGAGCGTGTGCGGGCTGTGGGCGATGGGGGTGACGCAGCACTCGATGGGGTCGGACACATCGACGGCGATTTCGAATCTGCTGCTGGCGACGGGGAATTACATGCGGCCGGGAACGGGCGCGTATCCGCTGCGCGGGCACAACAACGTGCAGGGAGCGAGCGATCACGGCGCGATGCCAAATAATTTTCCCGGCTACCAAAGCGTCGCCGATCCGGAGATCCGGGCGAAGTTCGAGAAGGCGTGGGGCGTGACGCTGCCGCCGAAGCCGGGGTTCGACAATCACCAGATGATCGACGCGATACATGACAAAAAGCTGCGGGCGATGTATGTGTTCGGCGAAGAGATGAGCTTGGTGGACTCGAATGCGAACTACGTGCAGGATGCGCTGACGAAGCTGGACTTTTTCGTGATGCAGGATATTTTCTTCACGGAAACATGCCGCTTCGCCGATGTGATTTTGCCGGCGAGTCCGAGTCTGGAAAAAGAAGGGACGTTCACCAGCACGGAACGGCGGATCCAGCGCTTGTATCAGGTGTTTGAGCCGCTGGGCGAGAGCCGGCCAGACTGGAAGATTATTCAGGAGATTGCGAACCATCTGGGAGCGCAGTGGGATTATGCGAGTCCGGCGGAAATCTACAGGGAAATTGCTTCGGTGACACCGACGATGGCGGGCGTGACCTATGAGCGGCTGGAGGGGTATCGCACGCTGCAGTGGCCGGTGGCGGCGGATGGGAGCGATCAGCCTCTGCTGTACACGCAGCGATTCAACTTTCCGGATGGGAAGGCGAAGTTTTTCCCGCTGGCGTGGTCGGAGTCGACGAACCAACAGGATGCGATTTTCGATCTGCATTTGAATAATGGGCGGCTGCTGGAACATTTCCACGAGGGCAACCTGACGTATCGCACGGAAGGGATTCGCGAGAAGACGCCGTGCACGTTTGTCGAGGTTTCGCCGGAGTTGGCGAAGGAGCGGGGCATCGACAGCGGACGATGGGTGGAGCTGACTTCGCGCTTTGGCGACGTGCGGGTGCAGGCGGTGGTGACGGAGCGGGTGACGGGGATGGAGCTCTACATGCCGATGAATTCCGTCGAGGAGCCGGTGAATGTGCTGACCAGCAGCTGTACGGACAAGGTGACGCACACACCCGCGTACAAGGAGACGTCGGTGCAGATGAAGGTTTTGCCGGAGCAGGGGGCGAATCCGCTGCCGCGGACGAATTCGCGATTCGGGCATCCCACGCCGCAGAGCGGAGTGGAAGTGGAGCGCAAGTGGAGGCGCGCGGATTACCACGAACCCGGTAACGGGCTGGTGCAGATCCAGCCGGTGCGTGAGGGACGGAAATGATCGAGAGCATTCCCCCGGCTCTCCTTCAAAGCCGGTGCAGGTAGCGCGGGCCGAACAGGAGAAGACAGAATGGCGCAACCGATTGCTCTTGAAATTCCGCCGCGCGATGCGCGCAAGGAGTTGCTGGCCCGGCTGGAGAACGCGCCGGCGGAATACGCCGAGGCGCTGCTCGATTCTTACGAACTGCTGCAGCAGTTACATGAGGCGCGGGTGTTTGAGGTTTTGCGCGGGGTGCTGAGCGCCGGCGACACAGTGGTGGAGACCGCCGTGAGCGCGACACAAACGCCGGAGGCGATTCGCGCGCTGCGGAACGCGATCATCCTCGGGAAGATGCTGGGCTCGATCAATCCGGAACTGATGCAGTGCTACGCAACGGCGGTGGGCGAGACGCTGAGCAGCGAGCGCAGGCCGGTGATCGATCCGCCTGGGCTGCTGGCTTTGCTGGGCCAGTTTCGCCGCAAGGAACTGCGGCGGAGCGTGGCGCTCATCAATCGATTTCTTGAATCGCTGGGCAATCAGTTGAAGATGAAGGGTACCCCCGGCCCGAATTAGCCAAGGTTGAGCCCGGAAACATCCATCCCTGGAGGGGGAACATGTCAGACGGAAGGCGTTGGGGCATTGCTGTCGCAGGAATTTTTATGCAGATGGCGCTGGGCGCCGTCTACGCGTGGAGTGTGTTTCGCACACCGCTGGTGAAGCAATTCGCGTGGACAATTTCGCAGGTGACGCTGACGTTCACGATTTGCGTTTTTGTGCTGGGCGTTGCGGCCTTTTTCGGTGGACTGTGGCTGAACAAGGCGGGGCCGCGACCGGTGGCGCTGACGGGCGGGTTGCTCTACAGTCTCGGGGTGTTTCTGGCCAGCCACTCCGCGAACAATCTTCATTGGCTTTATCTGTCATACGGACTCATCGGCGGGATCGGGCTTGGTTTCGGATACATCGTGCCGATTGCGGTGCTGGTGAAGTGGTTTCCTGACAAGCGCGGCCTGATCACCGGCGTGGCAGTGGGCGGATTCGGCGCGGGGGCGCTGGTGACGGCGCCGATGGCGACGCGGCTGATTCAGAGGGTGGGCGTGCTGCACACATTCGCTTACCTGGGTGTTGCTTATCTGATCGTGACGATGATTGCGGGGTGGTTTATGCAGAATCCGCCTGCGGGATACACGCCCGCGGGATGGACGCCGAGCTCGACGCAAAAATCGCAGCGGGCGGCGACGGATTACACCCTGGGCAGCGCCCTGGGTACGTGGCAGTGGTGGGCGCTGTGGCTGGCGCTGTTCCTGAACACGACAGCGGGCATTTCGGTGATCTCGCAGGAGTCGCCGATGTTCCAGGAAATTGCGAAGGTCACGGCGATTGCAGCAGCGGGCATGGTGGGCATCGCCAGCATCGGCAACGCAGTGGGCCGGGTCTTCTGGGCGTGGGTTTCCGACGGCATCACGCGCCGCTGGACGTTCGTGGTGATGTACCTGTGCCAGGCAGGACTTTTCCTTTTGATGCCGTACATCAACCAGGCGAGCATGCTGACGGTGGTTACATTCATCATCCTGATGTGCTACGGCGGCGGATTCGGCACGATGCCAGCCTTTGCGGCGGACTACTTCGGCTCGAAGAACATCGGGCCGATTTACGGGCTGATGCTGACGGCGTGGGGTTCTGCCAGCGCCTTCGGGCCCCTGCTGATCGCGCATCTGCGGCAGAGCGGAAGTTCGTTTGCCTATGGGCTGCATGTGATTGCGGCGATCATGCTGGTGTCGATTGTGGTGCCGCTGATCGTGCGTCCGCCGAGAAAGGCAGCCGGTAGCCAGTAGCGGGTAGCCAGTAGCGAGTAGATCTCCGTGATTATTCGAAGAGAATAGGCTGCGCTGGCGCGTCTTCGGGGTCGTGAAAATTGTGAAGGCCGACGCCGATGAGGCGGAAGCGCTGCGATGGACCGAGGTCCACGCGCTGGCGGAGCGAGAGCGCGATGCCGGTCAACTCGTCGCAGGAAGCAACCGTTTCGGCAGGGGTGAGACTGCGGGTGAGGATCTTAAACTCGGCAGTCTTGAGTTTGAGGACCACGGTGCGGGGAATGCGCGTTTCTTTGCGGGAGGCGTTCCAGACCTTTTCGGCCAGGCGGCGAATCGCGTCTTCGGTGTCTTCGAGGGCGACGTCGCGCTCGAAGGTGTCCTCCGCGGAGATGGATTTGGTGGGACGGTCCGGCACGACGTCACTGTCATCCACGCCAAAGGCGAGCTCGTGCAGGCGATGACCGTGGCGTCCAAAGTGGCTCTCGAGGGTGGCCAGTTCCTGAGCGCGCAGATCGCCGACGGTGCGGATGCCGAGGAGTGCGAGTCTTTCCGCGGTTACTTTGCCGACGCCGGGCAGGCGTTCGACGGGTAGAGGCGGCAGGAACGTATCGATGTCTTCGGGCTGAACGACGAAGAGGCCGTCGGGCTTGCGCCAGTCGGAGGCGATCTTGGCAAGGAATTTGTTGGGCGCGACGCCGGCGGATGCGGTCAGATGCAGCTCGTCGCGAATCTGGCGGCGGATGGCGCTGGCAACTTTGGTCGCAGTGGGCAGGCCGCATTTGTTTTCCGTCACGTCGAGATAGGCTTCGTCGAGGGAGAGCGGCTCGATGAGGTCGGTGTAGCAGCGGAAGATGTCGCGGGTCTGGCGGGAGACGGCGCGGTAGCGGACGAAATCCGGCGGGACGAAGATGGCTTCGGGGCAAAGGCGTTCGTCGCGCAGGGCGGGCATGGCGGAGCGCACGCCAAAGCGGCGAGCTTCATAGGAGGCGGCGCAGACGACGGACCGATTGCCCAGCCAGGCGACGACGACGGGCTTGCCGCGCAGCTTCGGATCGTCGCGCTGCTCGACCGAGGCGTAGAAGGCGTCCATGTCGACGTGGACGATCTTGCGAACGGCCATGGCCGAAGGGTAGCAGGAAAGGGAAGGCGGTTCTGCGCGTCCCGATAGCTCCGATGCAAGCGGCTATTGACCGCGCAGGCGTGTTTTGTTGGCGTCCCCGACGGGATTTGAACCCGTGTTATCGCCGTGAAAGGGCGGTGTCCTGGGCCGGGCTAGACGACGGGGACGCTGGGATGGCGGGGGCCTGAAGAGGCGCAGACCGCAGCGTAGGCCATCTCTGACTTTAACGGGCGATCCGGGCAAAGTCAAAGCTGTTATTGCGATCGCCACGCCGGATCGCGCCGGATTTCCAGCCGCAGTTTGCGCTCAAAGAAATACACCGCGAGCACGATCGCCAGCGCGTACAAAGGGCCAAAGATCCAGCCAAGCAGACGCTTCAGGGGCGTTAGCATCCAGTCTCCGATCTGCGATGACGCAGAAGCTGCTGGTTGACAGATACCACAGGGCCATGGCATTGCTACGCAAAACAGCATCGGTTCCGGCACGGCGCGTAGCCAGATGCTCAATACCGAGGCGGTGCGACAGGGTCTGCGAAACGCTAGCAACCCCCGGTGAGATGCCCGGTGGTGGCGTGGCTGAAGCGAGCCGAGGGGTGGGACACGTTCGGCCGAGGGACGGACTTCAATCCGTTTCTGCTGTGGGCCTGAATCCCGGTACTTTCGCGTCATTTCCGGGATCGATTCCCACCGCAGCAATCCGCGTTCGAGCAGATATAATCGATACTTTGCAGCCGAAAGGAGATGGCAGCCTCATGCCCATCCAGCCAACCGCCAAAATCTGGCACAACGGCAATCTGATTCCCTGGGAGAAGGCCCAGATTCACGTGATGAGCCACGTGATCCACTACGGGTCTTCGGTTTTCGAAGGCATTCGCTGCTACGCGCAGCCGGAAGGCGCGGCTGTGTTTCGGCTGCCGGAGCACATGCAGCGCATGCTGGATTCGGCGCGCATCTATCGCATGGCGCTGCCGTGGTCGCTCGACCAGCTGTGCTCGGCGGTGGTGGAGACGGTAGAGGCGAACAACATCGCGCCGTGCTATATCCGGCCCATCGCCATGCGGGGCTATGGCGAGATTGGCGTGAACCCGAAGGGGGTGCCGATCGAGGTGTACATCGCGAATTTTCCGTGGGGCAAGTATGTGGCGGGCGATGCGGCGGACGTGTGCATTTCGTCGTGGAACCGCCTGGCGCCGAATACCATGCCGTCGCTGGCCAAGAGCGGCGCGAACTACATGAACTCGCAGCTGATCCGCATGGAGGCCGACATCAACGGCTATTCGGAAGGGATTGCGCTCGACGTGAGCGGCTACCTTTCCGAGGGGTCGGGCGAAAACGTCTTTCTGGTGCGGAACGGCGTGATTTATACGTCGCCGCTGTCGAGTTCGGTGCTGTCGGGCATCACGCGCGACTCGGTGCTGACGCTGGCGCGGCACTTCGGGATACCGGTGGTGGAGCAGCAGATCCCTCGGGAGATGATCTACATCGCGGACGAGGTGTTCTTCACTGGAACCGCTGCGGAAGTGACGCCGATCCGGTCGGTGGATCGGATTCAGATCGGCGACGGAAATCCGGGACCGATCACGAACCAGCTGAAGGACGAGTACATGGGTGTTGCGTCCGGGCTGAAGCCGGATCGCTTTGGCTGGCTGACGCCGGTGCGGGTGACGGCGGAGCAGCCGGTTACGGCCTAGAGACTGTTGGACATGGGACGCCCGGCCCTGGAGCCGGGCGTTTTCACGTTCCGGGCCGGAAAATGGGCCGCTGGCGCATGGTGATATATGTCACATGCGCGGTTACGGGCGGACTGCTTACAATAGGGTCATCATGAAAAGCGGCAACAAGCAGACGGTACGGATTGCGGTAGCGGTGCTGGTGATCGTGGGCGCGATTTCGTACCTGGCAGTGACCGGGGTCGAGGCCAACAAGAGCTACTACGTCACGATTCAGGAACTGCAGTCGATGGGCGGGAAGGCCTATACGCGGAACCTGCGGGTGGCGGGGAGCGTGGCGCCGGGGAGTATCGCGCGCGACGGATCGCATGCGACGTTCACGCTGGTGGAGCTGGACCGCAAGCTGAAGGTTTCCTATACCGGCGAAGAGCCGCCGCCGGACACCTTCAAGGACAACAGCCAGGCGCTGGCGATTGGGACGTTTGGGCGGGATGGGGTGTTCCACGCGACGCAGCTGCAGGCGAAGTGCGCGTCGAAGTACGCGTCTGCGCAGCCGGGTCAGCAGAAGACGGCCGGGGCGGCGGAGTCGACCGCCATGGCGACCGGCGGACAGTAAAACAGGGCACAGGGCGCAGGGTGCAGGGAGCGGGTCAGCAAAGATTCCGCATGCCTGTGCTTACGAGATTCGTGTGCGCGAGGCGTGAGGTAGACTGCCTGGAAAGCAACTATGACCAGCATCATCGCCGAGTGCGAGGAGGTATCGAAGCTGTACGGCACGTTCGCGGCGCTGCGCAAAGTGTCGGCGCGGCTGGAGCGCGGGCGGTGCTATCTGGTGCTGGGGGAAAACGGGGCGGGGAAGTCGACGCTGCTGCGTACGCTGGCCGGGTTGTTGAGGCCGAGTTACGGGAAGGTGCGGGTGTTTGGGGCAGAGGGGCAGGCGGAGGATCCGATGGAGGCGCGGGAGCGGATCGGGTACATGAGCCACGCCACCATGCTGTATGACGAGTTTTCGGGCGTCGAGAATCTGCGGTATTTCGCGAGCCTCTATCGGGGCCGGGACTGCGTGACGCCGGAAGAAGCGCTGCGGAGCGTTGGGCTTGATCCGGAGCTGCCGCGGCCGGTGGGGCAGTATTCGCAGGGGATGAAGCAGCGGGCGTCGCTGGCGCGGGTGCTGATTTCGCGGCCGGAGCTGCTGCTGCTGGATGAGCCGTTCTCCAATATGGACATTGGCAGCGCGCACCAGATGCTGCGGCTGCTGGAGACTTTCAGGACCGAGCACAGGACGATTGTGCTGACGACCCATCAGCGGGAGCTGGCGGAGCCGCTGGCGGATTTTGTGCTGACGCTGCAGGCGGGTGCGGTGGTGAGCCTGGAAGAAGGGCCGTATACGAAGCGGGGCGCGCTGACGCTGGGGGCGACAGAAGCGGCGGGGTCGGTTCGATGACGACGAGCTCGAAGCCGGGGCACAAGACGAATGCGGCGCGGTTCCTGGATTCCCTGGGGATTGTGTACGAGATTCGCGAGTACGCGGTCGATCTGGAGGAATTTTCGGCCATTGTGGTGGCGGAGAAGATTGGGCTGCCGGCGGAGCAGGTGTTCAAGACCCTGCTGTGCGTCACATCGAATAGGGAGCATGTGTTTGCGGTCGTGCCGGGGGACGCGGAACTGGATTTCAAGAAGCTGGCTGCGACGGCCGGGGCACGCAAGGCGGAGATGGTTTCGCTCAAAGACGTGCAGCCGCTGACGGGCTACGTGCGCGGCGGCGTGACGGTGTTCGGGGCGAAGAAGGATTTTCCGGTCTACGTGGATGAGACGGTGGAGTTGTTTGACGTCGTGTCGGTTTCGGCGGGGACGCGCGGGGTGCAGGTGGTGCTGAGTCCCACGGATTATGTGCGGGCGGCGAAGGCGACGGTGGCGGCCCTGACGAAGGATGTGCGGCAGGAGAAATCCGCATGAGGTCTGGATATTTTGTGACGCATCTGAAGAAAGATTTGCAGCTGGAGTGGCGGTCGAAGGACGCGATCAACTCGATGCTGTTTTTTGCGCTGCTGGTGGTAGTGCTGTTCAGCCTGGCGTTCGATCCGACGCGGGCGGTGAGCCGGCAAATCGCGGGCGGAATTTTGTGCGTCGCGACGATGTTCGCGGCGGTGAGCGCGCTGAATCAGGCGTGGGCGCGGGAGCTGCGCAACCAGGTGCTGGACGCGCTGCGGATGACCCCGGCTCCGGCGGCGTCGCTGTTTTTGGGGAAGACGCTGGCAAATTTTCTGTTCGTGATGGTGGTGGAGGTGGTGCTGGCGCCGGTGTTTGTGATGTTTTACAACCTGCACGCGCTGGGCAATGCATGGCTGCTCGTGCTGGTGCTGCCGCTGGGGACGTGGGCGCTGATCGTGAACGGAGTTTTCTTTGCTGCGCTGTCGATCCGGACGCGGAATCGCGAATTGCTGCTGCCGCTGATCCTGTTTCCGATTTTTATTCCGGCGCTTCTGGGGATGGTGATGTCGGCGACGGCGATCCTGACGGGAGAGGGCGATGCAGTGTTGTGGATCAAGATGCTGGGGGCGTACGACGTGATTTTTACGACGGTTTGCATGATGCTGTTTGAAGTGATTCTGCACGCGGAATGAAGACAGCGCGTCCTCGGCGCTACGATGGCAAGCTTGTGATCCGAGCTAGTGGTGGTGATGGAGGAAGCGAGCAGCGGAGAAGGCGACGACCCACAGGCCGACAACCAGCGAGCCGACGGTGAAGATCCAGTTGCGGGCGCGGCGGTCGCTGGGGGCGAGGGTCGACGTTTTGCGGATGCCGAAAATCTGGCCGCCGATGCCGATGGCCATGAGGAGGGCGCCGAGGATAAGGGTGGTCCATGCCATGGTCTTACCTTTTTACCCTAACCGGAGTGGATGCGGGAAGAGGCAAGGCGGGGTGGCTGGGAGTAAGGTTTTGGGTACGAGCCGGTTGCACGGGATGGTGCAATGCTCCGCAGTGGGGAGGGTCGGGGAATGAAGCGTATGCACGGCGAATTACTGGGACTGGCGCTTGTGGCGACGATGATCGGGGCGCCGTTGGGGAGAGCGCAGAATCCCCCCGCTCCGGCGAAGGGAGCGCCGAGTGCGGGTGCGGCGGCGGATCAGGAGACGCTGGCGGTGGAGGTTGTGAGCAACCTCCTAACGGTGGACCGGTCGAACCTGAAGGCATATTGGACGGGCGTGGAAGCCCGGACGCGGAGCCGGTGGGTCCAGGCGCTGCCAGCGTTGGCGAAGCCGCCCCAGTCGACGCCCGGCATGGTGAAGATCGATTGCTGGGTCCATACGGATGGCCGCGTGACCGGCATGATGCTGGAGCAGCCGTCAGGGAAAGTGGCGCTGGATCGGGCAGCTTGGGCGGCGATCACCGGGTCGGCTCCGTACGGCGCCTATCCCTATGGGATCAGCGTGGAGCAGGTGAAGGTGCGCTTTACGTTTGTCTATAACGGAGGCGCCCCTGCCACCAGCCAAACGCCGATGGGGGCGCCCAGGCCCCGTTGAAGGATTGCGTTTGCCTGGACACAGGCGGAGAAGCCGAATTTTCGGCGAGAGGCAGAAGGAATGAAGCTGTGGCGATGGTTGTGGCTGTTGGTGACGCTGGGCGTGCTGGCGGAGGGCTTTCGCGTGGCGCTGTTTGTGGTGCCTTCGGATTCGGCGCAGGGCGACGTGCAGCGGATTTTCTACTACCACATTCCATCGTGGGCGGGGATGGGGCTGTTCTTCGCGATTAACCTGGGCTGCTCGCTGGTGTATCTGGCGGTGCGCAACCGGAACCAGGCGCTGGCGATGAAGGCGGATTCGCTGGCGGTGGCGTCGGCGGAGATGGGCGTGGTGTTCTGCTTCATCGGCCTGGTGACGGGGTCGCTGTGGGGACGCGCGGTGTGGGGCATCTGGTGGACCTGGGATGCGCGGCTGACCTCGACGCTGGTGCTGTGGCTGATTTACGTGGCGTACCTGTTGCTGCGGCGGTTTGCGGCGGGGCCGCAGATGCGGACGCTGGCGGCGGTGATGGCGATCTTCGGGTATCTGGACGTGCCGCTGGTGTATATGTCGACGCGCTGGTGGCGGACGCAGCATCCGGCGCCGGTGTTTGGCGGCGCGCCGGGATCGGGGATCGATCCGAGCATGATGCCGGCGGTGTGGTGGAACCTGGCGGGCTGGCTGATGTGGGGAATCTTCGTGGCGAGCCTGCGGTATGTGTCGGAGTATCGCGCGCAGAACGCGGAGCAGGCAGAGGCGCTGAAGTCGCTGGAGTTCGCGCCCGGGCCAACGCAGATGGCGGGAGGGAGATAGTCATGGGCGATATGGGGCATCGGCATCTGGTGATCGCGTACGCGGCGACGATTGTGATTCATCTGGCGTATCTGGCGTACGTGACGGTGAAGTGGCGGGCTGCAAAGCGCGCGGCGAATTAATCTCCAGATCCTGAACATCTTCGGCGGGTGCGCCGGCATTCGCTGCCCGTGGGGCGCCCTGGCATTTTCGGAAATGTGGGGTAATTCGGTAGACTCGAAAATATGGCTGGAATTCGCAAGATTGCTTTGTTCGGGATGGGTTTACTGATCGCGGTAACGGCGCCTGCGCAGCAGGACGTGATCCATCCGAAGGATACGTCGGCGTTGCATCCGCCGCCCGGGGCGAAGGTGGCGATTGTGGAGTTTGCGGATATGGAGTGCCCGATGTGCGGGATGGAGAATCCCGTGATCCTGCAGGCGGTGGAGAAGTACCACGTGGCTTGGGTGCGGCATGATTTTCCGCTGCCGCAGCACATCTGGAGCTTCCAGGCGGCTGTCAATGCGCGCTGGTTCGATACCAAGTCGAAGAAACTGGGAGACGATTATCGCAATGCGGTGTTTGCGAGCCAGGCGAGCATCGAGTCGAAAGACGATCTGCAGAAATTCACGCAGAGATTTGCGCAGCAAAACGGGGTGGGGCTGCCGTTCGTGATGGATCCACAGGGGACGTTGACGGCCGAGGTGAAGGCGGATGCGGCGCTGGCGAACCGGATTGGGATCAGTGAAACGCCGACGGCGTGGGTCGTGACCCAGCACGGGTACAAGCAGATTACGGACTTCAAGAATTTGTACTCGATGCTGGATCAGGCGGAAGTGGGGCGGTAGCTTCAGAGCACAGAGCACAGAGCACAGAGCACAGAGCACAGAGCACAGAGCACAGAGCACAGAGCACAGAGCAGGGGCAACTTCGCTGCGATCCAGGCACGAGCCCCAAATCCTTATACAAAGAGAGTGCATGAGCACAGAGAGCACGAGTGTGGGCGTACAGCCGCCGGTGGCCTTGCGGAAGCATACGGAGAGGACGGTCCACGGGCACACGCTGGTGGACGACTATGCGTGGCTGCGGGAGAAAGACGATCCCGCGGTGCTCGCGTATCTGGAGGCGGAGAATGCCTGGTGTTCCGCAGTGATGGCGGGGTCCGAAGATCTGCAGAAGCAGCTTTATAACGAGATGCTGAGCCACATCAAGGAGACCGACGTCTCGGTGCCGTTTCGCGACCGGCAGTACTGGTACTACTCGCGGACCGAACAGGGGAAGCAGTACGAGATTTACTGCCGCAAGCGCGGGACGGTGGAGGCGCCGGAGTGTGAGGAAGAGATTCTACTGGACGTGAACGAGATGGCGAAGAACGAGTCGTTCATGGCGCTGGGCACGATGGTGGTTTCCGACGACGGGAATCTGCTGGCGTATTCGTGCGATAACCGCGGGTTTCGGCAATACAAGCTGTACGTGAAGGACCTGCGCTCAGGAGAATTGTTGTCGCAACAGGTGGATCGCGTGGGGTCCGTGGTGTGGGCGGCGGATAATCGGACGCTGCTTTACACGGTGGAGGACGAGGAGCAGAAGCGGCAGTTCCAGTGCTACCGGCATGTGCTGGGCGCTCCGCATGCGGAAGACGAACTGGTTTACGAGGAGAAGGACGAGCGGTTCAACATCGGCGCGGGGCGCACGCGCGACGACCGATACATCATTCTGGAGAGCGCGAGCCACACGACCACAGAGGAGCGGTTTCTGCCGGCGAATGAGCCACGGGGAGAGTGGCGGCTGGTTGAGCAGCGGCGCGACGAGATCGAGTACTACGCGGATCATCGCAACGGGCGGCTTTATATCCGCGTGAACGATAAGGGGAGGAATTTTCGGCTGGTGACGACGCCGATAGAAGCGCCGGGGCGCGAGAACTGGACGGAGGTGATCCCGCAGCGGCCGGAGGCGATGCTGGAGGAGGTGGATCTGTTCGCCGGACACGCGATGGTGTGGGAGCGCAGGCAGGGATTGCAGCACGTGCGGGCGATGCCTTTTATCGGACCTGGGCCGGAGATGCGTGATGGACATGAGATTGAATTCCCGGAGCCGGTGTACAGCACGCAGCCGCACGCGAATCGGGTGTACGAGACGGGGAAGTATCGATACGCGTATCAGTCGCTGGTGACGCCGGCTTCAGTGTTCGAGTACGACGTGGCGACAGGCGCGTCGAAGTTGCTGAAGCAGGTCGAAGTGCCGGGCGGGTTCGATCGGACGCGGTATGAATCGGAGCGAATTTTAGCGAAAGCGGCGGACGGCGTAGAAGTTCCCGTTTCGCTGGTGTGGCGCAAGGACAAGCGGGAAGCGGGAAAGAATCCGCTCTGGGTTTATGGGTACGGGGCGTATGGCTACTCGCTGCCCATGGGATTCAGCAGCAACCGGCTGAGCCTGCTGGATCGCGGGTTTGTGCTGGCGTACGCGCATGTCCGCGGTGGCGGAGATATGGGCAAGGCGTGGCACGATGCCGGGCGGCTGATGCATAAGCGGAACACGTTCACCGATTTTGTAACCGTCACGGAGCATTTAGTGGCGCAGGGGTATGGAGCGACGGACCGTGTGGCGGCAGAGGGCGGCAGTGCGGGCGGGCTGCTAATGGGAGCGATCGCGAATTTGCGGCCGGATTTGTACCGGGCGATTGTCGCGCACGTGCCGTTTGTGGACGTGATGAACACGATGCTCGATCCAACGCTGCCGCTGACCGTGCCGGAGTACGAGGAGTGGGGCGATCCGAATGAGAAAGCGGCGTTCGAGTACATGCTGAGCTATTCACCGTATGACAATCTTGAAGCGAAGGAATATCCGGCGATGCTGGTGAAGACCTCGCTGCATGACAGCCAGGTGAAGTATTGGGAGCCGGCAAAGTACGTTGCCAAAATGCGGACTCTGAGGACCGACGGACGGCATCTGGTGCTGAACACTAATCTGGCGGCGGGGCATGGCGGGGCTTCCGGGCGATACGACTATCTGAAGGAGATTGCGCTGGATTACGCGTTTTTGCTCCGGCAACTGAACGTGATTGAGGCTCAGAATTCAGCGGCGGAGACAACCACCGCTTTCTGAGCAGCAAAATCTTCGCGGCGCATCAGGCGCTTGACGACGAAGAGGCTGGCGAGAGCGAGAGCGCCGTCGGTGAGAAGGCTGGCGACGGCAGCTCCGCGCCAGGACCAGCGCGGAATGAGAAGAAAATTGAGGCAGAGGTTGAGGGCGGCTGCGCCGAACTGCGTCGCGGTTCGGTTCCACTGCGAAGCGGAGGCGGTGATGGTGGTTCCCCACGCGTAATGGAGGGCGCGCAGAACGGGCAACAGAGAGAGCCAGCGGAGAGCTTCGACCGATCCTCGAAAGGACGGCCCAAAGAGCATCGGCAGCAGCGGCGCGCAGAGAAACAACAACCCAGCGGCGGCGATGGAATAAGGCAGGGTGCGGCTGAGCGTGGTGCGGGCGAAGGCGCGGGCGGGGCGGACACCGGTGGCGCCTTCGCGAAAGAAACGGGGAGCGGCGGCGGCATAAACGGCGTAGATGGGCGCACTGGCAGCATCGACCACGCGATAAGCGGCGGAGTAGATGCCGGCGGCCCAGGTCTGGCCAAGGGTGACGAGGAAGGTCTTGTCGATGTCGTTATAGATGGAGATGGACGAAGAGGAACAGGAAAAGCTGAGGCCTTCAGTGAGATCGACGCGACGGATCCGCACGAAGCGTGGGCCCCCGAGGCGGAGGGTGGCAAGGGCGAGGGCGAAGAGGGCAACGACGAAGGTCGATAGCCAGTAGACCTTTGCCCAGACGAGCGCGGTGGCGTGGATGGAGTGGGCGCGGGCCCAGGCGAAGAGAAGGGCGGCGGTGACGGCGCGTCCGACGTAGATGAGCGCCATGAGGCGGGCGGTCCAGGCAAAGCGGCCTGCGCCCTGGAAGGCGCGGGCGGCAAGCTGAACGAGCTTGCCGAGGAAGCCGTCGGCGAGCGCGATCCACGGAACCAGCGGACGGAGTTCGGGGCGCAGCGCAAAGTGCGCATAGAGCATGGCGGCAGCGAGGAGCAGGAGAAATCCGATGGACGTGATAACGAGCGCGTGGCCCCATGTGCTGGAGAAGGAAGCGCGGTCGCGGCTGATGTTGCGGACCAGGATCATCTCCATGCCGAGGGTGCTGAACATGCTGAGGGCGGCAACCAATGCGGCGACGCCGACGAAGGCGCCGTACTCGCGGCTGCCGAGGGCGCGGCCGATGAGGACGAAGTAGACGACCTGCGCGGCCATGGCGACAGCCTGCCCGGAGATCATCCACAGGGAACCCCGGCGCAGGGACTCTTCGGGCATTTTGGGCGGTTACTCCAGAGCCTCAGTGTAGAGGTCTTCGAGGCGGGCGGTCTGTGCTTCGAGGCTGAAGTGGGCTTCAGCGCGGCGGCGGCCGGCGGCGGCGAGACGGCCGGCGAGAGCGGGGTCAGCGAGAAGACCGGAGATTGCCTCGGCGAGAGCGCGCTCGTCGCCCGGCGAGACGAGCAGGGCAGTTTCGTTTTCCACGACGGCTTCGGATACGCCGGGTCCGCGAAACCCGGCGATCGGCAAACCGATGGCCTGGGCCTCGCACAGAGTGATGGGCAGCCCTTCGCTGTCGCCGCTGGCAGCAATAATGCTGGGCGCGGCGAGCAGGCTGGCACGGTACATGAGGTCGCGGACGACGCCGGGTGGCTGCGATCCGAGGAAAGTGCAGTTGCGGAGCGACTCGCGTGCCTGGGCGCGGAGCGGATCGAGGAGCGGACCGTCGCCGACGATGAGGAGCTTTGCCGTGGGGTAACGGGCCTCGACCTGGGACATGGTGCTGATGAGATGCGCACAGCCTTTCTTTTCGACTAAGCGGCCGACAAACAGGACGACGGGGTCGAGGGAGCGGGAGCGAAGCGGGTCGGGCATGAAGAAGTTCAGGTCAACTCCGATGGGGAGGACACGGAGCTTCGCTTCAGGCACGCCGCGTTCGAGAGCCTGGCGGCGGATGTGTTCAGAGACGCAGACGAAAAAGCGTGCGCGGGCGCGGAGCTCCGCTTTGCGGCGCAGATAGACGCGGCCCGGCGCGCTCCGGCGTAGGGCGTGGTCGGTGCTGGTGGCGTCGTAGCCGTGAAGGGTGACGATGAGGGGGATGTTGAGCTGCGCTTGCAGGGGAAGCGCAGCAGCGGCGTCGATGGCGAAGTGCGCGTGCAGGAGAGCGGGGCGGCGGAGCCGGAGGGCGCGAACGAACTGCGGAGCGATGCCGGTGTGGAAGTAGAGCCGGCGGCGGAGTTTGTCAGAGAGATTGTCGTTGCGCGTGAGAACGACTGTCTCGCAGGGATCGAGCGGCAGCCCCGCAGGGACGAGGCGAAGGCCTGCAAAGCAGGGAGAGAAGCGGCGCAGAGCGTGGGCCTGTGCGGCGACAAAGGTCTCGGATGGGGGCAGGAGATCGGAACGGTAGATCAGGACGGCAGGGTTCACGAGGGCTCCCGAGCCGCGGCTTCTGCGAATTTCCGGGCTCCTTTTGCGTATGCGGTCAGGATTTCATGAGCCTGCGGGGCGAGGGTGTGATGGCGATCACCCATTCGACTCGCTCGCTGCGCGAACTCGCTCAGGGCAGGCTCCATTCGACTCGCTCGCTGCGCGAACTCGCTCAGGGCAGGCTTCGAGGCACTTTCAATTCCGGCGAGGGCGGCGACGTAGAGGATCCAGAAAAGGCCGTTGTAGAGGAGGAGGGTGTTCTCGTCGAGGTCGTATAGCGCGATGAGGATGACGATGGCGAGCGGCCAGGCGATGCGGTCGATCTCTCCGCGGCGCCAGAGGGGCCCTAGCTTGCGCCAGGCGCGCAGCCAGCTGAGGACGAACAAGGCGAGTCCGGCTGCGCCCAGTTCGAGAGCGATTTCGAGGAAGCCATTGTGAGCGTGCACGACAAAGAAATGGACGGCGCTGTCGATTTGGAGAGATGGGCCGGTCGTACCGCGCCAGAAGGCGTCGTAGCCATAGCCGAGGAGGGGATGCTGGACGATGAAGTGTCCGACCTGGACCCAGATGGCGGTGCGTCCGGAGAGAGTGGGGTCGCGGCTGAGGAGCGCAGCGAGCCGGTAGAAGCCGAGGACCATCGCAGTGCCGAGGGCGACGCACGCGAGTGGCGCTGCGACAGCCATGACGAGGCGGAATCGCGGACCGGCGCGGCGGGCGATGGCCAGCACGAGCCAGAGGAGCAGGAGAGCCGCTTCGATCAACCAGGCGGCGCGAGAGCGGCTCATGATGAGCACGAAGAGAAACAGGGCGAAGGCCGCGAGCCGCGAGGCCGTAAGGCGCTCGCCGAAGAGGATGACCGCGGTGGCGAGGACCATGATGCGGCCACAGGCGTTCTTCTGCGTGAAGACGCCCTGCCAGTCAGTCGAGTGCCCGGGGGAGTGGTCGAGTCCGATGGACGGGGCGAAGACAACGACAGCGATGGTGGTCAGAGCGAGAGCAATCATCGCAAGACGCAGAATCGCCAGCTGACGGCATCGAGTGAAGCGCGCGGAAAACCAGAGTCCGAACAGCCCGGCGAGAGCGAAAGGGAGCGAGCGGCGGAGGGTCAGCACAGGGTCGAGCGACCAGGCGGTGGAGGCGACGGCGAGAATGGCAAGGAGGCCAGCCCAGGGGACCAGGGCAGTCTGGCGCAGGACGAGGCGCGGACGGCGCAGGATGAGGGCAAGGATGAGCGTGTAGGCGATGGCCTGGGAGGCGACGCCACCGATGGTGGTGAGGCCATTGGGAGCCGAGGCCGTCATCTCGAGCGCCTGCGCGGGAGCGATGCCGGGAATGGATCCCTGCATTGCGAAGAATACGAAAAGAATGGCGCAGGCGAGGTCTTCAACGGGGAGGAAGTGGAATTGCGAGAGACGTGCGGAATAACTGCGAGGGGTCATCAGTGCGCGGCGTAGATGAGGGCTGAGCTGGCGGCGGCGGTGATGTCGGCAATGCCCAGCGAAATACTCTTCATGAGGCTGAAGGGGACGTAGAGAATGTCGTTGGCCTGCAACGGGACGTCGGGGTCGCGTCCCCGCTCCATATCGCGGAGCGGCAAGTCGGCGGCATGGCTGATGCCATCGATATTGCGCACCAGACAAACACTCTTCTCGCTGGCGGTTTTCGAGGCTCCGGCGGCGAGGGCAATGGCCTGGAGGACAGTGAGTTGTGAATCGTTCTGCATAACGTAGCCGCCGGGGTGAGCGACGTCGCCAAGGACATAGACGATGCCAGCTTTGGGCACGATGACGGTGTCGCCGGGGCGGACGAGGATATCCGCGTTGAGGGCATCATCGGCGCGATTGGGAAGGAAGGCGCGGATCCGCTCGCCCGCTTTGCCTCCGCGCTCGATGACGATGTGGCGGTCGGCGAATTCGGTGAGGCCTCCGGCGAGAGACAGCACGTCGATGAGGGAACGCGGCGCGGTGACGCGCACGGTTCCAGGGTGAGCCACCTGGCCGAGAATGGTGACGGTCTGCGTAGCGTATTCCTCGACAAAGACGGAGACTTCGGGGTGGAGAAGGTAGTTGCCCTCGCGATATTTTTCGGCGATGCGGGCCGCGGCCGCTGCGGGCGTGAGTCCCTGAACGGAGACATTGCCGGCCAGAGCCAGCGTGATTTCGCCGGAGTCGAGGACGCGGGTGCGCTGGTCGAGTTCGGATTCGCGGAGGACGGTGATGCGGAGGAGGTCGCCGGGTCCGATGAGGAGGCTCTCGGGCGTCGCGTTGGGATCCGCGGTTGCCGGAGTTGGGGATCGCGCGTCCGTCGCGGCCGGTGGAGTGGCGAGCGGCTCTTCGGGAGATGGGACCGAGTCGGGTGGCGCGGAAGAGGCGGGCTGCTGCGCATGTGCGGCGAGGAAGCAGCAGAGCAGCGCGGCGAGAATGAAACGAGAGACGAATCGACCGATGAAATAGGGAAGTGTGAACCCGGGTCTCAAAGTCGAGACCCGGGCCATCCGGAGAGGGTCAGGCTTGCGCACAGGCAACTCCATGAGTAACGCCCTGAAGGATGACGCCGAGGACGGCGTGATCCGGGACCTGGCGGCTGAGGGCGTGGAATGCAGGAAGAACTTCATCGCGTTTTGTCTGACCAGCGTGGGCAGTCACCAAAACCGCGTCAGACAATTGCGCCAGCACGAGCGCGTCGGCGAAAACGGCTGCGGGACTGTGGATGACGATGAAACTGAACTCATCGCGCCAGGCGGCGAGCAGGCCGGCCATGCGTGTGGAGGCGATCAGTTCGGAGGGGCAGGGCGGGCGAGCGCCGGCGTGAACGACCGAGAGCAGCGGAAGTCCGGCGATGGATTGGGTGAAGGGCAGAATGGCGGAGCTGGAGAGCATCTCGGTGAGGCCTGGCTCGCCAGAGACGCAGGCGGCGGGGGCGGAGCGCAGATCCGCGTCGACAAAGAGCACCGAAGCGCCATGTTGCGCGAGCACGGCTGCGAGGCTGAGAGCCAGAGGGGGCCCCTGTGGCTGGGAGCTGCGGGGTTGAGAAATGTCCGGGGTGGAACCGGTGATGGTGATGATCTGAGGCGCGTGGCCGCTATGCGAAAGCAGAAGAGAGGCGCGCAGGCACTGCAGCGCTTCGACGAAAGGCGACTGCTGAACAGGAAGCTCAAGATCGGAATCGGCGCTGGCCTGAAGCGTCAGCGAAGAATGGGTTGAATTGGGCACCCAGCGGCGGTACCACGGCTCGGCAAGATAATATTCCGGCACAACGGCGAAGACCGGCGCATCGAGAAGAGCTTCGAGGTCGGCGGGAGTGCGGACCGCAGTGTCGGTGAGCTCTCGCGCGACGGCGGCTGAACATCCGACGATGGTTCCGGCAGTGAGCGCGAGCGCGGTGAGCCAGGGCAGGCTGGGACTGGTGGGGTGATCGGGCGGAGGAATGAGCGCAGGACTGACGACGGCGAAGTTGCCGGAATGGAGGCCCTCGAGGATGCCGGTTTGCTGGAGACGGCCGAGAAGGCTGGTGTAGAGGGCGCGGCTCTCGTCGGCCTCCTGGCGAGCGAACCGCAGCGCAACCGTGGTGCCGGTAAGTCCCGAAGCCAGGTCCTTTTGCTGCTGGAATGCGTCGCGGGCGGCGTTCTCCGCCTGCAGGGAAACCTCATAGTCGCTGTGGGCCCGCTCGCCGAGGCGATGGACCTCTTGCTGGATCGAATCCTGGACGTTTTCCAAGTGGGCTCGCTGCTCGGCGACCGCCGGCCAGTTGTCGCCGTAGCGGTTGGCGGATTCGGCGATCTGCGATTTGGCTGCGGATTCCTGGGCGCGCAGTGCCTGCAGCAGGGCGAAGGAGTTTTGCGTGTTGGTCCCGGCGGCGGGATTCCCGCCGAGGCCGGAGAGGGTCTCGGGGTCGCCGCTTTGAACGGCGCGCCAGATGGCCTCGCGGACGATGCGGCTGGACTCGGCGGCGGCCAGCTCGGCATTGAGGGAATCGAGGCGGGCGAGGACGACGTTGTGGGCATCGTCGTCGCCATAGGCGCCGGAGACGCGGTCCATGGCGGCGGCGCGTGCGTCAAGGGCGTCGGTTTGCTGACGGAGGCCGGTGAGTTGGGCGGAGAGCCAGGAGGCAGACTGCGCGGCGGCGGAGGAGCGCGACTGGAAACCGTAGTCGGAGAGGGACTGCACGATGGTGTTGACGACGAGGGCGGCGCGGGCCGGATCGGGATCGGAATAGCTGATGGTGACGAGACGGGTGCCGGCGTCGGGCGCGATTTTGCTGAGGTGGGCGAAGATTTTGAGCGCGATGAAGCGGCGGTTGGGGGCTTCGGCGAGCGGAGTGGAGAGCGGTTCGAGGGGCTTGCGCCAGAAATATAGCTTGTGCAGGGTGGCGAATGGGTGGGGGCGAGGCGCGAAATAGTCCGGCGTGTTCTCGAGTCCGGTGCGGTGGATCACCTCGAGGGTGAGGGCATCGGAGCGGAGGATGCCGGCTTCGGTCTGGAGGGTGAGGTTGTCGTCGAAGGGGTCGCTGACGGCCGTGGGTGGCCGGTCGCTGGTAGTTGTTTCGAGGCCGAAGGCCCCGTGAGATTCCTTCTGAATCTCGATGACCGCGGTGGCGCGATAGTGGGGCGTGGAAGAGGCCCAGTAGAGGATCGCCAGGGCGAAACAGGCGGCGAGCGATGAAAAAAACCAGGTACGCCGGCGGATGAAAATGGCGGCGAAATCGAGCAGTGTCCACTCGACGGGCGGGTCGAGGGGCCGGTGGTGCGAGAGAAGGGCGGCGGTCGAGTTCATGGCCGGGCCTGCGGGATGAGCGTAAGGTCACGCATTGCGGAGCAGCACCACCGATCCGTCGAAGTCGAAGCCGAAATCCATTTCGCTTAGGCCGGCGCGGAGCATGGTGTCGCGCAGGCGGCGGCGATTCTGGGTATGCAGAAGCAGAAAGCCGCTGCCTCCCGCGCCCACGAGCTTGCCGCCGGTGGCGCCGCCTTCTGAGCGAGCCAGATCGTAGAGGGAGTCGACGCGGCTGGTGGACATGCATCGGCAGCGGGCGCGTTTGCGCATCCAGTGCTGGTGCATGAGGCTGCCGAACTCGGCGACATGGCCGGCTTCGAGCACGGTGCGAATCTCGCGGCCGAGCATGCGGGCGAAGTGCAGGCTGTCAAGCATGGCGGGATCGTGAGCTTCGGAGAGGCGCTTCTGTTCGCCGAGCAGGGAGGAGGCGCTGCGGAGTTCGCCGAGGAAGAAAAGCATGAGCGAGTCGCGCATTTCGTGCAGGGATTCCTCGGCCATGTGCAGGGGGGTGACGCGGACTTCGCCGTCGGGCAGGTATTCCTGGCAGAGAAGGCCACCATAGGCGGCGATGTACTGGTCCTGCTTGCCGACGGGCTCGCCGAGGCGGTTCATTTCGATTTCGACGGCTTCCTGGGCCAGGGTTTCGGCGGTGACGGGTTCGCGCTGCCAGGCGTAGAGCGCATGGAGCAGGCCGACCAAAAACGTCCCTGACGACCCGAGGCCGGTGCCGGCGGGAACGTCGGCGACGCTGACAACTTCCAGCGGCGAGGGGGCGTGATGCAGGTTAATGGCCTCGCGCATGAGCGGGTGGCGGATCTGGTCGCAGGTATCGGCGTGTTCGGTTTCGGAATACTTGAGAAAGTAGCCGGGAAGAAAACTGCGATTGACGGTGATGTAGACGTATTTGGTGATGGCGGCGGAGATGACGAAGCCGCCGCCGTTTTCGCGGTAGTACGAGGGCAGATCGGTGCCGCCTCCTCCAATGGAGATACGCAGGGGTGTGCGAGTCATGATCAACTTCACACCACCTGCGTGTCTCGTTGCGGGGGAGGGCCACTGGATCGTGCGAACGACAGAATGCGGCGAACCCGGGGAGAAGCGGCGACCACCGCTTCGGTTTCGCGGAGTCCGGGCAAAGAGCCGATTTCGTAGAAGCGGTCGGAGGTTTCGAATCCGGCGAGCAGGGAATAGGCTGCGAGGCCGGACCAGACATCGCCCAGGTCGAAGACCGGCACCGTCCAGTGCGCGAGAACACTGGCGTCGAGCGCGTCGAGTCCATAGTCGATGTGGTGCATGGTGGGGGAGGGATGGCGCTTGTCATAGCGCACGACGGCGCCTTTGCGAAACTCGACGTTGCTGGCGCCCCAGCGATTGTGGTTGCAGAACACGGTCATCAGCGCCGGTTTGTGGGAGTTGACAAACGAGCGCCAGATGGGCTCGACGGGTTCCGTGAGCCAGCTGTCTCCGTACATGACAAGGAAGCGCCGGCCGAGCTGCGGCAGCGCTGCGAGCAGAGCGCCACCAGTGCCCAGCGGAACAGGTCCGTCATGACTGTAGGTGATGGAGAGGCCGAACTTGCTGCCATCGCCCGCGAATTCCTCGATCTGCTCGCCGAGGAATCCGCAGCAGAGAACCACTTCGCGGATGCCGCCAGCGTGGATGAGGCGGAGCTGATGTCCGAGGAAAGGCTCGCCCGCTACCTCAATGAGCGACTTGGGCATGAGGCTGGTGAGCGGACGCAGGCGGGTGGCGAGGCCACCAGCGAGGAGAGCCAGGCGCGGAGGCCAGCGCGATTCACCCCATTCTTCGGGAAGGCGCGGTTCGCGGGTGCCTTCCTCGAAAAAAGGCCCGGCGCCGGATGCGGTCATGCACATCACCGGGGGGGAAAGGGCGAAGTCAGTTGCTAAGTGTGCGTTCATCGGCGGTCAGCTCCTGCAGGGATTGGCGCACGGCATCGCGGCTGTTCCGTTTCGGATACCAGCCGAGAGAGTGAATGCGCGTGGAATCGAGTCGAACGACCGGGACGTCGCCACGCCAGCCGCGGCGGCCTCCGGTGTATTCAAAGACGGGCCGGGCCGAGAGCCCGAGGGTCTCGACGGCGAGGTCGGCGATTTCCGTAACGGTGACGGAATCGTCGGTGGCAACGTTGAAGACGGAGAACGGGGCAACAGCTTTCTTCGCAGCGCACAGCGCCGCCTCGACCACGTCGGTGACGTGGATGTAGGGCTTGCTCTGCTGGCCGTCGCCGAGGATGCGAAGACTTTTGGGTTTGGCGGAAAGGCTGCGCAAAAAGTCGAATCCCACGCCGTGGGTCTGGCGGGGACCAACGACGTTCCCGAAACGGAAAACGCAGGCGTGGAGCCCGAACATGGAGCAGTAGCTGGCAATGAGGGATTCGCACGCGAGCTTGCTGGCTCCATAGGTGGAGATGGGCACCATCGGAGCGTAATCTTCGGTCAAAAAGCGATCGCCAGCGTCGCCATAGACGCCGCTGCCGGAGGCATACAGGAGACGGTGCAGGCTGGCGCGACGCATGGCTTCAACCACGTTATTGGTGAGCAGCGTGCCGCGGTAGAAATCGACTTCCGGGCGCTCTGCGGCCAGCGCGATGTCGGGGTTGGAGGCCAGGTGGATGACCCAGTCGTGGCCCTCCATCGTGGCGGTGAGCGCGCCCACGTCGCTGGCGTCGGCATGCACGATGTTGAGCCGGGGATCGGTGAGGTGCGCTTCGTAATGCCACTCGCGTCCGGACGAAAAGTTGTCGAAGATGGTGACGCGGCGCGTTTTCTTCGACGCCAACAGCGCATCAGCGAAGTGGCTGCCGATGAAACCGGCGCCCCCAATGATAAAGTAACTTCCCTCCGAAAGCAGCATCGGCGATTCCTCTGCCCGACTACACGCGGGTAATGCGAAAACTGATTTAGGAACTGGCTGGGGCTTGTGGCCCAGAATGAAACTATGTTCTCTATGCTTGAGGGATAGCCTGAGGAATGGCAACCTTTTCCGTTGTGCGGGTAGTTACGCAAGTCAGGTTAATGGCATAGTTATGGCCTGTCGGCGTCATTACCTGTGATAGGGAAGTTACGAGAATCACACTACCGGCCCCCGGAGGGCGAGATATAAGTTTCAGGACACTCAGGGGAAATGGATGCCGGCGGTGGCGCTGCAGAGCCTCCCCGCGTGTGCCGGCATAGGCCACGTATGACAACAACAGAATCCGGGATCACGGTGGGCATGCCGGTATGGAACGCCATGCCATGGCTCCCGGAGGCCATGGAGAGCCTCTTCCACCAGACCACGGAAGCGTTCGAGATTCTGGTGATCGCAGACTCCTCGACGGATGGAAGCACGGAGTACCTGCGGACTTTGCGCGATCACCGGCTGCGGGTGGTGGAGCAGGCGCATGCGGGCCTGACGGCAGCCCTGAACCGGCTGCTCAAGGAAACGCGCACGCCCTGGATGGCCCGCATGGATGCGGACGACGTGTCTTATCCGAGCCGCATCGCGAAGTTGCAGGCGGCGATTCAGGCGCATCCCGAAGCGGGACTGATTTATTCGCTGGCCGACTACCACCCGCGCGAGCGCTGTGCCGGCCAGTTCCGCTGCTCGCGTGGAACTCCGGAGGAGCTGCGCTCGGTTGTGGAGCGGGGATATCTGCTGTCTTTCTGCCATTCCACCGTCGCTTTGCATGTGGAGAAAGCGCGGGCTGCGGGGGGATACAGAGAGGGTATCCTCGCCGAGGATGCGGACTTATGGTGGCGGATGGCGCGGAGATTCGAGATTGCTTGCGTCCCGGAGCCGCTGGTGGGGTTTCGGCAGCACGCGGCGAGCCTGAGTGCGGAAGACACCGGGAAACAGGAGCTTGCCGGGCTCTACGTGCAGTATCTGCTGCTCTCGGAGCTGTGGGGACTGCCCCCGCGCCCTCAGGCGGAAGTCGGTCCTCTGTTGCTGGGCTTTCTTGAGCCTTCGGCGGTCAGGGCGAAAGATTCACTGCGGCGCCTCAACATGCATCTGGCGCAAAGGCGGCGCCTGCGCGGACTGGCTGCGCTGGCAAAGGCAACCTGGGCATCGCCAGGCTACGTTGTGCGGCGGATGCGGGATGAATTCTGGCACGCGTCGATCGCCAATGGCGTCGCGCCGCGCCTGTTTTGGGAAAGAAAGGACGTGTTGTGGACCTGATGGAAGATACCGCGAGTGCTGACGAGGAGATCGCCTCATCTGCGCGGCTGCCCCTGCCGCCGCGATTTGTGTTGGGGAAAATACCGGTGGACCGCATTTCGATGGACTATGCCGCGGTGCTCATGGTGGAGGCGCTGCTGCACCGGGGTGAACTGCCTCCGTTCACGGTTGTGGGACCGAATGCCCACCTGGTGACGCTGGCGGGGCGGGACAGCCGTTTCGCGGAGGCAATGCGGGATGCGGACCTCGCTGTTCCCGATGGAGTGTCGATTGTGATGGCGTCGCGGGTGCTGGACGTTCCGATTCCGGAGCGCGTCACCGGCGGCGACCTGATGGAGCGGATGTGTGCGGAGGCCGCGCGCTATGGGTTCCGCGTGTTTCTTCTGGGAGGCTTGCCGGGCGCAGCGGTGATGGCCGCGCATAATCTGCGGAAACGGTATCCGGGACTGGAAATTTGCGGAATGTGTTGCCCGCCGCGAGGTTTTGAAACGGACGAGGCGGAGCTGGCCCGGATCCTGAAAACCATTGCCGACGCTGCCCCCGATTTGCTGTGTGTCGCCTTCGGAGCGCCGAAACAGGAAATCTGGATGCAGGAGAATCGCTCGCAGCTGAATGTGGGAGCGATTCTGGCGGTGGGCGCGGCGTTCGACACTCAGGCGGGCCTGCGGCGGCGCGCGCCGGAATGGATGCAGAAAATCGCTCTGGAGTGGTTCTACCGCCTGCTGATGGAGCCGCGACGCTTATGGCGACGATACCTGATCGGGAACACACAGTTTGTCCTGCTGGTGATGCGGCAATGGGCGGGCACGAAGATCGAGCGCCTGTGGCGATTCATTCGGCGGCACGTCGCAGCGAAAGCCGGCAACTTCCCGGCAGCGGGAGCGACTCATGAAGAGGATTGAAGAACTGCGGATCAGTTTGTTCAGCGACGGCGCGGATCTGGCCGGAATCCTGGAAATGTATGAGAAACCCTGGATTCGAGGATTCACCACAAATCCGACATTGATGCGCAAAGCGGGCGTGCTGGACTACGAGGCCTTTGCGCGGGCGCTGCTGCGAGCGGTGCCGGACCGGCCCATTTCCCTGGAGGCTTTTGCCGACGACGAAGCGGAGATGGAGCTGCAGGCGCTGACCATCGCGACGTGGGGTGCGAATGTCAACGTGAAGATTCCCGTGACGAATCGCGCCGGCGTGTTCATGGGCCCGCTGATTCGCAGGCTGGCCGAGGCGGGCGTTGCCCTTAACGTGACGGCGATCCTCACGCTGGAGCAGGTGGATTGGGTCGCGGAGGCGCTCACGCCGGAGACCTGGGCGATCGTGTCCGTGTTCGCGGGGCGCATCGCGGACACGGGGATCGATCCGGTACCGATGATGGCCGAAGCCAAACGGATTCTGCGGTGGCGCCCGCGAGCCCGGCTCCTGTGGGCCAGCCCGCGCGAATTGCTGAATGTTTTTCAGGCGGAGGAGGCGGGATGCGACATCATCACCGTGCCGCCGGAAATCCTGCGCAAGATGGATCTGGTGGGGAAGGACCTGGCGGCGTATTCGCTGGAGACGGTGGAGATGTTTCACCGCGATGCGCGCATGGCGGCCTACCAGATCGACACGAGTTGCCTGGTTGCGGCTGCAGGCAACCCCGGCGGATCAATGAACCGCGCGGCTGAGGATGATCTCGGCGGCCTCGGGGAGATTGCTCACGAGGTAGTCGGCGCAGGGGTCGGAAACCTGGAGGGTGGGCCGCACGCGTGACTCGGGTGGAGCGATGCGGATGGTGCGGACGCCGGCAGCGTGACCGCATTGCGTGTCGGTGGGCTGGTCGCCGATCATCCAGGACCGGGAAAGAGTGATGGCGAAGTCATCGCGCGCGCGCAGCAGAAAACCGGGGGAAGGCTTGCGGCATTTGCACTTTCCGGAGTAGCCGGGGGTGAGCCCTTTGGGGTGGTGGAGGCAATAACAGAAACGAGTAAAGTGAACGCCCGCCGAAGCCAGCTGCGTCTCCAGTTTGTGCTGGATGGAACGGAGGGTCTGGTAGCTTGACTTGCCCAGCGCGTAGTTGGGCTGGTTCGAGACGAGAATGAGGGGATAACCGGCAGCCTGGATTTGCAGCAGGGCCGGAATCACTCCATCGCAGAGACGAAAATCCCGCAGGGACAAGGGGGATTCCATCCGGCCGGTGGCGGGATTGAGGACGGTCGGATTGAGGACGCCGTCGCGGTCCAGAAAAACGGCGGGCCGGACCACCGGGCGGATTAAGTTGCCGATTCCCATTTCATCTCGTTGGAGCGCAGACGTGGATGAGAGACGAGGAGGTGCCAGATGACGGCCTGGAACTCCTCCGTGTGCGGGGTTACGGTTGCGGCGGAGATGGTGGGAATGATGAGGCAGGCATCGGCAACCTGGGCGGTGTAACCACCGTCGCGGCCCACGACGCCCAGAATGCGCGCGCCCACCTGACGTGCCAGGGCGAGGCTGGCGACCAGATTCATGCTGATGCGGCGCTGCGGATTTCCGCCGCCGACGGAGAAGACGAAGACCCCGTCGCGCGCGCTGAGATGGCTGCCGCGCAGCCAGTTGGCGTAGCAGGAGTCCCAGCCGTCATCGTTGATGCGCGCGGTCAGCTCGGAGACGTTGTCGGTGGGGGCGTAACACTCAATCCCGGCGATCTTGCGGAAGTCGTTGACCGCGTGCCCGGCGTGACCCGCGCCGCCGCCCACTCCGAGAAAGAAGACCCGGCCGTCCTGCGCTCGTATCGCGAGCAGCAGTTCGATCATGCGATCGATGACGGCCGGGTCAATCTGGGCGGCGAGCTCGCGGACTTCGGCGAGATACGCGGCGGTGTAGTCGCTGGTGGTCACAGTCGGCTCCGGATCACAGTGAGGACTTGCGCAGGACAGGGACGGCGGGATCGCGCACGGAAACCAGCCGCAATCCCGTCGCACCGTCGGGCGTTTTCCAGAAGCCCTTGCGCATCGATCGGCGAAGGGGAGCGGGGACGAGGGCAAAAATCAAAAAGCTGAGGAAGGAGCGGAACTCGGGGCTGCCTTCGAAGAAGAAGGCCCGAAGGAGACCGAGCCAGGCGCGCAGGCCGGCGTGGCTGGCTCGCGCACGCCAGACGCACTGAATGGCGATGAACCACGAATAGGCGCGAGGTGAAATGACGCTGCGGATCTCCCGGATCCACGACAACGAGAAGCTCCAGTTGGCGTTGCGGCCAACTGTGGCGCGCGCGTCTTCCGTGCGCCAAATACAGAGGGGTTGGCGCACCATGGCGACACCGACGCCCTTGTGCGCTGCAACGCGGATGAGCCAGTCCCAGTCCTGATGGATGGGAAGACCTGACCGGAAGGGAACAGCGATCAGCAGCTCGCGCGGGGCGAGCAGCGTGGAGCTCTGCATGACCCCTCCGGGGTCACGCAGGCTGGTGCGGCAAAAGAGAAAATCGGCGATGGGTTGCGGTTTCTTGTAGGTTATGACAGGCAGAACGCGGCTGGTTGTCGGGGACTGGGCGATCAGGCGGCAGGAGACGACCGGAAACCAGTCCGGCATGGTATGGGCGGCGCGCATCTGGTGGGCGAGCTTCTCCGGGAGCCATTCGTCATCGTCATCGAGAAAGGCGATCCACTCCCCGCAGGCTGCGCGGACGCCGGCATTGCGGGCATCGGATCCGCCGCGCCGCTCGTCGAGAAAGACGACGCGGAGGCGCGGATCGTTGCAGGTTTCCAGATACGCTGCCGTGGCCGGATCCGGGCCATCCACCACGACAATCAGTTCCAGATTGGGCCAGGTCTGGCGCATCGCGCTGCGCATCGCGCAGGCCAGCAGTGCCGGCCGGTCGCGCGTGGGAATAATGGCGGAGACCAGCGGGTAATCCGGCATGGGCGAGTGGCTGGACATGGCGCAGACAGAAAAGTGCGAGACAACCGAGTGGAAGTTCGAAAATAAGGTGGGCTGGCGAAAAAATACAGATTACGACGCATGGCGTCGTTCACTTAAGTAATGGGACGAATGCCCGGATAGGGAAAGGCCCGCCTTCACACGAAGGGCAGAAATCCACATCGCGCTCAAGCGGGCGTCGCGGCTAGCGGTTCATGCCGTCGAGCACCGAACCCACGATGCCGCCGAGGACTCCGGCTTCGGTGGTTTGGCGTGCCTGCTCTCTGGGCAGGTATTCCTGGATCTGATGCGCGAGCCGCGAGATGGGCAGCGTCTGCAGCCAGATGCGTCCCGGACCGGTGAGCACCGCGAGGAACAGCCCGTCGCCGCCGAAAATCAGGTTCTTGATCCCGCGCACCATGGTGATCTGGAAAGACACGCTGGCCTGAAAGGCGCCGACATGGCCGGGATGGACCAGCAGCGTCTCGCCCTGTTGCAGATCGCGGGTGATGAGCTCGCCGGAGAGCTCGAGCCATGCGGTGCCCTGACCGCTGAGCTTCTGCAGCAAAAAGCCGCTGCCGCCGAAGATGCCCGCGCCGAGGGACTGCTGGAATCCGACGCTGATCTGAATGGCGGACGTTGCGCAAAGAAAGCCATGGCGATGGATCATGTAGTCGTAGCCGGGCGCGACCTCGACAGGCACAATGTGGCCCGGCACGCGCGTGGCGAAAGCCAGCTCGCCGTTGCCGCCCATGGCGCGGTATTCCGTCATGAACAGGCTGCCGCCGCCAACCACGCGCTTGAAGGCGCCCAGAAGGCCGCCGCCTCCAGCGAACTGGGTGTGGGTGGTCATCTGCACGTTGGGCGACATCCAGGAAAGCTCGCCTGCCTCGGAGATGACGGCGTCGTTGGGCTCGAGCAGGAACTCGAGAACGGGCATGGTGGTGCCGATGACCTGACTTTTCATGACGACAGGGTACAGGATTGGTCGCGCCTCGTCATGAGGAAGTTTGTATACGCTCCGATGGAGCCGGCGGCAGACCTGGCGCGGTCGCCGCAACCTCCCGACCGGAAGAAATTGCATGGAAATCCCCGCAAAAACGGCAGAAATTGCTCGAATTGAAGGGGTGGCAGGGGCCCGACGGGGAATCACGCGGAATTCCTCAGAAAATTGCGCTTCAGGGGTTGCATGAAGGGTCAATCGGGAGTACGACTATGTTGATAAAGAACCAAACAAGGAGGTTCGAAAGACGTAACTCTTCACTGTTTTTCATTGTGAGGTAGGGGCTCAGAAGTGACCACGTTGTATCACCACGCTGTCAGTTGTCACCACGTTGTACGAACTATCCGCCTTCGAGCAGTAGCCGCGATTGATCCAGAGTCGCAGGGTCCCCCCCAAATTTGATTTCCGGCCCTTGTATCTCAGTCTGAGAGAGAAAGGTAGTGTCTCGCTTCGATCGGAGCCGCTGTGAGTCTTTGTTTGTTGCGAAGACTTAGCAGGGCCTGATTGCGGAAGACAACGCCCGGCACTTAGCTGCTGCCCTTTCTCTTTGCGGGAAGGCTCCGCGCCGCGGGAGCACTGCGCGCGCGTACAGGTGGCGTGTGTCCTGGCGTTACCAGGTGCCAGCAAATGGATTTTAGGCTCATTTCCTCCTTTGGCCGCGCGCTTGCGGCTGACGATGCATTGCAATGCAACCACTCTTCACAGTTCGAGGCACGATCGGGAAAGGGGCGCGGATCAAGCGCGTTCAAAACCTGGCGAGCGGCCGGGATGGTCACCCTGCTGTGCTGCGCGCCTGGTCTGATGCTCGGGCAGCACCGGGGAGTCCGGGGCTCGCACCCATTGGGCTCGCTCACGTGCAGCAGCGCATCGCTCGCGGGAGCAGGAACGGATGCGTGCCAGGTCACGCTGACCGCTGTGACCGGCAGCGCCATGACGGTGAGCCTGGCCAGCAGCAGTAGTGCGGTGAAGGTCCCGGCGTCGTTAGCGGTGGCGGCGGGTACGTCGAGCGCCAAATTCACGGCGACGGCTTCAGCGGTCAGTTCGGCCCAGACGGCGACACTGACGGCCTCGGACAGCAGCAACTCTGAGACATACTCCCTGCAGCTGAAGGCCGCGTCGACCGGAACCACCGGGACCACGGCTGGGCTTACGCTCGGATCGAGCAGTGTGGCCTTCGGAAACGTCAACCTCAACTCGCCCGCGACGCAGACTGTGAAGCTGACGTCGAGCGGCACCGGCTCCGTGACCATCAGCGCGGCGGCCATCAAGGGGACTGGCTTCTCCATGGCCGGGATGACGACGCCGCTTACGCTGAGCACAGGCCAGACGGCGACGCTGGATCTGCAGTTCGACCCCACGGCAGCGGGCGCGGACACCGGGACCGCTACCATTACCAGCAATGCTTCCAGCGGAGGCACCGCGACCATCGCACTGAGCGGAACGGGCACGAGTACAGCCGCTTATCAGGTGGAACTGGACTGGGACGCGCCAGGCAGTTCGGGTGTCACCGTGTCGGGATACCACATCTATCGGGCGCCCAGCGGCAGCTCTTCGTATACGTTGCTGAATTCGTCGGCCACTCAGCCGACCACGTATAGCGATACTGCGGTGCAGGCGGGGTCAACTTATAGCTACAAGGTCACCAGTGTGGATTCCTCGGGCGTAGAAAGCTCCCCGTCCAGCGTCTACACTGCGACGATTCCCTAAGCTGGTAACTGAGGGAATTTCAAGTGCGGAGCGGGCCATGCGGTGACGATGGTGCATGGTTCGCCCCGCGCGCGCCGGATGGCTCAGGATCATTGCACCAGGAATGGGGCGACGGAAGAATCTGAGCTATCCGCGTCGCGTTCCATCCGGAAGTAACCATGGTTCGAAGCGGATGCGGTTGTGCGCGGCGCGTACCGACTCCCCTGTCGGAATGGCTCGATAGTAATCATGAGCCATGCCATCGCGCTATGGGCTACTTCTGCGGCGTCAACCTATATGTTATGTGTGCCGTCGGGTTAAGTTAGGAAACGACACTCGCCTGTTCCAAAATGGAACTACTCGTCGGGAATTCTTCCTTCCTATCTCATAAGTAACCTGTGCCGGGCACTATTGTGACCGCTCTCACAGAGTACCTCTGCGCGTTCGATCATGATCGCCTCAGCGTCAAGATACTTCGTTCGCCACCTTCTATCTGACTTAGGTCAGCGTGCTCGCAAAGTACGTGCGAGCGTGCACGGGCGGCGTGTGCGAAGACGCTTTCCGAGGTGCCGCTGATGCATAACTACGTTGTTCCTCCCCCCTTCGGCCGCGATCGCGCGGAAGACGCAACCATTTCCAGCAGCTTTCCCCTGGCCAGACGTCAACGTGGTTTCCGGCGATCGCGCCGGGCCGGTCTGCTGACTCTGTTGTTTGCCTGTTTGCCACTGGCCTCCTTCGGTTCTTCAGCGGTACTCTCGGGCGTGTCGTGCAGCCCAGGCGCCTTCAGCAAGGCCGGCACCACAACCTGCACGGTCACGATGAACCGCAAGACGTCCGGCATCCGGCCCGTTAGCCTGAGCAGCAGCAGCGCGTCGGTCAAGGTGCCCTCGGTCATGTATGTGTGGACCCAGGACACCAACGATCCGTTCACGGCCACGGTGTCAGCCGTCAGCGCAACGCAAACGGTAACGCTCACCGCGACGTCAAACGGCATCTCGGAGACGACCACCCTGCAATTGAATCCATCGTCGTCAGCAGCGCCGGCGGCGCTGAGTGCGGTCTCGTGCAGCAGCAGTTCGTTGACCGGAGCGGCGACCGACTCCTGCACGGTGACACTGAGCGCGGCCGCGACCACCGCAACCACGGTGAGCTTGTCGAACAGCAACAGCGCGGTGACGGTGCCCGCTTCGGTGACGATTGCAGCTGGGGCGGCGAGCGCCACCTTTGGGGCGACGGCGACCGCGGTCAGCACGAATCAGACCGCAACCCTGACGGCAACGTCGGGCGGAGTCTCGAAGACCTTCTCTCTGACGCTGAATGCGACGGCCGCGGCTCTGAGCCTTGGCTCCACCAGCGTGGCGTTCGGAACCGACGCCCTGAATACGACCAGCACGAAGACCGTGACGCTGACCTCATCGGGAACGGCTGCGCTGACGATCAGTGGCGTGTCGATCACGGGAGCGGGCTTTGCCGAGTCGGGCATCAGCGCACCGATTACGCTGAACCCGAAACAGACGGCCACACTGACCATCCGCTTCGATCCAGCCACGGCAGGGGCGTTCAGCGGATCGGTGGCGATCGGCAGCAACGCTTCGACTGGCAGCGCGGCGATCAGCCTGAGCGGGACCGGGCAGGCTCCGGCGACGCTGAGCGCTGTTTCCTGCAGCAGCAGTTCGCTCACAGGAACGGGGACAGACGCCTGCACCGTAACGCTGACTTCGGCCGCGACGACCGCAACTACGGTGAGCTTGTCGAGCAGCAGCAGCGCGGTGACGGTACCGGCGTCGGTGACGATTGCGGCGGGGGCGTCGAGCGCCGGCTTCACGGCGACGGCGACCGCCGTCACCTCGAAACAAACCGCGACTTTGACGGCTACATCGGGTGGAATCTCGAAGACCTTCGCTCTGACGCTGAGCACGACCACGCCCACGTTGACCTTCGGGACCAGCAACGTGGCTTTCGGAACGGTCACCGTAAATACTCCGGCGACGCAACCGGTGACGATGACGTCGACGGGCACGGGTGCTGTAACCATCAGCGCGGGATCGGTTAGTGGCGCGGGATTCACGATTCCCGGAGCCAAATTCCCGATGACGCTGACCCCGGGGCAGTCGTCGACCCTGGAAGTGCAGTTCGATCCCACAGCAGCGGGCGCAACGACGGGCACGGTGGCGCTGAGCAGCAACTGCTCGATGGGCGGAACGATGACGGTCGCCTTGAGCGGCACCGGCGAAGCGGCTGCGGCCAGCTATCAGGTCGAGCTCAGCTGGGATGCGCCGGTGGGCTCCAGCGATCCTGTAGCCGGCTACCACGTTTACCGGGCGGCGAGCAGCGGGTCGTATGCGTTGCTGACCTCGTCTCTCAACACACCAACGACTTACACAGATACGACTGTGCAGGCCGGGGCGAACTACAACTACGAAGTGAGGAGTGTAGATGCATCGGGGGTGGAAAGCGGACCCTCGAATGTGTATACCGCGACGATTCCGTAACGGCTCGAACACGCTGACGAGTCGCTGCTGATACGAATCCTGCGGAACTGGCCAGACATTGCAGTGCGGTCAGCCAGGGGCGGGGCATGAAGCGCAGTTTTGGGCTTCGTGCTCCGCCATGATTTTTTTCTGCACGCCAAAGCGATCGGCAAGTCTTCCCCAGGCGGCAAGAAAACGCCAGGCAGGGACAGACCATTTGTGGTCCTGGGATCCACTCGCCGTGGTTAGTCGCCGTCGTCACGAAAGCGGATGATGCGGCGGCGATCGCGCTTGGAGGGGCGGCCAGCGGGAGCGGGCGCAAAGTGCAATCCCGCCCTGCGCTCTTCCGCAAATAGTTTGCGCGCCTCGCGGCTGGCTTCGGTTTCCCGATAGAGTTGCTGCGCAACAGACGCCGGCCCGCGAGCGTCGCTGAGCGCAAGAACCTCGACGTCGAAGTCCCCGCCCTCATTCCTGATGGAGAGTCGATCGCCGATCCGCACTTCGCGGGCCGAGCGGGCAGGCTGATGATTGGCTACGATCCGGCCCAGCTCACACGCTTTCGCGGCGAGCGTGCGCGTCTTGAAGAAGCGCGCGGCCCAAAGCCATTTGTCGAGACGAACGCCGTTCATGGAGTTTCAGCCGGTAAAAGTCCGATTCTATCGGTAGGCGAATATTCGGCGAAAGCTCTAGCGCGAGTCCCGCTTCCTTGCAAGAGCTCGGCGCAGAACTTTTGTACCGGGGTATCTCTCCCGATAACCACTACATCTTGTGGTCGGAAGCTAGAAAACACCCAAGTCGTGAGGTTTTTACTGTAACTTGCGCTGCCCGTGGGATTTAGGGCTGCGACTGGAATCGCGACTGCCGCGATTTTCCACTATGCAGGGAGAACCATGTCGGTTACATTCGTCGGTGGGAGGAAGTGGTAAACAGTGGTCCAAAGCCGTTTTAGCACTCGCACCCTCCTCTTTGGCGTCCCAGCGCTCAACATTAACAGCTTTTGGGCAGCCGGGAGCCTGCGAATTTGCGGGGGTTCCGCTTTAGGTACGGGGTTCGATGTTTCGTGGCAGCCACATTACGCGGGTCGATGAGAAGGGGCGACTCAAACTCCCGGCCGAGTTCAAGCGGCAGATCGATGCGGAGTACGGGGCCGACCCGTTCTACATCACCAGCCGGGACGGAAAGACGGCCGAGATCTTCCCGATGCGGGAATGGGAGCAATACGAGAAGAAGCTGGCGGCAATGCCCAGTTCGCACCCGGCGAAGCAGAAGCTGCTGATGCGGTTTAACTATTTCGGGCAGGAGACGGAGCTGGACGGGCAGGGCCGGTTGCTGTTGCCACAGGTTCTGCGGGAGAAGGCAAACCTGATCGCCGAAGTCGTGGTGCATGGCAGCGAAGTGCACCTGAAGGTTTCGAACCATGAGCAGTACGAGCGCGATTTGGCCAGCAATCCGATAACTCCGGAAGACCAGATTGAGCTCTCGAAGTACGACCTGTAAGTAGCGAAGACCCCCCAGGGGGAGCACATGACGGAATCAATGCGGCATGTGCCAGCTCTTTTACAAATTGCGATCCGAATGCTGAATGTGCGCCGGGGCGGCGTCGTGGTGGACGCGACCCTTGGCAATGCAGGCCACGCGAGCGAGATTGCCCGGCGGCTGGGGCCGGAGGGAACGCTGATCGGCTTCGACCGGGACCCGCAGGCGATGGAGTTGGCGAAGCAGAGGCTCGAAGCGCTGCGCGAGGAACTGGGAGCGGAGATGCCGCGAGTGGTTCTGCACGATGTGGAGTTTTCGCAGGCTGGTGAGATGCTGGCCGGCGAGAAGGTCGACGGGCTGCTGGCGGATTTCGGAGTCAGCTCGATGCAGTTCGATGAGGCGCACCGAGGTTTTAGTTTTCAGGCGGAAGGCAACCTGGATATGCGGATGAATCCGCGCGAAGGGGTGACCGCCGAACAAGTGGTAAATCAGGCCGGGGAAAAAGAACTCGCCGATCTGATTTACGAATTCGGAGAGGAAAGGAGGTCGCGGAGAATCGCCAGAGCCATTGTCCGGGCGCGGCCCGTAACGACGACGGTGCAGTTGGCCCGAGTCGTTGCAGGCGCGCTCGGAGCAATGAAATCGGAGCGAATCCATCCGGCGACCCGAACCTTTCAGGCTCTTCGAATTTATGTGAACGCCGAGCTCAGCGAGATTGACGCGCTGCTGCGGCTGGCGCCGGAAGTGCTGAAGCCGGGAGGAAGGCTGGTGGCGATCAGCTTTCATTCTCTCGAAGACCGGCGCGTGAAGGATGCGCTGCGCGAGGGAGCGCGGCAGGGGATTTATGAGGTGCTCACGCGGAAGCCGTTGACGGCGGAAGCGGAGGAAACGGATCGCAATCCGCGGGCGCGCAGCGCGAAGCTGAGGGCCGCGGAGAGAAGGGCAGGGGAAGCGCGCAGGGGGTAGGGTGTGGCCATTGCGTTGGTGAGTGATTCGGGCCGCCGCACCTTACGCCGTACGCGCTCGCACCTCAGGTGAGGATCGGGCTAGGGACAGGCAGGGCGAATTTTTTTCAGGCAGGGTGAGGGAGACGAACGATGGCGACACAGGCGATAGCGGCACCGGTCATCGGTGGATTGGGTCGCGGCACGGAATGGGTTGCGGAGCATAACGCATTGTTGCTGGCGGCGCAGCGGCGCGGCCGGCGCGGTCCCACTCCGGAGGCGCTGTTTCCCAAGCGCATCGACAATTCGCGTCTGGTGAAGGCCATTGACGCGGCGCGTGGTCGCGAGATGCGCAGCTTCGCCTACGCCATGGCCTTCCTGCTGTCGCTGATCATGGTCTATGGGTGGCAGCACTTCAGCGCCATCGAATGCGGCTACAGGATCGAGACGGAGAAGCAGCAGATGCAGCAGCTGGACGAACAGAACCGGCAACTGCGGCTGACGAAAGCGCAGCTGGCCGATCCTGAGCGCATCGACGCCATGGCACGCAACCTGGGATTGTCGGCGCCGCACCCCGGACAGGTGGTGCATCCGAATGCGGCGGGCGACGCCAACACTCCGGCGATGGCGGAGAATCATCCCGCCGTCCCAGCCGTTCACTAAGTTTCCCCCAGGGAGGAGACGGTTCTCGCTGTGAATCTTCGTGCGTTCTCCTCGTCACCCCACCGCGCCGGCAGCGAACGCGAATGGGATCCAACGCCCACAACTCCCCATCACGCCGATGATCGACGCGATGGGGATTCTCCTTTTCGCTTCAAAAGCAAACCCTTCCTCGTAACGCCGATGCGGCAGACGCGCATCCTGGCGGTGCTGGGGATTTTTCTCGGCTGGACCGTGCTGATCGCGGGACGGCTGGTGTGGCTTCAGGTCATCCAGCATACGGAATGGGCGGAACGCGCGGAACGCCAGCAGGAACGCACCTTCACAGTAGCTCCGCGGCGCGGCATTTTGTACGACCGCAATCTGCACGAGCTGGCGATGACCGTGGTTGCGGACTCGATTTATGCGGTTCCCTCCGAGATCGGCGCGAATAAGGATAAAACGGCGGCGGCGCTGGCGAAGGTCGTCCATACCGATCCCGAAGATCGATTCACCGCGGAGAAACAGATTCTGGCGCGGCTGATGGACTCGCGCAATTTCGCGTGGGTGGCGCGCAAGCAGACCCCGGCGGTCATCGCCCGCGTGCAGGCGATGAAGTTGAAGGGGGTCTACTTTCAGAAGGAGTTCAAGCGCTTCTATCCGGATCAGCATCTCGCGGCGCAGGTGCTCGGCTACGTGGGCATGGATGACGATGGCCTGGCCGGCGTGGAAGAAGATCGCGACCGCGAACTGCACGGCACGCCAGGACGAATGCTGACGGCGATTGACGCGCGGCGGCATGTGCTGGACAGCGAGGAGCGCGATCCTGAATCGGGCGAGAACCTGGTGCTCACCATCGACGCCAACATCCAGTTCATGGCCGAGCAGGCGCTGGATCGCAACATGGAGCGGACCGGCGCGGTGAATGGCACGGTCGTAGTGCAGGATCCGCATTCGGGGCAGATTCTGGCGCTCGCCATCCGGCCGACCTTCGATCCGAACGAATTCCGGCATACCGATCCCTCGCTGCTGAAGGATCACGCGGTGAGCGATGTGTACGAGCCGGGGTCGACCTTCAAGCTGGTGACGTACTCGGCGGCGCTCGAAGAGCATGTGACGACTCCTGAAGCCCCGATTCGCACGCTGGGCGGGCAGATCGACGTGGCGGGGCGCATTGTGCACGACGACCGCGACGCGATTCTCTACGAGGCTGCACACGGCAACGTGCTGACGACGACGCAGGCGCTGGAGGAGTCGAGCGACGTGGCGGCGATTCAGCTGGCGCAAAGGATGGGGCCGGATCGCTTCTATCAGTACATCCACGGTTACGGATTCGGCATGCGTTCGGGCATCGAGCTGCCCGGCGGAACGCGCGGTTTGGTGAAGCCGCCTGCGCGCTGGCAGCCGACGGCGATTGGGTCGGTCCCCATGGGCCAGGAGATCGCGGTCACGCCCATCCAGCTGGTGACCATGGCCTCGTCGATCGCGAATGGCGGGGTCTACCTGCCGCCGCACATCGTGCTGGAGAGCACGCCGGAGATGAAGGGGAGCGCGAGTCTGAAGGCGACGGCGTTTCGTCCGGGAGATGAGCTGCCAAACCCGCTGCCCGCGGGGGCGCATCGGGTGATCTCCGAGATGACGTCGGCGCAGATGCGCAAAATGATGGAGGGCGTGGTGCTGTTTGGCACCGGGCGCCCTGCGCAGCTGGATGGCTACAGTGCGGGCGGCAAGACGGGGACAGCGCAGAAGATCGACCCGAAAACTCACACCTATTCGAAGACGAAGTATGTGGCGTCGTTTGTCGGTTTCGCGCCCGTCAACAATCCCGCCGTCACCATCGCAGTGATCATGGATTCACCGACGAAGGGATCGTATTTCGGCACGGCGGTAAGCGCGCCGGTCTTTCACGACCTGGCGCAGCAGATTCTCGAGTACCTGGGCGTGCCCCACGATCAGGATCTGAAGCCGGAAAATGCTCTGGCCAGGAACAGCAAGCCCGCGCAGCAGGAGGCAGCACCGCAGGAGAATGCGGAGGCCCTGGCGTCGCTGTTTGCGGAAGTGAATCACCTGCCTGCGGACGATCCATTGCGGAATCCGTTGCCGGATTCCGCAGAGCTCGGAGCACAGAGCTCAGAGCCCGGCGTACCAGAGCCTGGAACGGGAACTTCACAGCAGGCTGCTGACAATCCTGCGGAACATCCAGCCCTGGAAAGCGGCGCAACGACGCTGGCAAAGTCGGAGCCGCCCGCGCCTCCCAGTGCATCAACTCCCATGCCAACGCCAAACGGGCGCAACCGTTCTGTGGCCGTTCCGAATCAGCGTGTGTCCGTGCCGTCGTTTGCGGGGAAATCGCTGCGGGAAGTCGTAGTACAGGCGAGCGATGTGGGCCTGGGCGTGCAGGTCGTCGGATCGGGCATCGCCCGCGACCAGGCTCCCGCGGCGGGGACGCTGGTTCCGGCAGGAGCCGAGATCGTCGTGCGCTTCGCACAATAAGCCTGGACTGGGCTGGCGGCTCTCTCGTGGCTGGGAATCCGCGCTTACAATCAGCTTGTCATGCGCTTTGAAGAGCTGCTGAACCGAGTCGAAGTGGTGCGGAGGGCCGGTCCCGATCCACCAATCGGAGCGATCGAGTACGACTCGCGACGCGTGGCTCCCGGCTCGCTGTTTCTGGCGATGCAGGGCGAAACCACGGATGGCAATCGCTACGTCGGCAAAGCTGTCCCACACGGCGCGACAGCGGTGGTGACGGATTCTGCCGCTGCGTTTGCGGATACAGCAAGGCGCTATGCCGAGGTCGGTGTCGCCGAAGTTCCCGCGGGCGGCGGACGGCGAGCGATGGCGGCAATTGCCGCAAATTTCTTCGGCCGCCCCGAAACGCAAATCATGCTGACCGGCGTGACCGGAACGAACGGCAAGACGACGACTGCGTTTCTGCTGGATGCGATGCTCAACGCTGCCGGTCGAAGAACCGTGCTTGTGGGGACCATCGAAAACCATGTAGCGGGAGCGGTGCGGCCCGCGCCGCATACCACGCCTGAGTCGCGCGACCTGCTGGCCCTGTTGCGCGAGGGTGTGGACGCCGGAGCGACGGAGGCGGTGATGGAGGTCTCGTCGCATGCGCTGGCCCAGGGGCGCGTCTATGGGCTGCCGTACGATGTTGCGATCTTCACCAATCTGACCCAGGATCATCTGGACTATCACGGCACCATGGAGAACTACTTTGCCGCGAAGCGCGCGCTGTTCAATGGAGAGCTGGGTGCGCCGCCGCGGGTTGCGGTCATTAATATAGATGACCCCTGCGGCGCGAAGTTGGCGGCGATTGCGCAACAGGCCGGCGCGCAGGTTGATTCTTACGGGCTGACCGCGGGAAACTTTCGCGCCGAGAACGCGCAGATGGGGGCGTCGGGCATGAGCTTTCGCCTGGTCGCGCCGAAGGGCGCGGTGGAGGTGCTCACGCGGCTCACGGGGAAGGTGAACCTCTACAATCTGCTGGCGGCGTCGGGTGCAGCTTTCGCGCGCGGCCTAAGCCTCGACCAGATTGCCACAGGTGCGGCCTCGCTGGCGTACGTGCCGGGACGCTTCCAGACCGTCGACGCGGGGCAGCCGTTCACCGTGGTGGTGGATTACGCGCACACCGACGACGCGCTGCGCAACTTGACGGCGCTGGCGCGGGAGTATGTCACTGGTAAGGGCAGAGTGATCACGCTGTTCGGCTGCGGGGGCGATCGCGACCGGGCCAAGCGGCCGAAGATGGGGCGCGCAGCCGGCGAGGGCAGCGATTTCGTGGTGCTCACTTCAGACAATCCGCGCAGCGAGGACCCGGAAATGATCCTCCAGGATGCTTTGCCGGGCCTGCTGGCGACGGGAACAAAATTTGCGGTGGAAGCTGACCGGGCTCAGGCGATTCGCCTGGCCATCGAAGCGGCGCGGCCGGGAGACATCGTCCTCATCGCAGGCAAGGGGCATGAAAAGGAGCAGGTGCTGCGCAACGGCACGATTCCGTTCGACGATGCGGAGGTCGCGGCCGCCGCGATTCGCGACCTCGCGGGAGCACGGGCATGAAGCTGACCCTCGAGCAGATCGCGCGCTGGTCGGCGGCGGAAATCGTCGCCGGTGCCGACTCAGCGACCGTTACCGGGTATTCCATCGATTCGCGCACGCTGCAACCCGGCGATTTGTTCTTTGCGATTCGCGGAGAGCGCTTCGACGGGCACGATTTCGTTGCGTCTGCGCTGGAGCGCGGCGCGTGTGCGGCGGTGATTGCGCGTGATCGGCTTGCAGAGCTGCCCGAGGCGACGACAAAGTATCCGCTGCTGAGCACGGATGATCCGCTGGCGGCGCTGCAAAGGCTGGCGGCCGCTGTGCGTCGCCACTGGGGAAAGCGCGTCATCGCCATCACCGGATCGGCAGGAAAGACGACGACCAAGGAGGCCGTGGCGGCGGTGCTGGCAACGCGCTTTGCTGTGCTGAAGTCGCAGGGCAATCTGAATAATGGATACGGCCTGCCCCTGCAGCTTCTGCGGCTCGAACCGGAGCACGACGTCGCGGTGATCGAGATGGGCATGTCGGCGGCGGGCGAGATCACAGCGCTATGCCACATTGCGGCGCCCGACTGGGGCGTGGTGACCAACGTCGGTCACGCGCACACTGAGGGTTTTGCCGACGGCATCGCCGGCGTCGCCCGCGCCAAGTATGAGCTGGTGGCGGCGTTACCGCGGAACGGCGTGGCTTTTCTGAATTGCGACGATACTTATGTGTCGCAGTTCGGGCGTGATTTTGAGGGCAAGGTCGTCTATTACGGCCGCGGGCCGTGCGGCGATCCGCACATCGAGAGCGTGCAATTGCAGGGTGCAGGAGGGCTCAGGATTCAGGTGCGGGCCGGGGAACAGCACAGCGAGCTGCAACTGCGTCTGCCTGGGGAGCACAATGCCTCCAACGCGGTGGCGGCGATCGCGGTCGGCGTGGAGGCGGGCGTCCCGCTGGCGGAGTGTTGCGCGGCGCTCGAAAAACTACGTCCCGATGAAAAACGGGGTCAGGTGCTGACGATCCGCGGCGCGACCCTCATCAATGATTCCTACAATTCGAACCCCGAGGCGCTCAAGTCGATGATCAGGACGCTGGCGAGTGTGCCGGCGCGGCGTCGCATTCTGGTCGCGGGCGAGATGCTCGAGCTGGGACCCGAAGCTGCGGCGCTGCACGTGGCGTGTGGCAAGGCTGCCGCGCAGGCAGGCATCGACATCGTGGTCGGCGTGCGGGGCAACGCATGGCATATCGTCGACGGAGCACAGCAGGGCGGTGCCGAGGCGCTGTTTCTGGAAACGTCGGAAGCCGCAGGCGAATGGCTGCGCGCCAATCTGGAGCCAGAAGATGCAGTGCTGCTCAAAGGTTCGCGCGGCGTGCGGCTGGAGCGCGCGCTCGAAGCGTTGCAACAGTCGGAAATATGAGATGCGAAGCAAGCTAAAGAATGAGAGCACGCCGATTCGAGTTTGGCGGCCGGAAGGTTGGAAGCCCCGGCGCAGCCCTCAGGCCCCGATTTGGTTGCGTATCGTTGGGTTCGTTTTCCGGGCTCTTTCTGTACCCCTCCGGCCGATTGGATGGGTTCTTGACCGTGTGTATCTCAGGAGGTTCCGAAGTGAAGTAATGCGTGAGTTCGAAGGAACCTTTCCCGGAAAAACTGTAAGGCTGGTAGGAAGCTCCACATATTTCGGTTGGCCTTCAGCGACCATCGACGTAGGGGAAATGAGAATCTCGGTCTGGGCTCACATGGGCGAATACGGCGGGTCCTTTGAGGTGCGGTCCGGCGATGATGTTGTTTCACCAGCGAGTCGAGACCGCTTGACCCTTAAGACGGAGTGTAGCCGACAGACCTTCGGGAGCGTTCGTGAAGTCGCGACATGTTTTGCTGACTGGGTTCGTGGGCATGCGGTACAGGCTTGAAAAAGACTGCGGTTCGCAAAGCGGAGCGCGATAAGATAAGCGGGAAATCCCACCAGGTGGGCCGGAGGAAGTTTGCTTTATTGGCTGCTCTATCGAAAGCTTTACCTCTATTTCAGTCCCTTTCGCATATTCCGGTATCTGACGTTTCGCACCGCTTTCGCCTCGCTCACGGCGCTGCTGATCACGCTCATCATTGGGCCGTTCGTCATTGAGAAGCTGCGCGAGTTCCAGATCGGCCAGTACATCCGCGAAGAAGGCCCCAAGGCGCATCAGAAAAAAGCCGGCACGCCTACCATGGGCGGCGTCCTGATCTGCATCGCGATCCTGCTGCCGACATTTCTTTGGGCGGATCTGTCGAATCCTTTTATATGGGTGGTGATGTTTTCGACGGCGGCCTTCGGCGCCATCGGCTTTGCCGATGACTATATTAAGGTGATCCAACGGCGGAACCTGGGGCTGACGGCGCGCGCCAAGCTGACGTACCAGTTCCTGGTGGCGGCGGCCATCGCCATTGTGCTGGTGCTCATGGACCTCGAGGGCAGCTACTCCACGCGGCTGGTGGTGCCCTTCGTCAAGGTCCTGCGGCCCCGGCTTTCCATTCCCGCCCTCCTGCACATCCCGCATCTTGGCGTGCTGGCTTTTCTGCCGTTCATCGTCTTCGTCATGCTGGTGATCGTCTTTTCGAGCAACGCGGTCAACCTCACCGACGGGCTCGATGGCCTGGCTATCGGCTGCACCATCATCGCCGCCGGCGCCCTCACGGTGCTCACCTACGTGAGCGGCCACGTGATTTTCGCCGACTACCTGGAGCTCCAGCGCATGCCCATGGTGAGCGAGGTGACCGTCTTCTGCGGGGCCATGACCGGGGCCAGCATCGGATTCCTCTGGTATAACGCCCATCCCGCTGAGATTTTCATGGGAGACGTGGGTTCGCTGGCGCTGGGCGGAGCCATCGCCACGGTCGCGGTGGTCATCAAGCAGGAGCTGCTGCTGCCATTCATCGGCGGCGTCTTCGTCATCGAGGGCATCTCCGTGATCCTGCAGGTGGGCAGCTACAAGTTGCGCGGAGGCAAGCGGATTTTCCGCATGGCGCCGCTCCATCACCACTTCGAACTGATGGGGTGGTCGGAGTCGAAGGTGATCGCGCGGTTCTGGATCCTGGCACTGGTGTTTGCACTCTTTGCACTCACCACCCTCAAGCTGCGATAAAGGGTAGAGCCGGCGTGACACAATGAGCATGCCGGCGCTCGCGAGTTTTCATGGAAATCAAAGGGAAAAAAGTACTGGTCGTCGGTCTGGGCAAGTCGGGGCTGGCGGCGGCGCTGTTTTTGCGACACCACGGCGCGCAGGTGACGGTGTCCGACCTGCGCAGCGCCGAAGCGCTGGCGAAGGAAATCCCGGCGCTCATCGAAGAAGGCATCGCCGTCGAGGCGGGCGGCCACGGGCTGCTGACCTTCCGGCGCCAGGACCTGATCGTGGTGAGCCCGGGCGTTCCCATCGACACGCCGGAACTTACGCAGGTGCGGAAATTCGGGCTTCCGATCATCGGTGAGCTGGAGCTGGCGGCGCATTATCTGCGCGGCAAAGTGCTCGCGATTACCGGATCGAATGGCAAAACTACTACCACCTCGTTGTGCGGAGAGATTCTCGAGGCAGGAAAGGTACCGGTGCAGGTGGGCGGCAACATCGGCGTGCCGGTCATCGCCCTGGTGGAAGCTTCGCGCGACGACGGATGGTCGGTGCTGGAAGTTTCGAGCTTCCAGCTGGAGACGACCTACGAGTTTCATCCGGAGATCGCAGTGATCCTCAACATCACGCCCGATCACCTGGACCGGCACGGCACCTTTGAAAACTATGTCGCGGCGAAGGAGAGGATTTTCGCGCAGCAGACGCCCGACGATGCTCTGGTGCTGAATGCCGACGACGATGCCGCGTCGCGCGCTGCGGCGCGGGCCTGGTCGCGAGTCTTCTGGTTCAGCAGGACACGTGTGGTGCGGCAGGGCGCCTTCGTGCACGAGGGCGTCATCACCTGGCGCGCCTCGGAGCAGACCGCGCCGGAACCGGTGCTGAAGGTCGCGGAAATTCCGCTGAAAGGCGCGCATAACGTGGAGAACGTGCTGGCGGCGGTGTGCGCGGCCCGTCTCGCGGGCGTCGAAGCGGCCGCGATCCGCAAAGCGGTGACAGAATTTCACGCGGTCGAGCATCGCCTGGAGTTTGTCGCGAAGATCAACGGCGTCGACTACTACAACGACTCCAAGGCGACCAATGTCGATGCGTCGATGAAGGCGATCGCCGCGTTTCCCGGCGGGATTCATCTGATCCTGGGCGGCAAAGACAAGAATTCCGATTATCGGCAGATGCGCCCTCTTCTGCAGGAGCGCGTGAAGACGGTCTACATGATCGGCGCAGCGGCGGAGAAGATTCACACTCATATTGAGGGTGCGGCACCCATCGTCAGCGCGGGGACCCTCGAGGAAGCGATTGCGCGGGCGGGCGCGGCGGCGCAGCCGGGCGAGATCGTGCTGCTGGCGCCGGCGTGTTCGAGCTTCGATCAGTTCGAGAGCTACGAGCATCGGGGCCGGGTTTTCAAGGAAACGGTTTTAGCGCGGCGCGGTCTGGCCGCACTCACAGCAACCTAAAGCAGAGAAGCGAGTCTCATGGCGAAACGAGTGGGCGTCGACAAGTGGCTGTACTTCGCCGCGCTGGTGCTGGTGGTCATCGGGCTGGCGATGGTTTTCAGCGCGTCGGCGGTGATGGCCGGGGAGCCGCGCTTCGGCTCGCCCTACTACTTTGTGGCTCGCCAGGCCATCTGGGCAGTGCTCGGCCTGCTGGCCATGACGCTGCTGATGCACGTGCCCATCAGCAAATATAACCGTCCCACAGTTGTGTTCCCCGTGGTCGGCGTCACCATCATTCTGCTGCTGGGCGTCTTTCTGATGCACGACTCCCATAACACCCACCGCTGGATTCGTGTCAGCATCCTCTCGTTCCAGCCGTCGGAGATCGCCAAGCCGGCGCTGGTGCTGTTTCTGGCGTGGTTCCTCCAGAACCGCATGCACCTGATGGAAGACTGGCGCGGAACGCTGATCCCCGCGGCTCTGCCCAGCGTGATCTTCATTGCGCTGATCCTGAAGGAGCCCGACCTGGGCACCGCGCTGGTTTGTGCCGGCGTGACGGCGCTGATGCTGTGGCTCGCCGGAATGAACACGAAGTACCTCGGGTACGCGGCTCTGGCGGCTTCGCCGATCCTCTACTTCATGCTCTTTTGGGTGAAGTGGCGGCGCGACCGGATGTTCGCGTTCCTGAATCCCTGGTCGGATCCGCTCGGCAAAGGCTTCCACATCATCCAGTCGCTCATCGCGGTGGGTTCAGGGGGATTCCGCGGCGTGGGATATATGGACGGCAGGCAGAAGCTCTTTTATCTGCCCGAGCCGCACACCGACTACATCTTCGCGAACATTGCCGAGGAGCTGGGACTGATCGGAGCGCTCATCGTTGTGGGGCTGTTCGTCTTTATCGGCTGGCGCGGAATGCGGGCGGCGATTCTGTCGCAGGATCCGTTTGCCCGCTTCATGGCGTTCGGCATCACGGCCACGATTCTCATCCAGGCCTTCTTCAATATCAGCGTGGTGCTGGCTCTGGTGCCGACCAAGGGCATCACCCTGCCGTTTGTTTCCTATGGCGGGACTTCGCTGTTCATCACCCTGGCCCTGCTCGGCGTGCTGCTGAACATCACCAGAGAAGTGGATTGAAGCCAGGGTGCAGCGTTCAGCGCGGCCTACCAAATGCGACGGATGCCGTAGCCATCGAAAACGCGCTCATTGCTGATGAGGGCAAGATTCTCAGCCTGGGCCTGCGCGATGAGCATGCGATCGAAGGGATCCTTGTGTGGCCCGGGCAATTGCCCGGCGCGGAGGGCATGTTCCAGGGTGACGGCCAGTGGGCTAAATCCGAGCATTTCAAGGCGTCTGGCCATTTCCGCCGAGAATGCCGCCGCCTGGGGAAGCTTGCCGATGCGGACCTTTGTTGCAATTTCCCAGGCCGAGGCAGCGCTGACAAATACCTCGGTTGAGAACGACTCGACCAGCGATCGCGCCCTGGCCGACAACCGCCCCGGTTCGGCGTCCGCCCATAGCAGAACATGAGTATCGATGAGGACCCGCAATTACTGTCCCCAGGCGTCCACTTCTTCAGGGGGTAACGGCTCGAAAAACTCAGAGCCGACCGTGAACTCGCCGCGATGCAGTCCAAGCTTCCTTTTCTTGCCGGGCTTTTTCAGGGGCGTCAGGCGCACCACCGGCTGCTTGCCGCGCGCGATCAGGATCTCCTCGCCCCGCTCAGCGCGCTCGATCAGCCGGGAAAGGTTCGTTTTTGCTTCGTGGATGGTGCTGATTGCCATAACCGTGCCCTTAGCTAAGAACAGATTAGCTAACTTCACCGAGGTTGTCCACCACAACCGTGGGGAAATGCCAGGGCCATAGAATGGCGTATTGATGCAATCCACGACGCGCATTCTCATCGCCGGCGGCGGCACGGGCGGGCACATTATCCCGGCCCTGGCGATTGCCGACGAACTCAAAGCGCGGCACGCTGGCGAGATTCTCTTCGTGGGCACCGCGCGCGGCCTCGAATCGCGTCTGGTGCCGCAGGCGGGCTACCGGCTGGAACTGATTCGCGTGGGACAGCTCAATCATGTTTCGCTCGCGACCCGGCTGAAAACGCTGATCGATCTTCCCGTGGGCCTGATGCAGTGCGTAAAGCTGCTGCGGCAGTTTCGGCCTGCCGTGGTGATCGGCGTCGGCGGCTACGCGTCGGGTCCGGTGATGGGAGCGGCGATCCTGCTCGGGATTCCGACCCTGGCGTTTGAGCCGAACGCTGTTCCTGGCCTCGCGAATCGGCTGGTCGGGCGCAGAGTGAAGGCGGCTGCGGTGAACTTCGAGCCCGCGGCGCGCTATTTTCGCAATGCCCATGTCACTGGGATTCCAGTGCGAGCGGACTTTTTCCATCTTGCGCCGCGGCCGGCGGGAGCGCCTCCGCGCCTGCTTGTCTTTGGCGGAAGCCAGGGAGCGCGGGTGCTGAACCATGTCATGCCGAAGATCGCTGCAGCCCTGATCGAGAAGGTTCCGGGACTGACCATCCTGCACCAGGCGGGGGCGCGCCATGCCGAGACCACGCTGGCATCTTACGAGGACAGCGGGGCGCCGCCGGATCGGTGGCAGGTGGAGGCGTTCCTTGACGACATGCCGCGGCGGTTTGAAGCGGCGGACCTGGTGCTTTCCCGCAGCGGCGCGTCCACCGTCGCGGAGCTGGCTGCGGGAGGAAAACCCGCGGTGCTGATTCCCTTTGCGCAGGCGGCGGACGATCATCAGCGCAGGAATGCCGAAGTGATGGCCCAGGCTGGAGCCGCGCGGGTTCTCCTGGAAGGGGATCTGACACCGGAGCAGTTGCAGGGGACCCTCAGCGATCTGCTGGCGCAGCCGGGGAAACTCCGCGAGATGGCCGAGAGCGCGCGGTCGCTTGCGCATCCTGACGCCGCGGAGCGCATCGCGGGCATGGCTATGGCGCTGGCGCGACAGGATTTTCGCAAAGAGGCATTTTAGGGAATGTCCGATCAAGTCGCTGTTTTGAAGGGGCGCGGCTTCAACGTCGGGCCCTGATACGAACCTCATCGCTGTGATCCTGAAGGCCCCCGGGGGTACCCCCCCTGGGGGGCGGGCTGATGGATGTCGATTGATTTATTGGGAGTTGCGGGGTAATAGGCCTGGGGTATTACCCTCTTGGGGCAGGTTACAGGTTGCGGGGAACAGGTTACAGGTTGCGGGTTGCAGGGCGCGGAGGCTTCGAGGTCGAGGGGGTCATCGGGCAGGGGTTCGTCGGGCGGGGCTGGAGATGGAGGAGCGGTATCCCGGGCACGGAGGCTGGCTGCGGTTCTGCCGTCGGGTTGGGGATGGCGTTTGCGGCGGGGAGGGTCCATAAATTTGCGGACTCGGGCGCAGCCGGGGCAGTGGACTTCGGATTCGGGTCCGCCGCAGTCGGGGTGGCGGAAGATGCAGCGCGGGTTGTTGAGGGGCTGGAGGTGGGGATGGAGGAAGGGGTCGGCGCCGAGGGTAAGCAGCTCGCGGCAGATGGGGCAGTCGCAGTGGGTGAGGGGATCGGTGGGCGAGAGGGGGACCGGGCGGGAAGTGTTGGTGGCGGCGGCGAGGAGGGCGAGGGGGTCGGCACCGGGAGCCGGGGGACGCCAGTGCGCATTGGGGGCGGGCTGGTCGCCGTCGGCGGCGATGGGGCCGTCTTCATCGAGGGCGAGGGAGTGGACCTGGGTGGAGGAGGGGTTGGGGTCGGGTTCGGCGGGGAGGCGGGCGGGACGGGGGAGCGCGGCAGCGGCGATCTGGAGGGCGTAGAGGACGGTGCGGGCGCGATCGGTCTCAATGTTGTGGGAGAGGAGTCCGTGGATGACCTGGGTGGCGACGAGGCGGATGGCGGCGTGATCTTCAAGGAGGGGGACGGCGACCTGGGCGGGGTGGGGGAGGGTGGGATGGCGGTGGCGGGCGTGGGAGTAGCAAAGGTGGGAGTGGTCGAGGGCATCGTTTTTGCAGCGCCGGCCTTCGACGGTGAGGGAGCGGCACTGGGGAGGGGTTTCGGGGTCAGGGTTGAGGGTGGTGGGATCGGGGTTGAGGGTGGTGGCATCGACAGACATGGGTGGTCTCCTTCGTCGATCAGTGATCAGTGATCAGTGATCAGTGATCAGTGATCCGTGAACAGTAATCAGTGATCCGTGATGGCTCGCAATGAAAAAGCCCCACCGGGTACGGTGAGGCTTTTCGCGAGACAAAATTCCTTAATAACAGGCTACGAGACGGTTCGGGACAGGGCAAGCGAAATGAGCGGGAGCGGGGGTACGAAGGTACTGCGGCAGCTTAAGAGGGTTAGCGAGAGGCGATTCGCGAACAGGATTATCACCTTGACACAAGGCCCCCGTCAGGAGGAGGATGGCGGGTATGGCTGAAGAGCCAGAGTCGAAGTCGGACGCCCAAGTTCCTGTTCACCTCAACAGGAAGCAGCGGAGAGCGCTTATGCGTGAGCAGGAGCTGCTCCAAGCACAGGCTGTCCCTCAACGGCCAGGAGAGCAGGAGGTGCCCCAGTTACACGAAGGTACAGGGATGGGCGACAAACCGCACCCCACTTCGTCGCCGTGGCTTCGCTTCGGACAATGGTTGTTCGGAGCGCACTTTTTCGACGTGGCTTTTGGCGCTCTCTTTGGGGCTGGGCTCTCCATGGCGCTAGCGAGCGATCCTCATGATATTCGTAAGGCGGTCTGGATATTCCATATCGCAGCAGTGCTGTGCGTTTTGAGAGCCATTCATTGGATCGTAACCGATACTAACCTGCCGCTGCCCAGGTTCTGGATGGCGGTTGTGTTGTTTGGTGGCATCGGCGCTAGTACCGAGACCATATGATGATGTACCTCTGTAGGCACTTGTCAGGGATTGGAAACAGTCTGAACCTGGGGCCATGCGGAAATACCATCGTGTGCATGTGCGTCTGGGCAAGGGGGACCGG
>Ga0182024_10002063_pt1 | contig 50512 bp, 41 predicted proteins | sample P32metaG_FD_120480 | JGI IMG/M metagenome (GOLD analysis project Ga0182024, IMG submission 120480) | Permafrost microbial communities from Stordalen Mire, Sweden - P3-2 metaG (Illumina Assembly) | ecosystem: Environmental > Terrestrial > Soil > Wetlands > Permafrost | place: Sweden: Stordalen...
CCACGGCTGCCTCGTCCACACCCGTTCCTCAACTCCAAATGTAGTGGAGACCTAGCCATTGCCACCACTGAAAACAAAGGGAATTCCAGCTTCAAATCTTCTCAACTGCGAAGGTTGGGTTAATAGCACATTCGGTCTCAGCGGATTATCAGTTTTCCGGCTGGGCGGGTGGTGCTGCGCCGCCGCGACCGCCGCCAGCTCCGCCGCCGCGACCGCCGCGTCCACCCCCGCGTCCTCCACGACCGCCGCCGGCTCCGCCAGGCTGCCCGATCGCCAGCGCCGCCAGTTCCGCGCCATTGCCGCCGGTGCCGTTTACGACCGCGACCAGGAACTGGCGTCCGTTGACCAGGTAGGTCATCGTTCCGCCGCCCATCGCGCCGCCGAGCGGCATCTCGTAAATATCCGAGCCGGTCTTCTTGTCGATGAAACGCAGGTTCGCGCTGCCTTCAATCAGCATGGTCTTGGTGATCAGGATGGGCGAGCGCTGTCCGCCGCCCCAATTGCTGGCGTCGATTCCGGCCGCTTTGAGCGCCGGATTGTTGACCAGGTTATCTGCGGCCTTGCCGTTGGGAATCATCCAGGCGTGATCGCCGGTGTTCAGATCGATCGCGGTGATCCGCCCATAGGGCCCTTTGATGAGCGGCATGCCCATCACGGTGGTGGACGCACCCCCGCCGCCCGCGATGTACTGCATCTCCGACCGCGTGCCTCCGGGCACCAGCGACGACACGTAAGGGCTGGTTGTGGAGGGAATATAGATCATGCCCGTCTCCGGATCCACCGAAGCGCTCATCCAGTTCGCTCCCCCGCCCGCCCCGGGGAGTTGCAGCGTTCCAACCTTGCCGCCTTCGTCCTTGACGATGGGCGGAGTATAAATCGGCCCCAGGACAAATTGCGAAGCGACTTTCAATGCCTCGGCCTTGATTTCAGGGGTGTAGTCGGCCAGATCCGCCTCGGTGACGCCTTGGCGGTCGAAGGCTGCGGGCTTGGTCGGGTACGGTTGCGTAGGCGAATACCATTCGCCGGGAGCGTGGCCCTGGGGCGCGGGATGCTCCTCGATGGGCCACACCGGAGTCCCGTTGGTGCGGTCGAAGACGAAGATGAACGCCGATTTGTTGACCTGCGCGAGCGCCTTGATCTTCTTCCCGTTCACGGTGATGTCGAGCAGGATGGGCGCGGAGGGAATATCGTAATCCCACATCTCGTGGTGGATCAGCTGATAGTGCCACACGCGTTTGCCGGTCTTGGCGTCGAGGCAGACGATGCTGTCGGAGAACAAATTCGCGCCGGGCCTCTGGCCTCCGTAAGTGTCGCCGCTGGGCGCTTCAACGGGTATGTAAACGTAGCCCAGCTCCTCGTCGCCTGTGAGCGGTCCCCACGCGCCGGTGTTGCCGGTGAATTTCCAGGAATCCTCGCCCGTTTGCGGATCTTTCAGCCAGGTTTCGACGCCAAATTCGCCGGCTTGAGGAACCGTGTGGAAGGTCCAGAGGAGCTTGCCCGTGCGGACGTCATAGCCGCGGATGTAGCCCGGCGTGTTGAGCTTGGTCGGCAGCGCCACGCCGACCTTGAGGGAGGCGCCGACCACCGCGACGTCGCGGATGACGATCGGCGGCGAAGTAGCGCCAATGGATTCCTTCTTGACTTCGGTCCGATCCAGGCCTTTCCACAAATCCACGTGAGAATCCACGCCGAAATTCGCGATGGGAACTCCGGTTTTGGCGTTCAGCGCCACCAGTTGATAGCCGGGGGTCACGAAGATGATCCGGTCGTCGCCCCTGCCGTCGCTCCAATAGCTGACGCCGCGATTGTTGGGGCGCACCGCGCCGCGTTCCTTGGTATCGTCGCCGTTGTACAGCCATCGCGTCTCGCCGGTGGCTGCGTCGACGGCCACCACGGTGCGTCCCGTGCCGGCGGTGACGTACAGCATGCCGCCGACCATCAGCGGCGTTACTTCCCAAGCCGCTTGAGGCGCGGGCCCCATGTTCTGGGCCTTCCACCTCCACACCACTTGAAGGTTCTTTACGTTGGTCGCGTTAATCTGATCCAGCGGGGAATATCGCGTGCTGCCGGCGTCGCCTCCATTGACGCGCCATTCGCCGGCGGCGTTGGTGCCGTACTGAGCCAGTGCGGGGAAGGTGGCCAACAACAAGGCCGGAAACAGTCCAGCCATTCTCGATACCGACATAGGTTTTGTCCTCAGGCTGATTATATGCCATCTTCGGACGCGGCAGGGGCGCTCTGGTTGGTCTTACTCGAACGCCAGGCCGACCACGCCTAACGGTCCGAAATCGGCGGTGATTTGATCCCCGCGCTGCCCCATGTAGACTTCCATGGTCACCCCTGTGGTGACGTATTGCCCCGCCTTCAATCCCCGCCCTTGCGAGGACAACTGATTCGCGAGCCATGCCAGCGCGTTGAGCGGATGGCCCAGAACCGCGCGTCCGCTGCCCTCCCGATGCAGGTTCCCGTTTACCGTCAGCCGGACGGTTTGCGCCGCCAGGTCGATGCCGCGCCAGTCCTCGGTCATCGAGCCTTTGACCCAGGCCGCGTGACAGGCGTTATCGGCGATCAGCGACAACGCGCCGATGCTGGTCCAATCGTCAAACCGGCTGTCCACAATTTCGATGCCCGGAAGGACTCCTTCGACAGCCGCGGCGACTTCCTCATTCGAACGGTCTGCCGGCACAGGCGGCAAATCGAGGGCCATGCGAAACGCGAATTCGGCCTCGACGACGCGCATGAAGAACTGGTCGGCGGCAATACGTGTGGGAATGCCGCGCGCGGGACTCTCGAAGCAGAACGCCGACATCATGCGCCCATGGAACGGCCCGTCGACATTTAATTGCCGCTGCGCCGTGACGTTGGTGCAGGCGATCTTGTATCCGATGCCGACGCCGCCGTAATGGTCGAGGAGCTGTTGGACCAGAAGGTCCTGACAGCGATACGCCTCTTCCGGCGTCTTGGGCCGCACGGCCTCGGGAAGCGCCGCTAGGCGCACCCGCTTGGTTCTGGCATCGCATAACAATTGGGCGCCGGTTTTTTCCACCTGACTATCGTAACCTGCCGGCGTAACCTGCCGGGCCAAACCGGCGATAATGGGGCGTGTACTTTCGCGTTTGCGCCTTTGTCGCGATGTTCCTGGCCGCAGCCTCTGTTCCGGGCTGGGCGCAACCCGCTCCGGTTCATACCTACAAAGTCGTCAAGGCGTATCCGCACGATGCCACGGCGTACACGGAAGGTCTCGAATTCCGCGGGAATGAGCTGTGGGAGAGCACGGGACTCAATGGGTCCAGCTCCATCCGACGGGTGGATTTGGCCACCGGGAAGGTGCTCGAGATCCATCCGCTTTCCACGCTGTATTTCGGCGAGGGGATCACTTTCTTACGAGACCGCCTGTACCAGCTCACGTATCAAAGCGGCGTCGCATTTGAGTACGATCCCAAGACTTTCAAACAAATCGAGTCGTTCCACTACTCTGGCGAAGGCTGGGCGCTAACGCACGACTCCAAGCACTTGATCATGAGCGACGGCAGCTCCGCTCTGCGCATTCTCGATCCGGCAACGTTCCACGAAGAGAGCCGGCTGGTTGTTCGCGATGGCACGCGTCCGATCATCAATCTAAATGAGCTGGAACTGATCGAAGGCGAAATTTGGGCGAATATCTGGACCAAAGAAATCGTGGCGCGAATCGATCCGCGCACAGGCCAAGTGAATTCATGGGTGGATTTTACGGGTCTCCGGCAGGAGGCCGGCTGCGAAAAGGATTGCGAGGTGCTGAATGGGATCGCTTATGATGCACCCCGCAAGCGCATCTTCGTGACCGGGAAGCGCTGGCCGAAGCTGTTCGAGATTCAGGTGGCCGGGCGGTAGCGCGGCGGCCTGCCTCGGCGCCCTATAGCGGGAAATCGTCGCCGAAAGACTGGGCGTGCACCGCGCGCACCAATTCCTCCGGAGTGGGTATTGCGGCGGGCGCGCCGGGGACCGCCGCCGGCGCCGCAAACGGGCGAGCGGAATCCAGCGTTTTGCGGCGAATATCCTGAAGCGAGTCTTTCATTTCGCGCACGTCGGAGGCGAGTTGGAATAGCTTCATAACGGCGGCTACGATCAGCGCAAACATCGCGAGAGTGGTGACCGCGCCGAGAAAATCGGGGAGGGAATTCATCGTTCGGATCCTCTCCTTTTCCATCGGCGGAAGACGGCCGCCGCTTTAGAAACTCAGTCCTGCTTGCCGTCGCCTTTTTCGGAGGTCGTCTTCTTCTCAAAGTCCAATGAGGCCGAGTTCATGCAATAACGCAGACCGGTGGGGCGGGGACCGTCGGGGAATACGTGACCCAGATGGGCGTCGCAGCGCGCACACATGACTTCGACGCGGCGCATGCCGTGGGTGGAGTCCGTTTCGGTGCGGACGTTTTCCTCCATAACCGGCTGCGAGAAACTGGGCCAGCCGCTGCCGGAATCGAACTTTGTATCGGAGCGGAACAGCTCCGCGCCGCAGCACACGCAGCGGTACACCCCATTTTCGTGCTGGTCCCAATACTTGCCCGTGAACGCCGGCTCAGTGCCTTTCTTGCGGGCGACGTAATACTGTTCATCGGTGAGCTGCTGCTTCCATTCCTGGTCGGTCTTGGTCACTTTGTCCATACACCTCTGAGCTTACACTGGAAGAGGATGAAACAGATTTGCCTTCTGCTCGCCGGCTGCGTTCTCACCTTCGGACAGGATCCGACCAAGACCCTTCACGGGATCGAAGATCGCTACAACAACGCCAAGACCCTGCGCGTGAACTTCACCGAGAGGTACACCGGACGCGGCGGCAGGCACGTCCCGACGTCGGGTACATTGTATCTGCGCAAACCTCGCCAGATGCGCTGGGAGTACACTTCGCCGCCCGGCGACTTGTTCATCTCCGACGGTAAGTTCACCTACGATTACGACGCCAAAAGGAACAGCTTCGAGCAACAGACACTGAAGGAGGGCGACGATATGCGAGGCCCGCTCGCGTTCCTGTTGGGCAAGCTGGATTTCGATCGGGATTTTGGGGAGTACCGCACCGGAGACGCGGACGGAGCCATTACAGCGGTACCGAAATCCGACAAGCTGGAATATAGCGAAGTGACGCTGGTGCCCGGGCCGGCCTTTAGCCTCAAGAGGCTGTCGATCAAAGGGCAGGACGGCTCCGTGATCCAGTATGTCTTCGATGGTGAGACGCTGAATCCGCCGCTCACCGACAACCTGTTCAAGTTCACCAAGCCGCCCGGCGCAACGATGGTCGATTCGACCCGCGGGAAATAGCAATGTCCTCGAGTCGACGACCATTCGCGAACGAATCTCCGGCCAGCTTCGGCCGTCCGGAGGATGCCGAAAACGCTCGAGCCATGCGCGAGGCCATCGCCAAGGTTCGAGGCGAGCTTGGCCGCGAGTACGATCTGGTCATCGGCGGCAAGCACCAGCGCACCGCGGAGAAGATCCGGTCGATCAATCCGGCGCACCCCTCTGAAGTGGCCGGGATTCATCAGAAAGCGGATCGGGAACACGTCGAGCCAGCGATTCAGGCCGCCTTGGCCGCATTCGAATCCTGGAAGAACGCGCCGGCTGAAGGGCGCGCGGGTCTGGTCTTCCGGGTCGCGGAGATTCTGCGCAAGCGAAAGTTCGAATTCAACGCCTGGCTGGTCCTGGAAGCCGGCAAGAACTGGGATGAAGCGGAGGCCGACACCTGCGAGGCCATCGACTTCTGCGAGCTGTACGCGCGCACGGCCCTGCATCTGGCCGAGGCCGCGCCGGTGGTGCAGCTTCCGGGAGAGCGGGATTTGCTGCGGTACATCGCGCTGGGCGCGGGCGCGGTGATCGCACCGTGGAATTTCCCCCTGGCGATTCTGTGCGGGATGACCGTGGCGGCGGTGGTCTGCGGCAACACCGTTGTGCTCAAGCCCTCCAGCGATTCGCCGACCATCGCCGCGAAATTCTTCGAAGCTCTGGAGCAAGCCGGCCTTCCGCCCGGCGTCGTCAACTTTTGCCCCGGCTCCGGGGCGACGTTCGGGCATGGAATCGTCGAGCATCCGAAAACACGTTTCATCGCCTTCACCGGTTCCCGCGACGTGGGTCTCGATATTCATCTGCGCGCGGCCAAAGCTCAGCCCGGCCAGGTGTGGATCAAGCGCACGATTCTGGAGATGGGCGGCAAGGATTCCATCGTCGTGGACGCCGACGCCAACCTGGACGCGGCGGTGGAAGGCGTGGCGGTTTCGGCGTTCGGATTTCAGGGGCAAAAGTGTTCGGCCTGCTCGCGGGCTATCGTTGACAACGGCGTGTACCCGGAGTTTCTGGAAAAGCTGCGGGAGCGCGTCGCGCGAATGCGCGTGGGCGATCCGGCGGACAACGTGTACATGGGGCCGGTGATCAATGCGGGCGCGCTGAAGTCGATCCTGAGCTACATCGAGATCGGCAAGCGCGAAGGGCGATTACTCATCGGCGGAAATCGCGCTTCACTTCAAGGAGATTCCGGCGATGGATATTTCCTTGAGCCGACGGTGATCGCGGACGTGGGGCCCGGCGCGCGCATCGCTCAAGAGGAAATTTTCGGCCCTGTGCTGGCGGTGATCGAGGCCCACGGCTTCGACGACGCACTGGCCATCGCCAACAACACCGAATACGGATTGACCGGCGCTGTGTTCACCAGTTCGCCGGAGAAGATTGAGCGGGCGCAGCGCGATTTCCACGTCGGCAATCTGTACATCAACCGCAAGTGCACGGGCGCGATGGTGGGCGCGCATCCCTTCGGCGGGTTCAATATGTCGGGAACGGATTCGAAAGCAGGCGGCGCGGATTACTTGTACCTGTTCACACAAGCCAAGTCGATCGGGCGGAAGCTGTAAGGTGGGGCAGGTCTCCGACCTGCCAAGCGCAGGCCGGAGGCCTGCGCCACAGGGGTTTAGATCCCCCGGATCAGCCCGCCATCTACTTGCAGGCTCGCGCCGGTGATGTAGGACGCCGCATCGGAGAACAGGAACACCGCCGCGGCGGCAAAGCCGTACGGATCGCCGTAACGCCCCATGGGAATGGTGGCCCAGACGCGCTTGCGTTGGTCGTCCTGAGATATGCCGGCGCGTTTGCTGTTCTCGATGTCGATCTCCTCCACTCGATCGGTGTGGATGCGCCCGGGAATCAGTTGATTCACGCGAATGTTCTGCGGCGCAAGCTCCAGCGCGAGTGCTTTTGAAAGCGCCGCCACGGAGGTCCGGATGACGGTGGAAAGCGAGAGATTGGCGATCGGCTCCTTCACTGCGGAAGAGGTCGGGAGCACGATGGCGCCGCCGCCGCGCGAAGCCATGGAGGGAACGGCGAGCCGGATCATACGGATAGCGCTCAGCAGCAGCAACTCGAAGGCATTCTGCCAGGCGGCGTCGTCGAATTTCAGCACCGGGCCGGCGGGTGGGCCGCCGGAGTTGGGGTAGAGCAGATCGACGCCACCGAAGCGCTCCACAGTCGCGTTGAACCACTGTCCGATGGCCTCGCCGGAGCGGACATCGACAGGCATAGCCAACACAGGACTTCCGGTCTCCCGCTCGATTGCGGCGCCCGCCGCGGCGACGGCGCTCGCATTGCGCGAGGAAATCGAGACGCGGACGCCTTCCTTCGCCAGAGCGCGGGCCACGGCGAAGCCAAGGCCGCTGCTCGCGCCCGCGACCATGGCCACTTTGTTGGCTAACTTAAGATCCAGATAGAATCCGCCGTTAGAAAGTGAATCGCGCGCTCGCTTGCAGGCGGCGAGCTTGGGTACCGTCCGGGGCTACCTGGTCGGAGGAGCCGATCCCGTAGGCGGTCGGCGTCAGCGTCAGCACGCCCTTGGCCTCGGTGAAGGCCTGGCCGGTCATGGCTGTCGGAGACCAACTGTTGCTCACATTGAAGACCTCGAAGTTCAGCGCCAGCTTGTAGCGCTCTCCGAAGGGAAGGATCTTGCTCAAGCGCGCATCGTCGCGATACATGGCGGGCTGCCAGATGCTATCCACGCCCCAGAAAGGCACACGGCCGCTCAGCCCGGTACCGTCGAGATTGAAATTGCTGAACATCCCGGTGACGGGAGTATCGTTGACTTTGACGGTGGGGCTACCGTAGGGGCGCATACCGTTGATGGTGGTGATGGAGGAGAGCTGCCAGCCGTTCACCACGTACTTATAGAAAGCTCCAGTGCGATGAGTGAACGTCGGCGACCAGACCCACGACACTACAAAGCGGTTGGGCTGGTCTTCCAAGCCGTCGCCCTTGTCGGCTTTGTAGTTGCCATTGTACAGCCACTGACTCGCACTGCTCATGAAGATATTCGGCGAGTCCTGTCCATAGCCTTGGCCGTCGTCATATTCGTGCGACCAGGTATAGGCGAGCAGCGCCTGGAGCCCATGCGAGAAGCGTTTTGTCACTTGCAGCGTCGCGGCGCTGTAAAAACTGGTGACACCGTTCTCGTCCTGAATGATCGCGCCAAAACGCCCGTCGGGCCGTGAGCCCAGCAGCACGGGGGTGGCGTAAGTCCCGATCTGGTTGCCGTTCTGATCGTCGATCGTATAGGTGAAATTGGTGGTGGCCGTGGGCAGGTTCAAATCGCGCTCACTGTACAACTGGACGCCGCGGCTCCAGATGTAGGAAGCCGTGACGGCGATGTCGTGAGTGATTTCGCGTTCCACCGCGAAGGTGCCTTGCTCGGAATAGGGAACCTTCCAGTTGGGCGCGGCAAACTGAATGCTTGAAGCAGACACGCTCGCTCCGGTGGGAGGGGCGCTCAGGATGTTCGGGAAAACCGGCCCGGCCGCGAACTGCGCCGCCTGGGTGGCGGCCAGCGAATCCGATACCGTGGTGACGCCATTTCCCGTGAACATATCTTGAAGAGTGGCTCCCATGACGCGGGCATAGAAGATGCCGTAACCGGCGCGCAAGACCGTCTTGTTGTCCAGCCGGTACGCCAAGCCAATGCGCGGCGCCCAATTGTTTCCGGGCGAGTTAATGTGGCAGGTTTCCGTGTAGATCTGATTGCAGTTCTTGGGCTGAGGCAACTGGGAGTATTCGTAGCGCAGGCCGATGGTGGCGGTCAGCTTGGGGGTCACCTTCCACTGGTCCTCGGCGTAGAAGCCATACTGATTGATCCGGGTGTTCACAGCGGGGTTGCCGAAGGCTTGCGAATACGATTGCCAGTCCTTGGCTCCCGCGGTGTTGCCGGTAAAATCTTCGGCGAACTTGGTGACGGTCTGGTAGGTGTAGGCGCCGTGAATGTTCTGGATGAAGTAGCTGTAGTCGTTAACGGTTGAGATGTCGGCGCCGACCTTGAGGATGTGCTTTCCCTTGACCCAGGTGGCGTTGTCGGCGAACTGGTTGCGGACCTCCATGGGCTCGACGCGGGGCAGGTAGCTGATCGCACCCAACGTTACCGCGGCCGCTGATACGTCCAAAAGCCCCAAGGACCCGTTCAGCGCGGGATTCAGGGTGTCGGCCAGACGGTCCGTGCTGAGACCGTAACGGAACTCGTTCACGAAATTGGACGCCGGGGTGGAGACCCAACTGAGCTTTCCGTTGCGTACCATTGCGGTGTCGTTGCCGTTGCTGTTGATGCCCTGGCCAGTGGTGGAAGCGACCAGCGTCTGCTGCAACCCGTTCGGGGAATTAAAGCGCATGAAGTTCAAGCTGGCGCTCAACGTGTTCTTGTCGTTCAGATGATAGTCGAGCCGGCCGAAGCCCAAGTCCTGATCCACGGTGCGGGGGAGCTGGCCGAAGAAGCGCGGCAACAGCGCGTTGATGGCGCTGCATTGCGCCGCAGTCGCGGGGGCGGTGCACCCGATCCACACCTGGTTGACCGGATCGATGATACCCGCTTTGATGTAACTGTCCACAAGCGGAATGTTGCTATGCGTAAACTCCCCGTTGAAAAAATAGAACAGCTTGTTCTTGATCAGCGCGCCGCCGACGCTCGCGCCGGCTTGCAGACGCCACTGGTCCGGGTTGACGCTGGCGAAGGGATCGTGCGCGGCCATGGCCGTGCCGTCCCGGAAAAACCAATAGGCGCTGCCATGTAAGTCATTGGTTCCGCTTCTGGTAACAGTATTGATCACGCCGCCGCTGGCGAAACCGTATTGAGCGGAGAAATTCGCCGAGACCACCTGAAACTCCTGGATGGAATCCATCGCGATGGGGGCAAGCTCGCGGGTACCCCCGTTGTTCTCGAGATAAAACTGCTGCGTGGCGTCGGTGCCGTCCAGCAGAAAGCTGTTGCCGTTGGCCACGCCGCGGAAGCTGAGCAGTCCGAAGGCGCCGTCGGCAGTCACGGCCGGCGTCAGCAGCACAAAGTTGTCATAGCGGCGCCCGTTGACGGGAAGGTCGTCAATCTGCTGGGTGTTGATCACCTGGGAAACATCGGTCTTGGTGTCGTCCACCAGCGGCGCAACACCTTCCACTTGAACCGTGGTGGCGGTGCTCGAAACCGACAAGGGGGCCACAATATTCACGTTCTGGCCGACAGCCAGATCGATGTCCTTCACGTCATACGTCGCGAAGCCGGCCTTGCTGATGGTTACTTGGTAGCCCGAGGCGGGCGTCAGCGCCGGCGCATCGAACACGCCGCCCGCGGAAGTATTCAGAACCAGGTGGACGCCCTTGGACAGGTTGGCAATCACCACCTGTGCGCCCGGAACCACCGCCCCGGAGCTATCGTGGACGGTTCCTGAGATTTCCGCCAGTCCGGCGGCCGCCTGGGACCACGCCGGAGAAGAAGCCAGCACCAGCACAAACCCGCTAATGAGCAGATTTCGTTTCACGACTTCAATACCTCCCCTATTGATTTGACTTCCCTGCCATCAAAACGAATCTCACTGAATCGATTAGAGAAACAGCCGGGAACAGCGCAGACCTAAGCACTCACCAACTTGGTGGTTATTGCCCCTTTAGGTTCACAGTATAGCGGGGGAAGGTTACAGATTCAAGAATTGAGTTAGTGGCTCTCGCGTGGAATTCCGGCGCCCCGGCATCCGAGCAGAAAATCTAGATCCGCGCCGCGGTCGGATTGCTGGACGTGGTCGATGTAGAGCTGCTGGTAGCCGCCGTTGGCGCGAGGGGGAGGAGCGGTCCAGGCGACGCGGCGGCGGTTCACCTCGTCCTCCGCAACGCGCAGCTCCAGGCGGCGCAAGGCGACATTCAGTTCAATCTCGTCGCCGTCCTGGACCAGCGCCAGCGGACCTCCGGCGGCCGATTCGGGCGACACATGCAGCACCACGGTTCCGTAAGCCGTTCCGCTCATCCGGGCGTCGGAAATGCGCACGATATCCGTCACGCCGCGCGCCAGCAGCTTGGGCGGCAAAGGCATGTTGCCGACCTCGGGCATCCCGGGATAGCCCTTGGGGCCGCAGCCCTTGAGCACCATCACCGAGTTTTCGTCGATCGCCAGATCGGGGCGGTCGATGCGAGCCTTGAAATCCTCGATGCTTTCGAAGACCACGGCTCGGCCGCGATGCTGGAGCAGGCGCGGAGTGGCGGCCGAGGGCTTGATCACGCAGCCGGAGGGCGCGAGATTGCCGCGCAGCACGGCGATGCCGGCATGCTCCCGAATGGGATGGGCGCACTCCCGGATCACTTCGCGGTTCCAGCACGGAGCTTCGGCGGTGTTCTCTCCCATGGTTTTGCCGTTGACGGTGAGCGCGTCGCGGTGAATCAGCTCGCCCAGCTCGCGGACCACGGCGGGGATGCCGCCGGCGTAGTAGAAATCCTCCATGAGGAAGCGGCCGGAGGGCATCAGGTCCACCAGCAGCGGAAGATCGTGTCCCAGGCGGTCAAAGTCGTCGAGTTCCAGCTTCACGCCGACGCGGCCTGCCATGGCCAGCAGATGCAGCACGGCGTTGGTCGATCCGCCGATCGCCGCATTCACACGGATGGCGTTCTCGAATGCCTTGCGGGTGAGGATTTGCGACAGCTTGATATCCTCGTGAACCATCTCCACGATGCGCCGCCCGGCCAAATGCGCCAGAACATACCTACGGGAATCGACGGCCGGAATGGCCGCGTTCTGCGGCAAACCCAGGCCCAGAGCCTCCACCATGCTGGCCATGGTGGACGCGGTGCCCATGGTCATGCAGTGCCCGGCCGAGCGCGACATGCACGATTCGGCTTCCATGAAATCGGCGAGCTTCATCTTGCCCGCGCGCACGTCTTCGCTCATCTGCCAGACCGCGGTGCCGGAGCCGATCTCCTGGCCGTGAAAATTGCCGTTGAGCATGGGGCCGCCGGAGACCACCAGCGTGGGGAGATCGCAGCTCGCCGCGCCCATCACCAGCGACGGAGTGGTCTTGTCGCAGCCGCACAACAGTACGACGCCGTCAATGGGATTGCCGCGGATGGACTCCTCGACGTCCATGCTGGCGAGGTTGCGGTAGAGCATGGCCGTGGGCCGGATGTTGGTTTCGCCCAACGACATCACCGGGAACTCGAGCGGAAATCCCCCGGCCTCGTAGACACCGCGCTTGACGCGCTCGGCAATCAGGCGGAAGTGCGCGTTGCAGGGCGTCAGCTCGGACCAGGTGTTGCAGATCCCGATGACCGGGCGTCCGTCAAAAAGATGCGGCGGAAAGCCCTGGTTCTTCATCCAGGAACGATGAATGAAGCCGTCGCGATCCTGCTCGCCGAACCAGTGGGTAGAACGAAGTTTCGGCACTAGCGTGAGGCGTAGGTTTTGCTGTAGTCGTTGCGCGTGTTGGTGACCGTGAACTTGCCGTCTTTGGCCACGCTGACTTTGATGCCGAGCCCCTGATCCGCCGCGCCCTCATCCAGGTTCGCGATCATCTGCTCCGAGGTGTTGTGGGCCGCGTCGCTGCGCAACATGGAACGGTGGAGTTGCCAGATGTCTTCGATGCCAGGGATCTTGGCGATGATGTCGTACGCGTCTCCTTCGAAGCCCTTGCGCGCGCCATCGTTCACCACGACCACCTCCGGCTTCAGAGCCCACACCAGCGCCGGTGAGCCGGACTGGCCGCCCGAAAATCCATGGTGCGAGGCCTGGAACAGCGTCACGGTCCCGAGCTTGTTCACCGGGCACGCCAGCATCATCTCGCGGTCCCAGGTAAGATCGCCCAGATCGAGAAATTTGAATTTACCGTAGGTGAGCAGGAATCCGGCGCTCTGGCTATTTTCGGTTTTGTCCTCGGGCTTCTGCTGCGCGTCTTTGCAAAAGGCGTTGGGACCTCCGCCCTGGGTTTGATTTGAAGTGACCGGTTTCGAGATCACCTGGCCGGCCGCGCTAACCGCGGTGATGTCGACTCCCTGGAGCGGAATCTTATCGCCCGGCTTCACGAGGACGCGCTTGCCTTGCGCGACGGCTTTGTAATCGTCGTAGAGCTTGGCGCCCTGCGGCGTGTTGGCCTCGATGGAGTCGCCGTGATCGTAGAACTTGTCGATGGGGATCAGCTTGGCGAGCGCCGGCACCCCGCCCACGTGGTCCAAGTGAAAGTGCGTGATCCACAGGATATCGATCTTCTTCAAGCCCACGGCTTGCGTGGCGGCGAAGATGCGCTTGGCGTCGCGATCGTTTTGCGGGAAGCCGGTGTCGACCAGGAGCGACTGTCCGGAAGGCGTCACGATCAGGGTTGAACCGCCGCCCTCGACGTCGGTCCAAATAATCCGGAGATTGCCGGATTGGGCATACAGAGACGCGGAAGCGAGGAAGCCAATGCCAAGGGTGCGAAGGAAACTCATTTGGTCAAGCTATCACATCCATGCGGCCATCGAGCGACCCTTTTCACCCCCGGTGCTTGCTATCGTCGGCGACTGGGTGACGCAGCAGCTTCGCTAACCTGCCGTCGCGCTGAAACCGATGATCAACGTTCAGGCGCTATCGAAAGAGTTTTCCGATCCCAAGCGCGGCTTCGACGTCGTCCGCGAGCAGATCGGCTTTCTTTCCGGAGACATGGGACTTTACGGCCGGCTGACACCCGGGTTGTGCGGCGAGTGACAGGTATTGCAAACCAATCCGCCGGAATGCTCCTTCGTATCCACTTGCGGGGAACCACTTTGGTTTGGCGGCGCTGGATTCATGGCACTGTGGGCACAGCACGGCCGGGTCCGGCAGAGGCGGCGCCAGGGCACCGGGTCCTCTGTATGCTTGGCCTGCGGGCCATGGTAAGCCTCGCAAGCGACTCCAGCGTCTTTGCCCTTGGTCTTCACCTCGAAGACATCGGTGTGCAGGTTTCGCAGGTTTGGTGCCCGGCGTGGACGATAGGCAGCGCCGCAATCTCCGCAATGGTGTCGCCGCGGTAATGCCAATGTCCCCGCCACAAACACGGCGGCGATTGCGGAGCAGATGTTCGGCGTCCTTCACAACCACAGCGGGGCAATTTCAGCTCCAGTTCTGCCACGCCGCTATGCACTGTGTCTTCAATGAAATAGCACCCGCCACTCTCGCGCCAGGGGTGGCGGTTTAGCGCCGCTTCGCGAAATCACCCAGCTAGCTTACGCCTGGATTCCGGCCGCGCGGTATCCACGGCATGCCCTATCATAAGAAGGTTCCCCCGCCATGCCCAAGCGAATCACGTACAAAAAAGCCGGTGTGAATATCGACGAGGCGGACCGCGCGGTGGCCGCCATCCGCCCCATGGCCCGTCGCACCTTCACGCCCGAGGTGCTCACCGACATCGGCAGTTTCGGCGGAGGCTATCGCTTGAAGGGTTACCGCGCTCCGGTCCTGATTTCCTCGGCCGACGGCGTCGGCACCAAGATCAAGCTCGCGTTCCTGACCGGCATTCATTCCACCATCGGCGAGGATCTGGTGAACCACTGCGTCAACGATATCGCCGTGCAGGGTGCGGCGCCCTTATATTTCCTGGATTATTTTTCGGTGGGCAAGCTGAACGCGCGCGTGGCGGCGGAAGTGGTCTCCGGCATCGCCCGAGGCTGCCGCGCCAATGGGTGCGCGCTGATCGGCGGGGAGACCGCGGAGATGCCCGGTCTTTACGCCGACGGCGAATACGATCTGGCGGGTTTCATTACCGGCGTGGTCGAGCGCAAGAACATGGTCACCGGAAAATCGATCCAAGCCGGAGACGTGCTGCTGGGGCTGCCCTCCACCGGCCTGCACACCAGCGGCTATTCGCTGGCGCGCATGCTGATGTTCGAGGTCGCCGGCCATCATGCCGGAACGCAAGTGGCTGAGCTTGGAGGCTCCATCGCCGAGGAGCTGCTGAAAATCCACCGCAGCTACTTGACGCCCTTGCGGGCGCTGCACGACGCCGGATTGCTCAAGGGCGCGGCGCACATCACCGGCGGCGGCATCACCGAGAACACGCCCCGTATTCTTCCCAAGGGGCTGGGAGTGCGCATCAAAGTGGGATCCTGGCCGGTGCTGCCGGTGTTCGAGCTGCTGCGTAAAATCGGCCGTATTCCGGAACACGATTGGCGCCGCACCTTCAATCTCGGGATCGGAATGATCGTCGTAATTTCGCCGCGCCGGCTGAAAGAAGGCGTGCGGATTCTCGGGTCCCTGCGCGAGCCCTTCTACCGGATCGGAGAAGTGATCCGCGGCCGGGGCGTCGTATATAAATGAAGGCGTATAAATAATGAGGCGGCTGGGCATCCTGATCTCCGGCCGCGGCTCGAATTTCCTGGCCATCGCCGATTCCATCGCGCACGGGAAACTGGATGCCGAAATCGTGGTGGTGCTTTCCAACCACGCCGATGCGCCGGGCTTGGAGTTGGCTCGCGAGCGCGGCCTGCGCGCCGTTGCGATGCCGTCGCGGGGCCTCGATCGCGAGCTGTACGACCGCCAGATGATCGCCGAGCTTCACAACGCCGAAGTCGAGCTGGTGTGCCTGGCGGGCTACATGCGCATCCTGAGCGGGAATTTCATCCGCGAATTCCACCAGCGCATCCTGAACATCCATCCTTCGCTGCTGCCGGCGTTTCCCGGGCTCGATGCGCAGCACCAGGCGGTTGTGCATGGGGTCAAGGTCTCCGGCTGCACCGTGCACTTCGTGGACGAGGGGCTGGATTCGGGCCCGATCCTGAAGCAGGCGGTGGTGCCGGTGCTGGATGAGGACACGGCGGAGTCGCTGGCCGCGCGCATCCTCAAAGAAGAGCACCGCATTTATTCCGAGGCCATCGCGCTGGTGCTGTCGGGCCGCTATCGCATTGAAGGCCGAAGAGTGATCGCTCTATAGCCCCGCTTACTGACGTGCGCGGTTCAGGATCGAGATTCGGCACGTGAGCCGCTTACAGAACCGTGACCGTAAGGGAGCGCGGTTACTTAACCACTCTAATGCTCCAGAAGTCGTCGGCCAGGTTGCCGTCGCTCAAGTAGGCGTAGGGAATGGCGAAGTATCCGCCCATGCCCCAGTCCGAGCCCCAAGAATTGCGCACCAGGAAGCGCGCGGACGCGTCGTCGTATCCGGCGGCCATCACGGCGTGCCCGCCCAGCGCGGTTTCCCCGTCTCCCGGCATCGGCACGACGCCGGAATGCGCCACGGCATCGCTTTCAAAACTCTCGTACACGGTGATGCCGAACACGAACGGGTAACCCGCGGCCAGACAAGCCTTGAGCTGGCTCACGTCCTGGTCGACGCGGCTGTAGCTCACGGCCGGATGGGTGCGAGCGATTTTATAGCACGGAGGCGAGGGGCGCACGGCGAATTGGTCTTCCACGTAGGGCCACAGCGTTTCCGCGCAGGCGCCTTGCGAAGCCACGCTCTTGATGCCGTCGCGGATCTGCGCGCCGGAGTCGGAGGCGACTGAACCTTCCAACAGACGCTCGTTGTAATAAATGAACAGCCGCGAGGGGGCGAAGGGCTGCGGCAACTGCTGCTTGCGCTGATCGAATTCGATGGCGGCGGCGATGGCGTTGGCGGTGCAGCTTCCGATTTGTCCCTGATCGTAGACCGCGGGGCAGCCCGCGCGCAGATCCGCCGCCGGCGGCAATGAGCCGGCCTTGCGCGGCAGCCGGAGCACGCGGTCGCGCGCATCCGGGATGTCGGGAATCCAGCCGTAGTTTCCGAATCTTCTCTTGGTCATCTGTTTCGTCTCCCGATCGCAAGTTATCGCGAGAAGCGTGCGTACCGCCTCGCGTCAAAGCGCCAAGTGCGAGAAATCACAGAACTTAAAATCTCCATTTCGAGACGTGACTTCTTTTTTGAGAAAAGCGCCCGCGACCCGCAACTAGATTTCAAGCATGCGCACCGTCGAATTCCGGATCTGGGATCCCGAGGCCAGCCCGCTCCGCGTGGAGTTTCCGGCGGATTTGATTCGAAGCCTGGGAATCGCGGAAACGTCCGGCGTTTTGTACGGATCGCGGCATGGCCGTGAGATACGAGTATTCACCGTTGAGGCGCCGGAGAACGAAGAACAGGAGAAGGTGGGCGTGTTTGTGTCGCGGATTCGGGGCGAGGTGTTTCTCACCGAGACGGATCTGGCGTTTTTCAAGCAGCACCAAAGCGAGATCGCGCTGGTGGTCGCCGGCGATCGCGCGGGCTTCTTCGTGCGCGAAGCCGACGGTTCGATTCAAACCGTGCGGAGCCACGAGGAGTTTTCAATCGCAAGGCCGCAAGTGGCCGCCGTTCCAAAGGAGTCGCCCGCGCGAACGCGGGTGCCGGCGTTGGCCGGCTTGGTAGCGCTCGCCGTGCTCCCGATCGCCGGGCTGGCCGTATTTCCTCAACGTGCCGCCGACCGGCCAGTCGACCTGCAGGTGCGCGAGATCGGCGGCCAGTTGCGGATCTCCTGGAAGCCGCGGCGGAACGCTGTGCTGGCGATCGACGACGGCGGCAGAAGGCTCGCCATTCCGGTTTACGCCAACCAATCCAATGTTACGTACGCCCGGCGAGGCTCCGAAGTCGAAGTGAGCCTGCTGACGCTGGATGCGGCAAATCAGTCGCACCGCGAAAGCGCGCTCTATATTGCTGCTACTGGGCCTTCGCGTGAGCCTTGACGATTTCCGACAGCAAATCCGGTAACGACGCATCCCGGACCAGGTGCGGATAACGCTCGCCGCCGTGATAGTCCAGCCGATGCACTTCATAGTAATCGCCGGTCTTGACGAGCAACTCGAGCGGCTTGTCGCTTGAACTGGTCTTAGCCACAGTCTCCCGCAATACCGTGGGAGTGAACTGGCGGTTGTTGACGGCGATCAACTTCGTGGAAGGGGCCACTCCGGCCTTTTGCGCAGGACCGCCGTACTGGACGTCGGCGATGATTCCATCCTCTCTCACTTTGAGGCCGATTGAGTAGCTCAAATCGGTCCACTTGCGGCCCTCCTCCACGGCCTTCCAGTAATCCGACCGGACCCCGTCGTAGGCCAGCTTCCAGCCTGCGTGCTCGATGCCGCCCAGTGGCGCGTGGGCGTCGGTGGAGTGCAGCCGCTGGTTCAAGAACCCGGCCCAATCGTAGGGCTGGATCGCGTTCAATCCCGCCACGATGTCGTCGAAATTATAGGGCTTCAGCTCCGGCGCGCCGCCCGCGCCGCCATGGAAGGCGCGGCAGAAATCGTCCAGCGATCTGGTCCCGTTGCTGAGCTGGCGAATCGTCACGTCGGCTTCGAGCCAGATCAGAATGCCCTCGGGATAATAGTCGACGTCGCGCCGGTAGTTGTCGTAATCCCACGAGGCGTAATAAAGAATCTGCGCCGCCACGGCGGTATCTTCCAACGGCCTCCAGGTGCGGCCGTATTTGTTATCGAGATCTGCCGCTGTTTCGGCCAGCGATTCGCGAAAATCCTCCGGCGTTCGCAGACTGCTGCGCGGCGCGAGAATCTCGCCCAGGTATTCGGTAAGACCCTCGTAAACCCATAACAGGTCGCCCTTCATGGGAACGTCGTAGCCGCCATCCTTGCCTCCTGAGACGAGGCCGGCGGGCCGGCGGTACTTGCCGTTCCAGGAGTGTGCGAACTCGTGCGACAGCAGAGTGGCGGAGACCTTCTGGACCTCGGGATCGATCAGCGTTCGCTCGTTGTAGCGATCGTCGCTGGATTCGTGGTGTTCCAGGCCGAAGTGCGCCACGTGATCGCTCAAGGTGTACAGGAAATGATAGCTGCGGTAATGCCGCGACCCGAACAGCGCGCCGGTCTCCTTCACCAGGTTTTTGTATTGACCGATCAATTCAGGGCTGATTTCCAAAGCCCGGTCGCTGTCGGCGGCCAGGTGCAGGTAATGCTGCGCGCCCAGATCTTCGCCGAGATCGATGGTCCGGTAGTGCGCGCCCGCCGAGATTGGTGAATCGATCAGCGTGGTGAGCGAAGCCGGCTTGAATTCCACATCGTTGCCGGTTTCCCTCTGGATGGGTAGCGCCGTGCCATAGCGCCAGCCGGAAGGGACCTTGAGCGACGCCTGGAGTTGCATGCTATCGGCGTCGGCGCCCTTCGGATACAGCAGCACTTGATTCCAGTTGAGGACCGCCAGCTCGCTGGTGGTGGAGGCTCCCGAGGTGAAGCCCTCCGATTCGGGCGGCGCGAGGTAGTCGAATGCGATATCCAGTGAAGAGACTCCCGCGGGAACCTCGAAGGCGAACGCGTAGAGGTTCACGCTGTCGCGCTTCCAGGCGATGGTCTTGCCGCCGCCCAGGATCTTCAGACCCACCAGGTTGACGACGGGACCGGTGGGCCCATGCTCGCCGGGAATCCACTGCGGGTAGAGCAGAGTCATGGGTCCGGGTTGGGCCGGCATCGTCAGTTGCACGTGAAAGACGCGGCGCGGGGCGTCAGTGGCATCGACATGAAGCTGGATGGGAGTTTGTGCGAAAAGCCCACAACTCAGAGCGAGTAAGCCGAAGGATACGGATCGCATACCCGATTTTACTTCAGTTGCCCGCGAGGCCAGCCTGATCCTGCACAGGCGGGCAAATCGCTAGGCACGTCGAGAGGTCTGCTGCCGGTATAATACAGGTGGAGATCCCGGTGGTTCCTAAAGAATACGTGGAAGAGCACGACGGCGGCTATTACGTCGCCGGCAGCCGGGTGTCGCTTGCCTCCATGATCTTCGCCTTCCGCGAGGGGGCTTCGCCGGAAAATATTCGCCAGAATTTCCCGTCCCTGTCCTTGGCCCAGGTGTATGGCGCGATTGCCTTCTATCTGAGCCATCCCGAGGAATCGGAGGAGTACCTTCAACGTCTTGCGGCGCAATGGCGGGAGCTTGAGCGCTGGGGGCAGCCGCCGGGGGGGGGACTCGAAAACAAGCTCGATCAGGCGCGCCAGCGTCTGCTTGCCGGGCACGGATGATCCGTCGCCTGCTTGCGGATGCGGACCTCAACGGGGCGATCGTAGCGGGCGTCATGCGGCGCAGCGGCGATATCGACTTCAGGCGCGCGGAACACGTGCCCCTCGAAGGTCTCCAAGATGACGCCGTCTTGGCCATCGCGGCCGCGGACGGCAGAGTTCTGGTAAGCCACGATGTCAGCACCATGCCCGGTCACTTCCGCGAATATGTTCGCGACCACGTCAGCCCGGGCGTCATCCTGGTTCCGCAGTATCTGGGCATCGGCAAGGCGATTGAGAGCATCCTGTTGCTCTCGGATGCGTTCGACCCGCAAGATATCGAGAACCGAGTGTGCCTTATGCCGAGCTTTGTCCTGTATGGGTTCTGAAACAGCCTGAGGCGGGGCTACACCAGCACGGTGAACACGTTCTCGGTGCGCTCGGCGGGGTGGTAGAGGGTATCGCGCTCGACAGGCCCGCGGCTGACTTCGCGTGAGGGCGGTGACGCAGCACACCAAACCGAACCCGGCACTCCTTTACGCTGCATCATCCCTAGGAATGACGAATGCGGGAGGCGGAGCGTTTAGTTCGCGTCCGGTTTCTCGATGTGGTCGATGACTGGAGTGTCGACGGGCGCCTGTCGTGGTGAACAAAGGGTAAGTTTCGGGACGAAAACCGCAGCCAATGAAATCAGGGCTTGCAGCGTCCCGTTTTGTTGTCCCATTATGGAGGCATGAAATACGGTTACGCCCGCGTCTCCACAGAAGACCAGAACGCCGCCATGCAGCACACGGCGTTGAAGCGGGCCGGGTGTAAAACCCTTTTCACCGATGAATTGTCCGGCGCGATCACCAAGCGCCCCGCCCTGCTCCCCTGCATGAAGAAACTCGAACGCGGCGACACGCTCATTGTGTGGAAGCTCGACCGGCTGGGCCGCAGCTTGCGTGACCTGATAGCGATGCTTGACGACTTGAAAACGCGTGGTGTTAAATTCCAGTCCCCCACGGAGGCAATCGACACCATGACGCCGACGGGCCGCGCCATGTGGCAGATGATCGGCGTACTGGCGGAGCTGGAACGCAGCTTGATCGTCGAACGGACACAGGCCGGAATGATAGAAGCACGGCGGCGTGGTGTGAAATTCGGGCGGAAGAAGAAGAAACTAACCCCGGCCCAGATCACCAAGGCCCGTAAGCTGATCGAACATGGCGAACGGGTTGAGGACGTGGCCGCGCTTTGGAACGTGGGCCGGACGACGCTCTATCGTGCGCTTGCCGATTAGTGCAACAGATCGTCCTTTATGTGCGGCTATCGGCTCGGGGCGCGTTGCCGATAATCTTGGTCGAGCGTGCCCGACTAACCTCTAGTTGCCCTCAGGCCTCTCGGCGTGGTCGATCACGTAAATTGCGACCGGCCCTTTCTGCGATTCCAGCTTTAGACCGAACTGATCCAGCAAGGTGAACAGGCTCGGTAGATCTCCATTATCTGCTGCATCTGCACCCGCCAACCGAAGAGGCTGCCACCCCTTCATTTCGATGTGGAACAGCCCCGCGATGCCGGTCTTATCCACCACTGGTCTATCCGTTGAGTATTCCAGCTCATCCGCCAAGTCCGCTAGCGTAACAGCCCGCCCTTGGATGCCTGTTCGTGGGTCTCCAAAGAACTCATGACAGGCTTCAGCGAAATTGGTCGAAGGGTCTGGGCAATTCTCGTCTTCGATGGGCGCTCTTCGAAGTTTCGGCCCGTTCTTGCCCACCACCAGCGCATACACTGGTCCTTCCTTGCTTGCACGGTGAACTACCAGCTTGAAGCGATCCGCCAGCAGCCCCTGCAGCATCGGCCTCATTATTTGTTCTCGAGCCTGCGGCGACAGGCCAGCCGGAACAGCGCCCGGTGCTGCGACCGCCTCAATCGCGAAAGTGCCACCCAGACCACGCATCCAATCAGGGATTCCAACCAACCGATCGCTCCCCACGGGAACCCCATAGGCGAGCGCGATTGTAGCGCCCAACGGGATATCCGACGTGAATCTGCCGCCCGGGAGAAATTGTGGGCTCTGAAATTCGAAGTCGCCGGTGTGCGGCTTTACCGAAGTTACCTCGAACGACGGAGGCGGCGTTGGCCGAGGCTGCGCTCGCATGATCACCGCAAGCCCGATCACCACCCATACGATGCGACATCGCGCGAACCCGCAGCTCGTCATTTCATTCCAATCCTACTTCGGCTGCTCCACGGGGGGCAACCATCAGGCAGGATTGATGCTAACGCCGTAAGCGCCCCAAATTCCGAGAATGGGGGCGTTTTGTCAAATTTCGCTCGATGTTCCCTGGCCCGTGCCGCGCCCATTACTAGGGGGCCGATTTAGTTCGCAGTTGGTTTCTCCGCGTGGTCTACTATCAGAACCTTGACCGGGATCTTGCTTTTTTCAAGCTTCAGTCCGAGTTCCTCCTGGATCGCGGTGGTCACCATCGGCGCGGAATTTGCATCCACCTGAAGGTCATTTAACGCGAAGATAACATCGTAGTCGAAGGTTCCGGTAAGGCCCGTGCGATCCCTGATCGGAGTCCGCATCCGGCCGGTCAGTTGATAGATCAACTGCTCCGTGGACGATCCCTTGCCGATCAGGTGGGCGACGTGGTTGGCCGCGACATACAACTGGGTGGTGCCCAGGGCGGAGAAGACATGCCCGTCGACCGTAATCTTGTTTTCTGAACTCGTCGGCTTCATCTTCTTTGGCGGCCACCAGGTCGTAGCCGGCCAGTTCCCTGGTCTCCCAGTGGACCTTGAGCTTAAACCGCTCTTCCAACAGCGTCTGAAACATCAGGCGGAGATCGTTTTCGCCGGCCGCGCCGGGCGCTATCGCGTCGACATCAAACCAGGTATCGGAGAACAAACGGTCGGGCTCGTTAGGAAGCTGGTAGACTTCATGTTCGACGCCGTAGGCGTAGATGACGAGCATACCCAGACGCACATTTGTGCATCATGACTCTGTCGCCGGATCGCCGGGGAGCCGGGTCGCTCACCATAGCGACTGTGTTCACTTTGACGGACGCAACTTCAAAGGACGGGCGGTTTGGCGCGACTTGCCCGGATAGACCCAAGGCGAACACGAGCGCGAGAAAGTGAAGAACCGGTAGCTCGTCGCATATGCCCTCATTCTACGACTTCGGCTTCAGTAACCTCGCCCCCCCAGCCGGATTCAGAGCCCCGCCGCCTGGTCTTCCCCTGTCCCGGCTAATAGGCGCAAAAATTCGCTTGGCCTTCGCATCCCGCGCACGGCGTGCTATAAGAGGTCTTCAGGATCTGGAATCTATGGCGACAACACCCGAGATCAAACCAACCTCCGAGGACATCGCTGACAAGGCTTCGCGGGGCGAGGATGTCTCGGATTATTTCACAAGTGAATTTACGGTGGTCCGGCGGGCAGCCAAGGCGATCAGCCCCGAAAATGGCAGGTCGGAGACCTGCCCCACTAAGGCGACTACACCAGCACCGTGAACACGTTCTCGGTGCGCTCCACGGGGTGGTAGAGCGTGTCGCGCTCCACCGGTTCGCGGCCGACTTCGCGGATCAGACGCATCAGCTCGCCGCGGCGGAGGTTTTGGCTGGTGGTCGCGCCGGCATCGTGGTAGATGCGCTCCTCGACTAAGGTCCCATCGATATCGTCCGCGCCGAAGCGCTGGGCGATCTGCGCGATCCGGGGCGTCATCATCACCCAATATGCCTTGATGTGCGGAATATTGTCGAGCATCAACCGCGAGACCGCGATCTGGCGAATATCGTCGAAGCCGGTGGTGGAAGGAATGTGATGCAGATCCGTATTGTCCGGATGGAACGCCAGCGGAATGAACGTCACGAAGCCGTGCGTGCGATCCTGCAACGTGCGCAGCTTCATCAGGTGATCCACGCGGTCTTCCTCGGTTTCGATGTGGCCGTAGAGCATGGTGCAGTTGGAGTGCAGGCCCAGCTCATGCGCGATGGCGGCGACTTCCAGCCACTGCTCGCCGGTAATCTTGTGGTCGCAGATGATGCGGCGCACGCGCTCATGGAAGATTTCGGCTCCGCCGCCGGGCAGCGAATCCATGCCGGCGTCTTTCAAGCGAATCAGCACCTCGCGCGGACTGAGTTTGGCGCGCTGCGCCAGATAGCCGATCTCCACCATGGTGAAGGCCTTCAAATGCACCTGCGGATAGCGCTCCTTCAATCCGCGCAGCATCTGGCAATACCAGTCGAGGGTGAGCTCTGGATGCAGGCCGCCGACGATGTGGAACTCGGTGACGGCTTCGCTATAGCCGTGACCGGCTTTCTCCCACACTTCCTCGAGCGACATCGTATAGGCCTTGGGATCGCGAACCCGCTTTCCGAAGGCGCAGAGCTTGCAACTGGCCACGCACACGTCGGTGGGATTGATGTGGCGGTTGACGTTGAAGAAGGTCCGGTTGCCGTGCAGGCGCTCGCGCACCAGGTTGGCCATCCAGCCCACGGCTAAAATGTCGGGGGAGCGGTAGAGAGCCAGGCCGTCCTCGGCGCTCAGGCGCCGGCCGGCTTCGATCTTTTCTCGAATCGGCTCGAGCGTCGAGTCTTGAAAGTACGGATCTTGAGAAACGGGTGTCATTGATTTATGTACCGGGAAGCATGTACCGGCGGAGCGCGATGTCGGCTGCCCAAAAGAGAAAGAATATCACGCTTACATAGCCGTTCATGATGAAGAAGGCGGCGTCGACGCGCGAGAGGTCGTCGGCCTTGACCAAGCGGTGCTCCCAGAGAAGCAGCGCGGCGACACAGGCGACGCCCACGAGCGCCAATCCTCCCAGGGCGAAGGAGTGGACCAGCAGCAGCAGGCTCGCCAGCATCCCGAGGTGCAGCACGCGCGAAATCCACAAGGCTCGGTCGATGCCGACCCGGCGTGGAATGCTGAACAGTCCGCTGTGGACGTCGAAGGCGTAGTCCTGGCAGGCGTAGATGATGTCGAAACCGGCGGTCCAGAACGTTACAGCTAGCGTCAGCCATAAGACGCGCGGATCGAGCGAGCCTCTCACGGCGATCCACGCGGCCGCCGGTGCGATTCCGAGACAAAATCCCAGCACCAGATGGGCGAACAGGGTGAAGCGCTTGGTGTAGGAATAAAACATCAGAACGAGGAGCGCAACCGGGGCCAGCTTCAGGCACAGAGGATTCAGCGCCCTGGCCGCAAACAGGAAGACGAAAACCCAGAATGCGATAAACCCCCAGGCGAAGGTCTTGGAAAGCAGACCGGCGGGCAGATGGCGCATGCGCGTGCGGGGATTGCGAGCGTCGATTTCCGCGTCGAGCACCCGATTGAAGGCCATGGCCACCGAGCGGGCGGCCACCATGGCCACGACGATGCACGCCAGTTTGGTCCACATGCCCTGGCGCGGGAAGCCTTCGTCGCTCCAGGCCAGCAGCGCTCCGGTCAAGGCAAACGGCAGGGCGAAGACCGAGTGCTCAAACTTGATCATTTCGAGGGTCAGGCGGAGGCGTCGCAGGAAGCGGGTCACGGCAAATTCCATTGTACGGGCAGGGTGCGTCCCGCTGCTATCTGAGATGGTGCTCTGCGGTATACTGTTCGGAGGAAGTCCGCGTCCCTAAACCTAGGAGTTTTCAACCGCCATGTTCGATCTGTTCCGGAGCCGGGATAAACTTGTCCGCATTATGTTGGGGGCCATCCTGCTTGTGGTGGCAGCCTCCATGGTCACCTACCTGGTCCCGAGTTCCGGTCTGAACTCGTCCGGGACCGACGACACGGTTCTAGCGGAAGTGGCGGGCCAGAAGCTGACTGAGAAGGAGTTCCAGCAGCGCTTCGCGATCGTGATGCAGAACATGCAGGGCGCCACGCCGCAGATGGCGCCGGTGATTTTCCCGCAGTACCTGGACTCCCTGATTCAGAAGATGGGGGCCATGTATGTAATCCACAAAATGGGCATCACGGCTTCCGACGACGAGGTGCTGACCGGGCTGATGAACCAGTACCAGCAGTTCTTCCCGAACGGAGCAGTCAACAAAGATCAGTTCCAGGCTTATCTGGCCAGCCAGGGGATGACGATTGAGGATATCAGCAACGAGGTTCGCGATCAGATCATGATGCGGAAGCTCCAGGACGCGGTGCTGGAAGGAATCGTAGTAACGCCCCAGGAAGTGGACGCCGAATACTCGCGGCGCTACGACAAGGCCAAGATCTCCTACATCGCTTTCCCGGCCGCAAAGTTTACGGAGGGGATAAAGCCCAGCGATGAAGAGCTGCGCAAGGTATTCGAGGCCAGCCGCGCCGAATATCCCGTGGCGGCGAAAAATTCCTTCCAGGTAGTGGTGGTGGATCAGGCGAAAGTGGCGGCGGCGATGACGGTCACGGACGCGCAGTTGCACGCGGCCTACTCGGCTTCCATGGATAATTTCCGGATGCCGGAGCGCATCCACGTGCGCCACATCCTGGTGAGCACGGAAGGGAAATCGGATGCGGAGAAGAAGGCGCTGAAAACCAAGGCCGACGACATCTTGAAGCAGTTGAAGAATGGCGCGGATTTCGCGGAGCTGGCCAAGAAGGATTCCGACGACAAAGCCTCCGGCGAAAAGGGCGGCGATCTGGACTGGATCGTCAAAGGCCAGATGGTGCCTGAGTTCGATAATGCCGCGTTCGCGCTCAAGCCCAAGGATCTTAGCCCCGTCGTCGCCAGCAGCTTCGGATATCACATCATCCAGGTGCTCGATAAGGAACCGGCCCGCGTCAAGCCGTTTGACGAAGTGAAGGCCAGCTTGACGGACGATCTCAAAAAGCAGGAGCTTACCGACAAAGTGCAGATGCTGGGGGATCAGATCCGGGCTGCGCTGGAGAAATCTCCCGGCTCGGCGGCGGATATCGCCAAGCAGTATGGCGCGGATCTGGTGACCGTGCCGGAGGGCCTCGCCGGCTCGCCGATTCCGACCCTGGGTCCTTCGCCGGAGATCGACGGCACGCTGGCGCAAATGAAGCCCAACGATGTTTCTCCCGTTCTGGCGCTGCCCGGCGACCGCCTGGCGGTGGTGGTGCTGAAGGCCCGCATTCCGGCGCGCCTGTCCGATTTCGACGAAGTCAAGGACCAGGTCCGGCAGAAGTTCGTGCTGGAGAAGGCGCAACTGCTCGCCGACGAAGAGGCCAAAAAAGCCGTGGAACGGCTGCGCGCGGGCGAGGACATGGAGAAGGTCGCGAAATCCTACAAGCTGGATGTGGTCACCTCCAGCTTCTTCGGCCGCTCCGATGCGGTGGAGGGATTGGGCCAGGCCGTGTACGTCGAGGATGCCTTCACCAAGCCCGTGGGAACCGTCTTCGGCCCGACCCTGATTAACGGCCGCGACGTGGTGAGCAAGGTCCTCGAAAAGATCACTGCGGATCCCAGCGGACTGGCGGCTCAAAGGGATCAAATCCTCCTGGAGCTGAAGCAAAACAAGTCTTTGGAGCGAGCCGACCTGATGCTCGACAGCATCACGGCGGATCTAGCCAGGGAAGGCAAGCTGAAGCGCAACGACAAGGCCATCGCGGCGCTTCGGGCTTCCTACCAAGCCAAGTAGAGCCGCCCATCCGAAATGGCCGGCTTCCTGTTCGAGATCTGGAAAAGCCTCACCGATCCGGACCGCCTGATTCATCTGCTGGCTCAGGTGGTGACGGGATGGTTCGGGTACGCTCTGCTTGCCGGGGTGGTGTTCGCGGAGACGGGGCTGCTGATCGGCCTGTTTCTTCCGGGAGATTCGTTGCTGTTCACCGTGGGCGTGGTGGCGGGCGCGGGCCAGCTCAACATCGTTCAAATCTGCGTGGTGTTGTGCGTAGCCTCCGTTCTGGGCGACCAGTGCGGCTACGCGCTGGGCCGCCGCACCGGCCCGGCGATCTTCTCCCGTCCCGATTCGCGGTGGTTCAAGCAGGAATACGTGTCGCGCACGCAACGCTTCTATGAACGCCATGGCGGCAAGACCCTGATCTACGCCAAGTTCGTGCCGGTGGTGCGGGCCTTCGCGCCGTACATGGCGGGCGTGGGTCGCATGAGATACGTCCGGTTCCTTTCGTTTAACGTCTGGGGCGGACTGGGTTGGGTCCTTTCGATGACTCTGGGCGGATACGCTTTGGGCAATTATCCGTTCGTCCGCAGGAATTTCGAGAAGGTGGTGCTGGGGATCGTGTTCTTGAGCATTGTGCCTTTGATCGCGCAGTATCTGCAAAGCCGCCGGTCCGGCAGCGATGCGGCCCCGTGTCCCGAGCCTGCGCCGGAGACCCCGGAGTGAGAAGACCGCGGCGGCACGAAAAGGGCTTCTACAGAAGGTTCCATACAGACGATATTCGGTTCGAACTCTCTCTCTCCCCCGCGTTGTCTCGGCTCGGAGTCGCGTTCTTGGGCAAAATGGCGGGGTTCACGCGGGGCTCTTTTTTAATGACCCGACACCCGCGACGCCGTTCGACCCGAGCCATTGCAATTTCCGCGCCAGGCCACGCGGCGAATCGATTGAGCGTGCAGGCTACAAGACTCCGTCATTGTGGACGACCTTGCCGCCGACAACCGTCAACAGCGATCGCGTGCGCTTGAAGTCTTCGTCGGGAACTGCGAAGCAGTCTCGATCAAGCACCGCCAGGTCGCCGTGGTTGCCGATCTCAATTGAGCCAAGATCGTCCTCCTCGATGAACCATTTGTTGGCGGCCGTAGCCAGCCAGAGCACCTCCTGGCGCGTGAGCGGTTGATCGCCGAGGATTTGCTGCCCCGCCAGATTCCGGCCGGTGCTGATCGTAGAGAAGTTCAGCCACGGATTGATGACCGTAATATCGCCGCCGTCGGAGTGGTAGCCCTTCTTGATGGGATGATTCATCAGCATCCGATACGGCGGCCCAACGTTGGTGCCGTTGCGCAACGGTCCCCAACCGACCAGCACGCCCATCCCCATGGCGTTCATTCGGTTCGCCAGATCCAGCGGGAACTCCGGCACGTGGGAGATGATCCAGCGCAGGCCGGAAAGCGGAATCTCCGCGTTGACCGTCTCGCGATCCTTCACTTCGTTGGTGACCATGGCGAGGCTTAGCGCGTGGTCTTCGGCGCGCCATCCAGCCTTGGCAATCGCCCTCAGGCCCTCGACTCCGCCGCCCGTGAACTCACCGATGCCACCCGTCTTAAGCCACTCATCCCCGAAGAATGGAAACGAGTACTTCAAACGCAGCGATAGCGTTGGCAGAGGCGGATTAGCAGTCGGGGAGTCCTGCTGCAAGAAGTCGATCCGCAAGCGAACCGGCATCGTGCCGTCGCGGTGAAGCGCGAGAAAGGGGTTGTGCATCGTGTAGGTGTTCTCATTGGCGACGCCGCCGGAGGGCTCGTCCGCGTGAAATGCGCCGCAGTCGCGAATCGTCGTTATGCCCAGCTTCGAATAATACTTCAGGGCATCCAGCGCGGATCGTTTCCTGGTCTCCGGGGTTAACAGTTCCCTGCGCAGTGTTTGAAGAGCCTTCGTAAGCGACGGTCCAGTAATCGCGCCGTCGGCCGCGACCATCACGCCCTTGGCCTCGAGCCATGCCTTGCCTTGGCTATTCGTTCTCGTGCCGCCCTGCGCCGCCTGGATGTAGACGGGGCGGTCGACGGCATCGAGCTCGGCAAGCGTCGGTAAGCGACGTTCCATGAACTGCATTGCCGACACCGGGCCGACCGTGGTGATAAATTCGCCGGCGGGCACCTCGGCGCTACGTGCCTTCAGCGCTGCGATCGCGTCCGGAATGGTAAAGACGTGCTCGAGCGGCGTGTTCCATCCCGGCCGGTTTCCGACGAGCACGATGTGGTTGTGTGCGTCGATGATGCCGGGAATCACGGTCTTCCCCTTGAGGTCAACGCGCCTGACGTTCCCTCGCGGCACGGCGATGTTGTTCCCCACGGCGGCGAAGCGGCCGTTCTGGATCAGCGCCTGCGAGACCACCCGATTGCCCGGGTCCATCGTATGGATCTTGCCGTTCACCAGGGCAAGGTCTGCGCCGGCGCCTGCCGCCGCCGCGGGCTGCGGCTGTCCGAGCAGTTTCGTCCCGCTTAGTCCACTAAAGGCGAGCGCGCCGGCGCCTCCGAGGAACTGTCTGCGCCTGAGTCCGTCCGCCGAATCTTTCTTAGCCACGTTGGCCTCCTATTCTAGAGCATTTTCGCAGTTTCGATGAACCAATGTGGGGCGGACGCCCTCGTCCGCGCCGGCCCCCCGGTCCGGCTTGCTGGGGCGTGAAGCAGTGCCGACGAGGGCGTCCGCCCGCGGGTCGGGGGACCCGCCCGGGGACCCGCCCCACCAAAATCGCTGTCTACATTAATCATGAAACTCGTCTAATGCCCGGGCCGCGGAGTTGAGAGTCCGCCCGCCGGGAAAATTCCGAAAATGCACCGATGTAGTCACCCGATTCCCTCGTTGTGTCTTCCCAGCTCGTTGCCGAAGCTGAGGACTCTCGATCTACGATCGCACATGGTTAGGGCTCAGAAAGTGAACCGGGCGATCAGCGTACCTGTGCGGCTCGTAAGATAAGGCGGCGTGGCCGTAGTTGGCTGGCTGCCCGGTGTGGCGAAGGTGTTGATGACGCAGCCCCCCCCGTTCGGAGAATTTGGTAACCCAGCGTGGCGGATGCTACTCCCTCGTTTTTCGCGTGTCAAGCGTCCGAGTTGCGGTCCGAGTTGCAATGTAGGCGCGGTGTGAGAATGTCCAAATTGTACAACACGCTGTTTGCACGATCACATGCGGTACCCGGCAAAGACGGTCCCGCAATTGAGCTCTCGCTGCGGGGCGTCAGACAGTTCCGCCCGGCAATCCCGGAAGGTCTTACTTCGAGATCCGAGAACCGGGCGAATAGGCAATGGATGTCGCTGCCGCCGGGAAACCGAGGGGTGGCCGGTGAGCATCGCGCGACGACGCTGGCTGATACACTAATGACCGAACTGGGCCGTTTCCTTGCGGACCGCCGCTGTCGATCGTGCTCGAGAAGAGGGATTTTTTGGTGAAGTTGAGCTGCTTAGCGGGAAAGATCGTCAAGCACCGCACCAAAGGCAGCTCTGCCGTGTTGACTCAAGTAGGACTTGATATGACGAGACTTTTGCTGACTGCTTTGTGGCTGCCTTCCGCGGCGATGGCGTATGAATATGGTCCGCTTCCGCGCTATACGGGAGCGCCTGGGGATGCTCCTTTGGCGTGCGCGAGCGCCATGTGTCACACGAATGATCAGACAAATGGCGGACCCATAAACGCCTTCGCTGGCGGCGTGCACGCTATGTTTTCAAGCGGGAGTTCCTACACACCGGGCGGCTCGCCCATCACCATCGTGGTCAGCGTATCCGATCCTGTCAACACACATTATGGCTTCCAGATGACGGCCCGGCCGGAGAGCAATTTAGCGGAGGGCCAAGCGGGTGATTTCAATACCGGAACCACAGCCTCCTGCCCGGCCATAGCCGCCCCCTGCGAGATCGTGATCTGCGATGTAAGCGGCTCAGTGAAGCTTCCCGGGAAGCTTTGCCCGGCCAGCGCGCCCGTCGAGTTCATTGAGCACTCGTATCCCGCGGGCAGCCAAGTCAGCACTACGCCCTATACCTTCACTTGGACCCCGCCGGCGACCAACGTCGGGCCGGTCCACTTCTATATCGCGGGGAACGCCGTGAACGGCGACCTCATGGCTGACGGCCGGGATCACGTCTACACGGCCGAGTACGTTCTCACGCCCGTTCTGTGCTCGGGCGCAACCCCCACGATCAACGCCGTAGTCTCCCTGAGCGCTTTCGGCGATCTGCCCACTTTTGCTTCCGGGTCGTGGATCGAGATCTACGGATCCAATTTCGCCGGGAACACCTGGCAATGGCAGGGAACCGACTTCAATGGAGTCGACGCGCCGACTTCTTTGGCGGGAATTACCGCCTCGATCAACGGCGTTTCAGCTTATGTTTACTATGTGAGTTCCCTCCAAATCGATGTCCTGGCGCCGGCGGATCCGACGCTGGCGAATGTGCCCGTTGTCGTAAAAAGTTGTACCCAGGCAAGCGCCCCGTTCACGGCCCAGAAATCCGCGCTAGTGCCGGGCTTGTTAGCGCCGCCTGGTTTTCTCGTGAACGGTAAACAGTACCTGGTGGCGCAGTTCCAGGATCAGACCTTTGTGGGCGACCCGAGTGTGGTTCCAGGAACCTCGCGGCCCGCGAAACCCGGGGACCTGCTGGTGGTTTACGGAGTCGGCTTCGGAGAAGCCGACGACGCCTCGGGCCCGATTGCGCCGGGGACCATAGCCAACGATGCCAACACTCTGAAGAACCCGTTGACCATCGCATTCGGAACTACACCCGCGTCCTTCGTTTACGATGGCTTGGCTCCAGGCTACGTGGGGCTATACCAGTTCGACATTACAGTGCCGAACGTTCCGGATGGCGATACGCCGATCAACGCGACGCTTAACGGCGTTCCCATCCAGCAACAGCTCTATCTGGCGGTGCATCACTAGCGAAACGTGGCGCACGCTTCAGCGTGCCGCGTCGGCACTCTTGCCGACGCAGGGCGGTTCCTACGTCCAGAGCTCGTTGATCGGACCGTAATTGCCCACCGAAAGCGGCACGTACTCAAATCCGCGATGGAAGGGATCGTCGTGGCGGATGGTGGTCCAGTCGATGCCCATGGCGTCGTAGATGGTGGCCTCGACGTCTTCCGGATACACGTAGCGCGGGCCGCTGCCGTTGCTTCCGCTCCAGCCGAAGTCGGTGACTGTCGATCCGTCCGCGCTGGTCGCACCGATGACCTTCCCGCCCGTGACCCCCGCGCCCGCGAACACCACGGTCTGGAGTACGTAATGGTCGCGGCCGAGCGCCGGGGTGATGGCGCCCGGGGTACGTCCGAATTCGCCCACCATCACGATCAGAGTCTCATTCAGCAACCCGCTGGACTGAAGATCCGAAAGCAAGGCGGAAACGCCGTTGTCGAGCGCCGGCGCCATGGTGAACATGTTGTTGCCCTTGGGATTCGAGATCCCGTAAATGTCCACGTGCATGTCCCAGCTTCCGTAGCTGATCTGAACGAAGCGAGTGCCCTGATTGGCGCCCAGGATCTGCTTAGCCACCAGGCAGGCGTTGCCGAAGGCGCTGGTGCCGTAGCGCTGGCTGTCGCTGGCCGTGAAGCCGAACGCCTGGTTCACCACCGGGTTGTACATCATGGAGTTGGCCTGGGTGTAGAAGTCGTTGTAGTCGCTCAGCGGCTGCCCGTATGGCGAATTGATGCGCAGGGGATCGTCCAACTGGTGCAGGCGCGCATACATCGTGTTGAATAGCGTTTGGCCGTTCTTGTTGGTGGTGTCGGGAATGCCGGCGTTGGTGGTGCCGCTGGCCTCACTGACGCGGAATGGAGCGTAGGTCGCGGGGAAATATCCTTGGCCGACGCCGGAGGGAGAATCGAGCGCCACAAACGCGGGAAACACCTGGCCGGGCTGCCGCTGCGAATCCTTCTCGATCGCCACCACGCTACCGATGTTCGGGGCGATGTTGCCGAGCGCGGCAGCGGGGTTGCGCCCGATCTGGCTCCAGGTCTGCGCCAGCGTGTGCACCAGCGCATGCGAGCTCATGGAGCGCACCAGCACCATGTTCGGGAGCTGCTGGCCGAGCTTGGGCAGGAGTCCGGCCGGCCAGGAAGTTCCGTTGATTGTGGTGGGTTGGAACGCAGACGGGGTCGAACCGTTGATCACCTTGAGATCGAAAGAGTCCCATGCGCTGATGGCCCCTGTCAGCAGGATAAAGATGCAGTTCTTGGCCGTGTTCTTGGTGACCATGCCCTGATTGGTATCGACCGAGGTTTGCGCTGGAAGCCGGCCAGCCAAATAAGATCCGGTCACGCCCGCTCCGGCGATTTGGAAGAAGCGTCGGCGGGTGATGTCGGGGCGGCTGAAAAAGGGCCGGTGCAGATGGGGGTACTTGGCGGCCAGCGCTGCGTACTTCCTATCCGCGTATTTGGAGGGACCGTATACGGGGTCGTGTGACATGGCTGGCTCCTAATAATTGAAGACGAAATCGACTTTGTTATAGAGGGACCAGATCAGGTTCTGGGCCTCCTGGGTTCGCGTGCTGGCGCTCTGGAGGTTGGCGAGCGCATCGCTCATCTCAGTTGCCGTAGGGTAGCGCGTCAGAATATTCCAGAACAAAGTATTGACCAATTGGTCATTGGAAAGCGCCACCACCGTCTTGAGCAAGCCGGTGGTTGGCTGGATTCGGCTCATCACGAAGTTGTCGTTCATCAGGCTGAGGGCCTGGCTGATCGAGCCGTCGGGGCGGCGCACTTGGTCGTCGCGGTTGCCTCGCAGGAACGCGTTCAGGAAGTTATTGACGGCTCCGTTGGAACCGTCGGGCGTGTTCAAAGGCTCAGGGAGCTGCATCGCGTAGTTGACCGGCCCCCAATTGGGATTCGTATAGGTCGGGATGAGGTTGGAGCTGGTGGTAATGGCGTCGTGAACCTCCTCCGACCACAAACGGCGCACCAGCTTGCGCCCGAACAGGTTAGCCGTGCTGGGATCCCAATTGCCGTTGTAGCGGGAGGAAAGCTGATAGGTCTGGGAATTGACGATCTCTTTCATCAGGGCCTGGATATCGTAGCCGCTGGCGACGAAATCCGAAGCCAGCGCGTTCAGCAATGCCGCATTGGACGGTTGCAGGGTGCAGGGCGCCAAGGGAGGGCAATTCGACGGCGGGTTATTCGGATCCAAACGCATGGGATCGAACTGATTTGACGGGCTCACGATCCCGACAGTGAAGAAGTACTCCCAGATGTAGTTGACGGCGGCTCGGGCGAATTGAAAGTCGGTTGTGGTCATACGCGCCAGGGCGGCGCGGTAGTTCTCGCCCTTGTTCGGCGTCGCGCCTCCGAGGACGTACATCGGGGGGACGGTCGTCTTGGACGTGGTGAGGCCGCGCGGCGGACGATTTCCAGTCTGCGTGTTCAGCTGATAATCGACCTTGTACTTAACGTTGTCTTCAAGACCCCAGTAGTAAGTGTTGCTGGCCACGGTGGTGCGAGGCTCGTCCGTGTGCGACATGAAGGACGCCATGCCCCAAGCCTGGTAGCGTGAGGTGTAGTAGCCCCACAGGTTGATCTGATCCAAGTGACCGCGGCCATCGTGGCACAACAGGCAGTTGAGATTGGAGAGGCCGAGGAAGGTCGTGGCGGTGTTGGCGACCTGCTGGTCGAAGATGTCCTGTTGCGGGCCCCCCGTGACCACGCCACCCACCTCATAACTCAGCTCGCCCTGAGTGTAACTGTCGAGCCCCGAGGCGGCAATGATTTCGCTGGCCATCTGGTTATAGGGCTTGCCGGCGGACAGCGAGTTCCGAACATAGGTATTAAAAGCCACCACTGTCGGCTCGAAGCGCGTGATCTGCGAGTTCTGCGAATTGTTCTGGAACAGATCGCCAAACCACACGGTCCACTTATCCAGCCAGGTGGGCGATCCGACCAGCGAGTCCACCAGCAGCGCGCGTTTGTTCGGCGTGGTGTCGTTGACGAAGGTGGCCATCTGCGTCCCGGTGGGAATCCGGCCGGTCAGGTCGAGATACACGCGCCGGACAAATTCGTAATCGTTGGTAGGCGGAGCGGGCGCGACTCCGGCGGCGGCCAGCGCCGGAAAGATGTACTTGTCGATGGTGTTGCTGGAAGGCTGCTGGGCGGTCCCGGTGCGGCTGCCTCCGGGCGCGGAAGGCATCGCCTGGGCTCCCGAAGAAACCGTGGCGAGCTTGGACACTACGCTCATCGTGAGCCTGGCCTGCTCGAGGGCATTGCTTCTGCCCGTGAATTTGTCATGGTCCGGGCCGAAGAACGTGCAGGAAGGGTCGGAGACGGGCAACTGTTCCTGCGCCGCGCGCTCCTGGGCACGCAAACCGACAAGTCCCGCCGCCAACACCAACCCGACGCCCGCGGCCGAAACAACTAAGTTTTTCCGCATTATTGGGGACCTCCGCCGTCTTGTACCTAAACCCGCCGGTCCGCAATAGGTTGCGCAGAAAAGCACCGGCCCAAAAGCCTCTGCGCGCTCAGCAGTTTCCGTATTATACCCCCCGCTCAAGAGGAAGTCCATGGACCGGAAAAACCGCCGAGCGATTGGGCCCGGTTCCGGGTTAGAGTAATCTAAGGATGAATTTGGGATCCAGGGCGATGGCCTTCGCAATGCTTGCCGCGGCGGCCCACGCGCAGGTTTCAAACAACGCATCGTTAACCGGAAAATACTATTTTCGGGAGGTCGCCCTGCAAACCAGTGCAGGAGCGGCTGTCAGCCAAACGCAAAGCGCCTCCGGCACCCTCACCTTCGACGGCAATGGCAACTTCACCGTGTTGGGACAACAACTTACCGCCGCGACTCCGGCTGCGCCGCTTTCGGCAAGTGGAACCTACACAGTGAGCCCAGGAGGATTCGTGACTCTATCGAATCCCTTGCTGGCTGGTGTGACGATGAACGCGCGGTTGGGAGCGGAGGGGCTGCTAGGCTCCTCTACGGAAGCGGGACCGAACGTCTTTGATCTGTTGATCGCGGTTCGCGGCCCCACCAATGCAGTGTCCAACGCCGCATTGACGGGACCCTATTGGGTGTCCAGCCTGGAATTCCCGAATGGGGGTGTGGCCAATATCCGGGACACGAATTTTGAGCTCACCGCTAACGGGCAGGGCGGATTCGCCGAAACCATGGTGACAGGGCAGGCCGCCAATCTGGGAAACACGCTGCTGACCGAGACCGTCAGCCCCATGTCGTACTCGCTGAACTCCGACGGCAGCGGCACCATGACATTTCCGGCAGGCGCGGGCCTGGACATCACTACGCAGCTCATCGAAGGCGTTAAGAATGTCTACGTCTCGCAGGACGGAAGTTTCTTCATCGGCGGGTCCACGGCCGCGGGCGGGCACGGCATCATCGTCGGCGTCAAGGCATTCGCCGGGGGCACAAGCAACAGCGCCGGTAACGCCAGTTGGAGCGGCCTCTATTTCGCGGCAGGCATGCGCTACGATACGTCTCCAGCCAGGCTCGCGTCCGTGGTTGGTTCGGTTAATCCGGTCGCCCAGGGCGCGGTATGGGAGCGGCGCACCCATCAATCCGATGGTTTGTTCGACGCTACGCCCCTGATCGCGTATTCGCTGGGCGCGGATGGCTCCGGCATCTATACATCCACGCCAGGGCACGTGGACCTGGCCTCGAACGCGCTGGTTTTTTCCACGAGCGGCGTCGATGTGCAAAGTTCCACCAGCTACGAACTCTACTTCGGCGGCAGTGTCCTCGCGCAATCCGGCCAGGGCTCTGGTCCCTTCCTGCATCCCCTGGGAATTTTCAATGCCGGCAGTTATGTCCCGCCCGGATTCCCGGTTTCTCCAGGCGGCTTTGTGGCGCTGTTTGGAAATGGATTGGCCGCGGCTCCCGCGCAGGCGGGAATCCCTTTCCCCACTGTCCTGGGCCAGACCCAGGTAAAGGTAAACGGCATCGCCGCGCCGATCTACGCGGTTTCGCCGACGCAGATCAATGCCGTCGTTCCCTATGGGGTGACTGGGACAACCGCGACCTTTGTCGTGAGCGTGAATGGCGTTGCCTCCAACTCCGTGATAGTTCCTCTGGCGCCCACCGCCCCAGGCGTGTTCAGCTTGAGCGCCAACGGGCTTGGCGATGGCGCGATCCTGCATGCGGACTTCTCTGTCGTGAACCAGGCGAACCCCGCCATGCCGGGAGAAATCGTGCAGGTTTTTTTGACGGGTTTGGGCGCGGTGACTCCCGCGGTGCACGATGGGACCGCGGCGCCCAGTAAGCCGCTCGCGATTGCGGGCGCTCCGGTGAGCGTTTATGTCGGCGGACTTCCAGTCTCGATCATTCAGTTTCAGGGTCTTTCGCCGGGACTGGCCAGCCTCTACCAGCTCAACATCCCGATTCCCTTAGGTCTTGGTCCGGGGCCGCAGCCGCTGGCGGTACAGACGGCATCCGCGTTCACAGATTTGGTGGATGTCTGGGTGGCGGAACCCGAGTAAAGTGATTCCCTTCAGGATTCGCGACCGCTGGACTGGCTTGCCGCGGGCAGGAGTGCTGGCCGTGTTCGTCGCCTTCGCGGGCACGGCCGTGGCCGCGGACCAAACTGGAGGCGCCTCCGGCTTAGCCGGCAGCGAGGCGTGCCGCACCTGCCATGCCGACATCTGGGCGGCGTTCTATCGCAATCCGCACTACAAGAGCATCGCTTCCGGTAAAGAGGCGCCGGCGGAGACGGGCTGCGAAAGCTGTCATGGACCTGGCTCGGCGCACGTGCAGGCTCGTGGCGGCGCGGCGACCATCCCCAACGCGTTTTCGCGCATGCAGCCACAGAAGATCCTCGACACTTGTCTCAACTGCCACGCCGAAACCATTTCGCGATCGAACATCCGCCGCAGCCGGCACACCGAAGAAGACGTGGTCTGCACCAATTGCCACTCGGTTCACAAGGCGCAGACGCCGAAATTCCTGCTCGCCAAAAAACAGACCGAGCTGTGCTATTCCTGCCATACGGCGGAGCGCGCGCAGTTCTCGATGCCTTTCAAGCATCGCGTGAACGAGGGGTTCATACAGTGCACGGATTGCCACAATCCGCATGGCGCTTCCGCGCCCACATGGCGCATGGCCGGCCGTCCGGCGATGACGGAGCAGGGGGCAGGCAACGAAGAAGCGTGCTTGAAGTGCCACATCGACAAGCGCGGCCCCTTCACCTTCGAGCATGCGGCCGTGCGCATCGACGGCTGCGAAACCTGCCACATGCCGCACGGCTCGACCAACCCGCGGCTGCTGAAGCGCCCCGTGATCTTCACCGTGTGCCTGGAGTGCCACAACGGCCAGGGCACGTTCGGACCGACTGTGACGGGCGTGCCGCGGCCCGATTCGATGCACAACCTGTCCAACCCGCGCTACCAGAACTGCACCGTCTGTCATGTGCGGATTCATGGATCGAACTCCGATCCCAATTTCTTCCGATGAAGTTAATCCAGGTGACGCGAATCTTCATTTTTGCGGCGGTGGCGTGCGCGGTTCTCGCGCAGACACCGGTGGCGCCGACGGATCTGCCTACGCAGCCAAACCGCGGCGATAACGCCTCCGGCTACAACATCCTTCAGTCTTTCGAGGCGGGCTACCGCTGGGAGTCCACGGGCGGGGACGCGGACATGTACCGGAGCACCGTGAATTACACGGACGGCTTGCGGCTGCTTTCGAGTTCGCTGGCGATCCAGTCGCGCGATGGGCACGGGAAGTGGTTCGACCAGATTCTCATCAACACGCTGGGCCTGGGCAACGATCCGTACGAATCGGCAATGCTGCGGATTGAGAAGAACCGATGGTATCGCTACGACATGACGTGGCGGTCCGACGCGTTCTTCGACCCGGCCTTGACGGTCGCCTATGGGGAGCATCAGATCGACACCGTGCGGCGTCTTCAGGATCACGATCTGACGCTATTCCCGCAAAGCTGGTTCAAGGTATTGATGGGTTATTCGCGCGATTCGCAGTCCGGCCCTGCGCTTTCCACGATTCAGCTGTTCGATCCTACCGGCAACGAGTTTCCATTGCTCTCCGACATTCGCCGCCAGCAGAACGAATACCGCCTGGGCGCGAACGTGAAGCTGGCGGGGTTCGGCTTGAATGTGCTGCACGCCTGGCAGGATTACAAAGAGGACACGATGCAGCTCCTGACCACCTCCCAGGGAAACAATCCGAATAACATCACCGAGCTCGACTCGTTCTTAAGCGGCCAGCCCAATCACGGCACCAGCCCGTACTGGCGCGTGGCATTGTTCCGCGAAGGCAAGAAGTATTGGACCATGAACGGGCGCTTCAGCTATGTGGCCGGGCGGCGGGACTTCATTCTGGACGAGGGCGCGGGCGGATTGAACCGCATCGGCGCGCCCACGCAACTTCTCTCGCAGGCTTTCGGCAACGCGAACCGTCCGGCGGCGATCGGCAATCTGACGTTCAGCGTTTTCCCCGCGTCCAAGATCGCGTTCACGAATCAAACCTCGGTGTATAACATCCGCATGTCGGGATCGAACTTCTTCGAGCAGTATTTCGACGGGACCTTGCTGACGCCCACGGTGGCATTCAATTATCTGGGCATTCTGACCATTGCCAATTCGAGCACGGTGGAAATTCATTTGAAGCCGTGGATCACGCTGCACGGGGGCTATACGTATAGCGACCGGCGGGTCGGGTCCGAGCAGATGCAGACGCTGATTACCTCTCTGGCCGCGCCGTTTCCTACCATCAAGCAGACCAACCGGCTGAACGCGGCAACCTTCGGCGTGCGACTGCGGCCGTGGAAAGCGCTAACGGTGAACCTGGACGGCGAGATCGGCGAAGCCAACACGCCGATTTATCCGATTAGCGAGAAAAATTATCAGGCTCTGCACGGACGCGTGGAGTATCGCCGGAAGCTGTGGCGAGCGATGGCGAGCGCCCGGAGCGACTACAACAACAATTCGATTTCGCTCACCAGCTTTGCCTCGCACACGCGGCAGTATGGAGTCGACGGGTCCTGGACGCCGTCCGACCGGTTTTCGATCGACGCGAGTTATTCGCGGCTCCATGTGGATTCATTAGGCGGGATTTCCTATTTTGTGGGGGTGGGGCCGGCGGTCTCGGATCATTCCTATTATGTGAGCAATATCCACGCCGCGACGCTGATGGCTCGAATCGCGATTGCCAAGCGCGCGGATGTTTCCTTCGGTTATAACCACGTGCAGGACGTCGGGGATGGGCGGGCGACGGCGGTGGGGAACTTCACGGACGTTGCGCCATCCGCTGCCGCAGCCGCTTTTGCGTCGGCGCAAACGTTCCCACTGCGGTTTCTCTCGCCGCAGGGCAAGCTCTCGATCCGGGTCACGCCCAGGGTCCGGTGGAACGCCGGATATCAGTACTATGGCTACCGTGAGGATTTCTCACTGCTCCAGAATTACCGGGCACACACTGGGTACACGTCGGTTGCCTGGTCGTTTTGAGCCGCACACTCGCTCAGTGAACCGATTTTGCTATTGTGTCTTATGGCCGAACCGCGCAACTACAAGGAGGTACTCGACCGGGGCTACGTTCCGGGCAGGGATCTCCGCATTGCGTTCGGTGACGAAAACATTCCGCGGTGTTTGCTGGCCGCGCCGCACGGCGGTGGCATCGAGCCCGGCACTTCGGAGCTCCTGCGGGCCATTTCGGAGCTCGGTGACTGGGCCTGGTACGACTTCGCGGGATTCCTGCGCAAAGGCAACCAAGAGGCCCTGCGTATTGCGAGCACGCTGTTCGATGAGCCCACCCTTCTCGCCCTGTTGCCACGCACGAACTTCGTGCTTAGCTTACACGGCGTCAACGATACCGGCGGCCAAGTCGCTTACGTCGGCGGGAGATGGGAGGCAGGCCGCGCAACTATCGCGGCGACGATCAATGCCGCCACGGCGACACACGGGGTCCACGCCATGGAGACCCCCGCAAGTTTGCGGGGCGCGGAACCCACAAACCTAACCAACCGCGGCAAGCTCGGGTATGGCATTCAACTGGAGTTCTCGCGCGCCGCCAGAAACCTTCTGTTTCCCCCGGATTGCGCCCGCGAGGCGCGGGGGCGCCGCAGTCCACGCCTGGGTGCTCTTGCGCGGGCAATTCACGATGGCCTCCAACGCCTCACTTCAGAATAGAGCCCGCTCGCGGGAGTTCGGCACGATGTTGGACCTTGCCGCTGGCCCATGCGCAGGGGATGGGATGGATTGCAAGGGGTCCAGGCTAGCCATCCTGATTCCAAGGAAGTATGCTGATGGACGCAGAAAGGGAGGAGCGTATGAGGCGAGACAGCAAAGGCAAGCCAAGGAAGCCGGCGAAGAGACCAACGGACGCGAACCGGCTCTCGCACGCCCGTGGGCGCATCTCCACAAAGGATCAGCCAGGCCCCGTCACTCAGGCACAACCGCCGGTAACGCTTGCACGTGTCAACTGACCTGCGGGAGCCAGGAACTCCGACCTAAAAGCACGAGTTAGCCGCTCTGATGTTCGGACCATCCGGCACGTTGAGGGCATGATGGAAGGAGTGGGGGCGAGGCAACTGAATCGCGTGCTAACAACGCTACTTCTTGCACCCCCCCTGGCGCCCTTCGCTAAAACGTGATAGAAATGACCGCGTGATCATTGGAGTCTTGTCGATAGGAGGTTAGGTATGAAGCCGCCGTTGAAAGCAATCGCGTCCGTGGCGCTGGGCCTTCTGGTGAGTTGCGCGTCTCTGTTGGCGCATCACGGAACCAGCAACTACTCGACGACCGCACAGACCATCACCCTCACCGGCACAGTCACGGAATTCGTCTGGTCCAATCCGCATGTCTATCTGTTGTTCGACGTGAAGGACGACAAGGGCGCGATCGTGCATTGGGCAGGTGAAATGAACAGCCCCGGGGTTCTGAAGAACGCCGGCTGGACCAAGAATACCCTGAAGACCGGCGATCAAGTCACCGTGACCCTGCGTCCCAACAAGTTCGGTACGCCGGTGGGCCTTCTGAGCCGGGCGAATATGCTTGTAAACGGCAAACCACTCCAAATTGGCCCGGAGCAATAGGAGCATCCAAGTGCGAACCAGCTTTGCTCTCGCGGTGGTGGCCATGATGGTGGTGCCGACGGCTTCGTTCGGGCAGGGACAGGGAAAAGGGAAGGGCAAAGCGCCTGCGCCCACGGTGGCTTCCGTTCCCCATGACCCGCACGATCTTTCCGGCGTCTGGAGGAGATCCGGCGGGGTCCTCACCATGAGCAATGAAACTCCTCCCATGACGCCTTGGGGCAAAGCCAGGTTCGACGCCGCGAAGCCGGTATATGGCCCGCGCGCCGTTCCAGGGGGGTTGGGTAACGACCCGATGAGCACCTGCGACCCGCTGGGAATGCCGCGCAATTTGTTTCTGGAAGTCTCGATTTACCCGATGGAGCTGGTGCAGACTCCCAGCCGGGTCTTCCAGTTTTTCGAGTGGGCTCACTCCTACCGCGTGATATGGACGGACGGGAGGGAACTACCCAAGGATCCCGATCCGCAGTGGATGGGATACTCGGTTGGCAAGTGGGAAGGCGACATTTTCGTCGTAAAGTCGCTGGGCTTTGACGAGCGCACCTGGCTCGACCACTTCGGGAATCCGGTGAGCGAGGATATGACGCTGGAGGAGCGTTACCACCGCGTGGATCGCGATACCTTGGAAGTCAACATGACCATCGTGGCTCCCAAGGCGTACACGAAACCATGGGTAAGCGAGAAAAAGATCCTGAGACTCGCCCCGCCGAAAACCGACCTCCAGGAACTTTTCTGCGTGCCCAGCGAGGAACAAAGGTTCAACAAATTGGTCCGAGATCCCGGTTCGGGCCTGGTCAACAAGTGATTGGTGCGAAGTAACGTATAGGAATTAGAGATTCGCCCAACACTCTTGCGATCTGCGGCAGCGCCGCCGCGGCCGCCTGCGGAATCGGAGCTTGGCTTCGCGACCTCACATGATACCTTTGATCGGATGATCTTAAGGAGGACGCAATCCATGGGTAAATTTGGGCGGAGGCGCGCCGTTCTGGCGGTGGCAATCCTGACGTTTGCAGGAGGCACGTGGCTGCGGGCGCAACAAGCAGCGAAACCAGTCGGCGCTAATCCTGTTAACGACAAGCCGGTGAACGTAGACGGAAAGGTGCTGCACGACGCCGGGAGCGTGGCGAATGATACCGTGCCCGGCTCGTGGCTGAGCTACGGACGCAACCAGAGCGAGACACGCTACAGTACTCTGAAGCAGATCGACGACACGAATGCGAAGCGCCTCGGGCTGGCGTGGTCCTACGTAGCCGGTGCAGGGGGCGGCAATCAAGAAGGCACGCCGCTGATGTGGAACAACACCCTCTATGGCATCACGACGTGGAGCGTGGTGTATGCGCTCGACGCTCGCACTGGCAAGGAGTTGTGGCGCTGGGATCCGGAAGTAAACCAGACCGCGGTGCGGCCGAAGATCTGCTGCGGCATCGTGAACCGCGGCCTCGCGATCTACAACGGAGTGATCATCGCGGCCATTAACGACGGCCGGCTCCAGGCGCTGGACGCGCAGACGGGCAAGCCGGTGTGGGAGTCGCGCGTGGCGTATCCGCAGGATTTATACACGCTGACAATGGCTCCGCGGATCGCCGGCGGCAAGGTGATAATCGGGGCATCGGGCGGCGACAAGCCCACGCGTGGATTCTTCGCGGCGTTCGACGCGGCGACGGGGCATCAGGCATGGAAGTTCTACACGGTTCCCGGCAATCCGGAGTTGCCGCCGGAGAACGATGCGATGAAGGCTGCCCTCCAGACCTGGGGCGGCGACTTCTGGACCAAGGGTGGCGGCGGAGCCGTCTGGGACGGCTTCGCGTACGATCCCGACGCGAACCTGGTCTACGTTGGAACGGGCAACGCCGAACCGTGGGTGCAGAAATTTCGCGGGGCGCAAGGCCTGGACAATTTGTACACGTGCTCGATCCTGGCGGTGGACCTCACCAGCGGCCAGCTCAAGTGGCATTTCCAAACCACGCCGAACGACAACTGGGATTTCGACAGCGTGCAGCAGTTGATGCTGCTGGACCTGAACATCAAGGGCCCGAACGGCAAAGTAGCGCCGCGCAAGGCGATCACGCAGGCGTCCAAGAACGGCTTCTTCTGGGTGCTGGATCGCGTGACGGGCGAGTTCATCTCCGGAGCTCCCTTTGTGAAAACGAATTGGGCCAGTGGGCTGGACACCAAGGGCCGCCCGATCGTGAATCCGGAAGCTTACTACGACGCCGATCCGATCTCGCTGTTCCCGACCGGCGGCGGCGCGCACAACTGGTCGCCGATGTCCTTCAATCCCGCGACCGGCTACGTATACATCTCTGTGTCCCTGATGCCGTTCACCTACGCAGCGACAGCGGAGTTGAAACCCGGCGCGAGCGGGTACTCACGTGGCACCGGCGATCCCAAGCCGATCGGGGGTCCGGTGATCGGGCCGCCCACGACCGAGGGCATGCGCTCCGCGCTCGAAGCCTGGGACCCCGTGAATCAAAAGCTGGCATGGCGCATCGAGGGCGGGGGCGGAATCGGCGGCGGCACCGTGACGACGGCGGGGAACCTGGTGTTCCAGGTGATCAACGACGGGCGCTTCCGCGCGGTGACGGCCGACAAGGGCGAGATCCTGTATGAGATACAGACCGGGCGCACGGGCATGGCTCCGCCGATCACGTATGAGGTGGACGGAAAGCAGTATGTGGCGTTCCAGGGCGGCCTCGGGCGGCCCGCGGCGACCGTGGGCCCGAATGATGCGAAGATCGACAACCCGCCCATGATGTTCGTGTTCGCGCTGGATGGCAACGCGGAGCTGCCCAAGCCGGCCCCGCCGCCCCCGCCGCGAAACAACAACGCGCCGCAGCCGCCGGCTCCGGAAGTGCAGCAGCGTTAGGGTCTCGATCGGCCATTCGTGTTCGCCGGCGAGGCGCTCCGGGCCGCGCTAGACACCCGCGATCGTGCCGGTGCTGTCGCCGAACTTGTCGCGCTCCACCCCAACCTTCTGAAGCAGGGTCAAGTGGAGATTCGCGATCGGGGTGCGCTCCGGCAGCACGATGTGCTGGCCGCCGAGCTTCATCCTGCCGGCGCCGCCGCCCACCACGATGTTCGGCTCGGGATAGTTATCGTGCCGGTCGCTGTTGCTCATGTTGGACCCGTACATGAAAATCGAGTGATCGAGCAGCGTTCCCTGGCCATCCGGCGTTCCCGCCAGCTTGGCAAGAAACTCCGCGAACTTCTCGACGTGCCAGGTCTGGATTTTGACGAGCTTATTGATTCTCTCCAGATCGTTGGCGTGATGGGATACGGGGTGGAAAGAATCCGGAACGCCGATGTGGTTGTAAGTCCGGTTGGTGCCTTCCGCAACCATGATGTAGGAAGCCACACGCGTGAGATCGGCCTGATAAGCCAGCGCAATGAGGTCGAACATCAACTGCACCTGTTCGGGAAAGGAGTCCAGTTCTCCAACGGGAGCATCGGGAATCTTGACGGCGGAAAGATCTTGCGCCCCTGCCTTCTGCGTACGCCGCTCGATCTCGCGGACGCTTTCGAGATACCCGTCGAGAACGGCCTTGTCATTGCTTCCAAGGTCGCTTTGCAGGCTCTTTGTACCGTCAAGGATCAGATCGAGGAGGCTGTTGGTCTGATGGCTGATGGATGCGCGCTCCTGCGGCGTGTCGCCCTCGCCGAATAATTGCAGGAAAACCTTTCGCGGATTGGATTCCATCGGCAGGGGCGATTCCGCGTCTCGAAAGGACAGAGTCGAATATGACCCGCCGCCTCCCGCCGCCGCCTGAACAATAGTTTCAGACGAGACTTCGAGCGATGGCAGAGGCGTATCCTGGCCGATGATTTTCGCGATCGCCTGATCGAGAGTCGTGGCCATATGCGCGCGGGGACTGCCGGTGTCCGGACGGGTGGCGCTAAGCCATGTGGCCGGAGTGAACGAATGCACCGAGCCCGCCGTGGCGGCGTTCTCCAGATTGCCGAAAGACGAAACATACTTCTTGTAGGGCTCCAGCGACGCCATGATGGTGTTGAATTTGAAATCGGCGCCGGCGCCGGATGGAGTCCATCTATCCAACGCCGGACCATGCGCCGTGTTACCCATGATCGCGCCATGAGGAAGATAGAAGAAGCCCGTCCGCAGTTTGGGCATCGCGGCGGTTTGGGCAAGAGCCGTGCCGGCAGGCACCATCGCATCCAGAAACGGCAGCCCCAACGTTACGCCGGCAGCTTTCAGCACCGCTCTGCGAGGAATGTGCTTCTTTGTGATGAACATTTTATCTCCTTTACGGCACCCTGCTTGCGGCGCCCTGCTTACGGAACGCCCCGCTATTGACGATTCCCAAGACAAGGGAAGACAGCTTGTAATTGTCTTTCGCAGCCCCACGGACAATAGCGCGAACCTGAGGCATATCGAAGTATTCCAGTTGGCGGTTGACGCCGTACATCATCAATCTCTCGGTCACGGTCCTCGCGAACGTTTCGGGGCGGTCGGCCAGTTGCGCCCCGAGTTCCACGACGCCATTGATCGGAACTCCGTTTGGCAGCACCGTGCTCGCATCGATGGGAGCGTTCGCCTGGCGGTCTATCGTTCGCCATTGCCCGATCGCGTCGAAATTCTCCAAAGCCAGCCCGGTCGGATCGATCACACCGTGGCACATCCTGCAACTGGCCTTATCGCGGTGTTGTTCGAGCCTTGCCCGGACCGTCTTCGGCTGCTCGCCGGCCTTTTGCGAAAGGTCGGTTGCGGTATCCGGCGGCGGAGGCGTCGGCGGAGTGCCCTGGAGCTTATCAAGGACCCACGCTCCACGCAGCACCGGAGAGGTGCGGTCGCCGTAGGAAGTCCGCAGCAGCACCGCGGCCTTGCCCAGCAGGCCCCGCCGTTCCTTCGCGGCCAGCGTCACCTTACGGAATTGATTGCCCGTGACGCCGGAAATACCGTAGTGGCGAGCCAGCCGCTCATTTAAGAACGTATAGTCAGCCGTCAGGAGTTCCAGAACGCTCCGGTCCTCCGAAAAGATGCTGCCGATGAAGGCTTCCGCTTCCATCGAAAAATCGTGCCGCAGTTGGTCGTTAAATCCGGGGAACAATATCGGGTCGGGGATGATCTGATCGAGGGTGGTGAGGTTCAGCCATTTCATGGCGAAACTGGTGACCAGGCTGGAGGCCCTGGGGTCCGCAAGCATGCGTTTCACCTGTTTTTCCAAAACTCCAGGTTTGGTCAACCCGTTCGCCTCTGCCAGCGTCAGCAGTTCCTCGTCGGGGCCGGTGTTCCACAGGAAGAAGGAAAGCCGGGAAGCGAGCTCGAGATCGGTGAGAGCGAATTCGCCGTTTGGAGAAACGCCGGGCGCGGCGCCCTGCGGCCCCCGACTGCCCGTCCCAAGAAGAGCCCGATAGAGGAACTGGGGGCTGACCAGAACCGCAGCCACCACCTGCTCGATTCCCTGGTCGAATGTTCCGCCGTCCCGGCGTCCCGCTTCATAGAACGGCATGAGGCGCGTCATGTCTTCCGCTGTCACCGGCCGCCGGAATGCGCGTCTCGCCAGGTTTTGCGTGATCTGCCGGGCGCAGGAGGAATCTCCTATTACCATGGGATCGCAAACGAAAATCAAAGCCCGGCTGGGTGTTGTCGAAACGCCTGTCGGGTTGAACGGCCCGGCAACTTCGACTCCGTCGACAAGATGGGCCCTACGGTCGGTGGGGGCCTGGCCGCCGGTCAAGCCGCCGTAGCCTTGCAGCTTTTCAAAGAGTTCGCCCGTCTCCACATGGGAACGGTCGATGAATGCCACGACGACGTCGCGCACCCCGGCTTTCACCGGAACTGGAATCTTTGAGAAGCGATCCATGATCCGGGCTCGTCCGGTTCCGGCCGTGCGATCGGCTAGAGCCAGATCCTCCGGTCCGCCGATCGGCTTGCGAAACACTGTCCTGCCATCAATCATGATGACCACCGTGCTCTCGTTCTCGAGGGCATTGCTGTACGGCCCCACTGCAAGATTATTGATGGTGATGCGATATTCGCCATCGGCCGCGAAGTTGTGTTTGAACCTGATGCCGCCGCGCGTGCCGAGAGGCAGGGGGTCGTCGGGATTCTCGTTCGCCGTGATGGAATATTTCACACTCGAAACGCGTGGGTTGGGATTGCCCACCGCGAGCCGCGCGACTTGCCGCGCCGCGGTAACGTACTGATCCAGGAACGCAGGCGACACGCTCAAGGCGGTCGCGATATTGTCGAAGCCCTCCACCTGGATGTCCTGCGGCAGAACTTCCTTCGCGTTCACGTCCACCCCCACCAACGCTTTCACCGTCGCGGCGTACTCGGAGCGGTTCAGGCGCTGGATCGGAACGTAGCCCGCCGTGGGACCTTCGGCATGAGTGTCGCCGTCATGGGAGTCAAGCGTGTTTTCCATCCAGACAACAAACGAATCCACATCCTCCTGTTTCGGTTGTGGACTGCCCGGCGGCGGCATCTGATGTCCGCGCAGCTTGCGCAAGGCCTTTTCCCAGATCTGCGCGTCATTCGCCGCAACTGCAAGGTCCAGTCCGTCTAACGCGAGGCCACCGGTCTTCAAGCGTGCGTTGTGGCAGGTGACGCAATAGGTGGTCACCATCGCGCGATGTGGATCTTCCACTCCACGGCCTCCGGCCGGCCCGGTTTCAGTTGGCGCGTTTCCAGTAGACGTCTGCCCAAGGACTCCGGTTTGCAGGATGGCAGAAAAAGCGATCACCACCACAACAGCACTCGCGGAAATGAAACGCTTCATGGATGGCAATCTAAGCTCGATCGAAGATTTACAAAGATTCCGATGGGGAACGTTCCTTTTTTATCACAAATGTCACGGGGCTGGAAGGGGCCATGCTGCCGCCTGTTCCGGTTCTATGCGCGGTGGGAGAGGAAGGATCACGAGTTCCTCGCGCTGAAGCGTACAGCCGCTTCTCGCGGTCGGATCCTCGGCTTTGGCGCTCCGCGGCCAACGGATAGCGTGCTTTTCAACCTCGCGCTGCCCGATCCCCGTTCGGATCCGCGCCTTCTTCCCAAACGGCACATTGGAAGACTTGGCCGGCTTAGGAACGGGGGATTCCGCGCGTTTCGTAATGGGCGAGCTGACGCTGTCGAGCACAAGCGCCTTCAGTTTCGCCCATCCCGCGATCTTTTGCACTGCAATCAAATCGTTCATTTCCAAGGTCCTCAGGTTGAAACCACCGCCTTTAGGCGGTGAGCTTTAGCAATGCGTTTGGGGTTCTGGTTTTCGGTTCCCCAAGTTGCAGTCGGCTTTCAGCCGACCACTTAAGGCCATCGCCTTTCAGGCGATGGTGAGTTTGACTGTCGGCTGAATGCGAGGTCTTCCTTTAGCGACTCTCCGTCGACCGGCATACCAGTCGTCGTTACCGTCATCTGTAATCCGTCGGCGGAAACCACCCACCGGTCCTTCACGACGCATGGTCTCCTCGTTTGTACTTCGATTCGACGGTTCGCGCGTCGGTCAGAGTAATCGCAACGGTATCGTTCGTTGAACCTTTGAGCAAGTAATCGTTCCCGTCAAATTTCGCGGTGCAGGTGAACTCGCCCGAGAAATGGAGAGAAAAATTACCTCGTCCTTCCCCGCGGGCTCGATCCGTAGAAGCAATCGGGTTTCACTGAGATCCTGGGTCCACTCACCGACGAACGGCCTGTCAAGTCATTTGACCCGGTAACCGAAACAGGATCGTTGGGTCATTTGAAAAAGTAACCGAACGCGCTTAGCGTTTTTCATCTCCTTTACAGTGATCTTGTCCGCGAGGGGTCGCGCCC